>Ga0164295_10003332_pt1 | contig 12944 bp, 13 predicted proteins | sample GEODES006metaG_FD_111798 | JGI IMG/M metagenome (GOLD analysis project Ga0164295, IMG submission 111798) | Oligotrophic lake water microbial communities from Sparkling Lake, Wisconsin, USA - GEODES006 metaG | ecosystem: Environmental > Aquatic > Freshwater > Lake | place: USA: Sparkling Lake...
ACGATGTGCACGCGCGTGCCGTCGTCGGGGACGGCCTTAGCGTCGTTGGCAGCGAGAGCGGCGGAGACCTGCGTAGCCTCGCACTCATCGTCCTCGTCAAGGCGCGTCTCAAGCAAGGCGACACCACGGGCGCGCGCGCGCAAGTGGAGACACTGCTGCAGACCAAGCCCAAAGACACGCTGCTCCTCGCCTCTGTGTGCGAAGAGCTCGCCGCCCAAGGGACCAAGTTCCACGCGCCGTGCGTGCGGATCCTTGAGCACATCGTCCAACAGATTGTCGCGCTGCCCGCCGCAGCCGCGACGGGCGCAGGCACGGGCAGTGCACGATGCGGGGGCGGCGCGTCGTCGGCAGGTCGGAAGGCGGGCGGTGCCGGCTGCCGCGTCCTCCCCGCCAGCGCCGAGCCTGCCTCTTCCGTGGGCCCTGCACCAGTGGGGGGCGCCTCCTGCCTTCGCCCCGAGAGGCTCGCCGCCGCGGTGCGTGCGCTCGTCGAGATGCGGCTCAAGGCTGGCGCGAGCGAGGCGGCTGAGGCGCGCGCGGCCGCACGCCTCGGGCAGGATGGTGATGGCACCGAGCTGGTTGCCGGTGCGGCTGGCGCGGGCTTAGGCGCGGGCAGTGCAACCGATTGGGAGCGATTGCTCACGCTCCATCGCGCAGTGCTCGCCGACCTGCAGTGCATCGCGACGCGAGCTGGCCACGACGGCGCTGGCGTGTGTGATGATCCTTCGTACATCGAGTGGCTCTCTGACACCGCATGGAACCTCGCTGTCGCCCAGGCCTCCCTTCGCGACGCGACACACAACAACGCGCAAGGCGGTGATGGCGGTCGCGGTCACGGCGACGGCACCGCTGATGGCACGGTCGTCGTCGGCGGCAGCGGCAGCGGTGGCGAGGACGCGAGGCTGGCGCGCCGGTCGAAAGCGTCATTCGCACTGTGCGCCGAGCTCGCTGAGGCGTCGTGCGAGCTGACCAATGCGCTGCCACCCACCGAGGCTCGTCTGCATGCAATGATCCGTTGCCAAGCGGTCGTCTGTCGCTGCCGGCTGCGGCTGAGCGCTCTGTGCGCCGCGGAGGCGGAGGAGCATGAGAACCTCTCGCACGCTTCCTCTGCCATCGCCGCTGCCTTCCGCCTCCACCACCGGTGGAGCCAGGCTGCTGCCGTCGGTCTCGCTGCGAGCGAGGCTCATGCTGCCACGGCCACTGCCACGGCCACTGCCACCGCCACTGTCTACGCCTCGTCCGCCGCGAGCGCCGGCGATGGCTGCGTTGGCCCGGCGGCGTGTGGTGCAGCGCCGCCGCCCCCCACGGCACCACCGGCGGCGCCCGAGCTGGCAGCCGACCTCGTTCCAACACTCCAGCTCCTTAATTTCGAGGTTGCCTTGCTCCGTCGCGACCCGAGCGCCCGCGCGGTGCTCGAGCGCGTCGCTGCGCTCAAGAGCGTCTCGGCGGCACAGCTCGAGGGTCTCGCCGACGACTGCCTGCGCGCGCGCCAGCGAGAGCTCGGCGTGCTCGCGCTCGAGAAGGCGCTCGCGCGGTTACAGGCGAGTGCTCGACTGATGGCTATTGATTGCTCGTGATGGCCACTGATGATCACTGGGTGCCAAATGTGTTCGAACGATTGCATGCAGATGGCCGAGCCGAAACACTACGCGCAAATCGTGTACGTGCTCAAGCGGCTCATCAAGCTCGCCGAGCGGCGCGCGCTCGCATGGCCGTACCTCGAGATTGCAAAGGAACTTCTTGAGGGCTTCTCAGATGCCAACTGCCCGATCAGCCCAGATGACCTCGGATGGCTACTAAGCGAGAGCTGGAACAAGGGTACAAGGCTAATTGAGTGCCTTATGGCTACTCTGAGTGCCTTATGGCCACTCTGAGTGCCTTATGGGTGCCCCTCTGCGTTCCTTATGAGTGCCATTCTGAGCGCCTCTTTTTCATCGACCTCTTTCATCGACCTCTTTCATTGACCACTTTCATCAGGCGTTGCATGCTTTCAGGAGGAACAGCTCGAGGAAGCCGAGCGTTGGATGGCGCTCGCCTTTAGCTTCTCGACCTTCTCGGCCGCGCTCGCCGGCAGCCGGGAGGAGCTCGATGAGCAGTACCAGGTGTGCCTCAAGCAGCTGCATCAGCACGGCGCGGGCAGCCGACGCAGCACCGAGTGGCAGGGCCGCATGGGGAAGCGCATCCTCGAGGCTGACAACGCGATGGCGCGCAAGCGCATCGCTTTCGGCTGAGGCTTCGATCAAGCAGTGCTTGCTCTCCCACATGATACGAGTGCGTGTAAGTGCGTGGCGCGGTCTCTCACACTCTCGGGTGACGGGTCGGGTCGACGCTCGGGGTAGAGACAGTGCACTTGGCACGCTGCTAAATCTCAGCGGGGGACGCGCTCGCGCGTCGCGTGCTCTGTGGCAGCACACCTCCTCGTTCGGCATCGCCGTCGGAACTCTCTCGAGGTCTCGTGACGGGCAACAGGGAAGCAACAGGGAGCACGCGACGGGGTAGCGACGGGGTTACGACGGGGTCAGCGTCCGGCCGCGTGACTTTTTGTTTTTCCGCACGCGGCTTACCGCAGTGCGGCTCCGCACACGCGGACCACGGCGCGGTTTGATTCCGCGCGGCGTTAGAGGAGCAGAGGACACTCTCACAGCTCACACTCAAAGTCACTTTCGAAAGTCATCAGCCCGGCCCTGGAGAACTGGACGAGAGACCGTCGACGGCGGTCGGAGCGCAGGGTGCCGGCCGGTTTCGCGAGAACCTGAGGCGTGACCGTAGAGGCGTGGACAGATTCAGGAGGCGCGTCAAAGCCGCGCCCGAGCCCGCGAGCGCCGAGGCAGCGTGTGACTGTCCGGACGTGCTGATCCGATCGTGAACGGGTTGGGTCGGTTATGGTCGCTGCACGGCCGCTCGCGGCCGGGCGGCGGGCGGTGGGGAATTTGGATTACATAGGTGACCCGGGCGGTCTCCCGGTCCCGCGATTCGCGATTTGGGATTCTCGAGGCATTAGCATTACCGGTGCGGGGCAGCGGGGGGCGAGCCGGGGTCGGTGCTCGATACTTTCCACTTAATTACCACTTAATTCACTTTCCCATATCCCCCAGCTACGACTGAGCTACTGCTCCTCCAGCTCTACTATTGCCTTTAGCCGGGGCGCGAGCATCGAGCCAAGGATGAGTTGCAGGGGGTGCTGCAAGATGAGAGGGGTGAGCAGTACAGCAAGATCCGCGCGCCCTTGGAAGATGATCTTGAAAAGCGGCAGGCCAAGGGCGAGCGTCTTGTGCGTCGAGCACATAGCAAATGCAACGCAGTCGCGCGCCTGGAGGCCAATCGTGCGGGCAAGCTGCCAGGCCGTGGCGAGGCACACGAGGTGCATCGAGCCGAGAAGCACCGCCAAGAGCCCGACCGACGACGCTGGAAGTCCAAAGCCGCGTAGGAAGGTGTCACAGAAGGTGGTGTACAGGATGGCGAGGAGCAGCGTCTCGGAGGTGCGCGAGAGGGCCTGTTTGCGCCCCTGGATAGTCTTGGCGACGAGCGGGCGGAGCATCTGTCCAATCACCAACGGCAGGATCACTTTCTTGCTCAGCTTCGCCATAGCATCCACAAGGGAGATTTGGGACGAGGCACCGAGGAGCAGCAACACCATCAGGGGCGTGGCCACGACGCCAAGCACATTCCCGATTACTGCGTTGAAAATGGCAAGCGCCTCATTGCCTCCCGCCGAACGCGTGAGCGCCACGCACATATTGATCGTCGTCGGCAGCGCTGCCATAGCGAGAAGGCCGTCGCGCAACGAAGGCGAAATCAGGCCGTCGAGCAGTCGCGTGATGAGCCACATCACGGCTGGCAGCACTGCCAAGTTGAAAAATTGTATCGCAGCGTGCTCGCGGACTCTGAAGGCCGCAGCGGCAAGCTCGGAGGTCGGCAACGTGAGACCCGAGATCAGAAAGATGCCGCATGTCGCGCCCCAGTTGACAGTCAGCTCCGGCCGCAGTGGACCGCCGGTGCAACCGATCATAGGTGCAGCAGCAGCAGCAGCCACGGCAACTACAGCACCTGCTATAAAATATCGCTTGTCGACAAAGGCGCGCGCTTGCGCAAGGGGCCCACCAGTATCACCTCGGAGCTGAACCACGCCAGAGCGGCACACAGCAATCGTATGCCGCTCGTGAAATGACCGCTGGTGCAGCAGCCCGGCGCCATGACTCCTTTTCGGTGCATATGCCTCAATTCGTGCCGTCAGCAGCATACAGGCCAAAGAAGCACGCATCTTGAACACGAAAACCCGCGACACCGCGACCCCTCCTCCAGGTTCGACAAGTCAAGGCAAGTCAAGACTGTCTGGTCACTCGTGGCACACAACCGCGGACACAGAAGCAGCAGTGACAGTGAGAGAAGTGGGCCCAATCTGTGAACGGGGGCCCCCAAACACACGAAACGTCGAAATCGGTGCGGCTGAGTTGGGTACCCGGTACTTGAGACGTCCGCGGTTTCGGTCGTCGTGCCTGTGGGTGCGTTGGTGGGTTCCCGTGTGTGCCCGTGTGTACCGTGTGTGTCCCGGCTCCCTGCGGTGTCTTTTTATCGGTAAAAAGACACCGGGGGGAGCCGGGACACACACGGGACACACGGGACACGCGGACGCTTTTTATCGGTAGTTCGGTACGGTTTGGATTCGGTCGTCTCGCGGTCTCGCGCGGGTCTCGGCAGGTGCGTCGGTGGGTTGTCCGTGTGTCCCGTGTTTGTCCCGTGTCCCGTGTGTCTCCCGGCTCCCCCGGTGTCTTTTACCGTGAATGTCCCGGCTCCCCCGGTGTCTTTTTACCGGTGAGCAGACTTCGACTTTCCCGATGAGGTTGCCGTCAACAATCGCGCTCGTGTCGGGTGGCGCTTCTGGTCTCGGAAATGCGGTGGTGCGGCGGCTTGTGGGCGCAGGTGCCAAGGTTGTGATTGCCGATCTGAACAAGGACGCAGCGGATAATCTCGCCGAGTTGCTGGGGCCGTCGGCTGTCGCAGCAAGGGCAGACTGCACCTCCGAGGAACAAGTGTCTGAGGCCCTCGACTTGGCGGAGAAGACGTTTGGCAGCCCCGTCTCGGCCGCCATTAGCACAGCGGGCACGCTCTATGCGGCGAAGGTGCTCAGTCGCAAGGGAGTGCCTCATCCACTCGAACCCTTTGAGCGCGTGCTCCGAGTCAATGTGCTTGGCTCCTTCAACGTGGCGAGGCTCGCGTCGCAGCGGATGGCTACCCGCGAGCCTGACAGAGATACAGGCGAGCGCGGCGTCATTGTGAACACTGCTTCAATTGCAGCCTTTGACGGCCAAGCCGGGCAGTGTGCGTACTCGGCGTCCAAGGGCGCTATCGTGGGCATGTGCCTTCCACTGGCAAGGGACCTGGCTCCAATGGGCATACGCGTATGCACCATCGCACCCGGCATTTTCGAGACGCCGATGATGGCGCAGGCTTCCGACGAGGTGCGCGGATCGCTGTACGGCGCAATCCCCTTCCCGCGACGTTTTGGAGCTCCCGACGAGTTTGCTTCCCTAATTGAGCACGTAATTACCAACCCTTATCTCAACGGCGAGACCATACGCCTCGACGGAGGTGTCCGTATGACATGAGGAGCGAGGCAGAGGGGGGATCGGCAGCGGATCCTGCCCCACGGCACGAACTTGCTGCTTGCGGCTCGTAGGACTATCCGCACCGAAGATTGTCCAAAAGTGACGAAGTTCTCGTCTATTGAAGCGTCGAGTAAGCGAAGGGCTTACCGGCGCGGGGCCGGGGCGCCCGCCGCTATCGTTACAACTCTCCGAGACGCATATGTGGGCCGCGCCACAGGAATCAGGATCCGTCATCATTGTGCGTTGATCTCTTTGATGTCCTGGGTATTGCGTGCAGAAATAATGTTTGAAACAAGTACCCTATGTGGGCCGCGGTTTTCTAAGAGACCAGCTAGCTCCCACCTTCATCTCAGAACGCTCAACTTCCCGTCAGACGTCTCTTGCGCGTGATGTCTCAGATGTTATTTACGGTGTGTGGTCGACTCGGACATCGGTGCGCAGCGCTTCTCACAAGGCCATGGGCGCTGCTTGCTCCGATTCCAGCAGCAGTTGCATATCATGCAACGCGTGCATGAAGCCGGCGAAACGCTTCGAGCGTAGCTCGAGTGCGCTCGCGACCGTGTCGCTCTCCCCTTTGAGTGTCGCAATCTCGGCCTCGAGACGCTCAATCTCAGATTGCGTTTCACTGCGCGTGGGATAGGTGTGGATGCGGCGAGCGAGCGCAGAATACTGCTCTTTCTGCTGTCGGATGGTGCGCTCCTGCTCGAGCACCTTGGTCAGCCGCTCTATGTCGTCGCGCGTTGTATTCCTGCGATCAGAGGAGCACAGTCAGACACGAAGAAAGTCGATGGTGCTCCACAGGCGGTGCGCACATCATGGCCTCCACATCCTGCTGCATCGCGTCATATTCCGCGACCTGCTGCACGTTGGTGTCCACAAGCAAGCTTCCCTTGCTGATGGAAAACTCGTACGTCTTGATCTCGAGGATGAGTGCCTCATGCATGGCTTCGCACTCCTCCACGGAGCTCTTCTCGATGGCATTTGAAAAGGCCAAGTATTTTTTTGTGAGACTGCGCAGCGCCACCTCCTTGGCCTGCAGACGCAGGCGCAGCGCGGCCTCCTCTGCCATAGCAAGCTTGTCAAGACGTACGCGCGTCGCGGTCGGGATCGGCAATACGCAACGCGAAGCGTTCACAGCTTATTCGCCCAGCGGGAACAGTCTGTGATATGAGGCTAAAAAGGCCAATCAATGAAGCAATCAATCAGGAGATCCAACGAAATTATCACAATGGTCTACGGACCGTTGTTTACAACTGCCGAGTGCAGCTCGCCGTACTCAAACGGCTCGTCGGGGTGCCGCGGGATGCGTTTCAATGTGCGCGCCGGGATCGATGCGGGTCCTCGGCCGCTCGTGCACGCTGCCGCGGCGAGCGCCCTATCAAATGCGTCGACGCGCACATACGTGTTCAGCGGTCGTGCATCCCACGCGGACACGTTCGCAGGCGGCACGCCGTTCGTGTGTGCGCTCTCGCAGAGCGTGCGATCGAGCGTACGGATGACGAACGCATGCGTCACATTCTGCTGGCGGGCCATGGCGAAATGGTACTGGTCGGGCCCTGCAGTGGCGAGACTCGAGCACCATGCAGTGGTTGGCAGGGTCCTCTCTCGTGGGCTGCGTGCGTCAGACATTCGAGCCTCGCTGCCGTACAGCGCCCGTTGAAGCCGTAAGGACGCACCTCGATGAGCGCGCCACCGCGTCTCATGAAGAGCGCATGCACAAGAGCGGCACCGTGCGTGCCGACGAGCACGTCTGCCTCCTGCACGGCCGCCACGTCGGCTCGAAATCCGAGCTGGCCAAAGACGCGCGACATGCAAAGAACCTTCGCACTCCTGCCTGCGTCACCGTCACCGTTGGTGCTCACAACGCAGCGAGGCGACGGCACCCAACGGTTGCATCGACTGACGAGCTCCGCCTCGTTCGTCAACTGCCGTGCGCCATTCTTAGCGTTCGCGCGGCTCGCAAACAGCACGGCGTACGGCGCCGCCGCACTCTTCGCCGCCTCTCTCCTCGCCTCTTGCTTGTACCCACCATTGACGAGCCACGCAGAGCGGCGGTAGCCTCGTCTGAGGCTCGCGACTATATGGCGTGCCGCGTGCCACGGCGCGACTGGGTGCTCATGATCATATACGTCTCGGAAGCGGCAGAGGAGCAAGCGCTCGAAGCAGCGCGGCTGGGCGCAAGCTTGCGATTGCTGCCGCGCACTGCTGCTGGCGGGGCAGTTGGATGGAGCGAGCTGCGCGATCGTCTTCACAGGATGCGAGCTGAACGCGCGCAACATCTGCGTATGGTAGTCACGAAGTGGCCAGCCCCCGACCTCGGGCGTCAGCATCACCTCTCGAGTGAGCACACCCGCGGCCAAGAGCTCTGCCACTGCAAGCACGCTGTTCTGGAAGAACTCGCCGATGTTGTAGCCCCACACTGGCAGCCAGACGAGCGGCACGCAAGAGCTGTACTGCGATGGTGCGGGCGGATCACTCGCGTTGCGCCGCCGTAATAGGCCGAGCTCGTCGACGCGCGTCTCCACAAAGCTGGCGTGGACGGATCGCATCTTCAGGCTGCCAACTGCCGGCGCAAGCGGCACGTCGTGTACAATCTGCCGCCTCCACAGGCAGGCACGCCGCAGCTCGTGACATGTGTGCGCTCGGCTGCCACGAAGTCGGAGCGCTCGCACATCGGCAAGCCGACCCAAGTGGAGACGCGGTGCTGGGTCACAAGTGACAACCATTCGTCATTCGGATGAACTCGGCCCAAGCGCTTGAGCGCGAAACACGACCTGTATCCGGATTGTGAATAAAGGCGTTTCTGAAAGCTGGTCGACGTGGCAGGCTTCTCAGTGTACAAGTCCTATGCTGGGACGATCGCTTATGCGACTGCGCTCGGCGGCCACCGCTTCGGCTGCCGCGGCCGCTGCGGCGTCTGTTGTTGCTGCCCGTAGCGCAGCCATGTCTCTCGCCGAGCCAGCCGCGGATCAGGAGCCCCAAGAGAAGCCCAAACAATGCCTGCAGCTCAATCTGTTGCCGTCCTCAACAACGGTGGTGCTTGACAACTACAAGGCGCTCTATGAGCGCGTCGTGGCCGACCGTGTGCTCATCCGACCTTGCATCACCGAGCTCCTTGCCTCGGTGCCGTTGCGCGCGCTCGCCATCGTGGAGGACGGCTCCACGCAGTCGCTTCTTGTTGTGCCGTCCGTGAAGCTCTGGACAGGGCCGCCCGACCTCTCCGGCTCAAGCTCCGACTCGGTCGGCTATCCTGTGCTACCCATCTCGATCGGCGAGGAGCAGATCCCGCAGTCGCCACCGCGACCGCCGCCTCCGGACGATGCCGCGAGCACGTCGGCAGCTAAGCCAGCGCCCTCAATGCTGCCGCCACCTCCACCGGCGCCGCCGCCGCGAGCAGCCGCGCCGGCGGCGGTGGCTCCCAGCTCTGAAGCCAGCGAGCCTGATGCGGCTTCAACTGGCTCGATTGAAGAGGAACGGGAGGTGCCCACGCTGTGGGAGCAGGTCGAGCTGCCATGGCAGCTGCTCGAGAGGGCAGGTGTGCTCGTCATCGAGAGGGATGCCGATGCGATGCCGCTGAGCGTGAGCCTGGCAACCGGCGGCATCGCATGGAGCGGCGAGCTGCCCGCGGGCGGCCAAAACCCGGGGGTGCACCCACGCACGGTCACGGTGCGCCTGATCGACTCGGCCACCTCCGAGAAGCTTGCGCTCCAGGCCAAGTCGGAGGTACCCGAGTGCGGCTTCTGCCGCTTCATGAAGAATGGTCCGTGCGGCGACGTCTTCATCGCCTGGGAAGCATGCGTCGACGCTGCCAAGGATGCGGGCGAGGACTTTGTCGAAAAGTGCGGCAAGGCCACCCTCGCTCTCAAGGCATGCACAGATCAGCATCCGGAGTACTATGGAGAGCTCTAGATGCACTGGGACGCATCTGGAGCTCTATTCTCTTTGGCCAGCGTGCATCGAGGAGCACGACGAGAACAACCTCGTCAGCGGACCCTTCCGCGTGGTTGGGTCAGCAGCGCACCCTTCCGGATAACCGGCTGGGGGGTTAATGGTAAGTGACCGAAGCGAGCAGCTCGGAGATTCGGGCGGCTATAGACGTCTATACAGTATAGCCGGGACCTATCACGCTTATCAGCCGAAATTCGTCGCGTTAACGGTCGATCTGTTACTCTGTCAGCTCTCAGCACTCAGTTTGAAATCGGGGTATGAGGAATGGGTGCAAATCCAGCAGGATTATTAATCCCTCCCCTACCCCCTTGGCCCTTGTGGGTGAATCTTCACTCCGAGTTTGAAATGTGGTAGGTGAGCTCGTCAGGCTCAGCCCGCAGGGTACGTCTGTAAGCTGTAACCACAGGTACGTGCGTATCCGACGAGGAATCGGGTGTAATCATCGGATGAATTTCCAGCCGGCGTAATATCGATTCTCTAGATGTTCATCCGCCTCCCGCTACCCCCTCGTGGGTGAAAAACGTAAAATAACGCAAGCCGAAAACACACAGCTAACAACTTTGAGCGCTACTCAGGTATCAGGAGCTCACACGTTTCACATATGGTTCAAAACCACGAACCGCGCATCAAACTCCTCCCGGGTGAGATCAAGCTCATCAAAAAAGTCCTGCGAGAACTGCTCGCAACCAGTGCCGCTGCCCTTTCGGTAGTGCCCGGGCTGGTATTTGCAATTGCAGAGCCAGCACCACTCGAAGTTGCAGTGGCGGCACGTGATGTGGTTGCAGCCGCCATTCTTCTCGACGGAGGTGCTGCAATTCGGGCACGGCTTCGTGTGCTTCAGCATCCACTCGGCCGATTCGACCTCATCCACGACGCTCTTACCATACTTGCGGCGCAGCTCCTCACGCCCCTGCTCGTCTGCGTTTCGCCAGCGCGTCGCCAGGTTGGCACACGGCGCCAAGCCATGCCAGGCAAGGCGGCATTCACAGCAGAAGGAGAAGGCACAGCTGCCGCAGAGCGCTAGCCGGCGGCCTGCTCCTCTATCGGAATCGGTGGGTCCACCCGCCGTGGCCGTGCGAGCGCCCGTGCTTTCGTCACCCTCGACGAGAAACGCCGGATACTCGCAGCGCGGGCACCAAACCACGTCCTGCATGGCCGAGAGACACGTGTCGGTCTGCAGCTTTTCGTACCGCTCGTACAGGGCAGGCGAGAGCAGCGCCTTCACTTCGAATGGGTTGGCCGCCGCTCGGCAGCTCGGCTCCGGGCAGTTGAGGGCGCTCGCAGCGCCGTCAGCCATGAGAGATTCGAAGTACGTACCAACGCACCCCTTGCAAAAAGTGTGCTTGCATCGTATGAAGCGCACGCAGTCAAGGGAAGCATGCTCCTCGAAGCACACGCCGCACGTGTGCAGCTTCTCGCGCCACAACCGCTCAGAGTCCGACTGCGCGTGAGCGCACAAGGCAGAGAGGACCTCGGGGGCCGACCGCGGCCAGCGCGCAGCGCGGCCGGCCACAGCAAGCCGCGTGTTCTCGAGAGCGGCTCCCGTAGTGGCTGCGGCGGGCGTGGCGGGCAACGCCAAATGATCGAGCACAAGCGATGGTAGACTGCTCAGGGCCGAGGAACGCAGCCACTCAACCGCTTCACAGATCGCCGGCATGCCGAGCGATGTCGCGAACACCTCGTCCAGCTGCGTGGCGAGATGCGCGAGCTCCTCGTCGCTCAGCCACGCGCAGCGCAGCGCCACGACGGGTGGAGACCGCGAAGGGTACGTGAGCGGGCGCCTCAGGCGAAGGACGAGGGGAGGGAGCGTGGTGAGCGCAAACAGGCCATCGTCGGCACAGTGGAGGCCCGAGGTCTGAGGCAGGCCGCGCAGCCCTGGTGGCACGACAACCCGCGCCACGTGTGCGTCTGCGCCCTCAACGCGCTCGAGAAGCGGCACGCACAGCTCGACGACCTTTGGCCGCCGCCTGCCATCGTCTGCACCAGCCTCCGGACCTTCCGCGACATATCGCGTTTCGCGCTCGTAGATGGCTTCAACGGCCATGAGCTCATCGTCCTGCGCCTCGACATTCGCGGCGCGCTCGTTGGCTGCGAGCTCGGCGACCGCCTGCGCCTCCTGCTTATCAGGCACATACAGGACTTCAAATGAAGACCACGCATCGATCACCACACCCGATGTTGCCTTTGTGGCCTTTGTGTCGAGCACCACATCCGCTGTTGGGTCCTTTGCGCCTTTTGGTAAAGGCGAGGGCGCAGGCGCGTTAGGCGCTGGTGGCGGGATAGCAGCATTGAGGGCATCGGATGCAGCCTTTCGGGCAGCGGCTTGGTCCCACTCCCGGGTGCTGCCAAAGAACTCAACAAATTCTATCTTGGTGTAGGCGACGCCATCTGGCGCAATACGCACTTCGGCCGATGCCGCCGGCTGCTGGCGTCGACCTCGGTTCCGCATCGACTCGTCAAGGAAGCGTCGCGGAATCATGCGGAATTTCGTCGGAAATCCACGAACACCCCGAAAGAAGAGGCCTGCATGACCCCGCTCGACCTTGAACCGCGACCCACGAGCGCGCGTCAGTATCGGAACTCTTTGTGATCGCATTCACAGACTGTCACCGGCGCGCTCGCAATGTCTGTCTTCATGACGGGCGGCGACGAGGGGACCGATGCCGCCCGCCAAGAAGTACTGGAACAGGATGCCGCGCGTGCGGCGCCTGCTCCCCCCGGTGGAGCTCAGGCTGCAACCGCCGCCGCGATGCAGAATCAGCATGTGGCTGACGAGGTGAGCGGTGCTGCGCGTCGCATGTACTTGGACATCCCCGGCGACGTGATGGCAAAGGTCACGCCATTCGAGAGATACGAGGTCGTTGATCTGATGACGCAGGTGAGGCACAGATCCAGCGTATCGATCGCGTGACGTGTCGCCTAACGCGTGTTGACGACCACTACAACTGTGGCTGCGCAGGTTGTGAACGGCACCAACTACTTTTTCAAGGTTAAAATTGCGGCCTTCGAGTTTATTCACCTGCGAGTGCACGTCTCTCTCTTCGGTGACGAACCGAAGCTCGTTGCGATGCGCAAGGGAGAGGTGGCGGCGGGGCCGCTCGAATTTTTTGGAGTTCTCTAATAGGAATCACCTCCAGTATACAGCGGGGTGTGCAGTACAGTACAAATATTGTAGTGAGTAGACCTGTCGAACTGTCGAGAAACACCTCGCTCCTCCTGTCTACAATTGTACACAAGTGACAAGAGAAGTAGAGATGGGGCATTGCCCGAGCGCCAAACAGCGTGCAATGGGAAGGAGATTTCTAGGTTTTTACTCCACGGATTTCGCGGGACTCGCGACGGCGTCGGGCGGGGGGGGGGGCGCGAGAGTTGGTGGCGGTGTTCTGCTTTTTG
>Ga0164295_10003333_pt1 | contig 12943 bp, 9 predicted proteins | sample GEODES006metaG_FD_111798 | JGI IMG/M metagenome (GOLD analysis project Ga0164295, IMG submission 111798) | Oligotrophic lake water microbial communities from Sparkling Lake, Wisconsin, USA - GEODES006 metaG | ecosystem: Environmental > Aquatic > Freshwater > Lake | place: USA: Sparkling Lake...
AATGAAAAGTATAATTAAAATACCTAATGCTATAATTACTGGAATTGTAACTAGAGGCTCAGTAGTATTTTCAAGCGTGGCATTAATAGAATCATTAATTTGCTCAGAAATATCTAATGGCATAATATTACTAACCGTATTTTTAATCGAATTTGCTACATTTGTAGCTGTATTTTTTATGGTATTTATAGGGGCTTGTATAAATGAACCACTGTTTAGAGCCGTATTATTAGATGCCTTCATATTCGCATTCATTCTATTAAAGACTACTGATTGTTATAATAATTTAATTTAGTATAACAAATAGTATAAATATTATTTATAATTTAAAATATTATCATAAAAATACCGTAGATACACGTGTATCTAAACACCATCCTCCACCGTACGATTACCTCCACGCATATTGATGTAGTTTCTCTGTTGAGGTGTGGTACAAACACAACCCATATCAGAAGCATATGATGCGTCACAGCATTCGGGCTTCGCTTGATTATTTTTGAAGATGAATAGGCTGTCAGAACCGGGTTGAAACTCGGGCCCTAAGAGGGGTTCATTAGGATCAGTTCCACGCCACGAACTTACACCATTATTTGGTGTAATACGAACATCATCAAAAGCTCCAATTGGCTCTAAATTATATTTACCAAGTCCAGATGGTCCAGCATTTTCAAGGAAATAGCTTGTGAAACCTTCACTTGTGTAACTTCCTTGAGAATAGACCATCATTAAATTTGCGACTAGCAGCAATAATAATCCTGTGATTAGAAATGCGGTTTTCATTCTACTTATTACACTTTAGATAATCTCATTGGTTTAGAAGCCGGAGTCTAGAGGATACCAATGAATATGTTTTGTGTATTTCTTTGTACCCAATCTCCGTAAAGTCTCGCACTATCTTTTCTTTTTGTTCCATCTCATCCCAAATTATAAACTCACCTGACTCCGTTATTAATGTCATTCCACACGCACCCCCTTTGCTTTCTTTGCTTTCTTTTACCGTACTTACACCTTTTATCCAAACTCCATCAATCCATTCATATAGTTCCGTATTCCATAAACCATTATTATCATATATTCCATCTATCTCGGCGGAAACTACACCTAAAATATCTTGCTCCTCACCATCTCTTGTTAGACAATGCAACCACATTTTTGATGACCACCATGATAATATAGCTGATAACTTCACAAATCCCATATTTGTTTTAACTTTTACATTCTTACCCATAACTGGTATATTCATATTAACTTTCAGACCATCTTTCCACTTAGGATAGTTAGAATTATTATTTAGCATTTTAAGAATTGTATAAGTCCAAGTATATTCTCCAAGTTGATCATTATCGTCAAATTCTTCCCAGTCTCTAAACATGATAGGGGCATTAAGTTCTGGACTAAATACTGGAATACTATGCGTAGCTGTATTAAAACAATATAGAATATTTGATGTATTATCTACCTTTTTAGCTCTTTCATCAGTTGAGACGGATTTCCATTGATTATCTAATCCAAGTACTAAATGCGATCCTGATACTATTATTCCATTAATAGTATATAATTCAACATCTTTGCCGTTCATTAAAATTATGGCAGTTACTTTTCCACAATTATTACTAAGTTCATCGCCTATTTTAATATCTTTAACTGATTTTGTTTGTTCCTTATTGTGTTCTTTTACTATAATTTTACATGTTTCTGAAAAACAAAATCCTCCCATCTTATTACTTGCTTCAGCTGCCAAGGATCCACCAATTATTGTAGTTAATGATAAGACTGCCGCAACTATAGCGCCTAATACAGCTAAAATCATTGGTATAAATGGAAATAGTACAAAAATTAAAATAATTATAATTGCTAACATAATTCCACAAATAATAAGAATAACTTTTATGATAAACTGGATAGTATTAATCATACCACGAAACATTGTTATACCAGTGTATAACATTGACATGGCCATAGCATTTGCCCGTCGCATAGCCATACGAAAATACTGAATAATTCGGCTTATTTCATAAACGGATCTATTAAACTCTCCATAGAACTTCATTAAATATTTAGAAAATGATTCATACATTGTCGCAGCCAGCTTACGTACTGTATTAACCATATCAAGTGCGGAACCTGCGAGATTTACTTGTTTTCCAAAAAGTGCACTAATTGGCATCATCAATAAATTCATAAATTTATCAATATATGATTTCATACAAAAACTAAAATTATCTTGTGCGAATCTAGTGCTTCCTCTGGGATCAGATTCTGGCTTAAAAAACATTGCGGCCATCATTACTGGAAAATCACATCGTCTACTATCCCAATTATTCATTACACCTGTTTTTTCAAGGCCTGCGATGGTTAATCCTAAGGCAAATAATAACCCAAAGGTTATTAATATAAATGGCCATTTTGAGTCCATCTCCTTTTATCATCTTAGATAAGTCACCTGCTTAAAAACTCGTGATTAGATTTTGTATATTTACGTATTATTTATGTATTTTTAGATTCTAAACACTTAGAGTAATGTATTTCCGAGTCCGGGGAGCACAATTCCATATAATCTCTTATTCTTAATCCGTCTTCTAGCTCAATTTGAGAGTTTGGAATTACTATAAATGATACCAGTTCTGTTCGCATTTCTATAATTTCAAACTTTTCGCCAAATCTTTCCCATTTATTTAAATCTGGATTCCAATATAGCGTCGCAGGCGTTATAATAGTATTATTTTTTAACTTACATACCTCATTTACTTCTCTGCGAATTAATCCAACCACCTCTGAACCTGTTACAAGTTTATCTCCAATTTTTACATCTTTTGCTAATTTATTTCCATCAAGTGTCTTAATTATTGTATCTTCTCCAATAGCGGTACAATACTCCTTAAATTTATAGTTTTTATTAACAACCGTAGAATTGAGTCGTCCTTCAACAAAGTTCATAGTATCCTTATCTCCATCGGTAGTTTCATCATAATCAAGGAAAATTAGATCATACACAGGAATCTTATTATCACTCGTATTTAAACAATATAATGGTTCATCTGATGTCCAAGGCCCTAGTTTTACTGCGTCTGGATGATCTCCTGCCATAATTGGCTGTCCTAAGTACATTACATAGTGATTTGTACTTACTGTAACTGGACCTAGTTTAACCATAGCTTGACCCTTAGAATATAAACAAAATGTGGCAGTAACAACACTATTAGTTTGTAATAATACATCCCCAATTTTAATATCCTTAATAGCCGTTAATCCCTTTCCTTGAACATTAATTTGAGTATTCTTAGGAAAACAGAATACATTTAAGAAAGAGAACAAAAATGTATTTGTAAAGGAGGTTAGGCCAGTAATTCCTGATAGCCCCATATACATCACTGAAAACATAATAGCATACATACGTCCAATTAATGATTTAATATGTATAGCCGATAGACGCAACTTAAAGAAAAAATTGGAAATGCGGTCGGTAAAATCTTGAAATACTACATTTATACCACCACCAAGTGATGCGATGGTATTTCGTAATGAGCTAATAGAATCAAAAATTACCGTAAGTAGCACTGTAAATTTTGTGAACATAGCTCCAATTGAGCCCAACATTGGCATTGATTGGGCATCAAATACCTTTCCCATACAAAAATCAAAATTTTCCTTTGTATTATATCCAAAAAAGCTCGCAAATGGCATAATCATTGGATTACACCGTTCTTCAGCCCAATTTTTTTTAATATTTGTAGCATCATTATATTTATTAACGGCAAATAGTACTGTAACTGCTATTATAATCATAAGTATTACAATAATCCAGGCATTACTTGGATTCCATAATTCTAACTCAGCAGCCATCTTCCTATTCACCGTCAACAACCAAGTATTGCCTATATTTTCTCTTCTTTTACAATTATTTGATTAATCTCGGTAGTTATTAAAAAATAACTAATAGAAATTAATTAACATTTTATTTCTTTTCTTTTAAATCAAAGTTGTCTTTAACCCAATTACGATCTCTTACAAAAATTTTACTAGCATCGGGGGCAGTTCTTACAGAGAGTTTTCCCACCGCGTCTAACTTTCTATATACTGTTAATGCGCCATAGCGTTTAATTGCTTTCTTTAAAGCAGTCTGTCGTAAAGAGTCGGATAAACGGTATTGATAGCCATATTTAATCATTTCTCCCTTCCGGAGTTTACCAATCCCTTCACCGTCTTTTGGTCCCTTGCCTGGTAGGCCACGATTCTTTACACAACTAGCATTAACTTTAATTGTATTAGCTTTAGGACGTACTGTATATGTAGTACCTTTACGTCTTACCGTAAATCCTGAGGCTTTTACACTCGGACGAAATTTCCGCGTATATCCACTTCTTAATATAAAGCCTTTTGGGCAATCAGTTGCCATTCCCTATTGTTTCTAATTAAAAGAATTTGTTTAATTTGTTTTTTTTGTTTGTTGAAATGGGTGCACTTTAAAACTGTTTTGAAGAAAATCTATATATGGAATTGTAACAGCAGGTGAATTATTTGTAGAATAATCTGCGATTGTAGTCAATAAATTATGTATTGGTTCTTGTGTTTCCTTAGGAAATTGCTTCAATTTACTTTCATCAATTTCACCCTTTTGTGCCTGTTTAGATAAATTATTCACATTATTCAATACATTTATATAATTTTCTAATACTCTATTACTTTGAGCTTCTTCTGTGCCTAATTCAGGCGATAAAACAGTAGCCTCATATATTGTATGTTTAAGTTTTGATACATTATTTATAAATTCAGGATCAATACCAGGCGGTGGCTCCTCATTTAATATACTATCTTCATCATTATAATCGTCATCTGACTCTTCACTATTAGGCCACATATTCATTTCACTATTGCTATTATTGCTCATTTACTACTATTATATGTTATTTAGCAATTAAACCATACACAATACATAATCCAGCAATTACAAAAAGCATATTCGCAGAATTAGATGTAAAATTCTCCTTTATTACCTGTTTTGTTACAGGTTGAGGAACAGGCGGATCATATTTTGTGTTTGCCTCTGCCTGCGCAGTTAACATTGTTAGCTTAGTATTTGTTTCATTCATTTGCTGTTTTATGGGATTGCTTCCCCCGGGACCCACAGGAAGCGGTGAAACTTGGCGACTTCGTGCTAAAGTAGTAGACGGGGCGACTCCCTCCATATTACTGCTCATTCTACTATGTGTGTAACGATATAAAAAGATTTTTCTATATTCTACCAGATTGAACATGGCATTTAATAAACGTCCAACAGCCCCGCTTGAAAGTATTGATGAAGCTACCGCCAGAGCAGAATCCCAGACACTTGACTTTGATCCACGCGTCCGTGCGCGCTTTATTCGCGAAATGCTCGTTGATGTTAATAACTGGCTAAGCCAGGGACTTACTGAAGAACAAATTCGCGAAAAAGTTCCTGAGTTCGCAGAAAAATATCCTGAATTGTTTAGTAAACTCATCAAAAAAGAGGATTTAACACCTATTCAAAGTATGTTGGCAATGCTTGATAGAATGGGTGAAGGAAACATTTCTCAGCATCAGGCTTCTATCATTATTGGTAAGAAACTGGTTGATAAATTTATAAATCCTGAATTGAATGGTAATGGGAAGAAATAGGCGCTCTAAATCTTATACACCATTCATAACTTGTCATTATATTATTCTTTAAATAATTCTGAATTAAGTGTGTTGCTTCGCTCGCATCACTTTTATTAATTATAAAAAATACTTTTTCAAGATACTCTGTTTGTTTAATGAATGAGAATGTTCTTAATTCCTTAATAACATTCTCAAATTCACTAGGTATTTCAATCTTAAATAGAGACTCTACTGGTTGATTATTTTCAAGCATGCTACACCATAAACGAAGTACATCAAATACTTCATCTGTAGCCCCTGTATATCCCTTTCCAATGAAATATTGCTCAGGATTACAAGGGCGACTCATAGCAGGCTTGTATAATGTCCATTCTGTAAAATGACATGATAGCAAATATAGTAAATCCATTGTCCCTTTCTCATAAAAATCAAATATCTTCAAAATAAATACACCACCTGTCTTCAATACCTCTAATCCAATCTTAGTTGATGCCAATAGCAATGGAAAAATCATCTTTTCCTGCTTTGAGTAATCACATGAAAAATCAAATCCACCATCCGCTGTAAAAATATCCATCTTTCCTCCATATGATGGATGAATACAATAATCAATGAAGAATTGTTGATTAATGGGTTTCATAATATCTCCAGTATTATCTTCACCATATAAAATTCTGACATTTCTATTTTTGTATAAAAACTGGGACGCACGTCGCCATCCTGGTACATTAGTCTGTCGTGATTTCAATGTCATTGCGATGCTTGTTTGAATTCTTTTCCTATACTTAATAGCTTCATCAAATAAAGCCTCAATAAATCCACCTGGACCTTCGCATACATGCGCACATCTTACATTATCCAAATGGGGTATATTAAAGAAATTAATGATTGAAATCATCTCTATCATCTTAAAATATGATCGTGATAGAGGTTTTAAAGAACTTACTGATTCAGGAAAATCATCGTACTTTTTTTGTGTATAGACTATTTCATAGGGATTTACAATTTTTTTATAATACTCCCAATTTTTACCATTTAATAAGCCAGATTCATATTGATTAATCCTATTTCTATACTGATGTAGTCTAGCTTCTTCATCCGAAATAATATGATTACACTCTTTTGATTCAAGTTCAAATGAGCTAGCAATTATATTATTTTTTCTAAAAATGATACATTTATCCCAAGGTTTTAATACATTTATCCCAAGTGCCATATATATATTACATAGTCTAGCTTTAGATTAATATTATTTTTTCTAAAAAAATAATATTTATTTTTTAAATTAGTTTATTGGTTTATATTATTTAATATAACTTTCTAACCGTCAACCAAGTCAATTTCAATCTCAGGTTCCTCAATTACCGTCTTACCTGATGGCAACACCATATTCATCTGGAATTGCGTAGATGAACAAGGATCCGCTAGTTGAAGACCTGCTTCTCCTAATTCTGTAATATCTCCTCCTAGTTCATCTTCTAATACTCCCTTATACTTATCTAGATCAACAGACTCCAATAGCTTGCCTAACATCTGATCATCCATTAAGATTTGAGAGAAAGCTGTACCACCGCGAATTGGCTGACCCATCATAATATTCGCAGATACACCCGTTACTGGATCCACATCTCCAAATAGTGCAGCCTTCAATAGAATCTTCTCCGTTTCCTCAAATGATGCCTTCGCCAGCGTACCAATGTCATTCTTGTTAATACCATATCTGTCAATTGACATTAGACGACCAAAGCGAGTCATAACATCGCATAATAGGCACAGATGACGGTAATTCACACCTACACTGTCAAATAGACCATTAATCTCATTATAGAGAATGGCGCGTGTGGCCTCAATTCCCAATATTTCATACACATCCCAGACATTGGTTGAGTATAATCGTGTTCCATCTACCGCAGGATGATTCATTACCTTGATAAAGTTGGAACCATCTGTGTCAAGAATATACTGATCAATTTGATCATACTTCCCATCAACCATCTCAACAGCTTGTGTATCCTTGCGGAAAGTTACACCCTTAATGCCAGGGAGCCCGCGAATAACAATAATGTTAAGCAACTTGTTCTGGAACTTCTTGAGATTTGTGAAGTCATCCAGTTGCGCTCCAGTGTCCTTATCCTGACGGTCCTTATTTGGAAGACGAATGCGCATTACTAACTTATCTGAATTATAATCACTATAGACTACATTGATATCCTGATTCCATTGGTTCTTAATAACTGATACAACCTCCTGAATAGAGATATTGCGATTAAACATCTCCTCGCGATTCAACTCAAGACGCAATATCCACTTACTCCACTTATCCTCTCCACCTTCGTCTGCCATTAGCCCTTCTTCAAAGAGCTTGTAAAACTTTAGTAGTACTTTATCTTCCTCAATTACTGTTTCGTCGTCGTTGTCATCCCAGTAAATGGCGATTTTCTCTGTAATATTTCGTAGATTTGTTAGCTCAAGATCCTGTACCACTTCACGGGCCTTGTCTTTGTTGCTACGATACTCTGGCTTTAGAGTAATTGTTAGGGAAACCGCCTTTGGATTCTGCGTTACTTTTAGAAGTTCCCTTAGACGCGGTACACCTCGGGTTACCGCGGATTTTGATGCTACACCTGCTTGATGGAACGTATCTTTTTCTACTATTAATTGTTTTGTTGTGAAATTTCTTGTACTTTCTACAGTTAAGTCATAAACCCATCCTTCACCCATTGGACTAATTTCTTCAATAGTTTTAATTTTATCCCATACTACATCATTTGTTGTATTCCATTTAGACTTAACATCTTCTACATTTCTATGAGAATGATATTTATCAAGACGTTCTTGTTTATATCTTAATGATAGAGTAAATATCTTCGCAAATAGATTAGAGTATTTCGTTGGAATAGTAATAGTATAACAATGTGCCACTGATTTAAATTTTTGTAGTGGTGGCATATAATTTGTCATTTTACTATAAATATTATAACGGGCTAGAATAAATTGAATTCCTTCCAATAATTCTTTAGATACAGATGTAGCGTGAACGGTACCACATCTTTTATCTACTGTACCATCCCCACTAATATATCCATCAATTGTTCCTTTCAAGAAATCATCTGGTGCTTGAAATACCCAATTAGGAATATTTTTCTCATAACTTACACGACCAAACCATTCTTTCATTACTTTAGCAAGAATTGTTGAATGAATTATAAGTGATGTAGTTGTTCCTTTAATACCAGTATTTTCAATTTCCTTTTTTGTAGATACAGTATGAGTTCCTACATTCCAACTGTCCATAAGTACTTTTATTTTATTCAAATATTCAGTATCATTATTTGTAATAATAATTTGTGTATTATTACTCATTCCTTCAGAAAGATATGCGCCACAGAAGAAACCGAAATCATTTGTAAGTTGAATTGTTTCAGGAATCTGACTTACATCTAACTTCATATGTTTATTATATACATTTTGAGGACGAATATCATTTGAATTATGTCCATTATGAAAGGCATCGCGAAACGCATCACTGCGACTATATGGAATTGTAAATAAAGTTCCTTGATTTTTCTGAAACCAATGACGATCTTTAGAATTATTCATTACATCTAGTGCCTTTTGTACTTCTGTACCATATAAATAATCAGTAGGTGGTAAGATGTCACGCATATTTATTTCAGTAATATATCCTACCTGATCTATAACAAGACTATTCGCAATTGGTAAAGAATCTCCAACATTTAAATCTGATCCATTTGTCTCAAGAACTTTACCATTTTGTAATGTTAAGAATGACTTACCCTTTGTTGCTTTTACTTCACGTCCTGATTCAAGAGTTACTTTAATAATTGTATTTGTACCATCTTCGTTAATAACTGGATGACGAGTAATAGCCTCTAATTTAGTCCATTTCATATTACCATCTTCATCACATGAGATTGCTTTCCAATCATTGCCATCATTTAGTTCTATATATATTTGTCCATTAGGAAGATGTTGAATTTTAGCATCATTATCACAATTCATATAATAATCATCAATAAACTCTCCAATCATTGGAGTTATGATTTTACCATTCTTCGCAATGATGATTTCTGTGTCCCAATCTACAGAGTTTAACGTCATTTGTGTCGCGGGCTCGCCAATTGACTGCGCCGCAACGATACCAACCTGTTCACCAGGTTGAACCCACGACTTCATGTGCGTAACCAGAATGATCTCCATCAACATCTCATACGCCTCCTTTGTAAAACGCTCCTTCACAATCAACTTGTGGGGAGCCAGATGGAAGCGTAGAAGGGCACACCAAATCTTGTGATAGGGATGCGTACGTGCGATAATCTTTTTAATACCATCTAACACGTATGCTGGGGTCAAATCAGTCTTCTCAGTAGCCTTTAGTGCGAATCGTGTCTTAATATTTAGAATCCAGCGCGCCAAATTGACTGGGGCGAAAACACTGCCCGAATCTAGAGATTTGCTTTGAAATACACCTTCTACCATCATACGTTGGTCAAATAAAAGGGTGTTTACATAATCAGCCACTAACTCAGTATCATTATCGCGTACAATACCATCTTTTAGTACAACGCTCCAGTCTACACCTACCATTCCAAACTGTGTACGAATCTCCTCTTGAGACAACTTACCAATCGGTAAGGCCTGTGTCTCAATCTTTGTTGGGTTCGTGCCATCCTCACCATAATGGTACTGAATAATATTGTTATTCGCATCACGCACCGTCCCATCATGATGTACCACTAGATCCTCCATTGACTTAATCAATTGACGTTGAATATAGCCAGTATCAGCCGTTTTGACAGCTGTATCAATCAAACCTTCACGACCAGACATAGCATGAAAGAAGAACTCCTGCGGGGTCAGACCACCAATGAAGGAGCTCTCAATAAATCCGCGCGCACCTGCCGAATCATCATACTTCTTGTAGTGAGGCAGTGTGCGGTCAGTGAAGCCATAGGGAACACGCTTACCCTCAATAGCCGTTTGACCGAGACACGCCATCATTTGTGCCACGTTTAGAGGCTCACCCTTAGAGCCAGAACGGACCATCGCTAGAAGCCGATTCTCACTTGATAGAGATTTCTGACCCAGAGAGCCCGCATCCGAAGTGGCCTGGTTAAGAATACCGAAAACTTGGTCTTCAAACTCCTGTTGATTGGTCTTTCCAGTATTATTATCAAACAAGTCCAAATGAACTTGTAGAATTACTTGTTCAACCTGCTTTTTACGTTCTTGAATCTTCGCATCAATGGCCCTCTTAGTATCTTCATCAGCGATTAGATCGCTAATACCCACACTGAAACCATTAAGTACTAGGAAGTTTTCTACAGTGTTTTGAAGCGCATCCAGAAGGGCGACAGTGTCTTTGGGACCATAGTCATTGTATGTCACATGAATAATACCCTTGGAGGGCTTCATATACACATCGCCGTCTACAATGCCCTGCTCAATGTTACCTTGTACAATTTTAACATAGTTATCAGAATCTTTTGAATCCTTGTCGCCATCAAATGATTTGTTGCCCATTTCAATATTAATGGGGGCTAGAAGGGCACTTAGTACTTGTTGCCCACTCCAGCGTTCCTTTCCCGCCGTACCACCACGGGGAATAGGCATATTGCCGTCAAAGCGCTTGTTCCACATCATAAGGTTCATAAATTCACGTTGAGTGAAGTTAATACCAGGCTTTGTTAGCAAGTATGAACCTACAAGTGTATCTTGATACACACCAATCATTGGTTTGGCATGACGGGGCGTAATAATGTGGTGCGGAACCGCCGCGATTTCCTCCAGTTCTACCATCGCTTCGTAGGATTGGGGCAAATGCGCATTCATTTCATCACCATCAAAATCAGCATTATAGGGACGAGTGACTAGAACATTCATCCTAAAAGTCTTATAGGGTAGGACCCTCACACGATGCCCCATCATAGACATCTTATGAAGTGTAGGCTGTCGGTTAAATAGCAAGATATCATTATCAAGAAGATGACGATTTACGACATCTCCATTGTAAAGCACAATCTCCTTTGTATTCACGTGTTTTAGTGAAATCATACGACCATCCGCGCGAACAATTGTTTTCGCACCAGGCCATTTATCAGCGCCATTCTGTACAAGTTTATAAAGCTTATCCACATTGTAGGGCGTAACTCTATCAGGACTCGTAAGATTCATCGCAATTTCCAGCGGCACGCCAATTTCACCTACGCTGAGATTTGGATCAGGAGTAATAACTGAGCGTGCCGAGAATTCTACACGCTTACCCTGAATATTGTAGCGAATACGACCCTCTTTTCCACCAAGACGCTGTTGAATAGACTTGAGAGGACGACCAGACCGTTGAGCGGACGGTGCCACACCAGGAATTTCATTGTCAACCAGTGTAGCCACGTGATATTGAACCACATTGGTCATTTCATCGATAACATTCTTTGAAGAATTGCCCTCAATCTTTTGTTGTAGGGATTTATCATTTTTGATGATATCAAAGAGCTTGTGCGTCAAATCATCCTCTGAGCGCTGATTGTTATCTTGAACAACTGAGGGGCGCACTTGGGGAGGAGGAATGCGAAGAACCTTACAGATCATCCAGTCAGGGCGGCACCAGTAACGAGATAGACCCATAAAGTCAACATCTTCATCCGAGATTCGGCGGAATAGACGATGTACGTATTCCACCTCAAGCGGTTGCTGTTGTTTTAGTTCGGCATAATTAGCAATAATACGCGCAATGCCTTCACGCGTAAACTTATCAGGCTGTGGCGCACCGCAACCATCCTCGCATTCTTGTCCGCATCTTTTGATATTGGACGATAGTGCTAGCACCTCTTTCCAGCGCGCTTCTCCCTTACGATTAAGTAGGTCTTTGTGATGCTCTTTATCAATTCTAAGTTTGGAGCAACGAATACAGATACACTTGAGAACATTTAGAATCATTGGGAGAAATTGAATATAATATACTGGACGGGTAAGTACATAATGACCAAAGTGGCCGGGACAGCTATGATTAGTTTGGTCACATGTACGACATATTTTACCATTATCTAGAACACCCATTCGTGGGTCAAATAGCCCGCCAATTTTAGGTTCATTTCCTTCATATAGGGTCTGCGAGGTGATCTCAACCACGGAGCTACGTTCAATTTCCTCAGGAGAGAAGATACTGAACTGTACTCCGACGATTGACTCAACGTTTGAAGAAGCTTGATTAAACCCGTTTGGCATTCTGTCTTGGATATAGAAACTAGTGTCTAAGTTCTTAGCCTAGACTTTTGTCAATTTTTGATACAGCTTTAAACTC
>Ga0164295_10003334_pt1 | contig 12940 bp, 7 predicted proteins | sample GEODES006metaG_FD_111798 | JGI IMG/M metagenome (GOLD analysis project Ga0164295, IMG submission 111798) | Oligotrophic lake water microbial communities from Sparkling Lake, Wisconsin, USA - GEODES006 metaG | ecosystem: Environmental > Aquatic > Freshwater > Lake | place: USA: Sparkling Lake...
GACCAGTGATTTGGTAAGCTTTCATAAACTGCTCATAGACAGGCCACGCCTAATGACAAGGAAGAAGCATTTTCTCTTGGCGCACAGGCTCACCCTTGGCTTAATGCAGCGAATGAATCCCCTTTTGGCAATTCTCCTCTGTGCAGTTGGCGGCTATGTCTCAGGAGCCACTCCTTTTGGCTACCTGGCAGGCAAGATCAAAGGCATAGACATCCGTCAACATGGCAGTGGTAATATCGGCGCTACCAATGCCATCCGGGTTCTCGGAAAAGGCGTCGGCATCCCTGTGTTCATCTTAGATCTCCTGAAAGGCTGGTTACCCGTCTGGCTGGCAAAAACTTGGTTGGTCACACTGTCCTGCCCCGAGACGCTCCTTTCCACCGCCGCAGTCGTCACCGGTCTAGCTGCTGTGCTCGGCCATATGTTCACCTTTTGGCTCAGCTTCAAAGGAGGTAAAGGTGTCGCGACAGCCACTGGCGTGCTACTCGGCATCGCCCCACTCGCCATGGTGGGCGGACTGACCGTGTGGTTGCTGGTCTTTTTCTCCATGCGCTTCGTTTCCCTGGCCTCCATGATGGCCGGAGTCGGTGTCGTCTTAACCATGATCGTAGAAATGAGCCGCAGCGGCATCTGGGACTGGGTCATGCTCGGTTTTGGTCTGCTGATCATGATTTTAGTCATCGTGAGGCATACCGCCAACATCCGCCGCCTCCTCTCAGGCACTGAACCCAAGGCCAGAAGCAAAAAGCAGCCGACCTAAACCAGCCCAACAACCTGCGAAACAAGGCCTCTTGCCGAGGATTTTTTCTTTGCAAGGCCTGCTCCCCCCACCTATAAACTCGACCCGCTAGACTGAGCCCTGCTCAGCCCACGACCTTTCTTTATCTTTAAAACCACCTCACTATGGGCCGCATCTATAACAACATCGTCGAAACCGTTGGTAATACTCCACTGGTGAAATTGAATAAAGTCACCGCTGGTCTCAACGCAACCATCGCGCTGAAGTGTGAGTACTTCAATCCACTCGGCAGCGTCAAAGATCGTATCGGCATGGCCATGATCGAAGATGCTGAAGCACGTGGTATCCTCAGCAAAGATACGGTCATCATCGAGCCTACCAGCGGCAACACCGGTATCGCACTCGCCTTTGTGGCTGCGGCCAAAGGTTACAAGCTCATCCTCACCATGCCTGAAACCATGAGCACTGAGCGCCGCACACTGCTGGCCCTTCTCGGTGCTGATCTCGTTCTCACTCCTGGTGCCCAGGGCATGAAAGGCGCGATCGCCAAAGCTGAAGAGCTCGTCGCAAGCACTCCAAATGCATGGATGCCACAGCAATTCGAGAATCCAGCCAATCCAGCCATTCACATGAAAACCACGGCTGAAGAAATCTGGGCCGATACCGATGGCAAAGTGGACATCCTCGTCGCCGGCGTCGGCACAGGTGGCACCATCACCGGTTGCTGTGAAGTTCTCAAACCTCGCAAACCTAGCTTCCAAGCGATCGCGGTCGAACCTGAGGCCTCACCAGTCATCAATCAAACCCTCGCTGGCGAACCCGTGCAGCCAGGGCCGCACAAAATTCAAGGAACAGGTGCAGGCTTTGTCCCAAAAAATTTACATCTTAAGGACGCCGCTGGAAATGCCCAGATCGTCGAGTGCGTTAAAGTCAGCAACGACGACGCCTTTGCCATGGCACGTCGTCTCGCAGCCGAAGAAGGCCTCCTCGTCGGCATCAGCACTGGGGCCAACGTCGTCGCCGCCATCCGCGTCGCACTACGCCCTGAAAATGCTGGCAAACTCATCGTCACCATTGCCTGCTCAACGGGAGAACGCTACCTCTCTACCGCCCTCGCCGATGAGGCCCGCGCCAAAGTCGGCGCTTAATTTGTTTCCAGCCCAAAGCCCCCTTCTAGAATAATCTCCTCATGTCTCAGCCCCAGCCCCCCTCCGCCCCGCTTCCCACGATCTCGTCCATGGAGACTTTCCTGGAAGAGAACTTCAAAAAGATCCTCTATCTTTGCATTGCAGTCATCGCTGGCTTAGGAATCTGGGGTGTCATCAACTACATGAACCGCGCCAAGGCAGTCGAAGCCGGTGAGGCTTATGCTTCAGCCAAAACCGTCGAAGACCTTGATGTCGTTATTTCAAAATACGCTGGCACACTCTCTGCCGGAAATGCCCTGCTGCAAAAAGCAGATCTCCTTTGGGAACAAAATAAAAAATCCACGTCTGTCGATGCCTTAAAGGAATTCACTGACAAATACAATCAGCATCCCTTCTTGTCCCAAGCCCTTCTTGCTCTAGGTGGCAAACTTGAGTCCACCGGCAACCGTTCCGACGCCAAGCCCATTTTTGATCGAATCGTTAGCGAGTTCCCAACCTCCGACGTCGCAGCAATGGCTCAAATACGCTTGGGTGACCTTCTCTGGGCCGACGGCAAAGAAGACGAGGCCAAAAAGATCTATGAAGGTCTCGCTGCCAAATTCCCTGGAGCTGCCAATGCGATTCTTGACCAAGGCCAAAACCGCCTTCAGTGGATCGCCGCCAAACTCCCAACTAAAGAAGTGGACGGCCCACCAAAACCAAAAGTGGACGCAGCAGCCGCTCCGAGCATCCCCGGCATGCCTAACTTTAAGCTAAACAGCCCGACTGGCCTTTCGCCGACCGTTCAATCCCCAGCTACAGGCAGTGGTCCGGCCATCAGCATCGGCCCGAATGGTGCAACATCCACACCGATTACCATCACACCAAGCGCAGCCACCTCCGCCCCAGTCGCAGTACCAGCCACTGCCATGCCCTCCGCAGCAACCCCTAGCGTGCCAGTCAAACCCGAAGCTCCGACTACCCCATCACCATCCGTGAAAATCGAAGTTCCAGCGACACCAGCCAAGCCTGCAATCACGGTCCCAGCGACTTCTGCTCCAATCAAGGTCGAGGCAGCAGCGCCGGCCAAGCCAGCTCAGTAGTCGAGTTAAAGGATTCCAATCTTTATCATCAAGGCCCCGTAGTTGTTCATGATTAGGCTGCGGCTAACAATTCGACTGAATTGTTGAACATCCCGACAAGCCCAAGCTTTAAGCTTGGGCTTCTTCGTTTCAAGATCAGCTACCGATTATACCCATCCACTGGATGCAATATGAGGCATCGGGCATTTCCAATTTAAAAGATCACTGACCCCAGACGATGCGGCTCAAATCTTCTTCTTGAGAGGCAGACCAGGATTCTTTATTCTCGTGCAGTTGCCGACGAGCAGTTTCCTGAATCTCGTGAACTAAAGGAGAGCCCAGATAACTGAGATCTTCCCACAGATCCAAGGTATCACTATCTGGTCGAATGGCAGCTAAGAGACCAGGTAATTTGGCACGGATGTCTGAGTCCGTAGGGGGCTCAAGATGCAGCCAAGTCAAAAGGCGCACGTAGTTAGCATCGTCCTTGGGAACTTCAGGGGTATCACCGGAAAGCAGTGCCTGATGTTCCGCCCACGTGCCTGTTTGAACGCGATCAAAGAAAGGTTTAATGTCAGCACTCCCAGCTTGGACCTGGGCAGCCTGCTCGATCCGCCACTGTTCCTTGGCCGTATCGGCCTCTGGAACTTTTTCCACCGCTTCAAGAGCAGGTGCTGGCATCTTCGCTGCAACTGCTAGAGCGGGGGCTGCGACTTTAACCGCAGGCTGTGGAATTAGCAGATCAAAGGGACCGATCCAGATGGCAACAGCTAGTCCAGTCATACCAAGCATCCATCCAAAGAAGAAAGGTCTGACGTTCCAGACGACAATCGGTGGGGGCGCGAAGTTGAATTCTTTAAAATCCGCTTCCCGATCAGCAAGACTATCCGAATCTGAGGGTGCTTCCAAAAAGGGAGCAAAAGCCAGCGAAGCTTCACTTTCAGTGGAGTTGGAGGCCTTAGTCTCGCCATGGGCAGTGACCGTTTTTACCTGTGCTGCTTTTAAAGCATTCTGAACTTCAACCAGTGAAGCTTCGGAGTGCATCAGCTCAGTGATGTGCTGCTGCGCCAAATCCCACCAAGCAGCAGGCACGACAGCTTGAAACAACAACTGTCCATCTTGCTGGTGCCTGAGTTGGCCAGCTAGTTCACGCAGAGCAGTGCATTCAACCGGATTATCCCAAGTCCAAATCATGCGAGTGCGGCGCAAGCGATGGTCCCAGAGATCTCGAGATTCCTGACTACAGCTGCGAATGATGCGACCAGCCGAGAGCCACAGCTTAGCCTCTGCCAAGCCATCAGAGTGCTCTGCTACAGCCTGTGGCTCAGCGACCGCCAACATCTGCTCGGCGCGCAGATAGCGTGTGATGGCCAAGGATGTGACCAAAGCCAACATGATGTGCACGATTTCGGGATCGCTATTCTTCGCATGAGTGGCAGCTAGGGCTTCGGCCAACTTGGCTAGTTGAGAGGTGTTAGAGCGAGATGCCCAACGAAAAGCGACCATGCACGTCAGAGCCATTTGCCCAGAGGCCATCTCAATGATTAAATCCGGAACACGAGCCATGTCGGCCAGAAGATCCTCATGTTCTTCAAACAGTGTGACCAAAAATTCACTTGAGGGACCAGCCCACTCAGACTTCACATAGGCGCGAGAACAAAAGGCTAGAAAAGCCTGACTCAGGCTTTCGCGAGAATGCAATGCAGCCACTAAATCAGCCGCCGACGCTCGGAGAACATCCGGGAGTTTAGACAGATCAGGTTGAGTTTCTTGGGGCATCACGTCCATGGCAGAATTTCAATGTTAGTCTGACCTAACGTGAGATGCAACGCAGCACTCTTCAAAACTCTTAGAATTTCATTCTTCTTTCGCAAACAGAAGGCGCAGGCTATTGAGACAAACGAGGACTGTGCTGCCTTCATGGGTTAGCACTCCGAGTGTGAGAGGCACAATCCCAAAGAGCGAGGCAATAGCCATCACAATGACAGACCCGAGAGAGATGGCCAAATTTTGACGAATGATGCGACGAGCCTGCTGACTGATGTGCCGGGCAGAGAGAAGCTTTTCAATCTTATCCTGCATGAGGACAATGTCTGCCTGCTCAAGCGCAGCGTCGCTACCACGCGCACCCATCGCGATACTGACATAGGCTGCGGCCAAACTAGGCGCATCATTCACACCGTCACCGATCATGGCAACCTTATGACCTTGTTCGGTCATTTCTTGAATCGCGGCTACTTTGTCTTCGGGATGTAAGCCTGCGCGAACATCGGTCACGCCGAGTTCTTGGGCCACCTGAATGGCCGCTGCGCGCCGATCACCCGTAAGCATCACGGTGCGCACCTGATCCTCAGCCAACTGAGCCAGCACAGCCTTACTACCGCTGCGGATTTCATCCTTCAGTAGAATACGGCCCATGGTCTGAGCATTGAGAACCCAGACTTCCGAAAAGCCCAATGGAGCCTCTGTCACATCCTTTAACCATTGAGCAAAGTCACCCTGAGCCATCAGTTCACGACGACCAACATAGGTGATGCCGGCATCGGTCAAACCGCGCAATCCCTGACCCGGGATGGACTGAAAATCCTGCAAACTACCAGGTTCAACGTTCAGTTCCTTGGCATGAGCGGTAATGGCCCGAGCAATGGGATGATTGGAGTTAGAATCCAAGGTAACAGCCAGTCTGAGCACCTCCATTTCCCTACCCTGCGGAAAACTTTCCACCAGAGCCACACGCAGGTTGCCTTCGGTGAGCGTGCCTGTTTTATCCATAGCTACGACATCGACCTCGGCCAGTTTTTCGATCGCGGCTCCGCCACGGAAAAGGATTCCCCGACGTGCACCCCAGGCAATGGCTGCCAGAATGGCAGAAGGGATGGAAAGCACCAGCGCGCATGGACTCATGACAACGAGCAGTGTCATAGCCCGATAGAAAGCTGATTTGGAATCACCCACATTTTCAAAAGGTGGAATCCCCAGCACTAGCCACCAAACCAAAAACATCACCAAAACGGCTCCCAATGTCAGCAACGTATAGCCAGTGCCAAAACGATCTGTAAAACGCTGACTCGGTGCGCGCAGATGCTGCGCATTCTGGATGAGATGAATGATCTTGGCCAGAGCACTCTGCGTGGCGGGGCGGTCGACCTGCATCTGGACTAAGCCCCAAAGATTCAGCGTGCCACCATAGACGGCGGCACCTTTCGTTTTATCAATAGGCACAGCCTCCCCGGTAAGCGTGGATTCATCAGCCGCCGTCTCTCCAGTCACCACAGTGCCATCTACAGGATAAAGCTCGGCAGGGCGCACCTGCAAAAGATCACCGATGCGCAGCAGCGAAACAGCGCGCTCTTCAAAAGAGCCATCAGCTAGCATGACGCGGGCATACTTGGGTGCCGCCTTTGTCAGCGCATTGATCTCACGGTGCGTGCGATGCAGAACGTAATGCTCTAGCGCCCCAGAAGTGGAAAACAAGAACAGCAACAGTGCTCCTTCTTCCCAGGCTCCTATAGCCACAGCTCCAGAAGCCACCGCCAGCATGAGGAAATGAACATCAAGACGACGTTCACGTAAATTCTCCCAAGCATCCTTTGCCGCATCCCAGCCACCACTCAGCAAAGAGAGCCCAAACAAAGAATGCACCAACCATTCTGATGCTTGAAAACTGTTTTTGGCTACAAACCCTGCAACCAGCATCACAAAACAGATCGCCGCCTGCACGGCCATCTCGCGCCACTCCTCCTCACTCTGCTGCTCGATCTCCTCCGCCTCCGGCCACTCAAAGTCACGCCATTTCCAGAACCGCGGGGCAGTCGGACACGTTGGCTTTTGCAATAGCAGTTCACCTTTCTTCCTCGTCAGTTGCAACCCCTCAGCATGGGCATCTATGGGAGTAGCCAGCAGTTTTTCATCCAAAGTACGGAGCAGCTCATTGATCTGTGTTTGCAAGGCGCCGAGATCCACTTGCCCCAGTGTGGCCACTTGCACGCTGCGTTCCTCCGCATTGAGGCGAATGGCCTCAACCCCGCTCTGACTGGCAAGGAAGTCAGACAAAGCGGTGATCCAATCACTTTCAGAAGGCGTTTTGTGCGGCATACGAGTGATCCATACACCGAGTTAGAGACTGTCGCAGGTTTTTCAATCCTTTAGCTCAAACGCATATCCAAAGTGAACGGGAATTCAGGAATGGTGGGGATGGTCTTGGGCTCCATCTTGCCAGGTGTATGACCAGTGGGGAAGAAGCGGCCTAGGCGGCGGCTTTCAGCCTCGAAACTATTGACTGGAAACGTGTCATAACTGCGACCACCTGGGTGGGCAACATGGCAAGTGCAGCCACCAAGACTGCGTTGATTCCAGGTATCCACCAGATCAAATACTAACGGACTATGCACGCCGATCGTCGGTTGCAGGCAATTAGGCGGCTGCCAAGCGCGATAGCGGATGCTCGAGACATACTCGCCAACAATACCGGTCGGATGCAAAGGCACGACGTAGCCATTGCAGGTGACCATGTAACGGCTGCCGATAAGACCTTTCGTTTTAATCTGCACGCGTTCCAGGCTACTGTCCACGTAGCGGACGGTTCCTCCAGCAGTGCCGTCTTCACCGAGGACATGCCAAGGCTCCAGAGCGGTACGCACCTCGAGGTTGATACCGCGCTGATTGATCTGACCAATAGCCGGAAATTTGAACTCAAAATGTGGCGCGAACCATTCAGGCTTCATGTCATAGCCGAAATCCTGCATGTCGGTCATGACATCACAAAAATCCTGCCAAACAAAATGTGGCATCAGGAAGCGGTCATGCAGCTCAGTGCCCCAGCGAACGAGTTTTTGTTCATAGGGCTGCTTCCAGAACCGTGCGATGGCGGCACGGATGAGGAGATGCTGAGCAAGGCTCATTTCCGCATGAGGCGGCATTTCAAAGGAACGTAATTCGACCAGACCGAGCCGCCCTGTGGCGCTTCCGGGATCAAAGAGCTTATCGATCGAGAATTCGGTGCGATGGGTGTTCCCCGAGGAATCCGCGAGCAGATTTCGGAAAATGCGATCCACCAGCCAGGGCGAAGTTTGACCTTCTTTAGCGGTGTTTCGATCCAGTTCTCTAAAAGCTAACTCAAGCTCAAAGATAGCGTCGTTGCGGGCTTCATCGATGCGTGGGCACTGACTCGTCGGACCGATAAAGAGACCGCTGAAGAGATAGCTGAGGCTGGGGTGGTTGTGCCAGTAGCCGAGGAGGCTCTTCAATAAATCAGGCCTGCGCAGCATCGGCGAATCGATGGGGCGCTCACCCCCAAAGACGATGTGATTGCCGCCACCAGTTCCAGTGTGGCGACCATCGACCATAAACTTCTCCGTGCCTAGTCGAGTGAGACGTGCCTCTTCATAAAGCGTTTTGGTATTGGCGACGAGCTCTGTCCAGGTTTTCACTGGATGCATGTTCACCTCAATCACGCCAGGGTCAGGAGTCACTTTGAGAACCTGCAGACACGGATCATAAGGCGGTGGCAAGCCCTCAATGATGACGGGCATGTTCATAGCCGCGGCGACATCTTCGACCGCGGTGACGAGATCAAGATAATCCTCTGCTGTCTCGACAGGAGGCATGAAAATATGCAAACGACCATCCCTTGGCTGCACACAGACCGCGGTGCGAATGATCCAGGAGGCGGACTCCTGCGGCAGCGGATAACGGGCGACCTCTTTGTCATGGGCTTCGTCTAAAGGATCTAGCTGACGGCGCTCAGGCTTGCCTTGGCCTGCGTAAATACCTTTGCCATAACTGGTTGGCATGTTCGGCATACCGTCTAGCCACTCAGAGACTGCTCCCAAGAAACGCTGACGACTTTCCGGGCGTGGCGGCAGATCAGGCCAGTCACTGGCAGGATCAGTGGGATAGATCCAAGGATAGTCCGTGGCGCTGACCCATGGCAGGGCATCAAGCGGCAGGCGCAGGCCCATGGGCGAGTCGCCAGGGATGAGGTACATGGCCTCGTCACGGACAAACCAAGGTCCACTCTGCCAACGCAGCTCAGTGCCAGAGACCACACGCTGGATTGGCAGTGCAAAACCGACGACCTTTTCCAACCCTTGCTCAAAGACCTTGGCTAAGCGCTCGCGATCTTCTGCATTCTTCAAATTGGACTTCAGCGGTTCCACATTCACCGGCAGGCGCTTTTCTTTCCAGAGGTAGTAGAAGACGTCTTCATAGCCAGGCTTTAGCCATTTAGGATCGGCGCCGAGCGTCACCGCCAAAGCTAGTCCAAAACGACGCGCCTCGGCAGTATCATGACCATAGCTCACAGCTTCATCCGCAATGAGGGAATCATCCGTCCAAATCGGCACGCCATCTTGACGCCAGTAGCAGCCCAAAGCCCATCGCGGTAAAGACTCACCTGGATACCATTTACCCGTGCCATAATGCAGTAGGCCACCGGGGGCAAATTGATCCCGCAGACGCTTGATAAGTGCACCGGAAAGCAGGCGCTTTTTAGGCCCGACGGCTGCGGTATTCCACTCGTCACCTTCCATGTCATCAATGCTGACAAAGGTTGGCTCGCCCCCCATGGTAAGACGCACGTCACCTTGAATCAGATCGTCATCCACTTGATGACCGAGCTTCTCGATCTCTGCCCATTGCTCAGACGTGTAGGGTTGAGTCACGCGCGGGGATTCATAGAAGCGCGTGACAGACATCTCATGATGGAACTCCACCTCACACTTCTCTAGCGCACCACTGATGGGCGCAGCGCTACCAGGGTCAGGCGTGCAGGCTAGAGGAAGATGCCCTTCTCCTGCCATAAGACCAGAGGTAGGATCCAGTCCAACCCAGCCAGCGCCTGGCAAATAAACCTCACACCAAGCATGAAGATCAGTGAAATCAACGTTCGTGCCACTCGGCCCATCTAGAGACTTCACGTCGGCTTTAAGCTGAATCAAATAACCGCTGACAAAACGAGCAGCCATGCCGAGGTGACGGAAAATTTGCACCAGTAGCCAAGCCGAATCACGACAGGAGCCGCTACCAAGCTCCAGTGTCTCTTCAGGTGTCTGCACCCCGGGCTCCATACGGATAGTATAGCTCACGTCCTTCCACAGCATCTGATTCAGAGCCACCAGGAAGTCGATCGTGCGCAACCGCTTATTCTTGTCCGCAGCAGGCAAGACTGTGCCAGAGTCTGGAAACTTGCCATGGGCATAGGTATCAGGCACTTCAGAGTGCGGAAAGGAGATGTGTGTTCCTGTGCCTTTGATGATGATTTGACGCACCTCACGCATGTAGGCCGCCAATAACGGGGTCAGCGGCAACTTACGATGGTAAGGCTCCAGCTCATGCGCCAGAACTGGGTCATATTTAAAAGGCACATGCTCCGCATCAGGCTCAAGAAAGAAATCAAACGGATTATACACCGCCATCTCGGCCACAAGATCCACCTCGACACAAAGCTCCGTGGCTTTATCAGGGAAAACTAAGCGGCCCAAATAGTTTGCCTGTGGGTCCTGCTGCCAATTGATAAAATGCGAACCCGGCTTGACCTTGAGCGAATAACTAAGCACTGGCGTGCGACAATGCGGTGCGGGGCGGAGCCTGACCACATGGGGCGAGAGTGCGACAGGACGGTCAAACTTGTAATGAGTGACGTGACGAAGGGCTACGTGTATGGACATGCGAGAGGGGTTGGTGAATGATTGTCAAAGCACAGGACGTGCCAGTGCCGCCTTTGAAAAAATCCTCCCATCAGAGAATCTTCTCAGGCCCGAGTACCCAGGAGCTGACGGAGCAGGTCTTCCTCGTGAAGAATGCCCGAAGGCAGTTCTTTATCATCCAGCACTAAGCAGAGGCTACGCCCCCGTTTGCGCATCCGCTGCAGAGATTGCAGGGCGCTGTCGTGTTCATGCAAAGAATCCAGCGTGCGCATGTGCTGTCTGACCAGACGATCTTGCGGTAGATTTTTAGCGAGTGATCCGAGATCGATCAATCCCACAAACCCCCCTTTATCACCGATCACCGGCAGGGTGCTGCAACCATGCTCACGCGCCATGATCAAAGCCGCATTCAGAGGCAGATCGGGCGAAAGCGCAATACTCTTAGCCAATGGCCGCATGACGTCCCGAGCCCGCAACTGACGATAATCCAGCACCTGATGAATCAATCTAGTAGCCCCAGCTGATAACTGGTGCTGATGCTCCAGCATTTGGGCCTGCTTCCGCAAATCATCGCGCCCAGACGACTGATCTGGCACTGAAATCAAATCCAGAGAAGGACCACGCGCCATGAGTCGAAACAGCGGACGAAACCAGCCAATCGTAATGACCAAGGGTGAAAGCGCACGAATGACACGAAACGGATATCGCCGAAAAAGCTTTTTGGGCAGCACTTCTAAGCCAATGAGAAAGATCGGTAGTGCCACCAAAAAAGCCGTCAGATACCCCCAAGCTCCTGTGACACCCACCAGCTTCCAAGCGATGATAAGAAACGCTGCCAGATTCATCAGATGATTGGTAACCGTGATTGCACCAAGCAAAGCATCGCGATCCTCTATCAGTGGCAGTAGCCTTTCAGCGCGGCGGTCACCTTCACGAGCGGCATGGCGCACCCGCACTCGGCTCACTGCCACGACGGCACTCTCCAAACCCGACAGAGCAAACGAAAGTATAAGACAAATAAGCAATAACAAAAGCCAACTCATGCCTCATCCTCCTCCTTCATATCGGCCTTCCGCCCATGCAGCCTAAGCTCCACCTGCTGAATGCGTGCCCGGACCACGCGGCGCACTTTGAATTCACCACCCTCGACCTGGATGCGCTCCCCAGCTTTTGGCACATGGCCGAGTTGATTAAAGACAAAACCGCCAATCGTATCGATACCACCCGATGGTAAAATCAGCTGTAATTCACTGCACACATCATCAAGCCGCGTGCCGCCATCGATCAAATAACGGCCAGGACTCAGTTCGCGAATTTCACCCGCCTCACCCTGCCAAGGAGCTGCCTCATAAAGTAGCCAGTCAGCGATTTCTTCCTGACTCACCATGCCCTCCAGCCCTCCATATTCATCCACAATCAACACGGGTAGAGCAGATTCCTTGAGGTGCTTTTCCAGAGCATCCATCACGTTCATTGTCTCTGGAACAAAAACGATTTTTTGCACCACCTCCGACCAGACAGGCCTGCATGCCATGCGCCAGGCCACAACATCGATCACCCCCACGACGACATCCGGCGTCTCACCATAAACGACGACCCAGCGGCCTGCGGATTGATCGAGAACCTTCTCTGCTTTGACAGGCCCATCTTCAGCGCTCATGAGGGTCAAATCGACGCGCGGCACCATGCAGTCACGCACCGATAGGCGCTCAATGTCCAAGGCCTCACGAATCATATCAGCTTCAGCGCTATCAAGAAGGCCCTGCTCCTCACGCATCTCCACCAGCGTTTCAAACTCATCCCGGGTGATCGGTGTGCGTGACTTCACACGCTTCGGAACCATTTTCCCAATCAGGGCATCTGTCGTTCGATCCGCCAAAGTCACCATTGGGTCCAAAACCGAACGCAGAGGATCTAACAAACGCAGACTCCCCAAGAGCACAGCTGATGGAGAATACGCGGCAAAAAACTTGGGCAAAACATCTCCAATCATCACTGTCGCGACGAGGAGCAACGACGAGCTCATCCACGGATTCCAACCAATCAACATCAGAGGCCCTGTAACCAAGTGAAGCCCCAACGCAGCAAGCGCGAGGTTCAGTGTGGCAGATAAAAGAAGAGTCCGGTGCAACTGAGCGAAGGGGTTTGCTGTAATGCTTCGCAACTTTCGTGCCACACTCCCCTCACCTTCACTCTCCAGACGATCCTCCAAATCCCGCGCCGAATGAATGGCCGTCTCCGTGGCAGAAATAACCGCCAACAAAAGCAGGAGCACAATGAAAAGAAGGCCAGAAAAAAAGAGGGGCACGCATCTTAGTCTTCCGAAGGGTCACGTCAGGGTCAAGA
>Ga0164295_10003335_pt1 | contig 12940 bp, 11 predicted proteins | sample GEODES006metaG_FD_111798 | JGI IMG/M metagenome (GOLD analysis project Ga0164295, IMG submission 111798) | Oligotrophic lake water microbial communities from Sparkling Lake, Wisconsin, USA - GEODES006 metaG | ecosystem: Environmental > Aquatic > Freshwater > Lake | place: USA: Sparkling Lake...
TGCATGACCTTTATGGGGCGAGTGGATTTCATGTCCGTATCTTCCCCCAAAATAGTGGATAATTGGCCAAGTTATGAGCAACTCACCATTTATTTCAAATTGCACGGCAGACGCCATTCGTGACGCTGCCCTCGCACTCAAGGCTGGTCATTTAGTTGCTTTCCCAACCGAAACCGTTTATGGGCTTGGTGCGGACGCAAGAAACCCAGATGCGGTCAAGAGAATTTATGAAGTAAAGGGACGCCCAACCGATCACCCATTAATTATTCATATCTCCTCTATGAATCAACTGGATAAGTGGGCGACAGATATTCCTGAGTACGCGATTGATCTTGCACGCGCTTTCTGGCCGGGACCTATGACTTTGATTCTGAAGCGAACAGAAATTGCAAAAAATTTCATTACTGGGGGGCAAGAAACGGTTGGACTACGCGTGCCTAGCGATCTAATCGCACTTGCGCTGATCCAAGAGTTTGAGAGAATTTCAAATTCTGCAATCGCCGCACCTAGCGCAAATCGGTTTGGGCAGGTATCTCCGACGTCAAGTGCCGACGTCCACGAGGAGTTAGGTGCTTATCTTTCTAATTCGGATTTAGTGCTCGATGGCGGAAACTCACTTATAGGAATTGAATCCACAATAATTGATTGCACAGATTTGCACCCAACGATTCTTAGATCTGGCTTTATTACTAGGGAAGACATCGAACAGGAACTCGGAATTAAGGGAATAGAACTGATGGAATCATCAAACATCAAGTTCAGTGGATCGTTTGAGAAGCACTATGCGCCAAAATGTAAAGTAGTTATTGGTACTCACGCTTCTGAGGGCTCTGGTTTCTTTGCCTTAAGCAAAATTGAAACTCCAGCGGGAATGGTGAGGTTAGCGTCTCCCACCACAGTAGAGGAATTTGCGCGGATCCTCTATTCGATATTCAGGGCATCAGATCAACGAGGTATAACCACTCTAGTTGTGTGCATTCCGGATGGACACCCACTTGCAGTGGCGATCAACGAAAGGGTTAAGAAGGCGGCTAAGGGAAGATAACAAACATACGCAAGTGGTGGATACAGGAAAAAATCGAGTCATATAAAATCAATTCTAGAGCACCTAAAATTAGTAGCTAGCATTTATATTAGGGGCTCTGCATAACCTATTTTAAATTCAATAATATTCTTTTCACTAAAATGTCTTGATTCCAAAAATTTTTCTAAGGATATGAACCGCAAATTTGAGTTTAACAATTGCCAACGCCACGACACGGGGAGCGAACAGAAAATAGATTCCCATCAACCAGAATGAAGGTGATCTTCTATACGCGACAAAACTTCTCGTCAATAGTTTTTTTGTGATTCTCATCCCTTTAGATTTTGCGACTATAATAGTCCTAGGTATGGCAAAGAAATCGCGTAATGGCGGAAAAGCTTTAAGAACACGAGGACGATTCTCAAATCGAGCATTCGCTAGTTCCATTAACTCCAATGATGTATTGAAAGCCCCATAAATCTTTCTCGGAACAACCCCAGAATTATCGATACCTGTCGCCTGCCAACCTTCTCTGACGATGAGCATCTGGATGATTGGCTCGCTTAGGAAGTGCACCTTTAACGACGATTCATTTTTCAGTAATAAGTCACAAATTCTTTCGAAAAATCCCCAGAGCTGTGAAATCAGTTTGATTTCGATCACCTCACGTGCCTGCTTTACATTAAATATATTACATGAAAGAGCCTGGCAGGGTCCCCCTAATTTTCTAAAGAACATTTCTAAATCAGTGAATGTGTCAGACGATACGTCCCCCCACAAGCTTTCATTAATTACTTGGTCGGATAGTTCGTCGTAAATTCGAGCATTGCCAATAACGAGGTTAGGTTTATTCTGTAAAATGGAAAATATTTTTTCGATACTTCCTTCAAAAACTAAGTCCTGCCCCCCAATTATCCAGATATATTCCCCTCGTGCCTGTTCTATTGCATGATCACAACTGTAATTAAAACCCATGTTCTTAACATTGTAGATGACTCGAAAATTCAAGTCCCTGTAAAGACGCTCAACCTCATTCAAGTATTCGCGTGTTCCATCAGTGCTGAAATTGTCGATGACTAGGATTTCAAATCGGTTTGGGAACTGCTTAGATATAGAAATCAGATTTTCAATAGTCCCCCGTATATGCCTCTTTTCATTGAAAACAGGGACCGCGATAGTGAGTATGTGCATAAACCCTATTTTATTCTAACTTGATTTCAATTAACCCGTCGAGATCTAAATCGGGGTACCTTGAAAGTAAATTATTTGAAAGTACATAAGCCGTGCCACGTCGTCCCAATCCTTCTTTTTTGGGATCTATTGAGGGTACAAAAAGTCTTAGCCCGCAGTTCTTGGGAAGCAGCTGCTTACCAATAAATGTTCCTGTTCGGTATTCATCAAACCCGTAACCAGGATGAATATCATTTTTGAAGTCATCGATAAGGGCTATGAAATCACCTCCCCAATTTACAAGTGCGCTGATCTCATTTGTGGTTGGTAGATAGTCAAACCAGTGGGCGTCCAGATATGCGAAAAGCTTTAAATTTTGATCAAATTTACTCAAAATTCGTATTAACTCAGTGTCACTATTTCCTGTGACCTGTTCAATTTTCAAATTTGAATGAAGTTTTTTGAACATTAACCTGTTTCTGGCTGCAAGACGAGGATTTAACTCAATTGTGATGACAGGGGCATCGAATAAGTTCGCTAAAAGTGGAGATGTACTTCCAACAAAAGTTCCCGTCTCAATAATTAAGTCGGGCTGAAAACCATCTAGCAGTTCAATAATCTTTTTGGTACGTCTTGCTTGACCACCCATGGGGCTTATCCACCATTCACCAAAAACGGCAATCGGGTGAAGTTTTCGAATAATCTTTGATTGCATTCTGAGTGCAAACTGTCTACTGAGAAGAAAATCGTATAATTGCCGAATCACGCCCAAAGAGTACTACTCACGAGAGGAAAGGAACGCCCCTTTCGGTTCATTTTTTGAGCAGGCAATCCGCATAATCTGACCTATGACCAAATGGGCATGATGAGTCGGCAGGTAATATTTATTAAGACTTTGTCCTATAATAAGCCTTCTAACATGTTGAGTTTTTGTACTCAAAAAGTGTTTCAATCGCAGTGGGGCCTATAGCTCAGTCGGTAGAGCAACGGACTTTTAATCCGTGGGTCGACGGTTCGAGCCCGTCTGGGCCCACTTCAGCAAAACAGACCCACATAAATAAACCTATACTAACTCTATGAGTGAGCACGATAAGTGGTTAGTCACAGGGGGCGCTGGCTACATTGGCGCTCATATTGCCGACGTTCTCCTATCGGCAGGAAAAGAAGTTGTTATTTATGACTCTATGTATCATGGCTTGGAAACGCGTGTCGATTATCTGCGGAAGAAGCATAATAAAGAAGTCCCATTAGTAATTTCTGACATCCGAAATTTTGAGACCTTCAAGAAAACTCTTGAGTCAGATCTATTTCAAGGTATAATTCATACAGCAGCTCTCAAATCAGTAGCAGAATCAATTGAAAAACCTAGGGATTATTTCGAAGTTAACTTGTATGCCACGAAGAGAATTCTTGAAATTGCATCAATGTTAAATGTCCATCACTTTGTTTTCTCATCAACCGCTGCTGTTTATGGGCCTTCTCAGCATGGATATCCAATAAGAGAAGATGACATAAAGAACCCAATATCGCCATATGGCGAGTCAAAGAGAGCAGCGGAAATAGAAGTCGCGAAGTTTCATGGAATTCCAGGTAATTACGGCACTACTTTACGTTTCTTTAACGTTGTTGGCACGACAGCTATCGAACTTGTTGATAATTCAATTGAAAACCTTGTACCTATTGTTATTCGTAACTTAATGAACAACGAGCCTCCTGCAATTTTCGGAATGGATTACTCCACTCCCGATGGAACTTGCATTCGGGACTATGTTGATGTCAGAGATATTGCTGCAGCTCACTTAGCGGTTTGTAATTCAGAAATTAAGTTGCCGCTTGCAATGAATGTGGGGACAGGGCGAGGCATTTCAGTCCGCGAGGCAATTCAAGTAATTTGCAAATCATTCGGTAAAGAGCTGGTATATTTCAAAGAAGAAGGCAGACGCAAGGGTGACCCCGAATCACTATTTGCCGACGTTTCGCTGATTAAAAAAACTCTTGGGTTTAGTTCGGAGTACACTTTTGAGTCAAGCATAATGAGCTTAACTAGCCGCACGGGAAATTAACTTGTTTGCACATTTAACCAATCTTTGAGAGCAGAAACTAACATTGCGATATCTTTTTCGAAGGTTTCTTCGGATCCGGCAAGACTAACCCTGACGCTGTTCTTTGAATTGTCCCCAAATTTCGAACCGGGACATGTCGAAACATTTCGATCCAACATGAATGTAAAAGCATCATCACCGCCTCGTTTACCTGTGTCAATAAGTGCATAAAAAGCGGCGTTAGGCGAAGTTTGAAGCATTCCTAATGGGAGAGACTCTGACAAATATTCAAGCCTTCGGCCCATTTCGATTTTTAACCTATTCGTGAAGCTTATCGATTCTTTGGATCCAAGATAGTCTGCAACCGCGAACTGAATAAATTGGGGAACACAAGAAATCGACAGAGACATCAAGTCAGACATCGTTCTACTAGATTCCCTTTCAGCAATTGCGTAACCAATTCGTAAACCTGGCGCACAGTGCTCTTTTGAAAATGACCTAATTCGGGTTCCAGGGATATCGTCAGACAATACTTGTGTATCGTCATATACGAGATTTACATAAGTTTCGTCAAAAATTACATCGATGCCAAGACTATGAAAATTCTTCAGTTTTTTCGAAATTTCATGACCATGAAAAGCTACTCCCAAAGGATTAGAAGGATTGTTTATGACAATAACTTTGGGGCGCACTCGCAAATTTCTGACAATCTCCTCTACATCAGGAAAGGACGGTTTTCCACCAGCATAAACAGGGTAGTAAATTGCTTTAAGGTTTAAAAAATCTGTTGATAGTTTATAAGTTGCAAACCCAGGATCAGGTAAAAGCACAAAATCACCTGGAGAAGTTTTACAGGCTAAAGCTGCCGTAATTAGGAAATTTGCTGGCCCAATTACAACATTTTCCTCGTCACAAGACGGCCACTGACTTTCTATAACTTTATGTATCAATACACCTTCGCCACGGGAGGGTGAATATCTATAGGGCGAGCTAGCGTGTTTTGAAACTAAATCGTGAATAAAATTATTTCGAAATCCAGGAGTATCACCAATTTCCATTCTGGCTACATACTCCCCAAGCTTTTCTCGCTGTCGTGCCATTGAAAGAACGTCAAACATAGGTTGTGGATTGATTCGGTCACCCCAAGTAAGCATATTTAATCCTTATAACTGTAAAAAGTGTCAGGAAATTTACCAGCGCGGACATCTTGAATAAAAAGCTCTACCGCTAACCGAGTGAGTTCATGTAGACCATCTTTGCGGGTTGTTCTGCCAAAAGTAATCAAATCTGATTGCTCTAGTGACGCGGTAAATCTAGAAACAACTTCCGGTATAAAACACTTTGCGAACCTCGGCCTAAAAGTTGGAAACAAACCCAATAGATCGTGGAGTATTAACAACTGACCGTGAGTGTGCTTCCCGGCACCAATTCCTAGAATGATTGACTTTGATTTTTTTGTTAATGTTTTTGAAAGGATTGGGGGTATAGCTTCTAAAAGAATTGCAAACACACCTGCTTCTTCTAAATCTGAAATTGAATTCTGTAGTTCATTCATTTCCCCTTTCTCGCGCCCAACCACTCTGTAACCACCAAAGGCGGAGGACGTTTGAGGTGTCAATCCGATATGCCCTATGACAGGAATTCCTGAATCAGTGATTGCTTTAACACGACTTGCCATTTTTGAACCACCCTCGAGCTTTACCGCGTCACAACCAGATTCTTTTACGAACCTCATGGCGTTTCTTATAGCATCTAAGTCTGACGATTCGTAAGAGCCTTTAGGCATGTCACCAACAATGAATTTATTTGGCGCACCCCTTCTTACAGCACTAGAAAAATGAATCATCTCATCCATCGTCACAGGGAGAGTGTCTGAATACCCTAAAGCCACCATTCCACCCGAGTCGCCAACCAAAATCATGTCTAAATCCGTGGCTGCCAATGAGGTGGCAAAAGAAAAGTCATAACAAGTAAGCCACGTAATAGTTTGATTTGAGTTCCTCATGGCATTCAAGGAGACCAAATTATGCTTCATTTGTAAGCCACCCCCTAGATTTCCGAACTGTACTGGATGAAATCATAAAAAAGTGTAATGTTGCCCCAGAAGAGTTGGAGAGGGAAGTCATAAAATGAGTCTTGCAGACTACACGGGAGCTGACTTGGTGGCTGATTTTATCGCCGAGAAGTGTTGTGGTACGGCTTTTCTAGTAACTGGCGGTGCATGCGCATTTATAGTTGATGCCGTAGGGAGAAATCCAAAGACTAATTTTGTTTGTTTTCAACACGAGCAATCTGCGGCAATGGCAGCAGACGCTGTTTGGCGAACGACTGGAAAAATCGGCGTAACAATCGCGACGAGCGGTCCGGGAGCCACCAATCTTATTACTGGCATAGCTTGTTCGTGGTTTGACTCGATTCCAAGCATTCACATCACTGGCCAAGTTAATCAGAGCGAAAGCAGAGAGGTACTAGGTGCAAATGTACGGCAAGCAGGTTTCCAAGAGACAGATATTGTCAGCATGGTTGCCCCCATTACTAAATTTGCAAAAAAGATCGAAAGCATTGAAGATCTAGTCGAGTTCTTGCCAAAAGCAATAGAAATTGCCACTTCTGGACGAATGGGGCCAGTTTTACTCGATATTCCGATGAATATCCAAAAAGCGATTGTTACAGAGGAACAAAAGACCTCCGCCCTCAAAAACTTGCACGTTGAAGAATTTGTAAATGAAAAACTAGATTTAGTGAATTTGGTAAATTCGGCAAAAAGGCCAGTAGTTTTAATTGGAGCTGGGGCAGCTTTGTCAGGTACTTCTCAATTAATCCAAAAATGGTGCGAGGAGAATAATATTCCATTCGTTACCAGTTGGGGCGCGCTTGCCTATGTAGATCGATCAACAAATTGTTATTTCGGATCGATTGGCGTTTATGGTGCTCGAAGCGCCAATTGGCTAATCCAATCTGCAGACCAAATAATTGTTTTTGGAAGCCGTTTAGATAACCGTCAACGGACCGGGAATCCAACTAGCTTTGCTCCCTTCGCCAGAATTACGGTTATTGATATTGATAGAGAAGAGTTAAGGAAGTATCGAAACTCGCACAATTATATTGCTTGTGAGTTCGATCTGAAAGGTATTTCTAGCTCGTTACTTGAAACTAACTCGCAGATCAGTTGGCTTGCCGATGCCAGAAAATCTACAGCATCTATATCAGAGGGTTTTGAGAGCTCAGTTCAAGATGGTGAATTTAACCCTTACGCTGCGGTTAGAATTATTCAGCGTAAATTTGAATCTGGAGCAATTGTGGTATCAGATTGCGGCGCAAATTTGTGTTGGGTTTACCAGAGCTACCTACCCGATTCAAGTTTTCTTTTTACCGCAGGTGGAAATTCGCCAATGGGCTATAGCTTGCCAGCCGCTATTGGCGCACAGTTGTTGAATCCAGAGAAACGTATCTACTGCTTTATCGGAGATGGTGGAATACAGATGAATTTGCAAGAACTGCAAACAATTGTTGCCTACAATCTTCCTATTACAATCCTCATTCAGAATAATTTTGGTTACGGCATCATTAAACAGTTTCAAGATGCTTATTTTGAAGGTAGGCACTTCGCTACAGGACATGGTTATTCGGTTCCTGATTTTGAAGGAATCGCAAAGGCATATGGGATTCCATATTGCTCTGCCGATTCTGAAGCCTCCCTCGAAGACTTGGAAATTCCCACCGGGTATTCCATCATTGACCTTAAGTTCCCTCAAAACGCACTAATTACCCCAAAAACCGAGATGAATCGCTTCTTACATGATCAGTTTCCCTATATCGCTGACGGGTCAATCAAAAATCTTCCGTTCGATTATCCTCCACATCCCTCGGATCTCGCTGGAATAAGCAACCCGACTGTATAAGAATGAAGCTTTTTGGCAATTTACCCGAGGAAGACCTACTTGAACTGGCAAGAATTTCAAAGGAAATTTTACAAGAGCTTGAATCTGTAAATTTCATTGTTGTTGGTGCATCTGGCTTTTTTGGAAATTGGATCTCTACATTTCTTGCCTACCTCAACTTTAATGGATTATTTAAAGGAACAATTACTTTAGTGCTGCGAAATCCGGCAAAAGTTGAGCATTTAGGAAAGATATCTAATTTTCACAAAACATATGTCTTAGATTCAAATTTTTTGGAGTCGGGAGATTTCTCACATTTAAACTCAAATAGAATCGTAGTATTATTCGCTGCCACAAGCACTTCAATGAGTAGTCAAGAAATTTCTAACTCGACCTTACCATCGCTTAATCTTGCACAGGAATTAACAAATAAACTCGTAGGAAGGAAACCCACTTTTGTACACCTTAGTAGCGGCGGCCTACACCACCCAAACGCAAGATTAGAATCTTCGATCCCAGCTGACTATAAAATTCAGGGATCGAGCAAAGATGCCTATGTCAATGAGAAAATATCCTTGGAAAGGTGGTCTGCGGACGAGCAAGAAAGAGGATTTATAGTATCTAGAAACCCTCGACTCTTTACTTTCTACGGTCCAGGTCTTCAGCTTGATAGACATTTTGTAATTTCAGAATTCATGACCCGAGGCAATTCTGGTCTTCCAATTCTTATAAAGGGAAATCCAAACAATCTAAGATCCTATTTATATCCCACAGATGCAGTTTTACAAATTCTGCAACAATGCCTTGTCCAAAACCCAAAATTTACTCAAATAGGTTCTTGTATTCCCAGGACTATTTATGAAGTTGCTAATTGTGTAGCCGAGGAGTTCAAAGTCCCAGTTCAGATTGTGTCAAACAACTTGAAAGTTATCGATAACTATGTTCCTGCAGATATTCCCCACACCCCAGAAACAGACTTTCGTCATGGAATTACAAAGTGGAGAATCTGGTTGGAGCAAGACCGAAAACTAGAATCGCAAATTTAACCACAAAAAATGATGAGAAATATCAGAGAAAATTGTTGTCAAATGCCATTCAGCCAGGCAGGAGGATTCAAAACTGCTAATTTCTCTAAATCGTGTTTCTCTCTGAGGGTATCCATAGGTTGCCAGAACCCATTGTGGTGGTAGGACATGAGTTCTTCTCGCTCTACCAAGCGAGGCATAGCGCCAGATTCGAAAGGCTCATTTAAATTATGAACAAAAGCCGCAACCTCTGGTTCCAATACAAAGAACCCCCCATTGATCCAACCAGAGTCTGCTTGGTTTTTTTCGCCAAACTTCTTTACTAGGCCATTTTCTGATTCTAAAACACCAAAACGTGCCGGGGGGCGAACGGCAGTGACAGTTGCTAATTTACCTTGATGGTTGTGATACTCCAACAACAATTTTAAATTGATATTTCCTAAGCCATCCCCGTATGTTGCAAAGACTTTTTCTCCAGGAACGGTTCTCATACATTCCGCTATACGTCCACCCGTTTGAGTATCATCGCCAGTGTCCATAGCCATGACTTTCCAGGGATCACTCAACGTCGCAACCCACTTCGAAATTACTTCCCCCTTGTAACCAGTTGCGATCAAGAAATCGGTCACCCCCTGCTTTGCATATATGTTCATAAGGTGCCAAAGAATAGGCCGCCCTGCAATTTCAACCATAGGCTTAGGTTTATCTGCTGTTTCTTCTGAAATCCTCGTACCTAAGCCCCCTGCAAGGATAATTGCTTTCATTCTTGTCTCTTTCTTCAGTAACTAAAGTGAAAATTTCCAATTAGATTCATAATTGGTCAAGATTCATCTATTTCGAACTCTATGGTAGAGGAGTTTAAAGACAAACCTTGGAACTCTCGCCTTAATCAATCTCAGTTTCTTTACAAGATAGTACTCAAATAGTGAAACTTCAGATCTAAAAGCATCGATACTTTGTAAATATTCTGTTGATTTTAGTAGAAGAAGACTTATTGTTTGGTCGGGTTCCGCGAGGTTTGCGCAATCAATTTTGACGTTCAAATGTTTGTTTAGTGAGTGAAGGCAGCCGATTCGAACAATTGGGTGCTCACCTAAATCGTATGAAGGCGTTTGGGATCTTATAAATTCAACCTTACTACAAATGCGATTGTCAAGTTCTACGCAAAAGTTTAATTCAAACCCTTCATTTTTAGAAATCTCTGGGGCATTTCCCAAAAATTTTAACTGTGAATTATCTACAAGCACATCGTGAACGAAGGCGTTGACTTGAAGTGCTAAGAGTATAATTGCTTTTTCGCCTCTTAAACTACTAATTGTCGAAGTAATTATTGAGACAAGTTCACTGCCACACTTAGTGTCGCCGTATATCGGTGGAAATTTATTTATACTGTGCAGGAGCTCAATTACTTCAGCCTCACTTCTTTCCTTTATCCACGTAGCGAAGATATCAGACTTAATGAGCTGTCCAATATGAATCAATGCTTCAAGATTTTTTCGGGATAATGAAGAAATTGCACTCTCTTGGCCATTATGAATTCGATATTGAACAAATGGTAAATTTACAACCGTAACTGAAGAAGTTAGCATCATATAAAGTCCTAGCCACCAATCAGTCACATAACGAGAATTTGGGATCAGTTTCGGAAGTTGTTGAACATTGAAAATCAAACCTGGCCACAAAAATGGGCACTCACTTAAAGACTTTGCAAAACTCAGTACGGGAGATACGGTGGGTAAGAAATCTGATTTTCGAAGAATCCCAAGACCAGACCCGTCGAAATCAATAAGTTGAAGCGGAGTTGCAATTGCTCCAAAATTTCCGAATTGATTTTCAAATGAGATCCACTCTTCAAAAATGGCGTCGCTCAAAACATCATCATCACTTGGAAATGCAATCCACTTAGTCTTGATATTTCGAATGATCGGCCAAAATTGAGATATTCCTGGTTCATTAACAGGATAAACCGACATTTCCACTCTTGCAGGGTGACCCAGTTTCCAATTTCTCCACACTGTTACTAATTCGGGTGAGACACCATTCAGGATTACCATTACCTTAACATGTTCGTGCTGTAAGACTGTGTCTAAAGACGATAAAAGGGGTGCCAAGAATTGCTTCCGCCCCTTGGTGATAATGCACAAAGTAATTTCAGACATTATCGAATCCAAAATGATCGGCTATTGCTGTTGCAATCCGTTCAAAGACCAAGCTCTTTTCCCAATTATTTATGAAGCCGCTGGAAGTTACAAAACTCTCAATACTCATTAGATACTGCTGTATGTCGAGATCAGATAACTGGCTTAATTGAGAGAGCAATTGTGAAGGATGATGGGGTAGTCGAATCAATACATTCTCTGGGACTAGTGCTTCTCTAGGATTCAGACCAAAATAGATTGGGATGCAACCGTTAACTAGGGCGTCAAATAATTTTTCGCTCATATATGAACTGTCATTTTCAATTATAATTGAGAATTTAGATGTACGAAGTAATGCCTGCTTATCATCGATCATTCCCCTCGCAGTTTCATATTTCCAGTGAAGGTTTCCATACACGCTTTTGATAGCAGGTAGGTAGCACGATTTGGCAGAAAAGTAGAAAATTGTTAGCCGGTGTAGAATTTTCTTCATCAGTGATGTTTTCCATAAATCCCCAAATACAGATAAAGAGTCGGCTGGAATTTGGTGAGCATATAAACGACGAAGACTATAGTTTTCATTCTTTACAGGACTCACCTTGTTCGCATTTATCAATGTAATCAAGTGTTTGCGTTCAGACCAATTTTCTAATCGGAATAGCCCATCACGAACATTTGTATCAATCTGTGATCTAAGGTCGGAATGATTCTTCGTAGGCGTCAAAGGATTTGGAAGCAACTCATATGGCCAAGCAATGAACTCTCCATTCGGATCCTTAAAAGTTGGATTGCCCGGGGCAAGAACAAGGGAGTATGAACCCAAAATCTTGGAAGAATATTGAGTTGGATAAACAGCGGAAGGTTCCAACAATACGAGAATCGCCTTCTTGGGATCTCCACCTTGACTCAGGAATTCGGCATAAATTTTTGGGTTATGATTCATGGCAACGAGGAATTCGGATGAGATAGTATCTTTTAGCACAAAGCCTCTCATTGACAAGGCATTTACCAAATCCATAAATTGAGATGAGATTTGTAGAGACGAAGTAGCTGTTCCTGTCAATGAATAGGTCCGTCCCACAGCTATATCTTACTAACCAATCCTTATTTTTCATGCTTGAAGCAGAGATTTGGAAGATGTTTCCTTTAAACTGAAGGCGTGACCCCTCCTTCAAATGCCACAAAGCAGACGGTACTGATTTATATACCTTGTCACAAAGATTATGAAATGGCATTTGAGAATGCCCGGAAAATTTTAACCCAGCATGTTGATCAACTTGAGAAAAAACTCGAACTAAGGGTTGTTATCTCAATAAATGGTGTTGAGAGTTTTACAAAACCTGAAGACTTGCCCTTTGTACAGATTAATCATATTCGTGAAGTCTTGGGTGCTGATGGAAACATCACTAAAGGTTTTGTTTTTGCATTAGAAACTAGACCAGATTATTTTTGGATTTTAAGCGCCAATGAAGAGTTGACTTCGGACGCAGTTCAAAACCTACAAAATATTCTATTGATCAACCCAACAGCCGACTTATTTGTTGCAAATGCCGCAGGAAGACAAGGCAAAGTAAACTTAAAAAGTGTCTTTTATGATGTTCCTCCCCAGCTTGCATTGGGCTTAATAAGTGGGGTTATATATAAATTTGAAACTACAAAA
>Ga0164295_10003336_pt1 | contig 12940 bp, 12 predicted proteins | sample GEODES006metaG_FD_111798 | JGI IMG/M metagenome (GOLD analysis project Ga0164295, IMG submission 111798) | Oligotrophic lake water microbial communities from Sparkling Lake, Wisconsin, USA - GEODES006 metaG | ecosystem: Environmental > Aquatic > Freshwater > Lake | place: USA: Sparkling Lake...
GTGCCGCTCGACGCGGTCAGCCGCAAAAACACGACGTCGACGAGCCCCTCCGAGATCGCCATGGCCCAGTTCGCCACGGCCCGGGTGGACCAGGCGAAGACGATCGACCGCATCGAGCAGCTCGCGGCGGGCAAGGTGGCGATGGGCATCCTCACGGGGAGAACGGAAACGACGGCCCCCAACTTCATCGCCTACGAGCACGAGCTCCTCAAACACGAGCGAAACCGGCTCCACCGGATCATCATGGAGCCGTGGCGTCGCTGGGCCAACGGCTTCAGCTGCCTGTGCTTCGTGCTCGTCGGAGCGCCGATGGCGATCCGGATGCGAAACAGCGACTTCCTGACCAGTTTCTTCCTCTGCTTTCTCCCGATCCTGATCGTCTACTACCCCGTGTTCATGATCGGCGTCGATCAGGCGAAGCGTGGCTCCGTGCCTCCCGTCGCGGTCTGGACGGGCAACCTACTGATCACGCTCTGGGGCTGGTGGCTTCTCCGCCGGGTCGTGCGGCAGTGAGCCCGCGGGTGTTGCGGCCCGGGAGAGCCCGGTCACGCCGTGACCGGAAAAGGCCAGCATGTCACGGCGCGACGGAACTGCGTGTGGCTCCTGGAGGAGGCTTGGCGTGTGGCAGGAATGCCGCTGCCGGAATCCGCCCATCATCTCCGCCGGCCGCCGGCAGGGAAAGCATCCGGCCGAACAGCCCGCCGGAAACAATGCATTGACGTATCGTGATATTCCGATATGATTGGTGTGCGACGGAGACGCCGTCGCGGCCCCCCGGCTCCGAGCCACGCTGTCATGGTCGACACGAACCGAAAAACCGCCCGCCCGCCAAAGCTCACGAGCCTCGAGAGCCTGGGGCAGGCGGCCGAATGCCTGAAGACCCTCGCCCATCCCCACCGGCTGCGGATCGTGCAGATGCTGCTCGGCGGCCGCTACACGGTGGGCGAGTTGGCGGAGGCCTGCGAAATCCCGAGCCACATGGCGTCCGAGCATCTGCGGCTCATGCAGCGGTGCGGATTCCTCGACATGGAAAAGGAGGGCCGGTGTGTCTACTACACGATCGCCGAGCCCCATCTCGCCAGCATCATGGCCTGCATCGAGGCCCGCTTCGGCAGCTCAAAGCAGTCGCGAACCGGTGTTTCCGCCTAGGAGTTTCTTGCCGACGATTTCGCCCCGTGCGTGCCCAAAACATATCGCTTCATCTCGACAGTTCGACTCATAGTTTCCGTGCCCGAACCCCGGAGGACATTCCCATGGTCGCCACGATTTCACCCACCACGCTCGCCGATCTCCGCCGCCAGGACAACAAACTGACGCTCATCGATGTTCGCACGCCCGCCGAGTTCGGCGAAGTGCACGTCGATTTTGCCCACAACATCCCGCTCGACCGGCTCGACCTGCAGGCCGTGAAGTCGGTGGCCGGCGCCGGGCCCGTCTACTTCGTCTGCAAGTCGGGCACCCGCAGCCAGAAGGCCTGCGAAAAGCTGATCGCCGCGGGCCTCAAGGACGTGGTCAGCATCGAGGGGGGCACGGCCGCCTGCGAGGCCGCTGGCGTGCCGGTCGTCCGCGGCCGCAAGGTGATGTCGCTCGAACGGCAGGTGCGGATCGCCGCCGGGGCGCTCGTGGCCGTCGGTGCGGCACTGGCCGCCTTCGGCTCCGACGCGCCGGTCAACTGGAAGGCGATCGGCGCGGGCCTGGCCGGCTTCGTGGGCTGCGGCCTCGTGTTCGCCGGGATCACCGACACCTGTGGCATGGCGATGCTGATCGCCCGGATGCCGTGGAACCAGGTGTCGGGTGGGGCCTGTCGCACGGCCACCACCTGCTCCCGCGCCATCCTGCTCGGGCTGGTGCTCGGTGCGGCTTCCGGCACCGCGGTCGCCGAGCACACGAAGGACTCGCTCGATGTCGTGAAGCAGGCCGTTGCCCAGCAGAAGGCCGTGATCATCGACGTGCGTGAGCCCGACGAGTGGGCGGAGGGGCATCTGGCCGGCGCCGGCCTGCTCCCCTTGAGCGCGCTCGAGCGCGGCGTGCCCCCGCAGGAGCTCGCCAAGATTCTGCCCAAGGACAAGATCATCTACTGCTACTGCCTCGCCGGCGGCCGTTGCGCGGAAGCTGCCTCGATGCTCAGGCCGCTCGGGTACGACATCCGGGCGATCAAGCCCGGCTATCCGCAGCTCGTGAAGGCCGGCTTCCCCGCCGTCGTCGGCAAGTGACGAGCCGGTTCCCCATTCCCACATCATCACCGGAGATATCACCGTGAAGATCCAGCAGTACTACCTCGCCTGCCTGTCGCACGCGTCGTACATGATCACCGACGAAAAGACGAAGACGGCCGCGGTAGTCGATCCGCAGCGGGACATCGATCAGTACCTCGCCGACGCCCAGGCCGGCGGGTACACGATCAAGCACGTCTTCCTCACGCACTTCCATGCCGACTTCATCGCCGGCCACATCGAGTTGCGCGACAAGGCCGGGGCGACGATCCATCTCGGCAGGCGGGCCGAGGCGGAGTTCGCCTGCGTGAAGATGCAGGACGGCGACGTGGTCGAGTTTGGCGACGTGAAGCTCCAGATCATGGAGACACCGGGCCACACGCCGGAGGGCATCTCGATCCTCGTCTACGACCTGGCGAAGAGCCGCACCGAGCCGCTGGCCGTGCTCACCGGCGACACGCTCTTCATCGGCGACGTGGGGCGGCCGGACCTCCTGGCGAGCATCGGCGTGACGGCCGACGAGCTCGCCGACATGCTCTACGACAGCATCACGAACAAGCTCGTGAAGCTGCCCGACGCCACGCTCGTCTATCCGGCTCACGGGGCGGGCAGCATGTGCGGCAAGAGCCTGTCGAAGGAGACGGTGTCCACGATCGGCGAGCAGAAGAAGTTCAACTACGCCCTCCAGCCGATGAGCCGGGAGGCCTTCAAGGCGATCGTGACAGCCGATCAGCAGGAGGCGCCAGACTACTTCGTCCACGACGCGATCCTGAACCGCAAGGAGCGGGCCTCGCTCGGCGATACGATGGAGAAGACGCTCAAGCCCTTGTCGCTCGACGAAGTGCTTGCCCTCGGCACGTCCGCAGCCCAGCTCCTCGACGTCCGCGACGGGATCGATTTCGAAGGGGGCCACCTGCGCGGCACGCTCAACATCGCCTTGAACGGCAAGTATGCGACGTGGGCGGGATCGATGCTCTCCCACGACAAGCCGATCGTGGTGGTCGCCGAGGAGGGCGGTGAGGAAGAGGCCGTAATGCGGCTCGGCCGCATCGGCTTCGATAACGTGGCCGGCTATCTCGCTGGCGGCATGAGCGCCCTGGCTGCCCGCGACGATCTCGTGGAGCAGACGGAGCGGATCACCGCGTTGGCGCTCGCTGAATGGCTCGCTGGCAAGCGGCCCGATGCGGGGCTGGTGCCCATCGTGGTCGATGTGCGAAGCGAGGCGGAACATGCTGGCGGGCACATCGAGGGGAGCCTCAACATCCCGCTCACGCACCTCGACGAGCGGAGCGGCGAGATTCCGGCCGGCCGGCCCGTGGCCGTGCACTGTGAAGGAGGTTACCGCTCCGCAATTGCCGCCAGCCTGCTGCAGAAGCTCGGCCGCCGCGACGTGCACGACATGGTGGGCGGCTACAAGGCCTGGCTCGCGGCGAAGCTGCCTGCATGAACGCCCCCGTGCTGGCCGCCATCGACGCCGTCGCGTCCACGACGCCTCCCGCGTGGGCCGCGGCCGCATCGGTGGCGGCCGGGGGTCTTGTGGGGCTGTCGCTCGGCCTCACCGGTGGTGGCGGCGCGATCTTCGCCGTCCCGCTGCTCGTCTACTGGATTGGCGTCGAGCCGCGGACGGCCGTGAGCATCTCGCTCGTCACGGTGGCGGCGACGGCAGTCGTCGGCGCGATCGAGCGGTGGCGGCTAGGGCAGGTCGAGATTCGCACGGGGTTGCTGTTCGCCGTGGCGGGCATGATCACGACGCCGGTGGGCGGCTGGCTCGGTGGCAAGGTGCCACCCCAGACGCTCATGACCTCCTTTGCCGGACTCATGCTGTTGATCGCCGCTCGCATGTGGCGGAAACCGGCGGATACGGGGGAGCGGATGCCGGCGACGGTGTTCGCTGCGGGCGACGAACACACCTGCAGCCGCGACGATCAAGGGCAACTGCGGATGACGACACGGTGCTTCGTGCTCCTCGCGCTGGTGGGGCTCGTTGTCGGGCTTCTCTCAGGGCTGTTTGGCGTGGGAGGCGGGTTTCTGATCGTGCCGGCCCTGGTGGCCTTCGCCACCATGAACGTGCCGCGGGCCGTGGGCACATCGCTGTTCGTGATGACGCTCGTGGGCGCGGCTGGCGTCGCCTTCCAGGTGGCCGAGGGACGCACGATTCCCCTCGACATTGCTGGCAGCTTCGTGGGTGGCAGCGTGCCCGCCCTCTTCGTCGGCTCGTGGATCGGTCGCCGGCTCACCGGCCCGACGCTGGCCCGCGTGTTCGCCGTGGCGATCGTCCTCGTCGCGGCCTTCATCATCTTCAAGTAAAAGGTGTCAGCCACCAAATCTGGGCAAGCTGGCATCTTCTCCAGATTTGGTGGCTGACACCTTTTACCCGTCCACCGGCGCGCGTGCGTGGCCCGCGTACATGATCTGCACCGAGGGAAGCCGACCGAAGGTGAAGTCGAGACGCCGGTTGAGCCCGCAGGGGCCGAGCCCCACGATCTGGCCGACGCTCAAGCCACGCGCGACGAGCTTGGCGCTGAGTTCGGACGGCTTGATGAACTTCGCCGGATCGTGCGTGCCCCGCGGCAGCAGCCCCAGGACGCTCTCGCCCACATACACAATGACGAACGCCGCGAGCATCGTGCGGTTGATGGTGTCGAACAGGAACAAGCCGCCGGTCTTCAGCACGCGGGCGATCTCGTCGAGCACGCGGTCGAGGTCAGCGACGTGTTCCAGGACGTCGACGCAGACGACGCAGTCGACGCTCCGATCAGCGAGAGGGATCGCCTCGCCGCCGCCGACGCGATAGTCGATCCCAAGCCCTTCTTCTGCGGCATGGGCCTTCGCGGCTTCGACTGCTGCCGCGATGGGGTCGATGCCGATCACGGTCGCCCCCCGCTTCGCCAGCGCCTCCGACATGAAGCCGCCGCCGCACCCCAGGTCGAGAACGGTCATGCCGTGCCAGGTGCCGACAACGTCGTCGAAGAGGGCGAGGCGGGCAGGCACGATGTTCTGCAAGAGTCGCAGGAACCGCTGCGACCCGTCCCACCAGTTGGGTGCGTAGGTGCGATAGATGGAGAGGTCATTTCGCATCGCGTGTGCCCGGATCAGAGTCGGCCGCCGCCACGTCACTCATGGCCCGGCCCGACGCATCACGACCGCTGCATTGTGCCCGCCAAAAGCCGACGACTGCGAGACGGCCCAGGCGAGCCCGGCGTCGGTCGATTTTCGGGCGAAGTTCAGCGGCCGTACCGGATTCTCCAGATTCACGCAGCCGTGCACCTTCTGATCGCGGAGTGACAGGGCGGTGATTGCAGCCTCGATCGCCCCACTCGCGCCCATGCAGTGGCCGGTGAGCGACTTCGTAGCGCTGACGAGCGGTCGTGAGCCGAAGAGCCCTTCGATGACGGCCGATTCCACGTCGTCATTGACGATCGTCCCGGTTCCATGGGCGTTGACGTAGTCGACGTCGCCCGCGGTGATCCCGGCGTCGGCGAGCGACAGACCGATGGCCCGCGACAGTTGCCGTCCAGTCGGCTCCATGATCATCATGCTGTAGGCATCGAACGACTCGCCGTACCCAACGATCTCGGCGTACATCCGGGCGCCCCGTCGGCGGGCGTGCTCCCACTCCTCGCAGACGAGCACCGCCGCGCCCCCCTCCGCGAGCAGGAATCCCGTGCGACCGCGGTCGAACGGGCGATTCGCCGTCTCCGGACGATCGACGACGGAGGCCAGCGTCTTGGCGGTGTCGAACGCCCGGAACACGCCGCCGAAAGGATCGCCCACGAACTCTGCCCCGCCGCAGAGGGCCATGTCGGTGTCGCCGCTGCGGATCGAGCGGAGGGCGTGGCCGACCGCCACGGTTCCGGCGGCGCAGGCGAGGGCGCACGTCGTGTTCGGCCCCCGCAGGGAATAGCGAATGCCGAGCGTGGCCGACGCTGAGTTCGGCATGATCATCGACACCGCGAACGAGTTGAACCGCTTCGGAAGCGACGCAAGCAACTCATCGAGGGCGTCGGACGCGGGATCCGGGGCCTGCGGTTCGCCGCGGGATTCGAGCGGCAGAAGGGGCGTGAGGAGGTGGCTGTTCTGGGACGTGATCAGCGTGGTGATGCCGCCCACGGCGGTGCCCATGAAGACGCCGGCCCGCTCACCATCAACACCCGTCAGCTGCCAGATGCCCCGCTTCGCGTCCACCAGCGACGCCTCCAATCCGGCGTCGACCAGCGCCTCCCGGGCCGCGACGATCGCGAGCATCGCCGCTCCATCGAGCCGCATCGCCTCGAGCGGCGCGATCCCCGCCGCCGCAAAGTCCACGGTCGGCAACGGCGCCCAGACGGTCGACTGGTACGTGCTCCAGCGTAGCCACTCGTCGGGGATCGGCGCGACGGCCGCCCGGCCGGCGAGGCAGGCATTCCAGCACTCCGGTGCCGTGGTGCCCGTGGGCGACACCATGCCGATGCCGGTGACCGCCACCCGCCGGCGGCTCATGAGAGCCCCTGCTCACCGATCCGCAGGCTGACGTAGTCGACGACCTCCTCGACCGTGCAAAACCTGGCGGCCTCCTCATCGGAAATCTTGCCCTTGAACTCGCGTTCGAGCGCCATCACCAGCATGACCGCATCGACCGAGTCGGCACCAAGATCCTCCCGCAGCCGGCTGCTGGCCGCCACGGGGCAGGCTTCGAGCCCGAGGACCTCGCGGATCACCGCGCCAACCCGCGCCGCCACGTCTGCGGAAGGCGGTGATGCCGGGTCTGACACGTCTGTCTCCAGGAAGTGTTCTTTCCGCGCACGACCGTGCCGCGAAGCCGGCGAGTTTACACGCCACGGGAGCGGCGGTCGAAGCGCCTGGCCGTGGTCCTTTCAGACCACCCGCGCGACCATCGCCGCGGCCGTCAGACCCGGTCCAAAGGCGAGGCTGACGACCAGCGTACCCTGCTTGACGTCTGGGTCGCGGAGGATGCGATCCCAGATCTGCGGCACGGTGGCCGAACTCTTGTTGCCCCCTTCGCGGAGTGCATCCTTGCTAAGCGAGATCTGATCCTTCGAGAGCCGCAGGCAGCTGCCGACCAGGTCGACGATCGCCGGGCCGCCGGGATGGATCACCCAGATGATGTCACCCTTGTCCGACTGGAGGTCGAGGCCGGCATCCCGCAGGAGGGTGCCGATGAACTCCTCTGCGTTCGCGGCGATGAGCCGCGGCACATCGATCGAGAGTGTCATCTCGAATCGGTTGACGATCGGCCTCCAGGTCATGGCTTCCAGGGAACGCGGAATCATCGTATCCGCATACCGCAGCACCTCGAGACCGCGTCCCGGCCGCGACCGGAAAGCGTCGTCCGTGAACGCCGAGTAGCGGATGAAGCCGTCGGCGAACAGGCTGTCGCAGATGATGTGCTCGGCGTCGAGGCAGTCGGGGGCCACGTGGATCGAGCAGATCTCGGTGTGCGCGATGTCGACCCGCCCGCCGGTCCTCGCCAGCCCGCTCTGCGCCGCCACCAGGGAACCGGCGGCCATCCGCACCGCGGGGAACGCGCCGTAGCAGCCCTGGTGGTAGCAGTGGCTGACGACGGTATTGAGCCAGCCCCTCTCGGAGACCAGTTCGTGCACCGGACTGGGCAGCCGGTAGCCAGTGGTCGAAACGTGGATCAACTCTCCGGGGGCGTCGTCCACGTCGGGGTACATCTTTTCGAGTGCCGCCCGAGCGAGCTCTCGGAAGATCGCCAGCCGGTCGTCGATGTCGGGTCCACCGGCCTTCGCCAGGAATGGGCTGGTGAAGGGGATCGTGGCAAAATCAAGGTCGGCGGGATCCTTGGCGGCCTCCGCGTCAGGCAGGACCGATATCCGCCGAGAGTCGATGTGCCTGGAGGCAACGCCGTACTTCTCCCATGCCGCTCGAATCGTGCCGGCCGCCGCATTCGCCGCGCTCCGCCCGCTGCTCCCGCCATTCGACGCGGCCACGAACTCGGCGAAGCGGATCGAGATCTCGCGGAGCTTGTCCTGTTTGACCGGTTCAGTCAGGTAGACAGGCCGGAAATCGGACAGCACGACACCCATGCGATCTCCGCTCACGACGTTCTTGGTATCGGGAAACCATTGATCTGCCGTCGCCTCACTGGCCACCGCAGGGCTGTCATCCGTGCCATCTCGTTCAGAGAATACGCCACGCGCACGTTCGGTGCAAAAAGCCCCGGCCGCCGGCATAACCTGGACGCCGGTGAGCGGCAGCCCTCACGATCAACCTAGTTTTCCCATCGTCGACAGCCGAGCGGTGCGATTGCGTGAGGGCAGGCGACTGTATCGGACTGACTGGATCTTCAACGGAAGCGCGTCGGAAAGGACCGATGCAGGCACGAGACAGGGTTATTCTCGGCACATGCCTCTTGCGGCACTCACGCACGGATCACGGTGGCATGCGAAAAACAGCCTGCGTCTGTGCCGGTTTGCTGATGGCTGTCCCCCTGCTGGGCGTGGCCGTTGCAGCCGAAGCTCTCGATTCCCTGGATCTCGGTGCCTTCGCCCCGTTCGATGCAGGGGCCGAAGCAGCGTACGAGTCGGATCCGTTCGTGCCGTCCTACGATCCAGCCGCAGTCATGCCGTCGAGCCCATCGGGGGGTATGGCCCGCGCGATTTCCGGTCAATCAGCCCGCCAGTTCTACGTGAGCAGCATCGTTGGCGGATCGTTCCTGGTGGTGACCGCCGACAACAGTCCGTCATCCATTCTCACGGCTGGCGGCGCGGTGGGCGCCGCGATCGATCGGTCCAACGGCCGGCTGCGGGTCGAGCTCGAGGGACGATATCGCGACCCCATCGAACAGACGTATATCGGGTTCAACAGGGAGCCGCCGCGGGACATTCCCGGCCCGGGGCCCGTTCCCCCCAAGCCGGACCTCATCGGCACGATGGAAGCCAAGGCCTACGGCGGGTGGTCGGCGATGGCCAACGTCTGGCGTGACTTCCAGTTCACCGATCACCTCGACCTCTATGGCGGGGGCGGCATCGGCGCGGCCGGCTTTAACACCTCGTTTCAGCAGATCGACACGCCAGAGCCCGCTCCGATTGCTTACGAATACCGCACCTCCTATGCTTGGCAACTCGGACTCGGCGGCATCTGGAACGTCAACGACCGTGTCGCGGTGGATCTGAGCTATCGCGTATTCGGTGTCGGGTGGTCCGTCACTGCGGACGATCTTGCCTACGGTTTTCTCCGCACGGAAGTTCTTCTCTCTCTACGGATCTACGAGCCATTTCGAGGACTGATGCGTTGATGCAGGCGATGATCATCCCCGGAGCCATGCCCGCGCTGCTCCCGAGGTCGTGGTCATGATCGTCTCGCCTGGCATGCCGCCGATGGATCTCGGTGCGAAGGACTCGATCCGCAGCCACTATGACCTCGCGACGCCGTTCTATCGGCTGTTCTGGGGTCCGCACATCCATCACGGACTCTGGTCGGCGGAAGACGCCGTCCGCGAGCGCCCGTACGTCTCGCCCCGAGCGGCACAGGAAGCCCTCACCGACTCGCTGGCCACGCTGGCGGACATCCAGCGCGGCCAGCACGTGCTCGACGTGGGCTGCGGCATGGGGGGATCATCGATCCGCCTTGCCAGGCAGCGACACTGTGACGTGACCGGCATCACGCTCAGCGGCGTGCAGCGGCGTTGGGCCTCGATGGCAGCACTGCTCAACGGCGTGACGAGGACCGTCCGGTTTCGCCGCGTGGATGCCGAACTGGTGACCTTCGAGCCTGCGAGCTTCGATGTCGTCTGGAGCATCGAGTGCACGGAGCACCTGTTCGACAAGGGGGCGTTTTTCCGCCGAGCAGCCAGCTGGCTCCGGCCCGGGGGCCGGATGGCCATCTGTGCGTGGCTGGCGGCCGATGATGCCGATCGCCCCGGGCTGCGCGAGCAGGTGGAGGCGGTCTGCGACTCCTTCCTCTGCCCATCGCTGGGCAGTTTCTCGGACTACACCGGCTGGATGACCGCGGCCGGGCTCGAGGTGGAGCATACTGAGGACTGGACCGCCCGCGTCGCCCGGACGTGGGAACTCTGCGATGAGCGGGTGCGTCGGTGCGGTCTGCCGTGGCTGGCACGCTCCATCGATATGCGGCAGGCTACATTCCTGGATAACTTCAAAACGCTTCTCGACGCCTACCGCTCCGGGGCCATGCAGTATGGATGCATCGTGGCCCGGCGACCGGAACCGGCGGCGTGACGCAGGGTCGCACCGTCCCCTCGCCCTCATAGCCTGGAACGTCGCAGCGATGAGCAGGTTGTTCGGAATTGCTTTCGGGCTGGCGACACACGTCCTGTTCGCCTTCACCGTCTGGCACCTGTTCTGGTTCTTGAAAGGACCACTGCCGGACGATCTCCGGGCAGCGCCTCTTGGGCTCGGCGCGGCACTCGGAGCCGACACACTGCTATCGCTGGTGTTCGCGGTGCCGCACAGCGTGTTTCTCTTGCCGTCGGTGAGGCGCAGACTCGTGTCGGCCGGCATTCCCTCGCCCTTCTACGGCTGCTTCTATAGCGTCGTCACCTGTGCCGTGCTCTTGCTGACGATCTTCTGCTGGCAACCCACCAGCGTGGTGGCCTGGCGTTGGCCCGCTCCCTTCGACGGCGTCGTGTCGGCGGCCTTCGCGGCGTCGTGGGCCGCGCTCTTTTACAGCCTGTACCTCACAGGCCTCGGCTGGCAGACCGGCTGGACCCCCTGGTGGCATTGGGCCCGCGGTCTCCCGCAGCCGAAGCGGGTGTTCGTCGAACGCGGGGCCTACCGCTTCCTGCGGCATCCGGTGTACCTGAGTTTCCTGGGCCTGATCTGGTTCGCGCCGCTGGTGACGCTCGACCGCGTCGTGTTGATCGCCGTCTGGTCGACGTACATCTTCGTCGGCAGCGCGCTCAAGGATGGCCGCCTGGTGCACTTCATGGGCGACACCTACCGCGACTACCAGGCACGGGTGCCGGGGTATCCGGGCGTGGGGTTCGGGCCGCTGGGGCGGGTGCCGCCGCGGCTGGTGGCCGACCGTGACGCGATCGGGGCCGCTTCCAGATCGTAATCGAGCGCGACAGGACTCTCACTCGACAACTGGGGTCGTGACCTGCCCCCATGAATGGAACCAGTGTCGATCACCTCACGTCGTGATCGCCACTCACGATTCTGTCGCAGCAGCTCGAGGCGGACCCATGAGGCCGAGCGATGCCCCGAGGGCGTGGCGCGAACGGGCGAGGGCGTGGCGTAATGGCACCTCTCGCGGCGGATTCGTCCCTACTTTTGCCCGATTCGTCCCAAGCGCGCCCGATTCGTCCCTGCCTGTGCCCGATTCGTCACATTTTGGATTTTGTGGATTGACGGTTTTTTCCTATCTCATAGAAACTTCGGGAGAGGTATTGGTGTGTCCGGTTAGTCATCCATACATACACACGGAGCATCGCTCATGAATACGTTCTTGGTTTCGTTTGCCCGTCTGCCCCGCGGCTTCTGTTCCGTCGGCGTGGTGGCCCTGCTTGGTGTGCTGACCGTTCCTGTCCACGCCGTCACCATCGACTTAGTGACGGTCGGCGATCCGGGGAACACGAACGACACCACCAACCGCGGTGCCGTGGCGACTTCGTTCCAGATCATGAAGTACGAGTGGACCAACTCGCAGTATGTCGACTTCCTGAACGCCGTGGATGCATCGGGAACGAATCCCAACTCGGTCTACAACACCGCCATGGGCAGCGACGTCCGGGGCGGGATCAGTTTTACGAGCGGCGCTTCTCCCAGCAGCAAGTACGCCACGAAGACCAACATGGGCGACAAGCCTGTGAATTACGTGAGTTGGTGGGATGCCGCGCGTGTGGCCAACTGGCTGCAGAACGGGCAGGGATCGGGCAGCACGGAGACGGGCGCCTACACACTCAACAACGCCACGAGCGGCACTGCCCCAGCGGTGAACCCCGGTGCGACGTTCTACGTCCCTACGGAAAACCAGTGGTACAAGGCGTGCTATTACAAGGGCGGAGGCACGAGCGCAGGTTACTGGGACTACGCTACGCAGAGCGACACGGCCCCCACGGCGGTGGGTGCTAGTGTGACCGGCATCGGCTCGGCCGGCAGCACGGGCAACTTCGCTAACTTCAGCGATGGAGCTGACTGGAACGGCCAAAACGGCAACGTGACGACGGTGGGCACCAATGGTGGGTCAAGTGCTTACGACACGTTTGACATGAGCGGGAACATCTGGGAGTGGAACGACCTGACGGGTGCGGCCGGCTCGACTCGTCAGCTGCGTGGCGGCTACTGGAGCAGCTTCAGCGCGTTCAACCTGACGCCCGCCTCCAGCCCGAATATCGACCCGTCGACCGAGGAATTCGGCTTCGGTTTTCGTCTCGCAAGTCCGGTTCCCGTGCCCGAGCCATCGACGTGGGTGATGGGACTGGCGGGAATTGCCTGTGGAGGTTGGCAGATGTGGCGGCGTCGGCGGGCACGGTAATCTCCGCGCCGTGGCCTTTGGTTCACTCGCTGTGAGCCTGGCGTCACCTGCCGGCTGATTCCCGAATGCGAAGAAGGTCTGCACTGAGGGCGAAAAACCACCGCTTCCGAGGGAGGGCCTGGGACTGCCCCACCAACAGGCCCGCCCGGCACAACTCAGCCACCAGCCGGAGCTCAGCCGCAGTTCACCGGACGGAAAATGCTGGCGGAAGTGCCATTGGCCGGGCTATCCTCAGATCCCATCGACGCCACCGACGCACCACCAGCCAC
>Ga0164295_10003337_pt1 | contig 12939 bp, 6 predicted proteins | sample GEODES006metaG_FD_111798 | JGI IMG/M metagenome (GOLD analysis project Ga0164295, IMG submission 111798) | Oligotrophic lake water microbial communities from Sparkling Lake, Wisconsin, USA - GEODES006 metaG | ecosystem: Environmental > Aquatic > Freshwater > Lake | place: USA: Sparkling Lake...
ACCACACCCGGCGCTGTTCATCGCAGGTAAAAAACCTGCGGCTACGACACCACCACACTCAAGCGCCGTTCGCCCCCACCGTAGGTGCAGGTTTCCTACCTGCACCACACTCCAGCACCGTCCACCGCAGGTAAAAAACCCGCGGCTACGACACCACCACACTCAAGCGCCGTTCGCCCCCACCGTAGGTGCAGGTTTCCTTACCTGCACTACACCCAGCGCCGTTCATCGCAGGTAGAAAACCTGCGGCTACGACAGCACCACACTCAAGCGCCGTTCGCCCCCACCGTAGGTGCAGGTTTCCTTACCTGCACCACACCCAGCGCCGTTCATCGTAGGTAAAAAACCTGCGGCTACGACAGCACCACACTCGAGCGCCGTTCGCCCCCACCGTAGGTGCAGGTTTCCTTACCTGCACCACACCCAGCGCCGTTCATCGTAGGTAAAAAACCTGCGGCTACGAATGCACCTCACCCAGCGCGTTTCACCGCCCCCGTAGGTGCAGGTTTCCTACCTGCACTACACCCAGCGCCGTTCATCGCAGGTAAAAAACCTGCGGCTACGACAGCACCACACTCAAGCGCCGTTCGCCCCCACCGTATGTGCAGGTTTCCTTACCTGCACCACACCCGGCGCTGTTCACCGCAGGTAAAAAACCTGCTGCTACGACACCACCACACTCAAGCGCCGTTCGCCGTAGGGAGCCGACCCGCGGCTACGGGGAGGCGGCGGCGTCAGGCGTGGCCCAGCAGCCACGCGATCAGCCCCTTCTGCACGTGCATCCGATTCGCCGCCTGCGTCACCACCACGCTCCGCTCGCCGTCGATCACCTCGTCGGTGACCTCCTCGCCGCGGCGGGCTGGGAGGCAGTGCATGAACAGGCCACTCGGACAGTGGGCCATGAGCGCGGCGTTGACCTGATACGGGGCGAACGCCTTCAGTCGCTCCTGCCGCTCGGCCTCCTGGCCCATGCTCGTCCAGACGTCGGTGTAGACGACGGCGGCTCCCGTCACGGCCGCGACCGGGTCGGTCGTTTCTGAAATGTCGGCTTCCGGCAGGATCGCCTGCAGGTGCCGACGAAAGGAGGCGTCAAACTGATACTTCTCAGGGGCGGCGAGCACGAATCGCATGCCCAGCAGACCGCAGACCACGGCCAGCGATCGTGCCACGTTGTTGCCATCGCCGATGAAGGCCATGGTGAGTCCCTGGACGCGGCCCACCTCCTGCCGCAGCGTGTAGACGTCGGCGAGCGCCTGGCAGGGATGCGCCTCGTCAGACAGCCCGTTGATCACCGGCACGCTCGACACCTCGGCCAGCCGCACGATCGTTTCGTGGGCCTTCGAGCGGCAGACGATCGCATCGACGTATTCGCTGAGCACGCGGCCGAAATCGGCGATGCTCTCCCGCGACGATGCAAACCCCGTGTCGGCACCGAGGAACAGGCTCGAGCCGCCGAGGTGCGTCATCGCGGCCTGAAAGCTGACACGCGTCCGCAGGCTCTGCTTCTCGAACACGAGCGCCAGCACGCGGCCGGGCAGGAGCGCGTCGCGACGGCCCGCGACGAACTTCTCCTGGAGGTCGCGCGAGATCGCAAACACGGCCTCAATCTCGGCCGCGGTCAGGTCTTCGGGAACGATGAGATGCCGGAGCGACATGATGCCCTCGTCAGGCGGCGTCGCGGGACGCCACCTCGATGATCGCCTCGGCGAGCCGGTCGCAGCCCTCCTCGACATCGGCCTGGGAAACATTCATGGCTGGCAGCAAGCGGATCACGCGGCCCTGAGTGCTGTTGACCAGCAGGTTGCGGTCGAGGGAGGCCTGCACCACGGCCGGCCCGTCGATGGAGAGTTCGACGCCGATCATCATGCCGATCACGCGGACGTCGCGGACCACGTCACACCGCTCCTTGAGGTCGAGCAGCCGGCTGCGGAACGTGTCGGCCACCTTGTCGACGTGCTCGAGCAGGCCCTGTTCCTCGATCATGCGAATCGCGGCCACGCCGGCCGCGGCCGCGATCGGATTGCCGCCGAACGTGGAGGCATGCATGCCGGGGCGAAGGTGCTTGGCAAGCTCGACGGTGGTGAGCATCGCCCCGCCAGCGACACCCGCGCAGAGACTCTTGGCGAGCGTGACCACGTCGGGCACGACGCCGAAGTGCTGATAGCCAAACCACTTGCCGGTACGGCCGCAGCCGCACTGCACCTCGTCGAACACCAGCAGCAGGTCGCGTTCGTCGCAGATCCGCCGCAGCCCCTCGAGGAAGCCCGGCGGCGCGGGCACCACGCCCCCTTCACCCAGAATCGGCTCGATGAGAATGCCGCCGGTGCGGTCGTCGATGAGCCTCTCCACGGCGGCGAGGTCGCCGTGCGGGGCATACTGAAAGCCGGCGAGCATCGGCCCGAGGCCCTCGTGGTATTTCGGCTGGGCGGTCGCCGTCACGCTGCCCATGGTGCGGCCGTGAAAGCCCCCCTGGAAGGTGACGATCTTGTACTTCTCGCCGTTGGTCCGGAGCCGCACGAGCTTGATCGCCGCCTCGTTGGCCTCGGTGCCCGAGTTGCAGAAGAAGGCCTGGCCGCCGAACGACCGCTCCGCCAGCAGCCTCGCCCACTCTCCCTGCAGCTGCGTGTACCAGGTGTTGGGCACGTGGATCAGCGTCGCCATCTGCTCCTGAACGGCCCTGACGACAGGCTCCGGGCAGTGGCCAAGCAGGTTGCAGCCCCAGCCGGGGAACAGGTCGAGGTATTCCTGCCCCTCGGCATCCCACACCCGCGACCCCTCACCCTTCACGAGGCATACCGGAAACCGCTTGTAGTTGGGCACGACGTAGCGATCGAACGTGTCGATCACCCGCTGTGTCTTCGCACCGACGGTATGCGTGGCTGAATCGATTGTGGCCATGGAAACGACTCCCATGAGGAAGATGGGCGAAAAGCAGGATTCGAAAAACGAGTGCAGGAATCAGTGGAGGAAACGGGCCGCTAGCGTCTGCCGGCGGTGGTCTTGGGCGATGCCAGGGCCTCGTCGCGAACGAGTTCGGTGCCCACGCCGCTGGTCGTGTAGATCTCGAGCAGCAGCGAGTGCCGCAACCGCCCGTCGATGATGTGAATCTTTTTCACGCCCTGCTCGAGCGTCTGGAGGCAGCCCTCGATCTTGGGGATCATGCCTGCGGCAATGGTGCCGTCGGCGATCAGCTTGCGGGCCTCGGCCGCCGTCAGGTGCGGGATCAGGCTCTCGGGATCGTTGACGTCGCGGAGCACGCCCGGGATGTCGGAAAGCACGACGAGTTTCTCGGCGCCGATGCCCGCGGCCACGGCCGTCGCCGCGGTGTCGGCGTTGACGTTGAGCTTCCGGCCATCGGGCCCCATCGCCATCGACGGGATCACGGGCACTTGGCCGGCATACATTAGGTTGTCGATCGTGAGCCGGTCGACCCGAGTCACCTCGCCGACGTGGCCGAGATCTAGCGGCCTGCCGTCGGGGCCCTCGAGGGTGAGGGTGTCACCGAACAGGACGTTGGTCGATAGGAAGTTGAGCGACATGGCTCGGCCACCGTACTCCTCGAGCGTGGCAGCGAGTTCGTGGTTGAGATCGGTGGCCAGCACCTTCTCGACGATCGCGAGCGTGGCGTCGTCGGTGTAGCGGCGTCCCTGCACCCACGTGGGCACGATGCCAGCCTCATCCATGGCCCGGTTGATCGCCTTGCCACCGCCGTGCACGACCACGATCCGCATGCCGAGCGTCGACAGGAAGACGATGTCGATCAGCAGGTGGCGCAGCGAGTCAGGATGCTCCACCACGCTGCCACCCAGCTTGATGACCGTGGTGGTGTCGCGGAACTTGCGGATCCAGCCGAGAGCCTCGATGAGCGTATCGGCCTTCTGGATCGCCTTCTGCTGGGCCTTGTTGACGGAGGGGGAGGCAGGCACGTCGCGGTCGGTCCTTGCGGGGTTCAAAACCAAACCGTGAAGTCTAGCAGCCGTTGGGGCGATGGCTAAGCCGGGAAATGCCCGGGTTGATACGCCCGGGGGCGGCGGGCCTGGCCACGAGCCAGGCTGCCCGCAGCGCGCCGGGTCGTTCACCCTGCGGCACATCCAGTTCTCACCGTGATCGGGGTGCCGGTAGGAAAAACTTCCCCCTCCGTTTCCACGCCGAGGCGACCTAGGCGTGCACGGCAAACTCGCCCGCGGACACGCTCGGCAGATTCGTCTGGCCCATCAGCCAGAGGTCGACCGACCGGGCACATTCACGGCCCTCATGGATCGCCCACACCACGAGCGACTGGCCCCGGCGTATGTCGCCCGCCGCAAACACGCCCTCCTTGCTCGTCATGTAGTCGGCCCCCGCCTTCACGTTGCCACGCGGGTCGAGCTCGAGGCCGAGGTCGGCGATCGGCCCCTGCTTCTCGGGCCCCACGAAGCCCATGGCGAGCAGCGCCAGTTGGCAGGGCCACTCCTCTTCCGAGCCCGCCAGTTCGCGGAACTTCTGCTGCCCCGTCGCCTCGTCGGCATACCACTCGATCCGCACCGTCTTCAGTCCGCGGAGCCGCCCCTCGGCGTCGCCGAGGAACTGCTTGGTGAGAATGCCAAACTCCCGCCGACAGCCCTCCTCGTGGGAGGAGCTCGTCCGCATCATCACGGGCCAGGCCGGCCACGGGGTGGCTGTCGGCCGCTCGTGCCGCCGTGGATACTTGCCGAGATCCGGCGGCTGCGGGAGCAGCTCGAACTGCGTCAGGCTCTTGCAGCCCTGCCGGTTGCTCGTGCCGTCGCAGTCGCTGCCGGTGTCGCCGCCGCCGATCACGATCACATCTTTGCCTTCGGCGACGATCTGGGCGACGACATCGTCGCCAGCGTTCCGTTTGTTTTGTTGCGGCAGAAACTCCATCGCGTAGTGCACGCCCTGCAGCTCGCGACCCGGGATCGGCAGGTCGCGGCCGAGCGTGGCCCCGCCGGTGAGCACCACGGCGTCGTACTCAGTGGCGAGCTGCTCCGCGCTGACGTCGGTGCCGACGTTCACGCCGCAGCGGAACTCCACCCCCTCCTCACGCATCTGCTCGACCCGCCGCCAGACCCGCCACTTCTCGAGCTTGAAGTCGGGGATGCCGTACATGAGCAGGCCACCTGGACGATCGGCCCGCTCGAAGAGCGTGACGAGGTGGCCGGCCCGGTTGAGCTGCTGTGCGGCTGCGAGGCCCGCGGGCCCGCTGCCCACCACGGCCACCCGCTTGCCGGTGCGGACATTGGGGGCCTCGGGCACGACCCAGCCCTCGTCCCAGGCCTTGTCGGCGATGGCCATCTCGATCTGCTTGATGGCTACCGGATCCTCGTTGATCCCGAGCACGCAGGCTGCCTCGCACGGGGCGGGACAGACGCGGCCGGTGAACTCCGGAAAGTTGTTGGTGGCGTGGAGCCGCTGGCTTGCCTCGTGCCACTGCTGGCGGTACACGAGATCGTTGAAGTCGGGAATGATGTTCCCGAGCGGGCAGCCGGTGTGGCAGAAGGGAACGCCGCAGTCCATGCAGCGGGCGCCCTGCGTCTTCACTTCCTCCGGCGGGAGGATTGTGAGGAACTCGTTGTAGTGCTTGAGGCGGTCGTCCACCGGCGCGTAGCCGGAAACCTTCCGCTCGTACTTCATGAATCCGCGTGGCTCACCCATCGATTCTCCCTCCTCAAAAACTCAAAAAGGTGTCAGCCACCAAATCTGGGCAATCTGGGGCATCCTGACTTACGTAACTTACCCAGAAAAGGTGGCTGACACCTTTTTCTTGGCGTCGTTTTGGTCCTGTTCTGCGAGGGCCCGCAACTCCGCGAGTGCCCGCTTGTAGTCGATCGGCATGACCTTCACGAACCTCGACTGCTCGCTCGCCCAGCGGGAGAGGATCTCCCGGCCACGAGTGCTGTCGGTGTGCTCCACGTGCTTCTCGATCCGTCCCTGCACGTATTCCAGATCCTGGGCGTCGAGGGGCTCCAGTTCCACCATCTCCTTGTTGACCTTCGCCCGGAACGTGCCGTTGGCATCCCAGACGTAGGCGATGCCGCCGCTCATGCCGGCGGCGAAGTTTCGGCCCGTCTCGCCGAGGATCACCGCCCGGCCGCCGGTCATGTATTCGCAGCCGTGGTCGCCGATGCCCTCGACCACCGCCTCGGCCCCCGAGTTCCGCACGCAGAACCGCTCGCCGCAGATGCCACGGATGAATACCTCGCCACTCGTGGCCCCGTAGAGCACCACGTTGCCGGCGATCACGTTGTCTTCCGCCTTGAACCCGGCCGCCCTCGAGGGTCGCACGATTACGCGGCCGCCCGACAGGCCCTTGCCACAGAAATCGTTGACATCTCCTTCCACCGCGACCGTCACGCCCGGCACTCCAAAGGCCATCACGCTCTGGCCGGCGGTGCCCGTGAAGTTGATCCGGATCGTGCCGTCGGGCAGGCCGGCGGCCCCGTACCGCCGCGTGACCTCGCTCGACAGGATCGTGCCCACCGTGCGATTGATGTTGCGGATCGGCAGATCGAGGGTCACAGGCTGCCGGCCTTCGAGCGCCGGCTTGCAGAGGCCCAGGAGCGTGGTCATGTCGAGCGACTCGGCAATCCCATGATCCTGCGACTCCTGGCAGAAGGTCTTCACATGGGCCGGCACCTCGGGCCTGTAGAGGATCGTGGAGAAGTCGAGCCCCTTGGCCTTCCAGTGGGCGATCGCGGCCCGCGTGTCGAGTTTGTCAACGCGGCCCACCATCTCGTTGATCGTCCGGAACCCGAGCTTCGCCATGATCTCGCGGCACTCCTCCGCGAGCATGAAGAAGAAGTTGACGACGTGCTCCGGCTGGCCGTTGAACTTCTTGCGGAGTTCCGGATCCTGCGTGGCGATGCCGACCGGGCAGGTATTCAGGTGACACTTCCGCATCATGATGCAGCCGAGCACCACCAGCGACGCCGTGGCGATGCCGAACTCCTCGGCGCCCAACAGCGTCGCGATCATCACGTCTTTGGCGGTGCGAATCATGCCGTCGGTCTGGACGATGATCCGACCGCGGAGGTCGTTCATCACGAGCACCTGATGGGCCTCGGCGAGGCCGAGTTCCCAGGGGAGGCCCGCGTGCATGATCGAGGTCTGCGGACTCGCGCCGGTGCCCCCGTCGTGCCCCGAAATCAGCACCACGTCGGATTTGCCCTTCGAGACGCCAGCCGCGATCGTGCCCACGCCCACTTCAGCCACGAGTTTCACGCTCACCCGAGCGTGGTGATTGGCATTCTTCAGGTCGTGAATCAGCTGGGCGAGATCCTCGATCGAGTAGATGTCGTGGTGCGGTGGCGGCGAGATCAGACCCACGCCCGGCGTCGAATAACGGATCCGGGCGATCTCACGGTCGACCTTGTGGCCCGGCAGTTGCCCCCCCTCGCCGGGCTTCGCGCCCTGCGCCATCTTGATCTGGATTTCCTTGGCGTTGACGAGGTACTGGCTCGTCACGCCGAACCTGCCGCTGGCCACCTGCTTGATCGAGGAGTTCTTGCTGTCGCCGTTGGGTTCGAGCTGGTAGCGGACCGGATCCTCGCCCCCTTCGCCCGTGTTCGAGCGGCCACCGAGGCGGTTCATGGCGACGGCGAGGGTCTCATGGGCCTCCTTCGAGATCGAGCCATACGACATGGCCCCGGTCGCAAACCGCTTGACGATCTCCTTGGCGGGCTCGACCTCCTCGAGCGGCACCGGACCGCCGGAAGCAGAATCGTCGGCCGCCCACGTGAACTCGAGCAGGCCGCGGAGCGTCAGCAGTTTCGTCTGCTGCTCGTCGATCAGCCGCTGGTACTTCCGAAACTCCTCCCGGCTGTTGATCTGCGTCGACCGCTGGAGCGACGCGACCACATCGGGCGCGAGCACGTGGGCCTCGCCCTTCCGCCGCCAGGCATAGCGGCCGCCGACGTCGAGTTCGAGCGTCTGCGGCACGTTGGTCCGCGGCCAGGCATGCTCGTGCCGCCGCAGCATCTCCTGGGCCACGCCCTCCAGGCCGATGCCGCCGATCCGGCTCGGAGTCCGCGTGAAAAACTCGTCGACAAACTGCTGGTCGAGCCCCACCGCCTCGAAGATCTGCGCCCCGCGGTAGCTCTGCTGCGTGGAGATGCCCATCTTGCTCATCACCTTGAGCAGGCCCTTGGTCGCGGCCTTGACGTAGTTTTTATGGAGCTTCTCGCGGGGATAGTCACCGGAGACGATCCGCTCGGCCTGCATCTGGTCGATCGTGGCGAAGGCGAGATAAGGGTTGACCGCGCCGGCCCCATACCCGGTGAGCAGCGCGAAGTGCTGCACCTCGCGGGCTTCGCCGGTTTCGACCACGATTCCGCAGCGGGTTCGAGACCCCGCGCGGACGAGGTGATGATGAACGCCCCCCGTGGCCAGCAGCGACGGCACCGCCGCCATCTCCCGGCAGCCGCCCCGGTCGGATAGGACGATGATCGTCACTCCGGCGGCCACGGCGGCAGACGCCTCGGCACGAATTGCGTCGAGACGCTTCCGCATGCCAGCTGCCCCCTCCGCCGCCGGAAACAACAGCGAAATCGTCTTGGCCACGAGGCCGGGCTGGGCGAGCCCCTTGATCCGCGCGCACTCGGCGTTGGTGATCACGGGCGTCTCCAGCCGCAGCAGCCGGCTCTGGACCGGCTGGCTGTCGAGGAGATTCCCCTCGCCGCCGATCGTGGTGATCATCGACGTGATGATCTCCTCGCGGATCGCGTCGAGCGGCGGATTGGTGACCTGCGCGAAGAGCTGCTTGAAGTAGTTGGCCAGCAGTTGAGGCCGATCGGAGAGCACCGCCAACGGCGTGTCGTTGCCCATCGAGCCGATCGGCTCGGCGCCGTCGGTGGCCATCGGGGAGAGGATCACCTTGAGGTCCTCGAGCGTGTATCCGAACGACCTCTGGAGCTCGACGAGGCTCGAGTGCTCACCGGCTACTCCCGCCGCCCGCCAGGGATCGAGGGCATGGGCATGGAGGTCGACTGTGCCTTTCGCCAACAGCTCGGAGGGCTCAACCGCCCGGCTCTTGGTGACCTCGTCCACACCGGCCGGATCGGGCAGCGAGTCGAGCCGAACCTGGTTGGCCGAGATCCACTCCCGCCAGGGCTGCGCCGACGCCAGCTTCCGCTTGATCTCTTCGTCCTCGACGATTCGCCCTTCCTTGGTGTCGACGAGAAACATCCGGCCGGGCCGCAGCCGGCCCTTCCGAACCACCTCGCCCGCCGGCAGCTGCAGCACCCCCGCCTCACTCGCCATCACCACCAGGCCGTCTTTCATCTGCCACCAACGGCCCGGCCGCAGGCCGTTGCGGTCGAGCGAGGCCCCAATGCGAACGCCGTCGGTGAAGGCCAGGGCTGCGGGGCCGTCCCACGGCTCCATCAGGCAGGCCTGAAACTCGTAGTACGCCTTGAGGTCGTCGGCCATGCTCTCGTGGCCGCTCCACGGCTCGGGAATCAGCATGCTCACCGCCTCCTCGATCGGCCGGCCGGCGAGCACGAGCAGTTCCAGCACGTTGTCGAAGGTGGCCGAGTCGCTGCCCCCTTCGCGGATCACGGGCTTGATCTTGTCGAGATCGGGGCCGAACACCGGATGGGCCAGCATGCTCTCCCGCGCGTGCATCCAGTTGATGTTGCCGCGGACGGTGTTGATCTCGCCGTTGTGGGCGATGTAGCGGAAGGGATGGGCGAGATCCCAGGTGGGGAACGTGTTGGTGCTGTATCGCTGGTGGACGAGCGCCACCGCGCTCTTCATTCGCGAATCGGTGAGGTCGGGATAGTACTTGCCGACCTGATCGGCCAGCAGCAGCCCCTTGTAGACGAGCGTCTTCGCGGAGAGCGAGCAGACGTAGCAGAAGGCCTGCTCGGTGAGACCAAACCTGCCGATCTCGATGCCGAATCGCTTTCGCGCCACGAACAGCTTCCATTCGAAGTGATCGCGGGCGACCTTCTTGCCGCGGCCGATGAACGCCTGCCGCACGACGGGTTCGACCTCGCGGGCGGTGCCGCCGATCGACCGGTTGTCGGTGGGCACCGTTCTCCAGCCGAGGAACTCCAGGCCCTCCTCGCGGACCACCTTCTCGAAGAACTGCTCGGCGGCCTCCCGGTCGCCCTCGGAGGGCGGCAGGAAGATGTTGCCCACGGCCCAGTCACCGGCGGCCGGCAACGAGATCCCGGCCTGCGGGGCGACGGCCGCGAAGAAGTCGTGCGGCATCTGCATCAGGATTCCGGCGCCGTCGCCGGTGAGCGGATCGCAGCCACAAGCGCCGCGGTGGGTGAGGTTTTCGAGCACCTCGAGCCCCTGACGAACGATCGCGTGGCTCTTGGCGCCGTGCATGTTCACGACAAATCCCACGCCGCAGGCATCGTGCTCGTTGGCGGGATCGTAGAGGCCCTGCTTGGCTGGCAGACCGGGCTTGGCCGCTGGCAGACCGGGGCGGGCGTGATCGGGGAGGCGCGTCATGGCGGTGCTCGTGCGTGCTGCGTGGGGAACGGGTGTGTGAAAGGCTCTCAAATCAACCTGCCGGATCAGGCGTGGGCCGCCCCGGTGACAGGAACAGCGTGATCGGTGTCGTGGGCATGCCCGCGGAGCAGATCGATGAACCGCTCGACCGTCGGGGCGAGGGCCTTGCCCCGGGCGCGGATGATACCCAGCGGGCGAACCAGGTCGTCACCGGCGAGGCGGACCATGCACAGCGTGCCCGCGGCGAGTTCGCGGCCGACCGTTGGCTCCGGCAGCAGGGCCACGCCGGCGTCGATCTCCACGGCCCGCTTGATCGTCTCGATGTTGTCAAACTCCATCACCACGGTCGGCTCGGCACCCTGAGCGGCGATGGCTCGATCGAGTTCGTGGCGGATCACGAGATCGCTATCGAACCCGACCATTCTCTGGCCGTGGAGTTCGCCGAGGGTCATCTGCACGCGGCCGGCGAACGGGTTGCCGGGGGCGCAGGCGAGCACGATCGGCTCCTCCCTCCAGGGCTCAGCCTCGATGCCGCGACTGCTTCGCGGGTAGCTGACGATACCGATATCGGCCTGCCCCTGCTCGACCGACTCGAGCACACGATCGGGATGGAGGTACTCCAGTCGCACGTTCGCCTTCGGATGGCGGCTCATGAACTCCTGCACGTAGCGGCTCATGTGATGGAGGCCGACGGAATAAATGGCCGCTACGCGGACGCGGCCGGCGACCTCGTCGTGAAGCGTGCGGACCTGATCCTCGAGGGCGTCGTAGCCGGCGATGATCTTGCGGCAGCCCTCGAAAAAGACCTGCCCCTCCCGCGTCGGCACGAGTGGACGCTTCGAACGCTCGATTAACCGTACGCCGAGATGGGCCTCTAACTGGCCGACCACCTGGCTGGCATTGGACTGCGAGACGCCGTTGTCCGCCGCCGCCTTGGAAAAACTGTGGCGCGACACGATGTCACAGAAGATTTTCAGAGACTTCAGGTTCACAGGAATCCGCCCACAGGCGGCCCAGAAACGCTAAATCCGCCTCATCCCTGATAAAAAAAACGAATGATGCCGCCATGCATCATTCGGATATCAAATGAAGGATAGCCTCGTGGCGGGGGGCGTCAAGCGGGACGCGAATCCTCGATCGGCACCTGCCAAGATCATCCCCTCCGCGGCCCGTGAATCTCTCTCGGGCCGCGCGGTGCGGCAGCATTTATGCCGCCACGGTCCTCGTCATCCGCCACGAGGCGATGATGGGGGGCATCGGAGCGAGGCCGAAGGCGTCGGCGATCCCGGTGCCCTGCCCTTTGAGGCGGATGAGGTACGTGGCGGCGATGGTCGTGCCCGGAATCTGCGAGAGGGTGTAGGTGCGGCCGTCGGTGGTCGTGAGCTGGGCGCCGGCAAGCGAAAGAAACGTCGAGCCGCGCTTGAGCACGAAGTCGTCGAGCGTCACGCCCGTCACCGGCCGCGCGAATGCGATCGTCACGCTCGTGACCGCGAAGGCCGTCTCCGCCGGCACGCCTGCGAAGGCGGCGGCGAGCAGCGTCGGAACTGGGGACGCGGGCAGGAGCGGGCCGATGTCACCCTGCGGACCCACGGTGGCTGGGATACCGGCCGCCGCGATCACGCGATAGTTTCCCCGGGAGGGCTCGACCAGCGCCGGCCGCAGCGTGTTGATCGAGTTGCCCGCGACGATCGCCGCCGCCAGCCCCTGCTGCTCGATGCCGAGCGGATGATCGACCGACCCGTTCCAGATCACGTTCCTGGCGATCGTGAGGCCGTCATCGGCGCGGGCCGGCGACGGGATGTTGGAATCGGGCGATGGCGTCCGGGGCAACGGCACGAAGAACTGCTGCCACTGACTGGCGGAGCCGTGGGGGTTGAGCAGCACGTTGTCGATGATCGAGACGTTGCGGTTCGGGATCGGCTCGTCGCCGCCAATCGTCGTCGTGCCCCAGCCACCCTGGGCGAGCCGCGCCTGGCAGGCGGCCACGTCGCCGTCGCAGGTCCGCGATCCAAAGGCCACCTCGATCACATGGCTGCGGCTGCCAACCCGGTAGACCACGTTGTTGGCAATGACGATCTCCGATCCGCCATTCACGCCGAATCCGGCCCCCTGCACGTCCCGCACCAGGTTGTTGCGGAACGTGATCCCGGTCGCCTCATAGGTCAGCCAGGGGGCCACCATGAACTCGAAACCGGTGCCCTGCCCCGCCGTGAAGCCTCCCGTACCCGCATCGTAAAACTCGTTGCCCGCCACGACGATGTTCGCTGAGCCCCCCTTCACGTACAGCGCCCAATCGCCGGCGCGATGGATCCGGCTAGCGACCACGTGCCCCCCCTGCACGGCCACGAAGTCGACGGCGTTGTCCCACGCTCCGGAGATGTCGCACCGCTCCACATACATGAAGCGGCACTGGTTGGCCTTGAGCGTCTCCTGCGGCACGTCGTAGGTGGCGATCGTGCCCAGGCCCCGGATCGTGCAGTC
>Ga0164295_10003338_pt1 | contig 12939 bp, 9 predicted proteins | sample GEODES006metaG_FD_111798 | JGI IMG/M metagenome (GOLD analysis project Ga0164295, IMG submission 111798) | Oligotrophic lake water microbial communities from Sparkling Lake, Wisconsin, USA - GEODES006 metaG | ecosystem: Environmental > Aquatic > Freshwater > Lake | place: USA: Sparkling Lake...
AGTTGTAAAACTAATTGAACTCAACAATAAATGTAAAACTGCCGCGTCTTGTAAAGACATCATCCGCTGCTCTATTCGCCGTAATTCCGCCGACCGTTACGCTTATGAAAATATCTCTTCAGTCTGAGGGAGTGGTTACAAACGATGCATCATCTTTATCAGCTCCATACTCAACTGACTGCTGATTAAATTCATTGCTATCTACAACTCTATCAAAGTGAAATTTGAGATAACTATAAGCAACGACAGTAAGCTTGGATGGTGCATTGTATCTAATGCATTCAAACTACTTGATGATGCCGAGTTAATATCGTCTCCCTTCAGCATCAGATTCTCCTTCTTCAGGTAAGACATCAACTCGTTGGAGAACTTCGCATTGGTGATGTCATCGCTGGACATATCCAATGAAATTTGCTGCTTCTTGTGAGATTGCTTCAGTAAGCGGGTCTGAGTCTGCATGAATTTGAACCAATCAATCTGTTGCAATATTAACTATTGTTGCGCGCTTTACAAGGATTCAAAAGTAGAAAGTTAAGTAGATAAACGCAGTAATACTAAGTTAGTATGATGCTAGTAGTGATGCTTACATAATTTTTACTTTCGCTTATCATTGTAAGCTTTTGTGTTATAACTACAGTAACTTAGTATCACCATCATCATGAGAAGTAAACTTACGTCAACTTACGAGATAACGGTTCAGATTTCACTGACGTACGTAATAGCTCCAGAACGGTTCTATAATAGCTCCAGAACGGTGCAATGATACTGCTGTTCGTGTGCTTATCAATCGTCTCCGTGGTGAAGTACCTCAACAGCTTGAACGGAACCGATTTCAAAGTCAGCATCAGGATGGCTAATAGCAAGATCTCAATGCCTACATCAGCAGAGCAGGTGTTGATGTCTACTGCAGAGAACGGGACATCTGCAAACAACATCATCAGCATCCCTTATAGAGCACCTACAGCGTTGATCCTCGATTCTACTTACGATAGCACGGGTCGTCACTTTTGTCAAGAGAGTGACGACCCTGAGGTGATACATGCCAACTACTTGGCGGTGTCCATCATCGCGGGTATACTGTCCATCCTATCGTACGACTTCTTCTTTAGAGCACAGTCGAAGGATCCAGATAACAGTAGTGTGTACCTCGGCACTAATCGACTGCTACAAAACCAAGACTTCAGCATCCACGCTGTGCTTCGACTCCGGGACATGAATATACTGATGATTCTGCAGGAGCCTTACGACGAGGGAAGGAGCAACTGCAATGCACACCTCGACAACCTCATCGACCAAAGCACATTGGAGCTAGAGGAGCTGAAGGATGATCATGCATCTCGCAGGCAAGATATCCTCAGAGACTTCAACCAACAACAAGCAGATCAGGTCGCAGCTACTGAGTCGCTATTGCATGTGCTTCCAAGGCGACAGCAAGAGCAGCTGAGTCAACTACAAGTCGACCATAATGCTCAGACTAGCGAGCTGTCAAACGAGTACAAGAATAGACTGGAAGCTATCAAGGCTCAGTATAAGCAGCAGGTGAACAGGATAGCTGACACTGAGTCCTCTGCGATGGACAAGGTCGTTGCGGAGTATCAGTCGATAGCTGACGAGGCCGCGAAGGATGACATGCTAGATACCAACCATACTGCTCAAGCGAAGGCAGTTCTGGACTGTGTGATCCAGAGGCACCTGGAGGTGGTGGAGCGGTCCATAGGAGGGCTGCTCGCTATGCAGAAGAACAAGGTGGAGGAGGACAGCAAGGCTGCGCTAAGCAACCTGGAGGTCCAGTACAGGGCAGACATAGAGAAGCTCTCTGCCAAGCATGCTTTTGAATTTAACAAGGCACTGGAGGACCAGCGAGTTCAGAGGGACGAGATGGAGGATAACAATCAGCGACAACAAGAGGAGCTAGTGGTGAAGCGAGATGCGCGACTGGAGAAGTTGGATACCGAGCATCATCGGCTGCTTGACGACAGGAATAGACTACTGAAGGAGAAGATGCTACAGATCCTAGTCGATCAGCTGAGGCAAGACATCGATAGGTTGCAGAGGGAGTGCCGTGAGCAGTCGGTGGAGGGGGCGCTATCGAGGCGCGATGCGGTACAGGAGCTCGAGACGACGGAGCTATTTCGTAAGGACTTCTTGGACTACAAGCAGCTGAAGGAGGCGGAGATAGAGAGGCTGTCGACCAGGCTACAGGAGGCAGAGACCATGCTAGATTCGTTGGAGCAGGAGAAGCTTGATCTGTTAATAGCAGCAAAAGACAACGAGAATGCTTTATCGAGGCTGGAGAGCGAGAGGGAGCAACTATCGAACTCCAAGATTCTGATGGCTACAGACTTGTCGGGCCAGATCTCCGAGCTGACGAGGGACAGGCAAGCACTATCGGAGGAGTTGAGCCTCTCGAAGAGCTCTCTGGAGGAGGTGACAAGGGACCGGGATAAGCTTGCTCAGGACATGAGTGTTGCGATGGAGCAGGAGCTGCAGAAGGTGGCCCATTTAGTGGCCCAGTGCAACGACCTGCGCAGTGAGGTAGCGGACCTGAACAACAGCTTGAGCAAGGCCAAGGTCAAGATCGTGGAGCTGCTGAAGGCTCAGCCTTCGCCATCCGCTCCATCCATGCAGTAATCCAATCACCACATAGCATGGTCTCCCTACACTGAAGTACTAGCAGTCGCAGCGACATCAGTTCCTTCATCATCCCGTGTATCCGGAGTACAGTACAATAGATAACAACCGCTTTCATAATGTTACATCTGCGGATTACATACTACTCCGCAGCATATAGTGTGAGGCATGCATTGAGGCTGTCTTGTCTTTTCCAAACCTGTCTGTCTTTCAATTTTCTTTAGCCCTGTTCTAACATGTTGATAATGCGAGAGTTTATTTGAAATTTTCGTGTTTTTGAGTTTAAAAGACACCGATGATTGGCTGGGTGTGAGTTTAAAACCTCGATTAAACAAATAAACCATTTGGTTACATAAACTATGATTTATGTCGTTGATGTTTTTTAGAATCATCACAACTCATGCAATATTTTACAGAATCCATTTTTATTAACACTACATGAACTGCATTATGAAGGATTTATTAACACTACTTCATATGACAAGTTGAAATATGAAATTATTAACCAAGTAAACTCAGAGTTTATGTTGAGCTTCCAAATATTTTATATATATATATATATATATGTCAAAACACTCAAATTTAAAATAAACCTGTGTTTTCCAACTGGTTTACTTGAAAAGAAATCGATTCTACTCGAAGATACTCGGATGGGCTACGCCCAAGCTCAAATCTTCTCGATGAATCTCAAACTTTTCTCGAAAACGGTTGAAAAACCCTTAGTTTTAGGATGTATCAGTGAAATCAGTGGGAAGTGTAGTGTTTGGTCAAAATCTGAGAATCATATTTCGTTGAAAATAAAGTTTCAACATGATTTACGTAACTACAACAATTATACAGAACAAAGATTTAAATCAAATATACTATAACAAATATACAGAGCAACATGAAGTAAATACTCACATTAAGGGGTGTTAAATAATTTATTTATTAATCTTATCTCACAATAGATCGGGGTAGGCAGTAGTATACTGCGTATATAAGCGATTTCATCTGGTAGAATCTCTGGTCCCACAAAAATTTCAGTGACTCCACCATCATTCCGATGAATCCTTGTTAAGATATCTGATGTCTACTTTACTTTACTTGTCGTCAAGTCAACAAGCAGCCACTTACATAACATTATACTGAGGGTTACTAGGATCAGGGCTTCTGTAACACACTAGTATCATATAAATTTAATGGAATTTTAATTTACCTTCACTTGAATTGCATTAAACACTTCCAGTAATTCCAATAATTAGAGAGTTACTTGGGGCGATAAACAGTTTAAAAGATGCAACAATAAAACAATAGTTGAGAACGATGTAGTAATCAAGGAAAGGATTGAATATTAGCTGTTATAGTTGTTGTTAGAGATAGATACAGATATGGTTAAATTAATGCATACAAATCCCTGCGAAAGAAATGTAGAAGCAAAGTAAAGTAAAATTTCTCTATATCAGTCTGATAGAATAAATTCGATTTATATTTAATCAAGCATTAATAACTCAAATAAAAGTTGCAAAATACACTGCCACAAAGCATAATTAATCTCACTTCTAGATCTTGTCACTGATCGAATGCAGTGTAACGGTCGGCGGAATTACGGCGAATAGAGCTGCAGATAGGGGCTTAGAGGGTAAGGACTTGTAGTTAAGGGTTATTAAGTACAAGTGTGTCTGAAAGCTACGGAGTGTGTGCTGCGTCAAAAGATCTAAGTCAAGTGTGAAAGAGGCGAAGTGACATGAAGTACGTACTGCGATGTCGCAGTAACTGTTTTACCCCTCTCCTCTTGGAGATAAGTCAGACAATCGGAAAAAGTATGTACGTGTGGGTGGGTCTATGAATGAGCTCAAGGTTGTACACTAAATAGGGGCACGGAGGTGTGTGAGGTTTCAATAACTAAAAGCATGAGGGAAAAAACAGTCAAGATAAGTCTGGGAAAAGTCCAGGGCAATCTTGAAAAAGATTCTCCGTGGTTACTTGAGTTCCTTTGGTATGGGCGTCTTTATCTTGTTGGCTTGCAGGTAGTTATGGAACTTGCCCACATGCATGAGGACCTTGTACGGTTCCCAGCTATCGCTTGAATCGTCGATGAACTCTTGCTTGTTGTATTGAGCGACGATCAGCGAGTCGATGCGAATCGGATCGTAGATAAAAGGGTGAAGGTTGTGGATGTGTGTAGTGATCCGCTTGCCTGAAACTAAATCTTCGATTGTGTAGATCGAATCCGTCTTATCCAAGATGTTTGGATAGGAGTTTGTTACCGCGACTAACAGGTGATGTGAACAACACGTAATAATGAATAGGGTAATTTGTAATACGCGGGCAGTAAGACTCTAGCTGGGGCGCCTGAGCTACTGTGAGGAGGGTATGTTGTTGTGCAACCCAGTTATCCATTGTGTCGGATAGGGATATTTGGCTAGACGGGTTGGTTAAACCAGTTGGTGAGAGGATTCGATTCGACAGACGTATTGAGTTGTTGAGGATTAGTTCGGCAGGTCGAAGTCTTCTCGACAGTGTTCATGATACGTTGTACCATAGGTACGACCACTTATCGTGCACATGTGCGTCAAAAGCACGGATGGGTTCTTGATTAGCGCGCGCATTGGCGTACGAACTGGGTGATAGTGCGGTCTGTGATTGTAGGATCATTGAGATGATGCTCTTTGCACTTCTGTAACCCCCAGTGACCAACCCTTTCGTTAACCTTAAATCCTTTAAATTTAAGTTCAACTTTCCCACCAAATAAAAAGCATAACTTAAGATGAAGAACATGATGTACGTAACTACAGAACAAAGATTTGAAGTAAATACTCACCTTAAGTTTATATTAATCTTATCTCACAATAGATCGGAGTATGCAGTAGTATACTGCGTAGATAAGCGATATCATCTGGTAGAATCTCCGGCCCCGCAAGAATTTCAGTGATTCCACCATTATTATAGGTCCGAGGTCAGATTTACTTTACTTGAAGTCAAGTCAGCAAACAGCCACTTACCCCTTCGGTATCGTTCCGGAACTCATATCTCTGTTGTAAATTATTAATTTAACGTACTAATGTTCAGGGGTTCTGTAACTCACTAGTATCATATTGATTTAATCAGATTTCAATTTTCCTTGACTTGAATTCGACTTCAAGTAAAGCAAATGATAATTGATTTAATTGGGATGATTATTCGTCAAAATATGCAAAGTTAAAATCAAAGTAGAGAACACGACATCAATGAAGGAATGAATATACCGTAAACTTAAATTAAGTTAGACAGATAGATGCTCCTGCCGAGATTAATCTCTCAACCTGTTCATCTGTGTTCAGAGGTTCCATGCTGGAATTACACCACTCAGATGGTTCGAAGTTGAGGACGAATATTATAATTATTCGCGCTTTAAATGACATTTTCCCTTCTAAAGTTCTTTCACGATCAGGTCATATGACTATATATGAAAGCTCCATTCATGATTACATATGATTTTGCAAATAGTGCTTAGCACGTTAGAAAACAATGCTTAACTAATAACTTATTTAATGTTATGTCAAGAGTGAAGGAAAAACACATTTCCCTAAAAGTAAAAAGGAACTCGAGGTAAGTGTAATGATCTTCAGCAAGTAAGGGTTCTGTTGGAGTGAACAGAAAGGTCGAATAGAAGTCAACAAGACAAACATAACGTTACACTGGTCTCTGAATAACTTTAACTTACAGCACATGACTTATGTTACATAGACCAGATTGTTGAATTGAATAATTCACTAACATGGTAACTATCTTTGAAATCGATGGAAGTAAATTTAAAATAGCGATGGAAACAAATATTTACTGAAGGATTGCTTCACAAATCGACAATCACCCACCACCTCACAGCAGGATGTACCCTCTCAATGAGTCATGCTCATGCATGCTGTGCAACTGAGCGTGCAGCCCCACTGCATCTACGGTGACTCTGTGTAGAGACAGCAGTCGATCGACCTCACCCACGATCAATTGATTGATCTCATCCAATATAGCTGCAACGTTGCCCACACTATCCTCGTCCTTTAGAATTACCACAGCATACCCCCCGGCACCAGCCCCACACAAGCTGAGGCCGTCACAGTGGGGCGAGAGGAGACTGAACAAGCGCTGTATGTGGATGGGCTCAGACCCTGCTGCCATTCGCTTCTTCAGCCCCCAGTACCTAGTCATGTTATATCATCACAATCAGACCAGTAGTGGTATGGCATAATCTAATCCGTATATAACAACAATCATGAGGTATATCGCTTACTCATTGATGCACGCAGCTAGACCATTGACAGTACTATCAACGTTGTCGCAATCGAGTGCAGATAGTAGCTTAAAGCCATCTTCGGCACCGCGAATGAGTCTAGATACAGTGTCATCAAAGGGTGCTGCAGTGGAGTGAGAGGGGCGGGTAAAAGCATTGTAGCGGAGAGCATTTATCAGCGTGTGCTTGGCCAACCGCTGCTGCCCAGTGTAGACGAGACACATCCTCTTCTGCAGTTGATCAATGAAGATAGGTGATGTGGGTATGGCTTCTACACTCACAGTGAGTGGGAGACTGGCGAGTGATCGACCAATCTTGAAGCCGCCGTGGATACAGCCCATCTGGTCCTGCCAACCACCCCCTGTCGTGAGGAGCTGTTCGACTTGAGACACCAGATAGATCAGCTCCCTCGGAGTGGATTCCATCCCGAGCAGCTGTGAGAGGGACTTCAAGATCGTCGCAGCGAGCACAGAGCTACCGCCCATGCCGCTGCCTGCAGGCAAGTCGGACACGCAGTGAATCTCAAGTCCCCCGCTATAGCGAGCCATCAGCTGATGCGACAGCGACGAGTCCCTACTATTACTAATGATGATAATACTGATGATAAAGATCATATAATCGCTAAGGTAGCGAATAAATAGGCTCTTAACCTGTTGTGGACATCGATAACTTTGAGCGCCACGACCGCCGCTTTGAGTAGGACACACTTCCACTCATCCACAGCATGCGGAAACGAAGCGACATCAGCGATATCGATACATTCGCAGGTCTCAGTAGTGAAAGTAGTTGAACCATCGATGCTGTCACCAATATCAGTGTCCGCTCTTAGCATTGAATGAAGTAATAGGATGGGCTTATCGATCCATCGTGACGCGCATCGGATAGGGTACTGCTCATCCACCCGCACAGCCACATTCAAAACAGCTCCGGCCTTCTCGTAGCAGATGGGAGGGGTGTCACTCCAACCACCGGCCAAGTCGATCCGCACCGGCGAGCGGGCCACAGATACCATTGATCGATGCAGAGTGGGGGGATGTGGCCGCTGATTAGAGCAGTGATCGATCACGCCTATATGATGGACTAGGCTCCGCTGGATCTGACAAGCAATTATTTTTTGAGCCAATGATTCCAATACACTACTCAGATCGATCACCACAACTCCGCTGGTGATCGTATCGACACAACGCCTCATATCGGTGCTCGCAGCTAGAGCACTCAGTGTGAAGTCGGCGATGGTCTTGAACAAAGGTTCTGCTTGGAAGGTCGACTGACCAGATGCCAGAGACATCATCATCTCATCCACGCAACGATTCATTACCATCTGCTTAGTCATCAATGCAGCATCAAGCACAACGTCCTTGTGATTGCTGACAAGCCATGCGCTCTGGAACAGAATACGAGACAGATATTCCTGCGGGATCAGGCCGTGACACCGCAACAGTGCTGTGAGCACCATCGACAGTTGATTACCACCGAATATGAATGATCTCAAGTGAAGCGCCACTCGCTGAGATAGAGCTGCAGCTGATGTTGGAGAGGTGCACATGAAGTCGAACAGTTGATTCAAGTCCATCACGATGCCTCTCATGCTCTCATCGGATACCGCTGCCTTGGCGTTGATGAGCGATCGCCACAGCATGTTCATATCGGAATCGATGATATCTCGCCGCACAAGTCCACATAAAACGAGCAGCCACTGACTAAGCATACACACATGCACATCCATATGGTCCAAACGACAGCCACGGAACAGCGTGTAGTATCTGAGAATCCACTCGAACGAAGCAGATAAGTCCCACAGTTGATCGACCTCGTCGGAATCTGATACAGACAAATGGTGGTCATCGAGCTGGAGCCAGGTACGCCACTCAAACATAGCCGCGGCGTCTCCATGCCTCAGAATGTCCGACAGGGATATCCTCTTCGCAAGCCTCCAGTGATGGATAGCCAGTCGACAGCTCTCGTCGACCATAGAGTCATCGCGATGGTGTGGTAAAGACTGCATCCAAGTCAGTGACAGCTTAGAGGAGGGAATCCATTCTTTCGAAGCATCGCAGTATATATGTAAATTTCCACCATCATCTGTCTTGCTCAGTGGGAACAACTTAGCATTCCAAATGGTGCGGTCTGTCGTAGATCCAGAGCCCCAGATATCGCTGCATTGGGTGGAAGACAGGCGAAAAAGAGTCGCCCATTCGGACGAGCAGATAGAGCTGTTCGGGTAGAAGCCTTTGATGTCATCGAGTATATTCAGAACAATCAATGCGAAGACAGGCTCACCACCTGTTGTGACTGCTGTACACAGCAATTCTGCAGATGGCTTCAGGAACACTTGTTGCATCATGCTGCCCTCCTCAACTTGCAGGTCTCGTCCAACCGATGCTCCCATGTGAGACACGATGCCCGTGGATGGCAGTCGCACGGACCCGCTGAGGAGACTGTGCTCCACAAGGACCAACATGGCACCTTCAGACGATTGTTCTGTCGCAGAGAGACGCCACTGCCCCTTATCGTGCTCCAAGACTCGTAATGGACTGCTGTTCAAAGGATGGGATCGATGTTCTAATCTACTATTGATAGCTATGCCTTGGAACACAGCAGTTCCATCGCCATCGCCCTCCCATCGCACGCAGCTGAGGACTTCAGACTGCAGTCGGTACTTAGCAGCAAACACGGCTTTCTTCGACAGTTGCCCCCTGGATTGCTCTACAGCTCCTCCTTCGCATTGATCACTACTGTTGCTGGTGGAGGTGGTGATGCGACGACCCATCGACAGCAAGCTCAGGGCCTCCCTAGTGGTGCCGAGATGGTCGAACTTGCCGGCACGAATACACAGCAAGTACAGCTTCGTCCTGTTGAGGGTCTCCCACAATGCTAGCAGGGCATGCCTGTAGAGAGAAGCAGCAGCTGCATCGTCTGCTTGCTGATTGAGATGAGAGCAGAAGTCCGCTGGTAGTCCCAGTCGCCGTAGGTACTCCTCGATGCTGTGCGTCTCCTGCCCCCTTAGCTCGAGGGTATGCAGGATGTCAGAGTAGAGCTCTATCCTCAGCACCTTGTCTGTTACCGATTGACTATCATCACCCCCCAACTGTCCATGTAAGGTACACCTCTCGATAACAGCATGTGTAGTGAGGTCGAATAGTCTCGACAGAGCGAGGCCTTGGAAGATGACAATCCCAGTGTCGACAAGGGTATACTGGACCACATTGAGAGGATCTTCTATCTCTTGAAGGCATGCATCGACTTCCATCATCCTATCAATCGAAGGCTTCTGCAAGTAGTGTGAGACATGTTCATTGACGACTGGGTTCGACCTATCAGTCTTCGATGAGCTACAAACCAACACTCCATGGTTCTTTGCTACATGGATCGATTCAGGCACAGCAACCACTGTGACACAGTTTGGTGTGAAGACAAGTCCTTCGATACTGCCAGTCGTGATGTCCAGCATCACATCACTGCTAGCGACGACCAACGACTTGCCAGGTAGCTTCGAGCAGAATAGAGATATCTCTAAGATCAGCAGCGACAAAGTGGATGCAATTTCTCTACTCCCTCCTATGACACTGTTGATGCTCATCCACGCCTTGCCACACAAGCTGTAAAGTGGAGCCCTCTGAGAATCACCTCCACTGTGGATAATGAGTATCTTGCAGTGATCGTCGCCCACCTGCAAGCCATAGCTATCTCTCAGCTGCCGCAGCACATTCAGCGTCCCCCCTCCCGATCCAACTCGCAGCCCCCACGGGTCGGGGATGCACACCAACAGCTCGCAATTGCTCAACACGCCGCTGTCAGAGCTACTCTTGTACAGAGACAACTGCTGGTTGTACACATCAGCAATCGAAAGCGAAGGAGCGGTCAGTATTATATGGGTGAACACCCCTATCATGCTACTCCTGCTACTGCTGACTGACATTGTTATTGCTAAGCTTACTTTCGGATTGTTGAGTTAAGTTACGATTCGTGGGAGAGAGGTTGCGAAAAAGAAACAAAGCGGATATGCAGGCACATGATCGAAAAGAAGGGCTCATAGCAGAGGATCGTATAGTCCCGTCCTTGTAGGTGCATCTGTCGCAGCGGTGTCGCTATCACAAAGACTGCTTTGTCGTCTCGTCGACAAGAGCCCCTTGGCCGTCTCCTCTTCCTGCTCCATCACGTCGATGTCGGCCTTATTCAGTAGTCCATTCTTATCTAAATAAGCAATGCAACCATGAGAATGATGCATCCATACGATTGCGGCATCGATGGATTCACCTCTATCTAGCTCTTCAAATCTATTCAACCAAGGCTCGATGTCCCTTTCAAAGTCACACACTTCGTTAGCAACGAGCATTGCTGTCACGAATCGCAGCCTGTCGATCCCTTCGCCGTCCTTGTCCAAGTCTCTAAGCATGTCATGATCTGCATGGCATAAACGATATGGGTTTCTAGTGTTCTAATGCTGTTACAATACTAACGAAATATTACCACACCTAGTTCACGATGAAGGCTCTTAAGTTTTTTCTTCTCAGCTTTCTCCTGTATACGAACAGCTGTTAAAGACCCTATTGCAGCGGCTGCAATACCCACCGATATTGGAATGTAGAAGATCAGGAAGATCCGAGAGGCATCTCTCGTTGGTGCCAGATCACCGTACCCTACTGTGGTTGTGGTCACGACACAGAAGTACAACGATTGTATGAAGGAGAAGTCCTCGATGCACAGCATAACTACAGCACCTAATAGCACAACGGATATTAAGGAGAGTAGAGGGTAGATCCTCTTGCGGACGAAGCGGTACTTGTCCTGGGTGATGATGAACAGCTCCTGTGCTGTCTTCTTCCTCAACAGCTTCCCCTGTTGCCGAGCATAGTCCACGATGTATTCACAGAAATCATTGATGATGGAGAAGACAAAGATTATTCCAATAACGATGATGAACATCGTGAACGCTCTGGAGCCATCCGACTTTGGAGTGTAGTCTCCATATCCCACCGTGCAAATGGTCACTGTGATGAAGTAGATAGACTCCAGGATACCCCAGCCCTCCACGCTGCAATAGAATGCCGAAACTAGAATGTAGAAAACAACAACTAATTCGAGCGATTGTCGCATGATGGTTAAATAGGTCAAAGAGGATTAATTGAGGCAGCAGTGAATAACCTTTAAGGAGCTGCAGCATTCCAGGCAATATGTCACTCAGTCGTGGTATGATGTACAATACAGCATTTCCATCATGCCTCGCCTCTTCTTGCTGATCTGATATCTCTTGAATGATTGCAGACATGGATGCTGTTAAAGTGTCAACAACGTAAAACTCTGATCCAAATATCCGCAACAAGGATTTTTTTGGTGAAGCAAAACATGACCGTTTTCACGCTGGTTTTTTTTTTAAAAGAAGTCAAATGTTTTCCACGCTGGCTGGTCGTTAGTAACGTAAAACACCTTTGAATGCCCGCGGCTTGAAAGCCCGAAATCGAACAAATTTCGGGCTTTCATAGGTCAAGAAAACAAAACTCGATTTTGAGTGTCGGGCATTCATATGTCCGGGCATTATTCAGCCACAGTACTACTAGTGGTACTGCAGTTAATTATTTACTGTATTTACCTCTCTTAATGCTTCCTGACATTGTAAGTGGCTTTACATTGCGTTTGGGACGCACCGTAACGATGACTTCCGCTTCCTCTTCTTCCTCTGCCAGAGAACTACGAGGAACCATCACCACTTAAGGAATCTACTTCATTATTATCATCATCATCATCGATATGGTGATGAAATGATCAGCAATGTCTTCCCAATTATGCGGCCGTTGAGCATAAGATCGAGATGGTTTTCGAATAGTTTCAACGTTACTGCTGACTACGCGAGGTAAATTCTGCATTTCTACGAGCTGCTGAAATGCTTGCGCTACTGAATCAACAGTTCCAATATATTCATCATCACTTTCAACTAAGCTTACAACTTCAACGGTTATATTGTGAACTTCAACTTCTCTCTCAACAGCCTCCCGACGTCTCCGTCCAGCTGCTTGTCTTTCTCTAAATTCATTAATCTCTAGCTCATCATTGGTCAGAAC
>Ga0164295_10003339_pt1 | contig 12938 bp, 18 predicted proteins | sample GEODES006metaG_FD_111798 | JGI IMG/M metagenome (GOLD analysis project Ga0164295, IMG submission 111798) | Oligotrophic lake water microbial communities from Sparkling Lake, Wisconsin, USA - GEODES006 metaG | ecosystem: Environmental > Aquatic > Freshwater > Lake | place: USA: Sparkling Lake...
AAAGCCCGGACAAAAGTGACCCCGTTTTACAATTTTACAAATGTTACAAACTTAAGGAGTGCCCTAACCTACGTACACAACTTTTTGGGGACAAATTAAGTTAAAAGAGAAACCCTGTACTCTAGTATGGCGACCATCTTCAGGCATGTGAAGAGTAAGATAAACTACGTGATCGGTAAGGAGCGCACACCTGAGGAGATCAAGGAGGAGGAGGAGCAGATGGTGCAGCAGGAGAGGCGCAGGAAGCAACTACTGGATAAAATCAGATCTAAGTTCATAAGCAAAGGCTTGATTGGAAGCATTTGCCTATCAAATACACTGTTCAGCACAGAGTATTCGGTTAGTTGCGACGTCACCGAGTCTGACTATGTAAAGGCATTGAACTCCATAGAAGTGGATGATGCAGATGTCACGTTAGATGATGATAACAGTATTAACGCAGCAGGTGTTGCTGTCGCTTTATCGAAGCAACAAGCCGAAGACGAGAGCTCCATTGTTAAGCTGACTCTATACTACGCTGAATTCCTCATCAGTCGGTTGGAGTCCCGCTCTAAGAGCTATCAACGGGTCCCTTACCGAGACAACATGACCCTGACTTGCTGCCACTCACTGTCTGGTCCGCTCGGGTTTGCATCCATCAGTCTAAGTCTCACGGCAACCATATCGTCTTTGATTAGCTCAAGGGCTGCGACAAGCTCATAGAGACTTGACTGTTGTATAAATTGGATTTACAATGATTATGATTATGCCTGTTATGTGCTACAGTTGACAAAGCACAGACGGTGACATTTGTGTATTATAATATAACTTTCTTAGAGAAATGACACCCTCTCTGCTCGAGAGTCCATCAGCAGCGCTTATTGTTCGGACCTGCTCTCTGCCGCGCCGATGGACGCTAGGTGCTTCTGCATGAGGAAGTCCCCAGCTATGATGGGGTCGTGCTTGGGTGCCTCGGAGGAGGAACTGTCTAGCAGCATGTGCACTACTGCGTCGCTGTTGATGTTGTGGAAGAAGGCCAACGACTGCCTCCTCATCACTCGATGGGTATCGAGCACCTCCCCACTGTCAGTTATGCTAGCTACCTCCCATGCATTACTACTATCTGTATCCACCTCGGTGAAAGAAGAACTACTCGTGTTCCACGAATCGATGACGTCACTTGAAGGAATAACGACTCTGTGAAGTGTAGACAACCACTTGTCATTGGTCCATCGCCTCATCAGATCTCCTAGATTGATGATGAAGCCGCCCTCGATATGAGGCACGTCGTACCAGTCCGGGGGTGACTTGTCTTTGGACACCTGCAGACCGGGTCCATCGCTTTTCAGAATAGTTATCGTTCCGTAGTCGGTGTGTGCACTGGCTCGCAGTTGACCAGGTAGCATATTACCCTTAATGGCTGGGTAGTTGATAGCTCGCAGAGCTGATGCATGATGATCCATGAATTGATCAAAGAAGAGCTGGTCGTCGAGTTGAAGAGTTATTGCGAAAGCTCTCAACACATGACGAGCCAACTCAAACAGCGCGTCATAGTAGGCGGTCCAGGCTTGTTCGAAGGCCAGAGGATTCTTCGGTAAAATTCTAGCAGGAAAACCTGCCCGCGGATCACTCGGCCCCATAGAGAACATCTCTGCACGGTGGGGAGGTAGGTTTGTTAGTTGGGTCACAGCATGTAGAGGTCAGTCAGGTCACTTGCTAGGGAACAATACAATAGATTATCTAGATATACCTTTCAAATCTGGCGGTACACTATGTCTATTAACAGAGTTGTTGTTCCCTGATTGATCACTGTGATGCGTCGCTTCAGTATCTTTCCCTGCACTTAAAGTTTCTCCACCCAAGGGAGTGTAACCGAACGGATATATTTCCTGCGGTTTCACATACTGGAGCTTCTCATCCAGGTCTAACTCAAAGAACTGACTTGTGGCCTCCCATGCAGCATCTATCACAGATCTGTCCACGTTGTGGCCTAGAATGATGAAGAACCCAACCTCTCTACAAGCATTCCCTATCAATGAGGAAGTCTCCATTATCGCACTGTCATCGCTATCATGAATCAGTGCACTGATGTCAATTATTGGCACAGTCACTCCAGAAATGCTCATACCCACCAACGCAAGCACGAATAGGGTGATGTAGAAGTGCATGATAACGGATAACGTTAACTTTACGTTTTACGTATAAATAATGTGTCAACTTACGAAACATTTATTAATCCCGAAGGGAGGAAACTGCTGTACAGAGTACAGTGACTTATTATAAAGAGTGTTGAGTCTTCAACGAGACAAGGATTACAACAAGCAAGAGACAAGTAATCACAATATTCACATTCAAGTTTTAACTTGAAGTCAAAGATTTGTGTTATCATGCTGCTAGCAATGGATAGAGTTGCTTTCCTCTTCTTATGTTTTATTATGACGTTCTTGAGTCTCAGCATAGTATGCTATAGCTTTCCATTTAAAGTCCGATATCAGCGCCGCAGTGTAGTGAGTAGCAATCATCGTCTCTACAGTGATGGTGATAAATTTGAAAAGTTGATGTTAGGTGCTCCATATAGTCGACCGTTGGATAGTAAAGGGTCATATTATGCGAAGCCATTCAGAGGCGATCAACGCGTTATGGTCGACTACGAAGTGGCAAGTGTAGACGATCTGGAAGGAACGATGGATCATCTTATACATCAAATCGATGATCACAAAGGTACTTAACTGTTGCCATGCTCCTCATCCAAGCAACTCATGTCACGATGTATTTTTGCATGTAATGTAACCACAGGAGTGTTGCTCACATCATCATATGAGTTTCCCGGTCGTTATTCCCGCTGGACCGTCGGTTTCACAGCCCCAGCTATACAAATAGAAGGTACGGGACTGAACTTCACTATCACTGCACTCAACGAGAGGGGACAAGTGCTGAGCTCGTTCATTAGGTCTCGACTAGAGAGGGATCATGATCTGTTCGCACTAGACGATGTCATCACGCATCATAGTAATGACGGCGATAATAGTATAATTGGAGTGAGCTCATTCTGTGGTCACGTGGTGCGATCATTGGATGGGCAGTACTTTACAGAGGAAGATCGATCCAAGCAGCCGTCGCTGTTCTCCCTCGTACGGGCCGTGCGCGACGTCTTTGAGGGAGGCGAGGCCGGTCAGCTCGGACTGTATGGTGCATTTGGTTACGACTTGACGTTCCAGTTCGAACCCGTGGCTCCCAAGAAGACAAGGAGCAGTGATCAGAGAGACCTAGTGATGTATCTTCCTGATCAGATAGTGGTCATCGACAACCAGCGAGATGACGCCTGGACCGTGTCGTACGACTTCACCTCATCGAGTCCTACCTCGACAGCCCATGAATTGACTACAGTAGGCTTACCAAGAACTGCATCTGTATCGAAATATGAGAGCAACACTTCCGGAGAGAAGTTAGAGAAAAGGGACACTGACAAGGGCAACTATGCCGAGTCGGTTCTACGTGCTAAGCAGGAATTCAAAGTAGGCAATCTATTCGAAGTAGTTCTTAGTCAGACGTTCAGAGAAGCTATGACTGTCCCGCCATCCACGGTGTTTAGAAGGTAGTAGAGAAGTTGGTGTGACTACATTCAGATCAATATTCTACTCTCATCACATACACTTGCGTTGTGATGTTTCATTTTGCAAGGCTGTGTCGACGGAACCCATCTCCATACGGATTCTTCATAAATCTCGGCAGGAATGAGTACTTGGTGGGTGCTTCTCCTGAGATGTTCGTCCGGGTGGAATCGACTAGACGCGGTCTGCGCATCGAGACCTGCCCCATCAGCGGTACCATTGAGAGAGGCAGCGATGCACTAGAGGATGCTCAGCAGATCAAGAAGCTGCTCAGTAGCTCGAAAGAGGAGAGCGAGTTGACGATGTGCACCGATGTTGATCGTAATGACAAGTCTCGTATTTGCATACCAGGAAGCGTGAAAGTTATTGGTCGACGACAAATCGAGTTGTATTCTCGTCTTATCCACACTGTGGACCATGTGGAGGGCATCTTAAGAAAAGGTTTCGATGCTCTGGATGCCTTCCTGTGCCACACCTGGGCAGTTACCGTCACGGGTGCTCCAAAGACCTGGGCCATCCGTTTCATCGAGGATATGGAGCCGAGTGTGCGTCATTGGTATGGAGGTGCCGTGGGGATTGTGGGCTTCGATGGCTCATTGAATACCGGACTCACGCTGAGGACAGTGCGCGTGAAGAATGGTATAGCCGAAGTCAGAGCCGGAGCAACGCTGCTGCATGATAGGTCGGTCTGTTTGCTTCCACTCTTCTATCCTGTCAATCATTATGATTATTCTGATACCTTTCTCATGTTGTAGTGATCCATCAGCGGAAGAAGCGGAAACAGAACTGAAAGCCTCTGCTTTACTCGATGCCATCATTCGATCCGATTCTAGTGACTTAAGTGTTGCATCATCATCATCAGATACTCCTGATTGTGAGTTATTTGAGGATAGCAAAGCCAATGCGAGGGTTCTGCTCGTGGATCACGAAGATTCATTTGTGCACACTCTCGCCAACTATCTCCGACAGACAGGAGCCGAAGTAGTCACCTGTCGCAGCGGACCTAGTCTCGCGAGCTTTGTCCGTCGGGAGATTGACTCCGGCGCATACAGACCCGATCTAGTGGTGCTGTCGCCGGGTCCTGGCAGCCCTTCCGACTTCTTCCTTACTGATACTATCAACAGCATGATCGAGCGAAGAATCCCTATTTTCGGGGTATGAGTCGCCTCCTTCCTCCCTTCACTGACATATACAGTACATCTATGACGCTACACCATATGATGTCTCTGTGTAGGTGTGCTTGGGTCTGCAGGGTCTGGTAGAGCATTTCGGTGGGTCTCTGGGAGTGCTGGACTACCCTATGCATGGGAAGCCTTCACCCATCCGCAGACTATTTGACGATACAGGGACTCATCTCAGCGGGACCCTTGACCCCGCGGATCGCGATCAGTTCATCATTCAATCCGGAGCTCAAGTAAAGTTCGATATCTTGAGGGATCTTCCATCAGAGTTCCAAGTAGCAAGGTACCATTCCCTCTACGGACAAAAGCATAGCTTCCCTAGTGTGTTGGTACCTACAGCCATCACTCTGGATGGGGTGGTGATGGCACTGCAGCATCGGTCACTACCAATTGCTGCGGTACAGTTTCATCCTGAATCTATTTTGACCTTACCGAAGTACGGAATGAAAATTATATCAAATGCCTTGCGGGAGCTCAAGTCTGACCACTATGATCTCAGCGTGGGTAGCGATTCACTCACATCTCAACCCATTAGAATCGTGTAATCACCAAGTTATACACTACGTCGAGTTCACTACAATTTGATAAATATATATAATTTGAGTTATTGAAACTTACATTCTTTCATGATTTTAAATTAAGCTGCTGCATTAAATTATGATCGCCACAAAAGAATGTAAGTACCAGGTTGAACTGAGAAATAAATATAAGTCTTAATTTCATGCGTCACATAGGCACCGAAGGATCTGCCTACGATGCAATTCCAGCCCCTATCGTGGTCTCTATCGAACTTCTTTCGTATGAAATCCGCTATAGTGGAATGGACATCACCTGTAGCAATCGTTAAAGCAAATCCATCTCTTGCAGCCTTGATAGCATCTTTCGACCACTCTTCTGACATATCTTCAGCAAAGACTTGTGTGGGAATAACCTTATCAACCTTCACGACTTTCTTTCGAACATTTTCTTCTTGATCAGCCATGATTACAGTAACTGAGCAAATTAAAGTTGAAATGAAACTGTCCAGGACCAGTTGGATACCTTCCGGGAACTATAATTCAGTACGTACGCTACAGTTTACTATTTAAAACAGAGGTTGGATTCCGTGAGTCAAAAAGATAACTACTTGATTAGCTCTTATTGTCTTGATTTTGAACGATGTCATCTCACACCAATGTGTACTTTGTCGCAGCTGCAAGAATGGCAGGACAAGCTATCGTTATTGCTAGCTTTTCTTATAATACTGAGACAGAGTTAGGAGCTGTAAAACAAGTTTTAGAACAACCGAATATGAACATGGCTCCTGGCAAACATTACAGCTTTAATGTTGGACAACTGGGATGGCATCTTATCTCTGGTATGTATCAACTATGATTCTGATATAATTTTAATTCATTTGATATTTTTCTTTATCCTTTTCAACTTATAGATGAGATGGGCCTTATCTACGTGTTGATCTGCGCATCCAGTTATCCTCAAAGGTGTGCGCATATGTGCCTAGAAGAGCTGCAGCGCACGGTAATAATTATTTAATGCTTAAAAATTCAATTTTTTTATTTGACATGTGATGATAAATATTTTATATTAGTTTGTGGCTAAAGTTGGTGATAAAGCTATGACTGCGAAGGATCGATCGCTTGATAAGCAATGCAATGCCATGCTTCAGAAGATCTGCCAGAAGTATGATAATCTTAGTGAAGTCGATAAACTTGCCAGCTTGTCCAAGAAAGTCGACTCCGTAAAGCTTGTGATGCAGGAAAACGTAGACTTGGCGCTGCAGAACTGTGTTAAGCTAGAATCAATCGAGAAGGCTGCAGGTAAGCTGATATTATTTTTAAGTAGTTTGAATTGATTTGATTGGAATGAGCAATGAGTAATCACGACGGACGTGTTCGTTGCCCACTTCACTTCCTATATAGAGGAACTGCAGCAGCAAGCCGGAGTCTTCAAACGAAATGCGAACGAGCTGAAGAACAAGATGTGGTGGAAGAACATGAAGGTGGGTGGATGCATGAGTGACTACTATGATGATATTATGATGATGCTTGACTAGTAGGGTTATTTGGATTTGCTGTGGTGCGATTGGTATATACTATGTATTCACATCTCCGAGTGAAGTTGTGTTGCTACTGAGCGGATTGAATGATGCATCGATTGATACCTTTTTTCTACACTCTCCTTTCGTAGTTGCGTATGATAATAGCTGCGATCATCATCGTCATCCTGGGAGTCATCATCGCTATCGCCGTCGTGGTCTCCAAGGGCAAATAGACATCCATCAGATTATGATGATGGAGATGATTATAAATGATGGTGATGATGATAAATGATGATGACATACTTCACTGATAATCGTAACATTGATAGATAGTGTTTGCGTATAGTCGTTGGAAGTTGAGCTGTTGATAGGTCAGTTAGAAGTCACTTTCTTGTTCTGAGTAACATTAGCTACACTTCTATCTTAGAAAAATAATAGTCATCATCTGTTCCTTAAAATATTTGCTATGCTGTAGTAGCTGTTGTTAAATAAAGAAACAATTTTGATTCTCCGAGTATACGTAAGATTCATCATGATACTAGTACAATTGATAACTCTTAAGTCTATTACGCTTGCAACATAAACATCAACGTAAGTTACCAACCAGTTACCAGTTAGTTAGCTACGCATTCAACACATTGACACTCACTTGGACAGCCTTCAGTTGCTCCTGCATGTCCCTGAGCTTGTCCTTCACCTCCATCACCAAGCTCTCCGGGGCCTTCTCAGCGAACCCCTTGCTCTGAAGGCGAGACTCAAGCACACTGATATCCTTGACAAGTCGTTCGGCCTGCTTGTTGAGTCGCTGCAGCTCCTTGTCCTTGTCAATCAATCGACTTTGTGGTAAGAAAGCTTCCACCCCATCATCCACGATCAAGTGCACACACGGGCCAGCTGATGAAGGCACCTCACTATGGATGGACTCCAACACCTGTAGTAGCGTATCATCTACTCTCGCAAGGAGAGCGAACATAACTCTCTCGTCTTCGATCAAAGACTTGATTTCCGGTCGTAGGCGGAGGAGAACTTCGATCTTCTTACCAGGGTCTACATTATACTCTGCTCGAGCATTGCGAATACTTCTCACTAAGGCTTGCAGTGCTTCGAAACTTCTTATCGCCGACTCATCAACTGCTAATGACTCATCATCATCTAGTTGTGGCCATTGGGATATCATGATACTCTCACCTTCATGAGGGATCAATTGCCACAGTGTCTCTGTAAGGTATGGCATGAAGGGATGCAACAGACGCATACAGGTGTCCCAAATGTAGATCAGGACTCTTCTAGTCACTTGCTGTCGCCTCAAAGCATCCTCATCGCTACCACGCATCCTCGACTTACTAGCTTCGATATACCAATCAGCGAACTCATCCCAGAGGAACTCATAAATCAATCGACCAGCATCTCCAAAATCATAACTCTCTAATCCTAGCGTCACCTTTGCTACTAACTGATGGCACTTACTCACTATAAATCGTTCAGGTAGAGGTAGTTCCATCAGCTCTTCTATCGTTAGAGGCCCATGGACTACCAATGCAGCTTGCAGAGCATCATCCTCAGAGATGCCTGACAGACAATTCTGAATGAACTTCCCCGCATTCCATAGCTTATTCGCAAAGTTTCTATACACAAAGAAAACGATAAAAACCCCATCATCATCATGAACTTCACCAATCAACTGTTGCGAGAATTTATCGCAGGCCTTCACAACATCTTCTATTTACACATACACACACACAACACACATACTCCTTCACCTGTTAGATTCTATTTTCTCCATGGATAGTGGCACATCTTGACCGGGAGTGGACCCGGTCACTAGGGAGTACCTCAGGGCATCAGCACCTAGCTTATCGATAGTATCAATGGGATCGATCACATTGCCGGTGGTCTTGGACATCTTGCGACCCTGTGCATCCCTTACTAGTCCGTGCATATAGATCGTCTGGAAGGGAGATTGATCTGTGAGCTCTAGTCCCATCATTACCATTCGTGCCACCCAGAAGAACAGGATGTCATAGCCCGTCTCTAGTACTGTCGCTGGGTAGTATCGCTGCAGGTCACTGTCTGCTTGGTGCTCTTGTTGCGGCCAGCCTACTGTAGCGAAAGGCCATAACCCAGAGCTAGTCCAGTAAACAAAAAGATATGCATATCGTGTAAATAGGTTAAGCATAATGGTAATATTATTCTATAATTATATTATATAGCATATACAGATGATGTATATGGAAGTTGATTGCATCGCGAAACATCTTATTCACGTGCGTAAGAGTCCAAGCATGACAGCGACGATTCACCGCATAACCCAACAACCACTCCTAATCCCAATGAAATCTTCTCATTTCTTGTCGAATGATCAACTAATCACTCGGCAATAGTAGGGCCTTTTGATGCTAAGAAATCGACTACCATATAGTCGTAACGCCTCGATAGCTGATAACCAGTCATATGAAGATCACACGGTAGATTGTATTGACTATATAGACAAAATCAAATCTGGGTCGTCTCGAACCAGATATGAGCTGTCGTCAAAACATCAAGCTGTCTCTCTACTCATGGTGATCATCAACCATCTAGACTTAAAAGCATACCATTCTATCAACTATCAATCATGTCAATTGATACAGCATAACCATGGGATGGAGTGGTGGATGGGCGTTGCACACGATGAACTGTCGCTACCAATCACTGTCTGCACACAGCTTCACTTGTATGCACAGGGGAGTCATACAAGGTACCTTCAGTGTGTGCATAGATACATAGCATAGGTGGTATCGACGGCATAGATGGACAGAAAGCATAGCAGGGAGCCCAAACAATACAATGGTACTGTCACGTCAGTATATTATGTGAGTGAAGTATCGATGGAGGTAATCAAGCAAGGCGTACAACTTGACACAGCTGACATGACCTATACCTATATCAACTCATCACATATATCAACGCTCATTAGCAACTTAGGTGTACAGTAGCAGCGATGTGAACAGCTAGCTAACTACCTGAACCAAGTGTCCAGCACATCTTCGTCCTGGGTCACCGATGCAGTGGGCCCGTGCAGGTCACGAGCCTTCTGTTGGGCTTCGTCCGGAGATCTCGCCACTATATAAGGAACAGTTTGTGAGATAGCACTCTCTCCGGGTAGTGTTACGTAGTACACTGGAATGCGCTGAGAAGAAAGAGTATAATTGATACACACTAATGATGAACGATTATACGGAGTAATACAAAAATGTCACACGAATTAAATTCCAATGATGATGCAATACCGAGCACTAGAAAGCTCAATTAATGTGTATATTACAGTAGTAGCGGATAGTTCCGTTCTTACATGGCCCCACCACAGCTGTCGACTATAATAATTGAAAGATAACAATTGAAAATAACATCATGCTATACAATATACATAAGAATTATAGCTATACACAAACATAGTACTAGATTGTTGTGGTGAACTAACTAATAACTCACCTGATGCACCAATCGTGTATATTCTCAAGCCAGTTATACCAAGTCTTTTCGAAACGATCAGGGAGGATCTTGATGTCTCCTTGTCTCACAGCATCAACTGCACGTGCTGCCATGCCAGTGGTGCGAACAAACCATTGAGCAGACACCATCGGCTCGATCACTTCTCCACCACGTTGACTACGAGGGATTCTCTGAACATGTGGCTGAGACTTGATTGCGATCCCACTTGTCTCCAAGTCCTGCCATATCTTCAGTCGACACTCTTCCCTTGAAAGGCCCTGATAACGAGGACCTCCGATAAGATTGATGGAGGCATCTTTGTTCATGATGCTGATGAGAGGTAGGTTGTGTCGCTTACTAAGCTCATAGTCGTTCATGTCATGTGCAGGAGTTATCTTCAGAGCACCTGTGCCGAACTCTCTGTCCACGTAATCATCTGCGATAACTATAATCAGAAGATCGAAAATAGTAAATAGTATATATCATCATTGATGGAAGGAGGTGAGGACTTAGGATAGAAGCTGTTGATCTGAAGTCAGAAAATCACTACGTATAGCTAGTTAATCACCTACCTGGCACTGTTCGGTCCATCATAGGTACCTTCACCCTTCTCCCGATGAACTGTTGGTACCTCGGATCATCAGGATGCACGCACACCGCAGTGTCCCCCAGAATGGTCTCTGGCCTTGTCGTAGCAATCGGGATGAACAACTCTCCAGGAGTATCACCATTCCCACTACCACTATCACCCACACCATCACTAGCGAGAATATACTTGAAGAAGTATAACTTGCCCTCTTCCTCGACGTAATCAACCTCAAGATCACTCACAGCAGTCTGAAGGTTAGGGCTCCAGTTGACCATGTAGTCTCCACGATAGATGAGTCCTTTATCATGCATGCGAATGAATGCCTCCTTTACAGCATCACTCATATCGTCCTCAAGGGTAAACCTCTCCCTAGACCAGTCGGCAGAAGCCCCTAGTCGACGCATCTGGTTCGTGATGTAACCACCCTTCTCCTCCTTCCATTGCCACACTCGCTCTAAAAACTTCTCCCGGCCCAGCGACTTCCTTGACTCCCCTTGCTCCTGTAAAGCTCGTTCCACAAGCAATTGGGTGGCAATACCAGCATGATCTCTATATATAAATAATGGCAAGGTATGACATAAAGTATGTTAGTTAGATGATGATAGTAGCTGTGGCATACGACTCACGTTCCAGGCAACCATAGAGTCGGTCTGCCACGCATCCGATGGAACCGCGCCATGATATCTTGTAGGGCCACAAAGATGGCATGACCCATGTGAAGGTATCCGGTAACATTGGGTGGAGGCATCGGGATGACGAAGGGCTTCTTCTTTTTCTTCGTCTTCGCAATGACCTCGTTACTGTTGCTCTCATCGGGCTTGAAGTACCCACTGCTCTCCCACCAGCTATAAATACTGCTTTCTAACCTCTGAAATTCAAAATATTTCTCATTGACTTCGTTCTTGAAGTTAGGTACTCCACTGTAGAGCTTGCTGCCGTGCCTATAACGTATTCGTCGAAGGTGTAGATCATGCAGCAAATTACGTTTCAATATTAATGATGATGATGGGTTGGAACAGAATCGAACGCGAGAGGGAAGAAACAGAATGTTCATGCTGTTGCAATGATGTTGCATGGATCGGACAACAATTCCAGCACAACAGCTCAATGCGACTAAGATAAGCAATGGAACTATGACATAAAACGAGTTCTTTTGACTACTGCTGCTTGCGAACAACAGTTCTAGATTCATCGAAAGATGCCTTCACTTTATCTTGTCTTCGTCTTTTCGTGGTAAGTTTAACTTACTGTAAGTTGCAATAATGTGTTAAGTTACGGGAAAAGTACGTACACTACGTACAATTTGTAACTGTACGGTGTACGTACGTACAGCGTAAGATGTTAATGTGATTTGATCTAACTTTATCCATCGTTAGATACGATACCATGGGGAATCTTATAAAATCATGTAATATCGGCTCTTCTTCTGGAAATAGGAGTCTTCCTTCGTCAAATATCCATTTAAGTAAAGATAAACAGCAGCCACCGATAGTTGGGAAAGGAACTACCCGTAATGGAAGTGATGAAATCAAGAAATTGATCAATGAGAATGGCAGTGCAATTAGCCCTAAGCACCAGTCGACTGCTGATGATTTACAAGAGTTATCACAATCGTTGCTTAAAGATACAGTTGCTGACGATTTTAAAGACGAGAGTAGTAGTACCCCCACTGTTACAGCTGCAGCTGACTCCGACCTCTTGAGCACCATTACTAGTAGCTCCTGTGACGTGCACGTAACATACCAATCCTCGGTGAAGCAAGTGTATCAGAGGAGGAAGAGCACGACGGCCCTCACCGGTGCAATCCCACCGATGGACTTTCCGCGCATTAAGTTACTGCCTCATGAACACACTCTCTTCTGCGAAAGAAAGGTAGTACTTGTAGTTGCAGTTGCAAGAAGTAGTATATGCTGTTGTTACTGGATTGTTTAGCTTGTAATTATCATGTCCTCATCATAACTCTTTCAACTACAATACTTAGCAACGAGTTTGCACTGCTGTCGGAAAGCTGCAGGAGATGGAGGTCTTGAAGGTATGTAAGCAATGTAGTAGCTTTTTGATGAGCAGTT
>Ga0164295_10003341_pt1 | contig 12935 bp, 2 predicted proteins | sample GEODES006metaG_FD_111798 | JGI IMG/M metagenome (GOLD analysis project Ga0164295, IMG submission 111798) | Oligotrophic lake water microbial communities from Sparkling Lake, Wisconsin, USA - GEODES006 metaG | ecosystem: Environmental > Aquatic > Freshwater > Lake | place: USA: Sparkling Lake...
GAGGAGGGAAAGGCCTACACTGGTTTATACCGGGCTGATAAGGAGGATATGGCCCATGCTGTTGTTGACCAATAGGAAAATACTGTACAGTTGGTCCACAGTATGGATTACTGGACATATCTAATTACTTTTATGTTTTTATAATATATGATACTACACAATCAGTGTTATCATATGATAAATTTGGCAAGTTAAAGGTTGATACAGTATCTCCATCTCCATAATATGTACCAATAGCCATAAATAATTCCCTGTAAATTGTTCTTGAAACTTCTGCGCCGTTTGCTACTAAATATCCTGCTGGTGTAGTATCCGCAGTATTCGTTAAAATAGATCCTGTAGGTGGCGGCGGTAAGTCTGGACGGTGGTTTGGAATCTGTATAGGCGATGATTCAGCGTGTATCTGTAATTGGCCTTTTTGTGCTTGAGCCTCTGTAATATTACAAGGACCAGGAGGAGGAGGTGGAGGTGGCGGCGGCTTTACTTCGCAAATTGGCTTAGGAATACAACAAGATACAGCGCATAGCGGTATTACTGGAACGGGCATGACTTGATAGCAACAGTTTGTATTATATCGGGATAGACGGGGACGAAACTTTGACATTCTATATATATTATTTAATAATAAATATAGAATTTTTGTTTGTTTATAGTGTTTTTAATCTGATTACGGTATTTCTAATGCGTTTATTTTAAAATATATTTTAAAATGTAAATAATAATAAAGATGTGGGCATTAGTATCTCCATTAAATGATAATATTGTTATTAAACTTGAAGAAACCAAATATGATGTAGAAGCTCCACTATTTTGGGTAGAAACCACCAATGATTGTAAAGTAGGAATGTATTATATACAGAATACATTTATTAATATAATTAAAAAAGTTCCAACTGCTATTGAAAATAAATATACTGCAATAAATTTATTAAAAGATACTGATTGGTCAACATTTCCAGATGTTGTTAATACATCTATAACTCCTTATTTAACTAATCAAGATGAATTTTTGGAATATAGACGTCTAATAAGAATTATTAGTTTAAATGCAACAGATGGAAATTTAGTATGGCCTATAAAACCAGATGAAAAATGGGATCAAACTGGTATTGATGTAGGTCCAGGACCAGTCGATCCTGTTCTACCTGTTCTACCAGTTCTACCAGTTCTACCTGTTCTACCAGATGGATCAGTTCTACCAGTTCTACCAGTTCTACCTGTTCTACCAGTTGGATCAGTTCTACCAGTTGCTCCTGTTCTACCAGTTGCTCCTGTTCTACCAATAGATCCTGTTCTACCAGTAGATCCAATTGTACAAGACAATCCAGTTCTACCAGTCTAGTTCTATCAGTCGATCCAGTTCTACCAGGCTATTATTTTGTATCTAAGTCTTGAATTATTATATTATATTTAGTTTAATATTATATAATATTCTATATATTCACTCTTTTTTAAAAGTATTCTATGTTATTCTAAAAACCAAACTTCCTGAGAATGTAATATCTGGATAAGTGGTTGATGATCCTGAGGTATTACCACTTATTTTTACTACATCACCTGCTGTAAATTTTAATGTTTGCGCCCAACACATTTGATTGGAACCGCCCGCCGCCGCGTTATAATCTACAATTTCAATAGGGTTTCCTTGTTGAACGTTGTCAATAAGAACATATAAACAAATATATGCGCGGCCAGCATTAATGGGAGCACACAATATTTGGAAACTATACATTCCAGTAAATGGTATAGTCACTGAGTTTTGAGTATTAGTTAAACTTGGCCACACCTGGCCCAAACCAGCTCCAATACTACAATTTGGTGTAGCATAGTATTGATTAGGATTATAATCAGCATAATATCCATTAGGACTCGCCCTTGTCAGATATGTGTAAAGTGGAATCATATAATAATATAGAGCACTCCCTGTCACCTTCATATATGCTGAAAATGCCCATTCATTTGTAATATATAAGCCACCCATATTAATAATATAATTGGTGTTGGCTGAAAATATACCATTAATATTTGAAATACCACCAATAACAATTACACCTGTTACACTGTTATAACTGGTGACATATCCTTGAAATGTATTCAAAGACGATTGAACCACTACACCAGTAGCACCGCTAATGGGGGATGTGTCATTAAGACTATTACAAGACATAACAATTATACATCTGCCGCTGCCACCGGCACCCCCTGCGCTAGAGCCTGTGTAGCCACCACCACCACCACCACCACCACCTGTATTAATTACGCCTGGTATCCCATTAGTACCGCCGCTGCCTCCGTCGCCTTGAGTGCCACGGCCGCCAACGATAGTGTTATTGATTATACCACCACCGCCAGAAGCATTACCGTTGTAACCAGCCCCATTACCAATTCCACCACCACCACCACCACCACCAAATACAATAGGATATCCTAATACTGATATACTTAATCCAGCGCCGCCGTCGCCAGCGTACGCGGCACCAAAGTAGAAGCCGTTACCACCTACAGCCCCAATACCGCCACCGCCACCGCCGACATAGCTTAAGCCTGATTGAAATCCATTACCTCCAGCAAATCCAATACCCACTCCGCTTGCCGAGCCACCAACGCCACCAGAGAACCCGCCGCCCCCGCAACCGCCATTAGAGCCGTTCTGGCTGAAGCCGCCGCCGCCGCCGCCACCACCACCAGCTACATTCAGGCCAGCAAATACTGTAAAAGAAGGAAAACTATTAATAATTGTATTTCCACCATTACCACCTTGGGCGTTAGTAGTTCCAGTACCGCCAGCTCCAATTACAGTAGAAAGTGTTGTTCCATTTGGTACGCTTATTCCAGTTGAATAAATATACGCACCAGATCCGCCGCCGCCTGCGCCATAAAAGCCGCCGCCGCCGCCGCCGCCGCCAATCATAAATACAGTAACGGTGGTATTGCGATTAAACGTTAAACTAGCTGCTTGCTTTATATCAGCATAATATACAAGACTTGTAAAATTTACTAGTGTTCCCGCAGTATATCCAAGACCTGTTGATATTGTTGTTGATATAGTTCCACCTAGTGTAGGTGTTAATAACGATGTGCTGGTCGTTGTTGTTAAATAAGTTGAAATATGTGTATAATCAACTTCAAATGTATCTAGGTTATATGCTAATATATTTGGCACAGGAGGAGCATTTCTTACTGGCGCGATATACAATGCTGAGCTTACACTTGGAATTAGAGAAGTTCCTGATGCGTTTAGTACAATTGAATTTGTAGGTTGATTTGTTTGTCCTGCCATATTTCCTATAGCTATTGAGTTTGGGCCTTGAGATATTTGTCCTGCTTGTGACCCTATAGCAATTGATGGACCTAAACTAGTAATTCCAAAGTACTTACGTTGAAGGAATGTCTGTAGATTATTAATTTCTATTTGTGAGAAAGTCTGATTATAAAATAAAATATTTGTAATAAATTGTTGAGTAGGACCACGATGATTCATATTTAGACTAAGATTGCTAGATGTAGGTACTGTAAAACCAGACCAGCCACCATTTTGAGGAATACCTGATTTTGTAGTTGTTATTCCACTACTTGATACATACCACTGAAATATTGCCGATGTACTACTAATGCTTGCAATCTGTATTACATAATCATTACCTGAAGTTCTGTATCCATAAGGTACACCATCGCCGCCATAAGGAGGATCATTAAAGACTAATCCAAATGCTTGAATAGTTGGAAATGTACCTGATGGTTTATTTACATTAATATAATACAAAGGACCTGCTGGGTAATTACTATATGGTGATCCATTACTATAATAAGATCCAAGAGGATTATCGTATAATATACCCTGCTCTAAGAAAAATGCAGCACTTGAAACACGATATACAAAGGCAGCGGTAAATGTAGGATATGTTATTCCTGTTCCTGCTGAACCTGTTGCATTAGTACTAAATTGTGCGGTAGCAGGTAATGATATTTCTCTTGTATAAGCACCTTGAATAACAGTACCACCAGTTCCTTTAATAAATCCAGAATTTGACAGACTACCTTGATTTGCCCATGATGTAATTGTTCCTAATGGCAATTGACTAGCATCATAATTTATAACAGGTGTTGCAAAGCCAATGCCACTTCCTTGATTTAACTGTCCCGCTTGTGTTCCTATTGCGATTGAGCTTATAGTTTGACTTGATTGTCCTGCTTGAAATCCCATCGCAACTCCAAATTGGCCTTGATTCAGTTGGCCTGCTTGAGTTCCTATCGCTACTGCGTTTGTAGATTGACTAGTTGATGCGGCTTGATTTCCTATCGCGATTGAACTAGCCCCTTGATTATTTTGTCCTGCTTGAAATCCCATCGCTATCGCATATTCTCTTTGAGTAGTTTGCCCCGCCTGAGTTCCTATTGCTATTGCATATAAATTTTGACTAATATTTCCTGCTGAAGTTCCTATTGCTATCGCATTTGTACTTTGATTAAATCGCGCTGTTTGAGCTCCTATCGCAATAGCGTCATTCCTTTGACCAGTTGATGCTGCGAAGTATCCTACTGCTAATCCACCCGCATCTTGTATATTACTTCCTGCGTTAACACCAATAGCTAATGTATTAGAGCCTTGACTAGTATTTCCTGCCTGGTATCCTATTGCTATCGCATTATTAAGTTGATTAGTGCGTCCTGCTTCTCGTCCTATAGCTACTGCGCTATCACCCTGAGTATTTTCTCCAGCATATGCTCCTACTGCTGTTGCATATGGTTGTTGAGTATTTGCTCCAGCAGACCCACCAACCGCTGTAGCTAATCCACTTTGTGTTGTCGTGCCAGCATATGCTCCTACTGCTGTTGCATATTGTCCTTGACCACTATTTCCAGCACGAAGTCCTATAGCTGTTGCCCACGCTAGTTGATTAGTTTGTCCTGCCTGGTATCCTATCGCGATTGAACTAGCACGTTGACCTTGATTACCTGCTTGGTAACCCATCGCTATGGCACTGTCGCCTTGATATGTAGTTGCTGAACCATTAGTAGCTTGTCCCGCTCCTGCTCCTATTGCGATAGCATTAGTTTGTTGATTATTTTGCCCAGCATTATATCCTATTGCGATAGAGGTTTCGCCTTGTCTAATAGATCCAGCCTGTGCTCCAATCGCAATTGCCGCAGTTGACTGATTTGATATACCAGCTTGAAGACCTATTGCGATTGAGCTTGCGAACTGTAATGTAGAACCTGCGTTAGTTCCTATATGAACAGTCGTACCAATCTCAGCTTGCCAGGTATTTGAGGTAGTGCTCCAGAATAGGAAATTAGAATAATTCAATCCTGTCGCGCTAATAACACCAGGTGGACCTGTCGCACCAGTCGTGCCTGTCGTACCAGTTATGCCTGTAGGTCCTGTAGCTCCTGATATTCCTTGAGTTCCTGCCGCTCCTGCTGGACCCGTCGCACCCGTCATGCCTGTTGGCCCTGTTGTGCCTGTAGTACCTGTAGTGCCAGTCGCACCTGTCGTGCCTGTCGTACCAGTTATGCCTGTAGGTCCTGTAGCCCCTGATATTCCTTGAGTTCCTGCCGCTCCTGCTGGACCCGTCGCACCTGTCATGCCTGTCGTACCAGTCGTGCCTGTCGTACCAGTAGGTCCTGTAGCTCCTGATATTCCTTGAGTTCCTGCCGCTCCTGCTGGACCCGTCGCACCTGTCATGCCTGTTGGCCCTGTTGGCCCTGTAGGTCCTGTTCTACCTGTATGACCTGTTGTACCAGTTGTACCTGTAGTGCCAGTCGCACCAGTCGTGCCTGTCGTACCAGTTGTGCCTGTAGGTCCTGTAGCTCCTGATATTCCTTGAGTTCCTGCCGCTCCTGCTGGACCCGTCGCACCAGTCGTGCCTGTCATACCAGTTGTGCCTGTCATACCAGTTGTGCCTGTAGGTCCTGTAGCTCCTGATATTCCTTGAGCTCCTGTCGCACCTGTTGTACCTGTCGCACCTGTTGCTCCTGTTGGCCCTGTAGGCCCTGTTCTACCTGTCGCACCTGTCGTGCCAGTTGTGCCAGTTGTGCCTGTAGTACCCGTTGTACCTGTCGTACCTGTAGGTCCTGTAGCTCCTGATATTCCTTGGGCTCCTGTCGCACCTGTCGTACCTGTCGCACCTGTTGTACCTGTTGCTCCTGTAGTACCAGTCGTGCCTGTAGGTCCTGTAGCTCCTGATATTCCTTGAGCTCCTGTCGCACCTGTTGTACCTGTCGCACCTGTTGTACCTGTTGTACCTGTAGTACCAGTTGTGCCTGTAGGTCCTGTAGCTCCTGATATTCCTTGGGCTCCTGCTGCTCCTGTTGTACCTGTCGCACCTGTTGCTCCTGTAGACCCTGTTGTACCAGTCATGCCAGTAGGTCCTGTTACACCTGTTGCTCCTGTTAATCCAGTTGCGCCAGCTGCTCCTGTAGTACCTGTTGTACCTGTTGCTCCTGTTGTACCAGTCATGCCAGTAGGTCCTGTTACACCTGTTGCTCCTGTTAATCCAGTTGCGCCAGCTGCTCCTGTAGTACCTGTTGTTCCTGTTGTACCAGTCATGCCAGTAGGTCCTGTTACACCTGTTGCTCCTGTTAATCCAGTTGCGCCAGCTGCTCCTGTAGTACCTGTAGTACCTGTTGATCCTGTTGATCCTGTAGGACCAGTAGGACCAGTTGTACCTGTTGATCCTGTAGACCCTGTTGATCCTGTAGGACCAGTTGTACCTGTAGGACCAGTTGTACCTGTATTTGATAGTCCTGTAGGTCCTGAACCATTATTAATAATTTCAAGATATTGAATACCTGACGGGCCAACACCACCAGTTAATGAAATACCAGGTCCTGCCACAAAATTTACAGTATCAATTCCCACAGCTGTTAGAATAGGTCCAGTTCCATTAATATCCCAATATTTGAATGTACTATTCATTGCGATAGTAACAGTTCCAGTTGGTCCAGGTGTAACCTCAAAACCAGAATCTAAATCAAACAATATTGTATTAATATTGGAATATCCAGTAGCACCACTACCATTAGTTGTTCCAACAGTTAAGGGAATCATATTTCCTCCTGGACCTGTTACACCTGTCGGCCCAGTAGGTCCTCTAGCTCCTGTTACACCCGTTGGACCTGTTACACCTGTTGGCCCAGTAGGTCCTGTAGCTCCTGTTACACCCGTTGGACCTGTTACACCAGTTGGTCCTGTTCTACCAGTTGGACCAGTTAATCCTGTAGTACCAGTTGTACCTGTAGGTCCTGTAGCACCTGTCATAGAACCTGCCATTTGAAGAGTCGCAGAAAACCAAGTACCTGGTCCCTCTGCACTACCTCCTTTTTGTATAATTTGTGATGCACTACCACCATTATAAGCTGTAAAATCACAGTAATCAGTGCCTCCATTTAGATATATCAATCTAGTATCACCTTGTCCAAGACCTGAAGTTGATGATGCTATAGCTGCTTGAATTATAATAAAGGTAGATCCATTTTTACGCGCTTGAATATTTAACTGGTTTGATCCAGTAACACCAGTGGGTGCTTGCCACCATACTCCAAAGGATATCAAATAATATCCTGGTATTGTTGGTGTAAATCTATATGTTGATGAATTGTACCAGTTTTGAGGGTCATATTGATCAACAAATTGTATTACTGTATCAGTTGTTATTGGTATTGACTGATCTGCGTTTAATATACCTTGAGCTATATAATCACTTGGGTAATATCCTTGACCCGCAGGTCCAGTTATACCAGTTGGCCCTGTTGTTGTTTGACCAGTTGGTCCTATTATACCAGTTGGCCCTGTGGCCATTTGACCAGTTGGACCTGTTATACCTGTTATACCTGTCGGCCCAGTCGGTCCTGTTACTCCAGTAGGTCCTGTAGAACCTGTTATACCTGTTGTGCCTGTAGGTCCTGTTCCTACCGCGCCTGTCGCACCTGTATAACCTGTCATACCCATTGGGCCAGTCGTACCTGTCGGGCCTTGTACACCTGGAATTCCAAATGTTGTATGAATATGCGAATATGTATTGGATGACTGGAAATAGACTTGAGCTATATGTTTACTTGAATTTCTATTTCGCGATGTTACTACAGTTAATAGGAAATCATATGTACTTATATCAATTGGATTTTGAATATATAAGTCTAATTCTATTTTCAGAGCTGTAACATGATCATACAAATAAATCAAATCAGAACCATTAGTAACTAAGTTTGTATAAGATGCCGCATCTGTTGTATTAAATCCAGTCTTATGACCTATTAAAAAGAAACGAAGTCCAATATTATCTACATCACCATTAGCATCAGCTTTCGCATATATATTCATAGTCCATATACCTGGTGGTATTACATCATCATTGTTAGGTATGGTTGATTTATATGCTGCGAATTGTACAACTGGTATATCAAGTATAGCTGAAGCTTGTGTTTCAAACGTAATAGTTGTTTGATCATCTGTTAGAATAGGTGAGATTCCAAGAAGACTTATATCAGTATTCTGCGTTGGATTATATGATATAGATGCTGGCGGGTCTAGAGTCTGAGGAGATAGAATAGTTGATAGAACAGCTGGTGTTAAAGGTGTTACAGTGGGCGTGGTATCCTCAATGTAATTCATATATAGCACAAGGCCGCCGCCGCCTTGCGCGCCCTGTATTCCTGTTGGTCCTGCTATACCTGTAGGTCCTGTTGGTCCTGTTCCTAATGGGCCTGTTGCGCCTGTTGGACCTGTTGGACCTGTTGGTCCAGTTGGTCCAGTTGTACCTGTAGGACCTGTTACACCTGTTGTTCCTGTTGGACCTGTTACACCTGTTGTGCCTGTAGGTCCTGTCGCGCCTGTTGATCCTGTAGGACCTGTTGGACCTGTAGATCCTGTTGGACCTGTTGGTCCTGTTACTCCTGTTGTACCAGTTGGTCCTGTTGCGCCAGTTGCGCCTGTTGGTCCTGTTGGACCTGTTTCACCCGTTGCTCCAGTTATACCTGTTGTACCTGTTTGTCCAGTTGGACCTGTTTCACCTGTTGCTCCTGTTGGACCAGTTGCGCCTGTTTCTCCTGTTGGACCAGTTGCGCCTGTTGTACCTGTTACTCCTGTTGTGCCAGTTGGTCCTGTAGGACCTGTCACACCTGTAGTACCAGTTGGTCCTGTAGGACCAGTTGTACCTGTTGTTCCTGTAGGTCCTGTTGATCCTGTAGTACCAGTCGCACCTGTCTCGCCTGTTGATCCTGTTGCGCCTGTTTCTCCTGTTGGACCAGTTAGTCCAGTTGGTCCTGTTACTCCAGTTGTGCCAGTTGTGCCAGTTGCTCCAGTAGAACCTGTAGTACCAGTTGGTCCTGTAGGACCAGTTGTACCTGTAGGACCAGTAGATCCTGTTGATCCTGTTTCACCTGTAGATCCTGTAGATCCAGTGGGTCCTGTAGTACCAGTTGGTCCAGTTGCGCCTGTTATACCTGTTGCTCCTGTTGGACCCGTCTCACCTGTAGGTCCTGTCTCACCTATAGGACCTGTATAGCCAGTAGGTCCTGTCTCTCCTGTTGGACCTGTAGTACCTGTTGGACCTGTATAGCCAGTAGATCCTGTTGGACCTGTTTCTCCTGTTGCTCCTGTCTCACCTATTGAACCTGTGGATCCTGTTTCTCCTGCTATACCTGTAGCGCCTGTAGCTCCTGTAAATGACTCAGGATTATAGGCAAACATTATTCCATTAGCAGTATCTCCAACATTAATAACATTAAAGTATGCTTCATAATTTGTTGCAACTGGTGTTGTACTAAACATATACATAAGTGCACCATTAACATACCACATTACCCAACTTCTTCCAAGAATAATTTGATAAAAATTATTTGAAGCATATAAAACTGTGCCATAACCACCAGCAGATCCATTTACTGTTCCATATACAATTCCATTATCATGGAATAAAAATCCATATGTTAATGTACCAGCACCTTGAATATTAAGACCAATTTGTTGAAAACTTAATACTGTCATTGTAGCATAACAGCTGAGAGTCGCAGTTGGATAAGCTTCTTTTGTTACAACAATACTTGGTACATTATTATTCGTATCTTTAACAAAGGCATTCCAAGGATTAACTGTTACATCACTAGGAGCTATAAGCGTGAAAATATTAGGAGAAGGTCCTGTCGCACCTGTTAAACCTATTTCACCTGTTGGACCTGTTGGACCTGTTGGACCCGTTTCACCTGTGGGTCCTGTTTCGCCTGTTGGTCCTGTGGTTCCTGTAGGTCCTGTTTCACCTGTTGGTCCTGTAGAACCTGTTGCGCCAGTAGGTCCTGTCTCACCTGTTGCTCCTGTGGGACCTGTAGATCCTGTAGAACCTGTTTGGCCTGTTGCCCCTGTTGGACCTGTTGAGCCCGTTTCACCTGTGGGTCCTGTTTGGCCTGTTGGACCCGTGGTTCCTGTAGGACCTGTTTCACCTGTTGCTCCTGTAGAACCTGTTTCACCTGTTGCGCCAGTAGGACCTGTTTCACCTGTTGCTCCTGTGGGACCTGTAGATCCTGTAGAACCTGTTTCACCTGTTACCCCTGTTGGACCTGTTGAGCCCGTTTCACCTGTGGGTCCTGTTTCACCTGTTGTACCAGTAGGTCCTGTTTCACCTATTGCTCCTGTTGCTCCTGTAGAACCTGTTTCACCTGTTGCGCCAGTAGGACCTGTCTCACCTGTTGCTCCTGTGGGACCTGTAGATCCAGTAGAACCTGTTTCACCTGTTACCCCTGTTGGACCTGTTGAGCCCGTTTCGCCTGTGGGTCCTGTTTCACCTGTTGCGCCAGTAGGACCTGTAGGTCCTGTTTCACCTATAGCTCCTGTAGGACCTGTAGATCCTGTAGATCCTGTTTCACCTGTTGGGCCAGTAGATCCTGTTTCACCTGTTGGGCCAGTAGATCCTATTGTACCTGTTGCTCCTGTAGGTCCTGTAGGTCCTGTCTCACCTGTTGCTCCTGTAGAACCTGTTTCACCTGTTGCGCCAGTAGGTCCTGTCTCACCTATTGCTCCTGTGGGACCTGTAGATCCTGTAGAACCTGTTTGGCCTGTTGAGCCAGTAGGTCCTGTTGAGCCAGTTTCGCCTGTGGGTCCTGTTTCGCCTGTTGCTCCTGTACTTCCTGTAGGACCTGTCTCACCTGTTGCTCCTGTAGAACCTGTTTCACCTGTTGCTCCTGTAGGTCCTGTTTCACCTATAGCTCCTGTAGGACCTGTAGATCCTGTTTCACCTGTTGCTCCTGTAGATCCTGTTTCACCTGTTGGGCCAGTAGATCCTATTGTACCTGTTGCTCCTGTAGGTCCTGTTTCACCTATAGCTCCAGTAGGACCTGTAGATCCACTAGGACCTGTTTGGCCTGTTTCACCTATTGCTCCAGTAGATCCTGTTGGTCCTGTTGCTCCAGTAGATCCTGTTTCACCTGTTGCTCCTGTAGATCCTGTAGATCCTGTTTCACCTGTTGTGCCAGTAGGCCCTATTGTACCTGTTATACCTGTGTGGCCTGTTTCACCCATAGCTCCTGTAGGTCCTGTTGAGCCTGTTATACCTGTTTGGCCTGTTTCACCCATAGCTCCAGTAGGGCCTGTTTCACCTGTTTGGCCTGTAGGCCCTATTGAGCCTGTTATACCAGTAGGTCCTGTTTCACCTATAGCTCCTGTAGGGCCTGTTTGGCCTGTTACACCTGTTTGGCCTGTTTCACCCATAGCTCCAGTAGGTCCTGTTTCACCTGTTTGTCCTGTAGGCCCTATTGAGCCTGTTATACCAGTAGGTCCTGTTTCACCTATAGCTCCAGTAGGGCCTGTTTGGCCTGTTACACCTGTTTGGCCTGTTTCACCCATAGCTCCAGTATGGCCTGTTTCACCTGTTTGGCCTGTAGGCCCTATTGAACCTGTTGTACCTGTTGGACCTGTTTCACCTATAGCTCCAGTAGGGCCTGTTTGGCCTGTTACACCTGTTTGGCCTGTTTCACCCATAGCTCCAGTATGGCCTGTTTCACCTGTTTGTCCTGTAGGCCCTATTGAACCTGTTGTGCCAGTTGGGCCTGTCGCTCCAGTAGGCCCTGTTTCACCTGTTGCTCCTGTAGTACCTGTTTCACCTGTCGCTCCAGTAGGTCCTGTTTCACCTGTTGCTCCTGTAGGTCCTATAGTACCTGTTGTGCCTGTTGGACCTGTTGCTCCTGTAGGTCCTGTTTTACCTGTTGCTCCTGTTGGACCTGTTTTACCTGTTGCTCCTGTATAACCTGTTTCACCTGTTGCTCCAGTAGGTCCTATAGTACCTGTTGTACCTGTAGGTCCTGTGGATCCTGTTTCACCTGTTGCTCCAGTAGATCCTGTTGTGCCTGTTGCTCCAGTTGGGCCTGTTGTACCTGTTGGGCCAGTAGGTCCTATTGTACCTGTTGTACCTGTTGCTCCTGTTGGCCCTGTAGTACCTGTTGCTCCTGTTGTACCTGTTATACCAGTTGGGCCTGTTATACCAGTAGGTCCTGTTGTACCAGTTGTACCTGTTGTGCCTGTTGTACCTGTTATACCTGTAGGCCCAGTTGGTCCTGTTGTACCGGTTATACCAGTTGGGCCTGTTATACCAGTAGATCCTGTAGTACCTGTAGTACCTGTTGTGCCAGTTGGCCCTGTTGTTCCTGTTGGCCCTGTTATACCAGTTGGCCCTGTTGTACCTGTAGCTCCTGTCATGCCAGTAGGTCCTGTTTGACCAGTAGGTCCTGTTGTACCAGTTGTGCCAGTAGGTCCTATTGTACCTGTTGTTCCTGTTGTGCCAGTAGGACCCGTTGTACCAGTTCTGCCAGTAGGTCCTGTATTACCTGTTGTTCCAGTAGGCCCTGTAGCACCCGTTGCGCCAGTAGGACCTATAGTACCTGTTGTACCAGTAGGCCCTGTATTGCCTGTTGTACCTGTTGTTCCTGTTGTGCCAGTAGACCCTGTA
>Ga0164295_10003342_pt1 | contig 12933 bp, 4 predicted proteins | sample GEODES006metaG_FD_111798 | JGI IMG/M metagenome (GOLD analysis project Ga0164295, IMG submission 111798) | Oligotrophic lake water microbial communities from Sparkling Lake, Wisconsin, USA - GEODES006 metaG | ecosystem: Environmental > Aquatic > Freshwater > Lake | place: USA: Sparkling Lake...
AACGTCGCCGACGACCTGACGTTCAACCAGTATCTCGACAACCCGCAGCAGGTGCTCTCGGGTTCGGTGAGCGGCACGGCGGTCAACGTCCTCTGGATCAAGAGTGTGGCCGGCAGCGGGTCGACGTTTAGCGTCAACTCGATCACGTTTACGGGCACGTCGCCGAAGTATTTTTGGGCGATCAAGCCGACGGTGTCGAGCACGAGCAATATCGGCACGACTCAGATCATCCAACTCAATGGTGGAGGCATCACCATGGCGGCTGATTCAGGCCCAACATTCTTCGGAAATGCAAACCAGGGGGCACGAGGGAACCTCAATCTGCAACTGATGGCCAATCAGTCGATCACCAACAACAGTGCTTCCGACCTCACCTTCGGAACGGTCGACAACACCGCGTTCAACGCGCAGACGTTGGTGGGCGGAAACAATGGTACGAACGTTCGCGGCAGTCAGATCATCGGCTCGAACGCGGGGTCGGGCACTGTCGCGATGGTCGCCACGCTCAACGCTTCGTCCACGGGCAACATCGTCGTGAACGGAAACTTTACCAACGGATCTGGGGCAGGCGGCCTTCAGGTCGTTGTAAACAACAGTGGAAGCGGCCAGGTGGTGAGCACGGGCAACTTTGCGCTGAGCGGAAGTGGCCTTCTCAACCTCCCAAATCCCTCCGGCCTTCGCGTTCTCGGCGGTACCTTGGTGGTCGGCGGCTCATACAATGCATCGACCACGCTCTCCTCAAACAACGGTATCGAAGTCGCGTCCGGGGCGACGCTGCGGATCACTCGGACGGGGACGATGCCGCTCGCTTCAAACGTCTATGGAGGGGGCACTCTCGTCTATGACGCAGGTGCGGGGAACGTGTTGGCTCTTGGAATCGGTGGCACGGCGGCGAATACCGCGGCCACGACCATCTCCTCCGGGACGTTGCAGGTGGGTTCAGGCGCCGGGCTCGGGAACGGCAATATCTCAATCGCCAGCGGGGCGAGGCTTGATGTGAACCAGTCGCCTCCAAATCCGGTGCTCACCTACTCGGGCACGATCTCGGGTGCCGGCCAACTCACCAAGTTCGGCTCAGGCACGTTCGCCCTCACAGGGAACAACTCGTTCACGGGTGGTATCACCGCCGGCGACGGCGTGCTCAGCATGGCGCAGCTCGATGTCAGCCGCCTGATCACGGGCTCGACGCCCGGCACGCTCGCCGTTGCTGGCAACGGCACGCTCGACGTCTCCACGGCCAATGGCGTCGGCGGCCTCGCCTTTCGGCTGGGCACGGCCAGCGACCTGGTCACGGTGGCGTCTGGCAACGTGCAGGTCGGCAACGGCCTCCTCGACTTCTCCGACTTCACGTTCACGCCCGTGACGGGCTTTGACGTGGGCTCGTACACCCTCTTCTCGGCGACCAACCTATTCGGCACGCTTGGCATCGGAACCACCGGGACCGTCGGCGACAAGCTCGGCACCCTCCAGGTCATCGGTAACACGCTCCAGCTCGCCGTCACGGCGGTGCCGGAGCCGTCACTGACGGCGGTCACGAGCATGGCCGCGGCCGCGGGCGTGTTGCTGCTCCGGCGGCGTCGCCGTTAATCGGCAGCCCGATTTCACGCGATCGTCACGGCGGGGCGTTGGCGGGTAGCGGCACCTGCGTCGGATGCCGCAGGTAGGCCACGAGGTCGCGGGCAGCCTCAGCAGCGAGCTGGGCGAGCTGGTTCTCCGGCATCAGCGACTGCGTCGCGAGGTGGCGTTCCTCCACGTCGGCCAGCGACAGCGTGATCCGCTCCGTCGGCGTCTGGAGAACAAGGCTCGTCGGGGTCTCCTGCACCACGATGCCCGCGAGCGAGCGGCCGTCCTGCGTGATCACCGTCGTCATCTGGTAGTCGCGGCCGACGACGGCGCTCGGGTCGAGAAGGTTTGCCAGCAGGTAGTCGAGGTCAGTCCGGTTGGAGCCGGTGAGGTCCGGCCCAATCTTTCCCCCCTCGCCGTGGAGCAGGTGGCAGGAGCCGCAGGTCGTGGCGAACACGGCCCGGCCGCGCGACACGTCGGCCGCCTTCATGGCGTCGGGTCCGAGGGCGACCCGCCACTTCTCGATCTCCGCCGTGCGGTTCTCCGGTGTCGCCCGGATCGTACCCCAGACCTCGTTCAGCCTCGACAGCACCTGCCCGTCGGCCGACTGGGCGAGACGACCCACTGTGAATGCCGAGAGGTCGCCCCGGGGCACGGTGCCGGCGGCAATCGCGTCGAGCAGCGACATCGTCCAGTCGGGCCGCGACACGAGCGCCGCGATCGCCGCCTGCCGCGACGCGTCGGAGAGGCCGCGATAGGCCGCGAGCAGCGCTGGCGGCGTGGCGGCGTGCGGAAAGCTCGCCAGGGCCGTGATCACTCCCTTCTGCATCGGCACGTCGTCGAGCAGCCGGTGGAGCAGCTCGGGCGTGCCCTCGTCCTGCGCACTGACCAGGGCATCGAGCGCCTCCTGTCGCTGCGCGGGCTCGGCGGTCCGGTCCGCCAGCCGTGACCGCAGCGCGGGCAGCACCCGCGGATCGCCAAACCGTACCGCAGCCACGCCAGCCAGCCGGCGCACCGACTCGTCGGTATCGCCCACGAGCGCGTCGTAGCCAGCGTCCCAGGCCCGCGGCGCGGGCATCCGCCCGCGGGCGGCCAGGGCCGCCACCATCTCCTCCAGCATCCACTTCCGTGTCGGCGAGTCGGCCGCCGTGAGCCGGGCCACGAGGGCCTCGTAGCAGCTCTCCTCCGAAGCCGCACGGCGGACGATGAACCGCGACACCGTCGCGATCCGGCTCGCCGCGGCGAGCTCCATCGCCCGCGCAGGATCGGACGTCACGAGCGGCTCGATCGCATACCAGTTCATCAGCGGCAGGTTGTGGTCCTCCGCATCGTCGCCGTGAGTCACGAGCGCCGCGGAGATCGGCCACCGGGCCTCGAGCGGCAGCCGCTGCAGCGCCGAGCAGAGCGCCAGCCGCACCACCGGCGAAGGATCTTCGGCCGCCAGCGAACGGTAGCGGAGGAGCAGGTCCGATGACACCTCCCGCCGCTCCGTGGCGAGTTGGATCGCCCAACTGCGGACGAGCGGGTCGGCGTCGTCGAGCAGATTTCCGATCCGAGGTTCGTCGAGCAGCCCCACGGCATGCAGCGCCCAAATCACCCGCAGCCGCTGGGGTAGGGGGCCGCCCGCGGCCAGCCTCGCATCGAGCAGCCCCGGCGTGCCCGCGTCGAGCCGCCGGGCCGCGGCCCGTTCCTGGAGCAACCGGCGGGCATGGCGGGCAAACCAGTCGTTGTCGTGGCCCAGCATGCCCACGAGGGCCGTGTCGCTTTCGCGAGCCAGCTCGACCGTCACCGGCTGCGGCTGCGATCGGTCGTACACCACCTTGAAGATCCGCCCGTTGGTCCGGTCGTGGCCGCCGTCGTCGCCGCTGTGGCACTGGTTCCTGTCGTACCAGTCGAGGACAACCATCTGGCCATCGGGGCCAACCTGCAGTGAGATGAACTGCGACCAGGTGTCGTTGGCGAACAGGAAGTCGGGCTCGCCGTCGCCGACGTAGCCCGACCCGGCCGGAGTGACTCTGTCCTGGTTCAGCCGGGCACCGTGAATGTTGTTCATAAACAGTTTTCCGCGAAACCGGTCCGGCCACGAGCCGCCGAGGTAGAAGCAGGCGCCGGCATGGGCGTGGCCACCTCCCGCGGAATCCGAGGCCTCCCGATCCGCCTGGTCCCACTGGCCGCCGACCCAATGCCGGTGGCGGGCGATCGTCTTGATGTCGTCGAACGTCCACGGGTTGAAGTGCTGGCCCGCCTGCCGCTGGTAGCGCCCGCCCTGGATCACGTGGTAGAGGTGCGGGATCACGCAGGCCGTCTCAAACGCGTGGCCGACCTCGTTGAAATCGATGCCCCAGGGATTGCTCGTGCCCTCCGCGAACACCTCGAACTCGTGCCGCACCGGGTGATACCGCCAGATGCCGGCGTTGATCCTCACGCGATCGCCATCGGCCGTGCCAGGCTTGCCAACGGCTGAGTGCGTGAACACACCGTGGCAGCCGTAGAGCCAGCCGTCGGGCCCCCACGTGAAGGCATTCAGCGTCTCGTGGGTGTCCTGCCATCCCCAGCCGTCGAGCAGCACGCGGGGTTCACCGTCGGGCACATCGTCGCCGTCGGCGTCGGGGATGAAGAGCAACTCCGGCGCCGCGCCGACCCACACCCCGCCGAATCCCACCTCGAGACCGCTGACGAGGTTCAGCCCCTCCTTGAACACCGTCCGTTTGTCGAAGGCATCGTCGCCGTCGGTGTCTTCAAAGATCAGGATCCGGTCGCGGGCCTCGTCGGGAGCCACCCGTCGCGGGTAGGAATAGGCCTCGGCCACCCAGAGCCGGCCCCGGTCGTCGAAGCACATGGCGATCGGCTGGCAGACGTCGGGCTCCGCGGCCAGCAGCTTCACCACGAAGCCGGGCGGCACCGCCATCGCTTCGACCGCCGCGGCGGGAGCCAGACCACTGGCCAGCGGCAGTCGCGGACGGGGCGGGCTGCCCTCAGCGACGGCCGCCGACAGGCTCGCCGCCATGGACGCGGCCACGAGGCAGACCAGCACGAGCTGCATGCGCATCAGGTTTCCGAGCCGCAGCGGCTCGACTCGGGGTCTCAGTAGTCGCCCGTCGTCTCGCCGCCCGCACGGGTAGCCAGGGCACGGTACACCGTCATGTCGAGGTCATCAGACAACCAGCGAACCGACCCATCGGCGAACGCGAAGCCAGCCCCGACCGGGTGATAGCTGCCAAATGCCATTTCAAGAAGCTGCCCGCTGCTCCCGGTATACGAGGGATTCTGTGCCCGCTGCCGCTCGTCGTTCTTGATCGTATTGATCGGGATCACTGCCGAACCCAGGGCCTCGGAAAACTCCGATCCGGCCTTGCTGCCAGGCTTCCAGGTGGTGAGTTGCGGCCCAAACATCGCCCAGAAATCCATGCCGTTGCCGTCCCTCGAATACTGGTGCCGCGTATAGCTCTCGGCAATCACCATGGTCTTCGATGTGCCATCTTGCACCTCACCAAACCTGACGCCAAACGCGGGCCGGTCGAGACGCCGCGCCCCGATCATCACGCCGTCACAGAGATCGACGTCCTTGAGCGAGCAATAGCCCTCCGCGGTGGTGTAGCCCGGCGACATGCCGCTGACATCGTCCGACGACACCTTCGCCCCGGCCACCCCGCGATAGCTGACCGGCACCCTCAGGAGAATCGGATAGGCCATCGTGTCGTCCTGCGACTTGACGTGCTCCGGCTGGTCCATGCTCGGACAGCGAAATCCCTTCACCACCGCCTCGCAGGCCGTCCGATCGGGATGGCTGGGCTTATTCCAGATGCCCGTGGGCGGATCGATCCAGAGGAGCGTGTCATAGAGGGCCTGCTCCTCCATAAATGGCAGGATGCGGGCCGACCAAAACTCGTTGTAGATGCCAAAGCCCACCGGAAACGACTTCTTCGCCGACTCGTGGGTGTGGACGGCCATGCCGAGCTGCTTGAGGTTGTTCATGCACGCGGTTCGACGCGCGGCCTCTCGTGCCGACTGCACCGCAGGCAGCAGCAGGCCAATCAGCGTCGCGATGATCGCGATCACGACCAGCAGTTCCACGAGCGTGAAGCCGCAAGTGCGCGAGACGTGCGTGGAGTGCCTCATATCCCTAGTTTACGCCTCGGCCGAACGTGGCGTCTATCGCTGCGACCGCCATGGCAGCGGCACGAATCTTTTACGATTCCACGACCTTGGGCTTACGACTCTCCAGAAGCTTGGCGATCGTCACCGTGCACCGCCGTGGGATGGCAGACAACGTCGCCAAACCCCGACCCCCGCTTACTCGCTCCTTGCATGCATCCTGTACGATGTGCTTATGCGGAAGGACCCCACCTCTGGGGTCTCTCGATTCACGGGAGGACGTCATGAACGGCATCGTGTCGGCGCTCGGGTGCGGTACAGGACAGCAGCTCACCCGCAGCAACAACAGCTTCGACATCCGAGCGGTGCGGCTTGTGATTGCGATCTGCTTCGTCGCGATCGCTTCCGCGCCGGTGGCGGCGGCCACGGTCACGTGGACCATGGGCGCGGGCAAGACCGGCTGGGGTCAAACGGTGGGCGCTGGCGATGGCACCAGCGCGACCGCCTTTAACAACTGGTCCACTTCGTCTCCCGATCCCTTTCCGATCGGATCGGGCACTCTCCCGACCGCCGCCGACGACCTTGTCTTCGACTCGCTCCCGGGGCCGGACGGCACGCACAACACGTCGGAGATCTGGCTCGGCGGAAACTATGGCTATGTCAATGCCTCAGGAACCGGACGGTTCGCCAACTCGATGACGTTCCGGGGTGCCTACCCCAAGACGTTTTCGGCGTGGTCGTCGGCATCCACGCTGACGAGCAATCGAGTGCTCAACGTGGCGAGCGGCCTCGTGATGGAAGCCGACTCCGGCCCCCTGACGTTCGGCCAGACCTACAGTCCGATGCTTGGGCTCGTTGTGCTCAACGTCGGCACGAGCAGCTTCATCCGCAACGACTCCGCCTCACCGCTGCAAATCGGTCCCACCACCAACGCGGATCAGGCAGACACCAGCAATTCCCTCACGCCAGCGCTCGCAGCATCCGGCACGACCATGATCCTGCCGATCAGTGGCACAGGCACCGGCGGAGTGAGCGTCTACTCGCGAATCGGCAACGCCGGCTCGGGCACCGCCGCGCGGTACCTCGGATTCGACATCAACCTTCCCAACGCAGCCGTGCGGTTCTATTGGACCAACACCTACAGCGGCCCTACGACGGTCTCCTCCGGCACGCTGGCCCTTGGCACAAACTCCCTGTACGGCGCCGATCCGACTGGTTACGGGGTCGCGCGGATCAACTCATATTCGCTCGTCGTGAAGCAGGGGGGAATCTTCGATGTCACGGGGATCCCGCAGGGCTACGTGGTGCCCGGCAACCAAACGCTTGCCGGCGACGGGACCGTGCTCGGCGCAATCACCATCGGAGGCACCGCCAAGGTCTCGCCTGGCATCTCTGTGGGAACTCTCACCACGACCGGCAGCGTCACGCTCGGGCCCCTGGGCAACTACAACTGGCAGATCGCGAATGCGGCGGGCACCGCGGGTGGCACCGGCTGGGACCTGCTCACCACCAGCGGCGTGCTCGATGTTCAGGCGACCGTCGCGGAGCCGTTCGCGATCAATCTCTGGAGCCTCTCGGGCACCAATCCGTCGGTCGACGGCAACGCTACCAACTTCAATCCCGGCCAGAGCTACACCTGGCGGATCGCCACGGCCGCCGGCGGCATCAGCAACTTCGCGGCCGAGAAGTTTTCGATCGTCACCGGTTCGACGACGCTCGGCACCGGCGGTTTTACCAACTCGCTCTCCGGCGGCACGTTCAGCCTCGCACAGTCGGGCAACGACCTGAACCTCGTGTTCACGTCCACGGCGGCACCGGTGATCATCATCAGCGTGGCCAGCGGCACGCAGACCCAGACGCAGGCCGGCTACCCGCTGCTCGCCGGCTCGACGCCGGTGCAGAAGACCGGAGCCGGCACCGTCGTGATCGATCAGGCCAACACGCTCACCGGTTCGACCACCGTGCAGCAGGGCACGCTGACCCTGGCCAACGCAGCCGCACTCGCCGCGAGCAAACTCATTCCGCTCGCCGGAGGCACGGTGTCGCTCTCCCCCGGACTGCAGACGACCGTCGGCAGCCTCGCTCCGACCGCCGGCGGCCTGGTGGACGTGGGCAACGGCATGGTCACGGTGGCCGGCGGCCTGCCGGCGGTGGACATGGTCGCGGCGCTCGTGACTGGCCGCGGGAACGGTTCCTGGACCGGCACGAGTGGGATCACCTCGAGCACCGCCGCCGCCGAACTCTCCCAGGGCACTCCGCGAGCGGTCGGTTGGCTCGACAACGGCGACGGCTCGGTGACCTTCGCGTATGCGGCCCCGGGCGATACGAACCTCGACTGGGCGATCGACATTCTCGATACGGCGAACTTCCTGGCACTGGGCAAGTTCGACACCGGCGAGCCGGCAACGTGGCTGGAGGGAGACTTCGGCTACGATGGCATCGTGGACATTCTCGACGCGGCGGACTTCGTCGCCACCGGCCTGTTCAACGCCGGGAACTACAACGCCTCCCCGACGTCGGCAGGGGCCGTCGCTGCCGTGCCGGAGCCAGCCACGTGGGCCATCGTGTCCGTCATGCTCACCGCCGGAGTCGTCGCCCGGCTGCGGCGGCGTCGCTAAACTCGCCGTTCAGCGGGCCGCGCCAGCGAATCGGCTGCGGAGGTCCGCGATCACGCGGATCCCGGCGGGCGTGTCGGCGATGCTGCGGGTTTCCAGAGGGTCGGAATCATGGTCGTAAAGCTCGTGGACGGGGGTCGCGAGCGGCCGGCCCGACCACTCGACCCACCGGTACCGCGGCGTGCGGACGGCTCGTCCGGTGATGGGGCCGCCGAGTTCGGGCGACTGCTTGGCGATCAGGCTGCGGGCCACGTTCGGCCAGTCGCGGCCAGGGTTATCGAGGAGCGGGGCGAGGCTTCTGCCCTCCAGCTTCGGCGGCATGGGCAGGCCGCAGAGATCGACGAGCGTGGGGTAGATGTCGAGGAGTTCGACGATCGCATCCACCTTCGTGTCGGTCGTGCCGCGCCCTGGGCAGCGGATCACCAGCGGCACCCTCGTGGCGATCTCCCACGCCGTCCGCTTTGTCCACGTCCCCTGTTCGCCGAGGTGGTAGCCGTGATCAGCCCAGAGCACGACCACGGTCGACTCCGCCAGTCCGAGGCGGTCGAGTTCGTCGAGAACCCTGCCCACCTGCGCGTCGACATAGCTCACGCAGGCGTGGTAGCCGTGGATCAGGTGCCGGGCCTCGGCGTCGGTGACCGCCGGCCCTTGCCTGGGAATCCCCTTGTAGCGACGGAGTTCCGCCGAGTCGTTGCTGGCGAACGCGGGAGCGGAGGTCGGCAGGTCGGGCTGGGAAGGCAGCGGGAGGGAGGATGGATCGTAGCGGTCCCAATACCGCTGGGGCGCGACGAACGGCAGGTGCGGCTTGTGGAAGCCCACCGCCAGAAAGAACGGCCGGCCTTTCAGCTCGCCAAGGGCCTCGACCGCCTTGGCGGCGATCTTGCCATCGGCGAGTTCGTCGTCAGCCACGTCGGCGACAACGGCCGGATCGTCGTTGGAGTGATCGGACGTCTCATCGACGGGCCCCTCGCCGGTGTGAGTGACCGGCTTCACCGGCTTGCGGACAGGCCACGGCGGCACGCTCCACGAACGGGCGTCGTCGTGGTTCCCGTTGGTCACGTGAAAAATCTTGCCGTAGCTCCGCGTCTCGTAGCCATGAGCCATGAAGTGCTCCGGGAGGGTGACCAGATCGGGGTTTCCGTCGCGGACGAACTTCGCGAGCGTGACGACGCCGAGCGTCTCCGGGCGGCGGCCGGCCAGCAGCGACGCCCGCGAGGGATTGCAGAGGGCAAACTGGCAGTACGCCTTATCAAACCGCGTTGCCGAGGCGGCGAAGGCATCGATGCACGGCGACTGCACCGTGGTGTCGCCGTAGCAGCCCAGCATCGGCCGCAGGTCGTCAACGGCGATGAACAGCACGTTCTGCCGGGGCACGTCGCCGTGGGCCGACGGAGCCACGCAATGCGCCGTCGCCACGGCCATCAGGATTCCAACAATCCCTTTCATGCTCAGGACCTCCCGTGAAGACACGCTCGATCGGACTACCGGCCGCCGTCATCATGGCGGTGGCCTGCGCTTCGCCGCAAGCCGCCCGGGCGGCGGATGAGAGCCATGCGGCCGTGCCGGCAGCGCTCGACCCAGCACCGTTTGGCAGCGAGTTTCCGCTGCTCGACGGCTGGGCCACCGGCGACTGGTGGACCGACACTCGTGCCGTGTCTGGTGACGGCCGGCAAGGAGCCAAGGCCCCCCGGCCCTTCGCGGTCGACGTGCCACGGGCAAACGTAATCGCGTTTGCGATCTACACCGTCGACGTGAAACCGACGGGCGGACCGGCGACGCTGAAGCTCACCGCTCAGCTCTTTCCCCTCAAGCCGGGAGAGTCGATGGAGGCCCGCCTCGAGGTGGATCGCGGCGGCGGCTGGGAAGAGGTGGCCCGGGCCCCGGTGCTCTATCCGGGCTGGGACACCCACTTCCGCGTCGCCGGCTGGGATCCCTCCGTGTCGGTGCCCTACCGCGTGCGGCACGGCGACACCGCCGAGTTCACCGGCAGAATCCGCCGCGATCCCGCCGAGAAAGAGCGGCTCTGCGTGGCCGTGCTCTCCTGCAACTCGTCGAGCACGACGGGCCCGCGGGACGAGCTGGTGGCAAACCTGAAGGTCCTCGATCCCGATCTCCTCTTTTTCGCTGGCGACCAGACCTACCGCCACACGCAGCACACCGTCGGCTGGATCGAGTTCGGCCTGCAGTTCCGCGACGTGCTCCGCGACCGGCCGGCCGTGACGATCCCCGACGACCACGACGTGGGTCATCCGAACCTCTGGGGCGCCAACGGCAAGCGGGCCCTGGAGAAGACCGGCTCCGACGGCGGGTTTTATTATCCGGCCACCTACGTGAACATGGTGCAGCGGCAGCAGACCTGGCATCTGCCCGACCCTGTCGACCCCGCGCCGGTGGAGCAGGGGATCACGGTCTATTTCACGCGGCTCGTGCTCGGCGGGCTCGACCTCGCGATCCTCGAAGACCGGAAGTTCAAGACCGGCCCCAAGGGAACGATCCCCGCACTCGGGCCCCGGCCCGACCACATCACCGATCCGGCGTATAATCGCGGGGCGATCGATCTTCCCGGCCTCGAGCTGTTGGGCTCGCGGCAGCTCGCCTGGCTCGACCGCTGGTCGCAGGACACGGCCGGCGTGCGGGCCAAGGCGGTGCTCTCGCAGACCGCCTTCTGCGGCGCGGTGCACATGCACGATAAGGCCGACGAGCGGCTGCTCGCCGACCTCGACTGCAACGGCTGGCCACAGTCGGGCCGCAATGCCGCGTTGCGGCTGATCCGGCAGGCCGGCGCCGTGCATCTCTGCGGCGACCAGCACCTCGCCGTCGTGGTACAGCACGGCATCGACGCCTTCCGCGACGGCCCCTGGGCCTTCACCGCTCCGGCGATCGTCAACACCATCTACGGCCGCTGGTGGCATCCGGAGGGCGAGCGACCGGGCGGCGCTCCGATTGCCGGCAGCCCGCTGCCGTGGACGGGCGACTACGAGGACGGCCTCGGCAACAAGCTCACGATGGTGGCCTACGCCAACCCGGTAGACATCACCGACGAGCGCACGCGGGGCGACGGATTCGGCACAGCCGTCTGGGATTTTCCGGCCACGACGGTCGAGTTCCACTGCGTGCCCCGGTTTGCCGACCGCCGCGAGGGCCGACCGGCCGAGTATCCGGGCTGGCCGGTCACGGTGCCGCTGCAGACACCGCGGCCGCCGCGAGTCACGTCCGCCGCCCCCGTGCGGTTCGAGGTGCCCACCGACGAAGACGACATGCGACTGCTCGACGAGATGCACGCGCTGCATCTCGGAACCGCGTTCATCCCCTGCACGCTCTGGGATGCCTGGCTGCCGCGGTCCTCGCTCTGGACCGGGCCGTCGTTCCGCGACCAGTATCGCCAAGCCTTCCGCGACAAGCGTGTGGACGACGCGGGCTACGTGGCGATGCAGCAGCACCGCGGCCTCGCCCATGCCAACGGCTGGCCGTTTCCCACGTGGCAGCAGGGCGGGGGCGTGGGCTGGCACTTCTCGGTCGCGGGCGACGAGTGGGCCGTGCAGGCGGTGGGCCTCATGGCCCTGGAATCGTGGACGCAGTTTGGCATCGAAGGGGCGAACGTGGCGGGCATCGAGCCGGCCGACGGGCTCGTCGTCACCACCACGGGCACGGCCGCGACGATCACAACACCCGAGTTCTCCTGCCCGCCACTCGTCTGCCCGTTCGCGCGAGTGGAGTGGGCGGTGCAGACGCCCGACGGCTCCCGGCCCACGGCCCGGCTCGACTGGCAGGTCGCCGGCGACGAGGCATGGAAGTCGGATCGCTCGGCAGCCATCCCGCTTCCGGCCGATGGACGGATGCACTATTGCCACGTGCGGCTTCCCGCGAACGATGGGCGGCGCCCCGCGGACGACGCAGCGCCGCTGACGCGGTTTCGCCTCGTCGTTGACGCGCCGGTGGGCACGCGAATCATCCTCAAGAGCCTGATTTCCGCTGTCGACAGCCGGCATCCCACCACGGGGGCTCTATTCGTTCACGGCGCCGCCGACACGTTTCTCTGGACTCGCGACGTCGAGTTTCTGCGAGCCGTGATCGACAGGATGCGCCGGGCGGTCCGGTTCACGCTCGACGAGTTCGACGTGTTGGACGGCAAGCACGTCGAGGTGCCGTGGCTGGGCCACGACGGCCGCAGCGGCCTGTCGCTCGCCGCCGACGGCACGAAGACGATCCACGCGGGGCTCGGGGTGGGGAGCAACTACTGGGATCTGCTGCCGTTCGGCGGCCACGACGCCTTCGCCACGCTGGCGGTCTACCAGGCGCTGGAACGGTATGAGAAGGTGGAACGCGGCATCGACGCCCATCCGGAATGGTCGATCACCGCCGACGGCAGGCCGCTTTCGCCCGACGAAATCCGCGGGCTCCGCGGCCAGATCGCGGCCGACTTCCAGCGGCGGTTCTGGAATCCCGCCACCGGGCGGTTCGTGGGCTGGATCGACCTCGACGGCAGGCCCTACGACTACGGCTTCACCTTCCTGAACACGGAGGCCGTGGCCGCCGGTCTCGCCACCGACGAGCAGGCCGCGAGCATCCTCGCCTGGCTCGACGGCCGGCGGATCGTGGAGGGAGACACGTCGCAGGGCGACGACATCTACCGCTGGCGGTTCGGCCCGCGGTCGACGAC
>Ga0164295_10003344_pt1 | contig 12931 bp, 7 predicted proteins | sample GEODES006metaG_FD_111798 | JGI IMG/M metagenome (GOLD analysis project Ga0164295, IMG submission 111798) | Oligotrophic lake water microbial communities from Sparkling Lake, Wisconsin, USA - GEODES006 metaG | ecosystem: Environmental > Aquatic > Freshwater > Lake | place: USA: Sparkling Lake...
AGATGGCGGTAGGCTACGCCACGCTTTATGGCGATATGGCGGGAGGCTTTGCACCCATCAAAGACTTGTCCAAGCAGTGGGTCTACCGCGTGGCCGCTTGGCGTAACGCCAACACCTGGCCCGGTTCCCGTTGTGCCTTGGTGCCGGTCATTCCACAGCGGGTGATCGACCGTCCACCCAGCGCTGAACTGCGTCCGGACCAAAAAGATTCGGATTCGCTACCGGACTATGCAGTGCTCGATGCCATCCTTGAGGCCTTCATCGAAGAAGACCTCTCGGTGGCCGAGATTGTGGCGAGGGGTTATGACCGCGCGACGGTAGGGCGGGTGCTGGCCATGGTGAAGCGCAACGAATACAAGCGCCGGCAGGCGCCGCCCGGCGTGCGTATTAGTCAGCGCGCTTTCGGGCGCGACTGGCGTTACCCGATTACTTCGGGGTATCAGTCGCGCTGAAGTTCAGCGCTGCTTCCAGAACTGGTACCAGCTGCGCTGCTTGGAGACCGCTTCCCAGTTCGGGGTGGGCTCGTTGTAATTCGCGGTGTAGACCTGCCGCGCGGTGGTCGCCTGCTCCGGCAACTTCAGGCGGTCATAGCAGGCAGCCATCAGCACCAACGCTGAGCGTACCCCCGGCGAGCCGTCATAGGTCTCGACTACATAGCGGGCACGGTTCAGCGCTGCCACTTCGGCGCCACGTGCGTAGTAGTAACGCGCCACGCTCATCTCGTACTCCGCTAGACGATTACGCAGGTAAACCATGCGCCGCCGGGCATCGTGGGCGTAGTCACTGCGGGGGTATTGCGTGACCACCGTGCCAAAGGCCTGGAAAGACTGACGGGCTTCTTTCGGCGGGCGGGCGGAAAGGTCCACATCCATCCAACGCTCGAGGATGTTCGGTGTGCGCTCGAACCAGACCAAGCCCTTGATGTAGTAGGCGTAGTCCAGACGCGGATGAGTGGGGTTTTCGCGAATGAAGGTATCCGCGGCATCAATGGCCTGTTCCGTGGCGCCCGCACGGTAGTAGGCGTACATGAGGTCGAGCCTGGCCTGGCGGGCGGCGTCGGTAAACGGAAAGCTGGCCTCAAGGGCTTCGTAGGTGCGAACGGCGCCGGCAATATTGCCGCCCATCAGTTCGTCGTAAGCCTTCACATAGCCCTGGTCTGGGTCCGAAAGGATGAGCCCCTTCTTGTCCTTGCCAAAGAAGGAGCAAGCGGAGAGCAGCGACACCGCGGCGAGCAGCAGAGCGGTCCGGATGAGGCGGCTGGAAAAACGGGCCTGTGGCGTCACGGCGAACCTGCGCGGGCGAAGAAGGTGGCAAAGTATACTCTCTGTGATCGCCTGTGCCCGTTCCGGTTCCACCGGCCATTGGCTTCGTTCCCCGAACACTAATTTGGGTCCGGGGCTTAGCCCATTTTTCTCTTCCTGCTCCCCGGTGTTGCCATGTCCCTGCCTGCTTTGCCGCCCGATGACGATCTCGCCGAGGGCGGCGAGGCCTCCCTGCAGCTGCGCTTCGACCACGCCCTGGCTGGGCGGCGAATCGACCAAGCGCTCGCCGAGGCTTTTCCGGACTACTCTCGTTCCCGTTTGCGGGGTTGGCTGGATGCCGGGCGCGTCACGGTCAATGGGGCGGTGCCTCGAGCCAAGGATCTAGTCGTCGGTGGGGAGACCGTGGTGGTCGTGCCTGAAGCGGCCCCGCGCGTAGATGCGCTGCCGGAGAACCTGCCGCTGGAGCTACGACACCAGGACCCGGATGTGTTGGTGCTGCACAAGCCGGCCGGGCTGGTGGTGCACCCGGGGGCGGGCAACCCCACCGGAACACTCATGAACGCGCTGCTTTATCACGACCCGCGATTGGCAGATTTGCCCCGAGCTGGCATCGTTCATCGACTCGACAAAGACACCAGTGGCTTGATGGTGGTGGCGCGAACCCCGCGCGCGTATGAAGGGCTGGTGAAGCAGTTGTCCACGCGGCAGGTCACTCGCGAATACGAAGCCATCTGTATCGGCGTCATGATCGGCGGCGGTACGGTGGATGCTCCCATTGGTCGTCACGAAATCGACCGCTTGCGCATGGCGGTAAGGCGTGATGGTCGTGAGGCGATTACCCACTATCGTGTGGTGCAACGCTTTCGCGCGCATACGCATGTGCGCGTGCAACTGGCCACCGGGCGCACCCATCAGATTCGCGTCCATCTCACGCATGCGGGTTATCCACTTGTCGGGGATCCTGTCTATGGCAAACGTTTGGTAGTGCCGCGCGGCGCGGATACGCTGGTGGCGGAAGGCCTGCGCGCATTTCGTCGGCAAGCGCTGCACGCGGCCCATCTGGCTTTCGTTCATCCGGTGAGTGGCGACGCGCTGGCTTTCGACGCCGATGTGCCGGCCGACTTCGCGGAATTGCTGGCCTTGCTGCACGGCGACTTGGCGCGTCACCCTGAAGAAGGCCCGGTGGATGTCTGGCGCTGAGGCGGTTGGTGCGGGCCGGTTCGTCACTGGCGAGGGCTTGTGCTGGTTGGAGCCTGCGGCCACCCTGCTGCCAGGGGTGAGGGTGGCAGTGACTACTCGCGCGGGCGGCGTCAGCGTGGAATCTCGCCGTGGCTTGAACCTTGCGTCCCATGTCGGCGATGAACCAGAACGGGTAGCAGAGAACCGGCAGCGTTTGCGCCATGCTTTGGCCTTGCCCGTGGAACCGTGTTGGTTGCAGCAAGTCCACGGCACGGTCGTGGCGGACACCGATACGCTTGCCCGCACGGATTCGGACACGAACCCAGATCAATGGGCCCCGCCGATCGCCGATGCCGCCATCACGCGTGGCAAGCAGGTGTTGGCTATCCTCACCGCCGATTGCCTGCCCGTGGTGTTTGCCATGCCGCTGCGGGTGGCGACGCCGGGCGCCGGCCCTTTGCTGGGTGCCGCTCATGCCGGGTGGCGTGGCCTGCTGGGGGGTGTGCTCGAAGCCACCTTGGTGCGACTTGAGGCTGCCGGTGGCGACCTTGCCGGCGCCGTGGCTTGGTTGGGCCCGGCCATCGGGCCCGCGGCCTTCGAGGTGGGCGATGAAGTCCGTGCCGCGTTTGTCGCTGCCGACTCGGCCGCCGCGGCCGCGTTCGCCCCGAACGCACGGGGCCGCTGGCAAGCGGATCTTTTCCTGCTGGCGCGTCAACGGTTGGCGCGGGTGGGAGTGCCCACGGTGCTAGGGGGTGGCGTGTGTACGGTGACTGATGCCACGCGCTGGTATTCGTATCGGCGCGATGCCCGCCCCGGTGCGGATACCGGGCGGTTGACGACTTTGGTTTGGCAGGAGCGTGTTACCCTGTAACACTGTTTTGGGCTGCTGCCTCTGCAACATGCCCCCTACTCCGGGAACTGCGCGATGTTCGCCAACCTGCCGCCTTGGGCTGCTGTCACCTTGCTCACCGCTGCCGGCGGTGTCCTGAGTGCGCTGGCCGCCGGGTTGTTCCTGGCCTTGCCGGGCACTGTGCGGCAGCGTGCCATTCCCCACTTGCTTAGCTACGCCACCGGGGCCTTGTTGGGTGCGGCCTTGGCGGGGTTGTTGCCCGAGGCCATCGAGGCGATGACGGCTGTCCGTGGAGCGGCCGCGCCCCACCGTGTGGGTCTCCTCCTGTTGGGTGGTGTGCTGCTGTTCTTCGTGCTGGAAAAACTTGTGCTCTGGCGGCACTGCCATGACCCGAGTCACGACCCCGGGCAGGATCACGGTATTGCTTTCAGTCCGCTGCCCGCGGCATCAGGGAATGGGGTAATGCTGGAGCAGACCCATGAACATGGGCCGGACTGCGGCCACGCTCATCACGGTCATCCAGTGCGACGTGCAAAGGATGGCGCGCCGCTTTCGGCGGGCCGCGCTCGCGCCGCGGCCATGCTGGCGCTGGCGGGCGATACGCTGCACAACTTTCTCGATGGTGTGGTCATCGCCGTGGCTTGGTTGTCGGACCCGGCCGTTGGTATCGCCACTGCAGTGGCGGTTTTCGCGCACGAAATTCCGCAAGAAGTGGGTGATCTGGGCGTGCTGCTGCATGGCGGCTTCAGTCGTGCTCGCGCCTTGTGGCTGAATACCTTGAGCAGTGTGGCGGCGGTGGCGGGTGGTTTGCTCGGCGTTTTCTTTCTGGGCGGCGCCGGCAAACTATTGCCGGACGTGATGACCATCGCTGCCGCAAGCCTACTTTATGTCGCCGTGGCAGATCTCATCCCGGGGTTGCACCAGCGGGTTGACCCGCGTGCTGCCTTCACGCAGATAGCGCTGATGGGCGCCGGGTTGGCTACGGTGCTTATGTTGGGGCCGTCACATAGCTGACCCAACGGCAACCCATTGCGGTTGCCCACAGTTGAATTTGCCGAATCCGCTCCCACTGTCTTCGGCAACTCATCTCATTTGCCGGAGCCCAAGCGCATGCGCATGGACAAGTTCACTGCCCGCTTTCAAGCGGGCCTGGCCGACGCCCAATCCCTTGCCGTAGGCCGCGACCACGCCACCTTGGAGCCGGCCCACCTTATGCTTGCCTTGCTCGACCAGCAGGGCGGCACGGCGCGGCCGTTGCTCGACAAAATGGGGGTGGCGCTGCCCACTTTGCGTTCCCGGCTAGGCGCCACGCTCGATCGTTTGCCGAAAGTGGAGGGCACGCCCGGCGAAATCAGTCTGTCGAATGACCTTAATCGCTTGTTGAATGTCACGGACAAATTGGCGCAGCAGCGTGGTGACCAGTTCATCTCCTCCGAGCTGTTTCTGCTCGCTGCCTGCGACGACCGTGCTGAAATTGGGCGTGCCCTCAAGGACGCCGGAGTGTTGAAGCCGGTACTGGAACGCGCCATCGAAGAAGTACGCGGCGGCGAGAAAGTGCAGGACGCGAACGCGGAAGAGGCGCGTGGCGCTCTCGACAAATACACCATCGACCTGACCGCGCGTGCCGCTGCGGGCAAGTTGGACCCGGTGATTGGCCGCGACGACGAGATTCGTCGGACCATCCAGGTGCTGCAACGCCGCACCAAAAATAATCCCGTGCTCATCGGCGAGCCCGGTGTGGGCAAGACGGCTATCGTGGAAGGCTTGGCGCTGCGCATCATCAACGGCGAAGTGCCCGAGAGCCTGCGCGACAAGCGCGTGCTGTCGCTCGACATGGGCTCGCTCATCGCCGGCGCGAAGTTCCGGGGCGAGTTCGAAGAGCGACTGAAGGGGGTGCTCAATGAACTGGCCAAGCAGGAAGGCCGGGTCATCCTGTTCATCGACGAATTGCACACCATGGTGGGTGCGGGTAAGGCCGAGGGCGCCATGGATGCGGGCAATATGCTCAAGCCGGCGCTGGCGCGCGGCGAGCTGCATTGCGTGGGTGCCACTACGCTGGACGAATACCGCAAGTATGTGGAGAAGGACGCGGCGCTCGAGCGGCGCTTCCAGAAAGTGCAGGTAGACCAACCTTCGGTCGAAGACACCATCGCGATCTTGCGTGGATTGAAAGAGCGCTACGAACTCCACCATCGGGTGGATATCACGGACCCGGCCATCGTGGCCGCCGCGACGCTCTCCCATCGTTATATTGCCGATCGTCAGTTGCCCGACAAGGCTATCGACCTGATTGATGAAGCCGCATCGCGCATTCGTATGGAAATCGACTCGAAGCCGGAATCGCTCGACCGACTCGAGCGGCGCTTGGTGCAGTTGAAAATCGAGCGCGAGGCTGTGAAGAAAGAGACGGATGAGGCTTCGCGTAAGCGGCTCGAGCAACTCGAGGAATCCATCAGCGAGCTCGGCAAGGAATACGCGGACCTCGAGGAAGTGTGGAAGGCCGAGAAGGCCATTCTACAGGGTGCCGCCGCTATTAAAGAGCAGCTTGAGGCAGCCCGTTTCGAGTACGAAGCGGCGCGGCGCCAAAATGATTTGGCCAAGCTTTCCGAGTTGCAGTACGGGCGTATTCCGGAACTCGAGAAGCGCTTGCAGGCCGCTCATGAAGCCGAAGGCAAGGAGCGCACCTTGGTGCGCAACAAGGTCACTGACGAGGAAATCGCCGAGGTGGTTTCGAAGTGGACCGGTATCCCCGTGTCCAAGATGCTCGAAGGCGAACGCGAAAAACTGTTACGCATGGAGCAGGTGATAGGGCAGCGGGTGGTGGGCCAAACGGAAGCCGTGGGTGCCGTCGCCGATGCCATCCGCCGTTCGCGTGCTGGTCTTTCGGACCCGCAGCGCCCGAATGGCAGCTTCCTGTTCCTCGGACCAACGGGCGTGGGTAAAACGGAGCTCTGCAAGGCGCTGGCGAATTTCCTCTTCGATACCGACGAGGCGATGGTACGGATTGATATGTCGGAATTCATGGAAAAACATTCCGTGGCGCGGCTCATCGGTGCGCCTCCGGGCTATGTGGGCTACGAAGAGGGCGGCTATCTCACCGAACTGGTGCGGCGCAAACCCTATTCGGTGGTGCTGCTCGACGAGATCGAGAAGGCGCATCCGGATGTCTTCAATGTTCTCCTGCAGGTGTTGGATGACGGCCGTCTGACCGATGGTCAGGGCCGTACTGTGGATTTTCGCAACACGGTCATCATCATGACCTCAAACCTTGGCAGCCAGCTCATTCAGGAAAAGGCCGCCGAAGGGGACTACGAGGATATGAAGGAGGCGGTGCTCGAGGTGGTTCAAGCGCATTTCCGCCCGGAGTTTCTCAACCGTATCGACGAGGTGGTGGTGTTCCACCCACTCGATCGCGCGCAGATTCGCGCCATCGTGGATATCCAGTTGGCAACGTTGCGCGCCCGTCTCGCCGACCGCGACTTGGCCTTGGCACTGACGGATACGGCTTGCGACCGCTTGGCTGAGGCCGGTTTCGACCCGGTTTATGGTGCCCGGCCGCTGAAGCGGGTTATTCAGCAACAATTGGAAAATCCGCTGGCGCAGCGCATCCTGAAGGGCGAATTCCTTCCCGGCGACCACATCGATGTAGCGGCAGTCGGCCCCGAGGGGCGCGCGGGGCTCTCATTCAGCGTCCGCAAGGCGTAAAATCGCTGGCTTCCCGGAGGAACCATGCCCTTTTACGAGTACGAATGCGCTGCCTGTGGTCGTTACCACGAGATCATGCAGAAGATGTCCGATGCGCCGCTGAAGGCTTGCCCTGCCTGTGGGAAGCCGCGTTTGGTGCGGCTTATCTCCGCCCCGCAGTTCCGCCTGAAGGGCGCCGGGTGGTATGAAACCGACTTCAAGGGCGCCGCGGATGCCAAGCGTAACCTCGCCGATTCGGCAGAACCTGCCGCCAAGGCGGACGACGCCAAGGAAGACAAAGTGCGCGTGAAGCCGTCCAAACTCGCGGCGGGTGCTCGCAAGGCCGCTGCTTCCGTCAAGCAGACGCGGAAGAAGGCAGCCAAGAAGGCCGCCAAGAAGAAAGTCGTCAAGCAGGCGGCCAAGAAGGCCGCCAAGAAAGTGGCCAAGAAGGCTCCCAAAAAGGCTCCCGGCAAGCCGCTCGCCGGAAGAAAGGCGCCGCGCCAGAAGAAGTCCGCTACCCGCAAGGCCGCGCGCCCAAAGTAGGCGTGCCAAAGTAGAGGCAGGGGCGGCTTCTTGCGCTGCAAGGGCCCCGCCCGTTACCCTAGACGGCTGTTTTCCAACCCTTTTCAGTTGCCGCCGCCCCCCTGCGGGGCCGGCGGTGCCTTGGTGCTTTCCCATGCGTACCCATTACTGTGGCCAGGTCAACGAAACGCTCATCGGCCAGACGGTTTCTGTCGCGGGCTGGGTGGGGCGGCGGCGTGACCATGGCGGTGTCATTTTCATCGATCTGCGCGACCGCGAAGGCCTACTGCAGGTGGTATTCGACCCCGACCGTGCTGAAATTTTCCGCGAGGCCGAGCGGGTGCGTGGCGAGTTCGTGTTGCAGGTGAAAGGCGTGGTGCGCCAGCGCCCGGCCGGCACCGCGAATGCGAACCTCGGCACGGGGCAGGTGGAAATGCTGGCCCACGAACTGGTGGTGCTGAATCGTTCCGAGCCGCTGCCATTCCAGTTGGATGAGCATGTCAGCGAAGAAGTGCGCCTGAAGTATCGCTATCTCGACCTGCGTCGCGATGTGATGCAACAGCGCATCATGCTGCGCCATCGGTCCACTCGCGCTATCCGCCAGTATCTAGACGATAGCGGCTTCATCGACATCGAAACGCCGATGCTCACCAAGGCTACGCCCGAAGGTGCGCGTGACTACCTCGTGCCGAGTCGGACGCATCCCGGCAGCTTCTTCGCTTTGCCGCAGTCGCCACAGATCTTCAAGCAGTTGCTCATGGTCAGCGGCTTCGACCGTTACTATCAAATTGTCCGCTGCTTCCGTGATGAAGACCTGCGCGCTGATCGCCAGCCCGACTTCACGCAGGTGGATATCGAAACGTCTTTCCTCTCGCAGGACCAGATCATGGACATCATGGAGGGGTTGGCTCGCCACCTCTTCAAGTCCGTGAAGAACGTAGACCTACCGAACCCGTTTCCGCGGCTGCCGTACTCCGAGGTCATCCGTCGCTTCGCCTCAGACAAACCTGATATGCGTATTCCGCTCGAGTTGGTCGATGTGGCCGATCTCGTTGCCGGCTGCGACTTCAAGGTATTCGCTGGCCCCGCCAACGATGCTAAGGGCCGTGTAGCCGCGCTCTGCGTGCCCAAGGGCAGCGAACTGTCGCGCAAGGAAATCGACGACTACACGGCGTTTGTCAGTCGCTACGGTGCGAAGGGCCTTGCCTATGTGAAGGTGAATGAGGTGGCGAAGGGCCGCGAAGGCTTGCAGTCGCCCATCCTCAAGTTCCTCTCGGACGAGGCCGTGTCCGGCATCCTTTCGCGCACTGGAGCGAAGGATGGCGATCTCATTTTCTTCGGCGCCGACAAGGCCAAGGTCGTGAACGACGCACTCGGCGCACTACGTCTGAAACTCGGTCAGGATCGCGGCTTGGTGCAGGGCGAGTGGGCTCCGTTGTGGGTGGTCGACTTCCCCATGTTCGAGTTCGACGAGGACGAGCAGCGTTGGAACGCCATGCACCATCCGTTCACCTCGCCGCTGAACCTCGACGCGGCTGCCCTCGAGGCGAACCCGGGCGAGGCCTTGGCCATGGCTTATGACATGGTGCTGAACGGCTCCGAGATTGGGGGTGGTTCAGTGCGCATTTACCGCCAGGACTTGCAGAGCACGGTGTTCCGCATGCTCGGTATCGGTGCCGAAGAGGCGGAAGAGAAGTTCGGGTTCCTGCTGCAGGCGCTGCAGTACGGTGCGCCGCCGCATGGTGGCATCGCCTTCGGTCTCGACCGTCTCATCATGCTCATGTCGGGCGCCGACAGCATCCGCGACGTCATTGCCTTTCCGAAGACCCAGAACGCCGGTTGCCCGCTGACGGACGCACCGACGCCCGCCAGCGAGAAGCAATTGCGCGAACTGCACATCCGCGTGCGGACCCCGCCGCAGTTGGTGGCGGGTGCGCAGGGTGCCGGGCCAGCCTGAAGCCGACCACTGCATGGTCGTCCACGGCTTGTGGACGACGGCGCTGGTGGGTTGACACTGTGGCAGCGGTTAGCGGTACAGGTCTGTACCCTGCCGAAGACCCGTGCAGGCGCAGTGGGCTAGGTTGGTGGCAGCAGAGCGCGTAGACGGTAAATCAGGTCCAAGGCCTCGCGCGGACTCAACCGGTCGGGGTCGGCGGTCGCCAGCTCGTCCACTAGCGGGGTGTAGTCGAGGCCCGCCGGGAGTCCTACTGGCGGGTCCAGTTCTACTGCCACGGGCGCCGGGTTGAAGTTGAGTTGTGCTTGGGGACCGGCGGCGAGCCTGGCCTGCGCCTCGGCTTGTCGCTCGAGGCGGTCGAGGTGTCGCCGGGCCATGTTCACCACTTCGCGAGGCACGCCAGCCAGCAAAGCAACCTGCAAGCCATAGCTGCGGCTGGCAGGGCCTTCGCGAACGGCATGCAGGAAGACCAGTTTCTCGCCATGTTCGGTGGCGTCGAGATGCACGTTCTGCACACCTTCCGCTTCTTGTGGCAGGCGGGTCAGTTCGAAATAGTGAGTAGCGAACAAGGTGAAGGAGCGGGTGCGCTTCGCCAGATGCAGCGCGCAAGCATGGGCTAATGCGAGGCCATCGTAGGTACTGGTGCCGCGACCCACCTCGTCCATCAGCACCAGGCTTTCAGCTGTGGCGTTATGGAGGATGTTCGCCGTCTCGGTCATCTCCACCATGAAGGTAGAGCGCCCGCCAGCCACGTCGTCACCGGCGCCGATACGCGTGAAGATGCGGTCTACCGGGCCGAGCATGGCGGCCGCGGCCGGCACGAAACTGCCGATGCGCGCCATGATGACGGTGAGTGCAGCCTGGCGCATGTAAGTGCTCTTGCCGCCCATGTTCGGACCCGTGATGACGAGCATCCGTCGCATGGCGTCGAGTTGCAGGTCATTGGGGACGTAGGGGACGTCAATGAAGCGCTCCACCACTGGGTGGCGGCCAGCGCTGATCTGCAGCACAGGCTCGTCCGTGAACTGGGGGCGTGCGTAGTTATGGAGGCCTGCTTGCAGTGCCAAGCCCGCCAGTACATCGGTCGTCGCCAGTTCGCGGGCTGCACATTGCAGCGTTGGCAGAGCCTCGCGCAAGCTGCCGAGTAGCGCCTCGTAGAGCAAGCGCTCGCGAGCCAAAGCCCGTTCGCGCGCACCGAGGACCTTGTCCTCGAAAGATTTGAGTTCCGGCGTAAGGAAACGCTCAGCGTTTTTCACGGTCTGCCGACGCACATAATCGGCCGGCACTTGCTCGGCTTGCGAACGGTTCAGTTCGATGTAGAAGCCGGAGACGCGGTTATAGGCGATGCGCAGCGAGGAGAGCCCCGTGCGTTCACGTTCGCGCGTTTCCATGTCCAGCAGGTACTGGTCCGTGTTGCTGCTGATGGCGCGCAGTTCGTCGAGGTCTGGGTCGTACCCGCTGGCGATGACACCGCCCTCGCGCAGCACCACCGGCGGGTTGTCCACCACGGCCTGAAAAAGCAGTCCGCTTAGTTCCGCCAAGCGACGGCCGGCACCACCGGCACAGAGGGTTAGCGCAGCGCGTTCCAGCAAGATCGTGGTGCAATTCGCGAGCAAGTTCGCTACGGCAGGAATGGATTCCAGTGCACTACGCAGCCCAGCCAAGTCACGCGGCCGCGCTGTGCCCAAGGCGATACGGGTCAGGATGCGCTCGACATCGCCAACGCCGCGTAAGGCCTCGAGCAAGGCATCGACTACTCCAGTCGCGAGCAGTTCATCGATCCCGTCGAGTCTTTCCTCCAGCGGCGCCGTAGCACGCAAGGGACGCGACAACCAGCGCCGCAATTCGCGCGCACCCATGGGCGTGGCGGTGGCATCTAGCACCGCAGCGAGTGAGCCGCCTTCGCGACCGTTGGTGCTTTCGAGCAGTTCGAGGTTGCGCCGGGTGGCGGGGTCGAGTTGCACCGCCTCGTCGCGGTTTTCCACCGCGAGCCCCGACAGGTGGGGCAGCGCGGTTTTCTGGGTTTCCTGCAAGTACTGCAGCAGAGCACCGGCCGCGGTAATCGCCAACTCCATGCCGGTGACGCCAAAGCCTGCCAGGTCCCGAGTGCTGAACTGGGTGGTCAGCAGGCGCTCGGCTACCTCGCGATCGAAGTGCCACGGCGCGCGCGGTACGCGCCTCCCGCTCCAGCCTTCCAAGGCGTCAGCAACGCCTTCGTGCGCGCCGGTCAGTGTGGCGTCGCCCTCAGAGACCAGCAGTTCCACGGGTTGCAGACGTGCCAGTTCGGCGGCCAGTGCTTCGGTACTGTCGGGTTCGCTGACCGTGAAACGACCGCCAGCGAGATCTACGACTGCGAGGCCAGCGAACGGCACACCGGGCTTGCGGGCCCCGCTACGCGCGTTGCCGGGCATCCATAGCGCCACCACCAGCGTGTCGCGGTGCGCTTCGAGCAGGGCGTCGTCAGTGACTGTGCCTGGCGTAACGACGCGTACTACCGCGCGTTCCACCGGGCCTTTGGCTTTGGCTGGATCACCAATCTGTTCGCAGATGGCCACGCTTTCGCCTTTGCGGACGAGACGCGCGAGGTAGGTCTCGAGGGTCGATACCGGTACGCCCGCCATCGGAATGGGCGAGCCGCCGGAGCTCCCGCGTGCCGTGAGCGTGATGTCGAGCAGACGCGCAGCCTTCCGCGCATCTTCGAAGAACAATTCGTAAAAATCGCCCATGCGATAGAACAGCAGCACATCGGGGTGCTGCGCCTTCAGGCGCAGATATTGCTGCATTACTGGGGTATGGCCGCTGAGGTCGGGGCCAGTGGTATTCGCCATCGGGTTATTGTCACCGGTTGTATGGGCTGTCGTGCTTACCCGCAGTTTAACCCGCCAAGACGTGCGCCCTTCCCACCTGAGGGGTTTATGATGTTCCCAAGGTCGATCTTCGGGAGCCGTCTCATGCTCACTCGTCGTCAGTGGTTGCTGGGTTCCAGTGCAGCGCTGGTCGCTGCTGGCGCACCAAGACTCGCTTGGGGGCGTACCGAGGCGGATGTCATCGTCATCGGCGCGGGTCTCGCCGGTTTGAATGCGGCGCTCATCCTCGAGCGCGAGGGATTGAAGGTCACGCTGCTGGAAGCGCAACAGCGCATCGGAGGCCGTCTCTGGACGCTCGACGAATTGCCGGGCCGCCCGGAAGCAGGTGGGCAGACCATCGGCGCCAGCTACGGGCGAGTACGTTCCATGGCCGCGCGATTGGGTGTTGGGCTGGTCGATGAACCCATTGTCACCGGTGTGTCCGACCGCCGCGGCGCGCTTTACCGTATCAATGGACAGACCGTCCGTCAGCAAGACTGGCCCAGTGCCACCGCCAACTTGACCGAAGGCGATGAGCGCGCCGTGGGCCCAGCGGGGCTCGGCAGTTTCTATGACAGCAAGATGGAACGACTCGCGGACCGCGAAGCTTGGCTGGACCCCGCCGTCATTCAAC
>Ga0164295_10003345_pt1 | contig 12931 bp, 14 predicted proteins | sample GEODES006metaG_FD_111798 | JGI IMG/M metagenome (GOLD analysis project Ga0164295, IMG submission 111798) | Oligotrophic lake water microbial communities from Sparkling Lake, Wisconsin, USA - GEODES006 metaG | ecosystem: Environmental > Aquatic > Freshwater > Lake | place: USA: Sparkling Lake...
CTAATGGTGGGCGTGGTGGCTTTGTTGGTGCTGGCCATGTGTTCAGGATGTTCAACCCCAGTGCCTGTCGCTGTGAAGTTTCCTGAGCCTCCCGGTCGAGGCGCAATGACTGCATGTCCTGCGCTAGAAAAACTAAAAGACGATGCTCGACTAAGTGACGTTGCCCGCACAGTCACAGTCAACTATGGCACTTACTATGAGTGTGCTGTCAAGTCAGATGCCTGGCAGGAATGGTATCAGATACAAAAAATCATACATGAAGGAGCCCAAAAATGAGCACAATCTTGACACTAGACCAATTAAAACAAATGGTCAAGAACCCGCATATCGATCACTGGTACTCAGCACTAGAACAATTGCTAGACGACTACGACATCAACACACCCTTGCGTGTGGCACATTTCATAGCACAATGCGCTCATGAGTCAGGCAACTTTGTTTTTATCAAAGAAAATCTCAACTACAAAGCAGCCAGCCTACAAAAAACATTTGCCAAGTATTTCCCCACTGCAGAATTGGCACAACAGTATGCCAACAAACCTGAACGCATTGCCAACAGAGTGTATGCGTCAAGAATGGGCAATGGTCCCGAAGCATCAGGTGACGGCTACAGATACTGCGGACGTGGACTTATACAACTCACAGGTAAAGACAATTACACATTCTTTGCCGGAAGCCTGGGAATCACAGTGGAAGAAGCGAGCGAATATCTGGCCACATTTGAAGGTGCCGCACAATCAGCCTGCTGGTACTGGGAACAAAATAACTTAAATAAGTTTGCTGACGCAAATGACGTCAAGGGACTCACACGTGCCATCAATGGTGGTTACATTGGCTTGGATGATCGCATCAGCCACACAGAACATGCATTACACATACTAGGAGCATGACATGGCATTACCAGGAATAGCAATCGGAGCCGGAGTAAACATAGGCGGCGGTATTTTTATAGGCGGAGATCCTCCCAATCTCTACACACCATTGGCAGGCAGTTTGCAATTCAACGGCTCAAGCCAATACCTCAGCATGACTCCTGGATGGACTCCGGCCGCTGGCGCATTTACCATAGAAGGCTGGTTCTATAACACCGGTGACTTCTCCAACCGGGCACTAATAGGTACTGATCAAAGTGTGGGTATGAGCATGTTTATCACCAGCGATTCCAACATCACACTGGACAGATACGGCGGTGGATACCAACCTTCTTACACCTGGTCAGCAGGTACATTCAAAACAGGTCAGTGGCAATACATAGTGCTGAATCGTAATGCCACTACTGACTTAGAAACCATGTGGGTTGGAACTTTCTCCAACACTGCCAATTACGTGACTTGCACACGGGCGACCGGTGCCGTAGGCGGCGGCAGTCCTTCGGGTGGTACACAAACAGACAGTCAGGTCTGGGGCGACAATAACTGGGTGGCCAGATACTATGGTGGCTACTGGCCTGGCAACATCACTAACCTAAGAATCACCACAGGTGCGGCTGTGTACGACAGCAATAGTGCAACAATAACAGCACCATCAGCACCACTCACATCGGGCGCCAACACCAAGTACCTGATGTTGGGTGCGGCAGTGACCACAGACACATCGAGCACACAAACTGTCACAAACAATGGCACAGTGACACAAACAGCAATAGTACCATTCTAAGGAGAACAAAATGGCCATTGATATTGGACCCGGAATCAACATTGGAGCAGGCATCACCGTAGGTGCCGGATCCAGTACTCCCAGTGGGTTAGTACTGAGTCTCGACGCAGGCAACCCTGCAAGTTATCCAGGCTCAGGCGCTACCTGGACTGACACCACGGGTGGCAAGACATTTGCACTCTCGGGCAGTCCCACTTACAGTAGCAACGATGGTGGATACTTATCATTCAACGGCAGCACACAATACGCCTATGCCAGCACATCGCTGGCCACACTCAGTACCTGGACCCTGGAATCATGGTACTTTTACAACAGTGTTGCCGGCGGACAGAACAGTCAAATCATCACTGAAGCGTTAAACAGTCCTGCCACGACAATAAATTACAGACTTGGATACAAAGCGTCTGGTGCATTTGTTAGTGCCGGATATTTTGCTACGCCAACCTGGTATGAAACAACTCCCTACACATTGACCAATAACACTTGGAATCAAATAGTAGGCACGTATGATGGCACCAATCTCAAAGTGTATGTAAACGGCGCACTGGTACAAACCAACGCCGGTGGAGGCACATTGGCGTCCGGCGGCGCTGGCATACTGCTAATGACCGAATGGACTGTTGGCAATCCACAAGGATTTTTGGGCGGACGTCTTGCTATAGTAAATGTCTATAATCAGGATATTGGTCTTGCCAACATACAGTCAAATTTCAACACCAATCGGTCAAGGTTTGGATTGTAATAAATATTAAAAGGAGCACATGATGGCAGAAGAACAAAAACAGATATCAGAATCAGAAAAGAAAAAAGAAGACTGGATGAACTCAAAATGGCGCCCCATGATGGGCTGGAGTTACATGCTGACCTGTATCGCAGACTTTGTGATATTTCCTGTGCTGTGGTCTGTGCTACAAGCCATCTCAAAAGGTCAAGTCAACGTGCAGTGGCAACCCATTACCTTACAAGGCGCAGGACTGTATCACATTGCCATGGGCGCTGTGCTGGGTATTGCGGCCTACGGTCGCACACAAGAAAAACTAGGAGGAGCCAACAATGGAGGATTATCCACACCAGTTAGCGGAGGAACAACCTATACACCCCCGGCAGCCGTCCCTCAGTCCCCAACCAGTTCGTTTGGTACACCAGCAACAGCCTCAACAGGCTTTGGAAGTGCACCTTCAGCAGGGTTTGGTAGCGGTGCAGGATTTGGAGCGCCAGCGGCTGAAGTCACTACAGGATTTGGGGGCAAGCCAGCCCCGGTAATCCCAGCGTTCCCAGAACGATAACAACAAGGAGAAAACTATGGCAACTAAGAAACCAGAAATGAACGAGAATCTCACTTCAGCAGTGAGTGAAGTAATAGAGGGTCAAATCACTGGCAAGAAATGGTACTACAGCAAAACATTTTGGGCCAACATCATAGCAGGTGTGGCCGTGATAGCACAGGCCAGTTATGGCTTTGTGTTGCCTGTGGAATATCAAATGGTGGCACTGAGTTTGGTAAACATGGGTCTGCGAAAGATATCTTCAGGTGAAATCACATGGTAACGCATATGAAAAATGTTATATTCGTAGCAGGATTGATGTTTGGTGTACCAGCCCTGGCTGCTGACTCACACTCAGCGGATGTGGCACGAGCAGATGCCGCCAAACAAACCAAAAAGGTATGTGTTGATCAAACAAAAGACGGCAAGCCTGTGAAGGATGCCAAAGGTGTTACAAAACAAAACTGTAAAGAAGTCAAGCAACACAAGAAACTCGAAGTGGAAAAGAAATAATAGACTGCACCCTACTAGTCCTGTATAATTAAAACATACAGGACTTTTTCATGCCCGATCACTATGCCGCGCTAGGTGTTGCCCGAACTGCCACTCCAGACGAAATCAAACGAGCCTTTCGCAAATTAGCCAGTCAGCATCATCCGGACAAGGGTGGCGACACAAAGAAATTTCAAGAAATACAGGCCGCCTATGATACCTTAGGTGACGCAGCCAAACGGTCTCAGTACGACAATCCACAACCACAGTTTCAAGGTTTTCCCGGAGGCGCACAGTTCAACATGGGCGATATCTTCAGTCAGATGTTTGGTGGGCATCCAGGATTTGCACAACACCCGCGTCGCAATCACATGCGAATGAGTCTGTGGATCACACTAAAAGACGTATCAACAGGCGGGCACAGGCAGGTGGCAGTGGGATCACCACAAGGACAAACCACAATAGAAATAGATGTACCCCTGGGCATCAATGACGGAGACATGGTACAGTATGCAGGACTGGCACCCGGCGGGCAAGACCTGGTGATTGAATTTAGAATACATCCACATCCACAGTTCAGGCGTGATGGCCTGAACCTGACTGTGGATTACAAAGCCTCGGTCTGGGACATGATTCTGGGCGGAGACACCACTGTGGTCAATCTGGATGGCACCCAGTTGGTGGTTGCTATTCCCCCACTCACAGACAATGCAACCACACTGCGCCTGCGTGGGCGTGGACTTAGAGATAGAAAAGGTGCCACAGGAGACCTTTTTATCCGATTGCAGGCTCAGTTGCCCAGTTCAATCTCACCAGAACTGTTGGCCGCAATACAACAGCATAGATAATATTGTCAGAACAGTTGCTACATAACACAGTAAGTAGTATAATACAACATAGGAACTCAACTCAAACATCATGCAAGAAAATCCCGAAATCAAAAAGATCATTGAAGGCTCAGTTAAAATTGCTCAGGACTTTGGACATGAATACGTCACAACCGAACACCTGTTGTTGAGTCTTGTGCGTCAGGCAGCATTCCGCAAATGTCTAGATGCGTTTGGTGTGGAAGTAGATCGGATGGACACCGAAATCGAGCACTATCTGGTGACTCAAATGCACCTGATTTCAGACACACCCCAAACACAACCACGCAGAACAGTGGCACTGGAGCGTATCTTTAATAGAGCCAATGTACAGGTGATGTTTACCGGCAGGCGAGCCATTGCCACCATTGACATGTATCTTTCGATCATGAGCGAGACCAACAGTCACGCACACTACTTCTTACTCAAGTACGGGGTTAAGAAACAGGAGTTTGTGGACTTCTGGACCAAGAGTTACAAAACAGTGGCCGCAGAGTCAGGTATGAGCCATTCACAAGCAGACGAAATTCTCACTGAATACTGTGAGAACTTGAGTCAACGTGCTGAAAAGAATCAGTTAGAACCTTTGATTGGACGTACTGAAGAACTGCACGAAATGATCACTGTGCTGGCACGCCGCTTCAAGGCCAACGTGCTCATGGTGGGTGATCCTGGTGTGGGTAAAACTGCCATCATTGAAGGCCTGGCACAAGAGATTCAAGCAGGTCGTGTGCCGGAGTTTATCAAAGGTTCCGAAGTATGGAGCCTGGAGATTGGCTCATTGCTGGCAGGATCAAAATACCGCGGCGAGTTTGAAGAAAAGTTCAAGGCAGTGATTTCTGCACTGGAAGCCAAGAAGAACTGTATCTTGTTCATTGACGAGGCACACACCATGAGTGGCGCAGGATCAGGCTCGAACAGCAGTCTGGACTTTGCCAACATGCTGAAACCTGCCATTACCAAAGGCAATCTAAAAGTAATTGCGTCAACCACCTGGGAAGAATACTATGAATCATTTGAGAAAGATCGCGCACTCATGCGCAGATTCTACCGCTTGTCAATTGATGAGCCAGATGCTACGACCACAGAGCAAATTCTTATTGGTCTTTCTCCCCGGCTCGAGGCGTTTCATAATGTGCTGATTGATACTGACGCCATGACTGCCGCAGTGGAACTGGCCAATCGTTACATACACGATCGCAAGAATCCTGACAAATCCATTGACTTGATTGATGCGGCCTGTGCTAGAGAGCGTGTGAAAGATCTAGGTCTGGTGACCATTACCAAAGGTTTGATTGAAGAACAACTGGCCAGGGTGACCGGTGTGCCCAAGGACAAGTTACAAAACGAACGCTCAACCAAGATTATGGAATTGGAAAGTAACATCAAGCAGAAGTTGTATGGGCAGGATGCCGCAGTGGACTCGGTGCTGGAGCGGGTGTACATCAACTTTGCTGGCATTGCCAACGAAAAGAAACCCATGGCTTCATTCTTGTTCCTAGGCCCAACCGGCACAGGTAAAACAGAACTTGCTAGACTGTTGGCTGACAATCTAGACATGAAGTTGTTGAAGTATGACATGAGTGAGTTCCAGGAGCGTCACTCAGTATCTGGGTTGATTGGTGCGCCTCCAGGTTATGTGGGCTTTGAAGATGGTAACGTCGGTGGTGGCAAACTAATCTCCGATCTCAGCAAGAATCCCTTCTCAATAATATTGTTTGATGAGATAGAGAAGGCTCACCCTGACGTTACCAACATCTTGCTACAAATGCTAGACGAAGGTGTTATTACTTCAAGCAATGGCAAAAAAGCCAACTGCAAGAATACCATTATCATCATGACATCAAACCTAGGAGCACGGGACAGTGAAGCAAATAACATTGGCTTTGGAGACTTTGAGAAAACTGGTGAAGATGACAAAGCTCTCAAAGAGTTCTTTAAGCCTGAACTGCGAAACCGTATCGATCAAATCTGCAAGTTTGTCAAATTGGACACACTGGCGGTCAAGAAGGTTGTGGTCAAGTTTGTGGACGAACTCAAGACAAGTCTGCTTGCAAAAGGTATATATCTCAATTTATCCGAATCAGTCGTTGACATGCTTGCTGACAAAGGCTATGATTCGAAGATGGGTGCGCGACCACTATCACGCAAGATCGATGAACTTATCCGTGTGCCGTTGAGCAAGCGGATCCTGTTTGATCGACTGGCTGACTGTGATATCACAGCAGACATGGTAGAAGACAAAGTCACGTTTGATGTTGCCACACGAATAGTACCTGTGGTGGCAGATGATGGTATCATTAGGTTCCCAGATGTCTAAGCCTATTGTGGTACCACGCAGTACCTTGTACTTTCATGCCTGGCGGTATGTGATACTGTTTCACTTGCCCGAAGCCAGTTTCTTGCGTGAACTCAAGCACGAAAAAATTGATCAAACCATTCGCTACAGAAATGAATGGATCAGTCGCCGGGGTGGTGCAAAAACAATCACTCCAACTGAGCAACAAATCTTACACGATGCCTGTGATTACTTGTTGACTCGCACACATCCTTACAAAAAAGTAGTATGTGGCAATGGCATATGGTTGTACACCAACAATCCCGAAAACTTTGAAGACATTGCGATCATACCCACGGGCCGGGTACTGTACATAAATCGGGCTGAAGTAACACTGACTCCAAACGCAGTTACACTAAAACATCCTCGGCATGCATTTAGAACATACTTTCGCGAACGCTGGCTCACAAATGATGAGTTATCAACCTTGCGCCGTTACTTTGATACCCGCCGCGAAATATTCAAACTGGGGCCGGGATTTGCCAAATTGGTAGAGGGAAGAAGAATGTGGTTGGCCAGCAACTTTTTTGTGGATCATGATGAGCCCCGTGCTGATTTCCTGATCAACATGGCTGTGCCCGGAGTAGTTAGAAAGACCCTGCCCATTATAGCCCGTGCTAAATAGTATACTATGGCAAAAATACACGAAGAAATAGTTGTGATCAAACTATCAAAATTGGTCCGAGAGTCTGATGTTGGTGTCGAAATCGCCACTGACGACATTGTTTCGGCCCTGCAATCAGTGGCCGAAGAACTGGCCGGTGCAGGCATTGTTGTAGAAGCGGAACGAGCATAATGACAACATACACCATTCTTGACACTACTGAATATGGTGTGCCTTCCGGCAACTACGACGGGTCAAGTCAAGACTGGATAAGTGATGCACGACTGGCCAGCAACTACTATCGGGGGCAAGGTGGTGTACAAACTGTGCTGTTTGATGTTACTGGTTTTGAAGGCATCCTGACACTAGAAGCCACCTTGGACTCAGACGCGGCGTCGGCCAACTGGTTTGAAACTTTTGTGTACGGTGATGGATCCACAACCCCACTAACAGACTATCATCCCCAAACTGTGACGGGTAATTTTACCTGGATGCGTGTGCGTGTGGCAGGCTTCTCTGGTGGAACAATCAACACAGTCACAATTACATATTAGGAATCTCAAATGTCAGAACAAATTACGCTAAAATTCACAGTGGCTGCGACAGATTATTCTGTACCATTGGGTATACGAGTCCGTCTGGGCAACAATATTATCTATGAAAATGCCAATACAAGTGAAGAATCACAAATTCAACATTACATGTCAGACGACGACGGCGAACACGAATTGACTTTTGAAATGTTTGGTAAAATCTCTGCTCATACCAAAATTGATGACAACGGCAATATAGTATCGGATGCCATGCTTTCCATATCAAACATAGAAATAGATGAAATAGATATTGATTATATTGTGCAAACTCAATCAGTTTATCACCACGATTTTAATGGTACACAACCTCCCATAGAAGATAAATTTTATGGTTCAATAGGTTGTAACGGCACAGTTCGGTTGAAATTTACCACTCCTGTTTATCTCTGGCTGTTAGAGAACATGTAACACTAAATACTCATTATGAGTACGATTGTTATCATGCCCGGGGGTTTCCACCCGTTTCACGCAGGCCATGCGGCCCTTTATCAATCAGCACGTAGAGCGTTTCCCGGTGCTCGAGTGTATGTGGCCGCAACCAACGACACCAGTTCAAGACCTTTTCCTTTTGCTGTAAAAGAAAAACTGGCTAGACTGGCTGGTGTTCAACCTGGACACTTTGTGCAAGTCAAAAGCCCTTTCCGTGCAGAAGAAATCACCAGTCAATTTGATCCCGAGACTGATCATTTGATCTTTGTACGCTCAGAAAAAGATGCAGACAAACAACCCCTGGCCGGTGGCGTAAAGAAAAACGGTGAGCCTGCATACCTGCAACCCTTGCTGGGCGCGAAGCAACTGGAACCATTCAGCAAACATGCCTACATGGCCTACTTGCCCACTGTGGAGTTTGGTCCAGGCATGACATCGGCAACAGAGATTCGCACAGCATGGCCCACACTCAACAACAAACGAAAAACAGCCTTGGTCATGAGCCTGTACCCAAAAACACAAATCAATCCCAAACTAGCAGCCACAGTGGTCAAGATGTTGGACACTGCCATTGGTAGTGAACTAGAGGAAAACAGTATTATCAATCCTCGAATGATCGATGTGTTTTATCGACCTGATCCTTATAGTCATGCCCGACGTGTGGTTGCTCGTAACATTCCTGCTGCCGCATTGGATCAACTGCTGGAAAAACTCAGCGATAAATTTGGTGTACCTATTGAAAGTTTTGAATGGGAAAAGTCAGATACTGTGTCAGAGATGGACGGACAAAACTTTGTGGGCGGAATGACTGCCAGTTATCAACAGCGTGAAAATCAACCCATAGATGAAGACTACTTGCCAGAAAAGCGACCATAATGTTGATCTGTGAAGTTGCCAGTCTTGAAGAAAGTTCAGGCTCAAGTCTTGAAGGCAGTTTCACTCGAGATCTTGTGTTCAGCAAATACTGGCTCATGCACGAACTGGCTCGTATTCAACCCCATGTGAGCACAATGTATGTACTGGGATCCTGGTACGGAAACCTAGCACTATTTCTAAATCGCTATCCCGTGGTCCGGGTGGATCACATCGTCAATGTAGAAACTGATCCAGAACGACTGAACACCGGCAAACGCATGTTGGATCAAGCCGGCGCTCACAATGTTGAACACATGCTGAAAGATGCCAACCGACTGGACTACAGACAGTTAGACGGCACGGGTGCAGTGGTCAACACCAGTCTGACTGAAATGCCCGATACTGATTGGTTTGAACACATTCCCCCGGGCACACTGGTAGTACTCCAAGCCCGTGATCACAATCCAGACCAGCAGTTTAGCAACCCCGAAGATATTGTGAAAAAGTTTCCATTAAGTCAAGTGTTGTATTCAGGCGGATTAGAGTTACAAGATCCCGAAACTGATTACACACGTTTCATGATCATTGGTCAAAAATAACTAGGAAAAAATCTCCGAGTGTGTTATACTTTGTAAATAATACACAACTTTTATGGAGTAAACATGGCAGACGCCCAACCAACAACAACCCCGCCCACTAACCCTGCGGCAACCAATGCAACCAACATTCAAGTCAATATTGACTATTTGAGAACCACACGAGTACATATGTGTATGCCTTGCTATGGTGGCATGCTCACTGAATCCACATTCATGAGTTATATCAAATGGGCCAATACTGCTCGCCAACTGGGTCTGGATTGGACGGTTGAGACCATGACAAATGAATCCTTGATCAGCCGTGCTAGAAACACGCTCACTGCCAAGTTCTTGCACAACAAAGAATCCACACACTTGATGTTCATTGACGCTGACATTGGCTGGGAGCCGTGGCACCTGTTGGTCATGCTGGATGCACAAAAAGACGTCATAGGCGGATTATATCCCATGAAATCACTGCCAGTTAAATGGTGCGTGAATGGCTTGCCTGGTGTGGTGGAAGACCCCAACAGTTCGCTGGTTGAAGTATCTAAAACAGGCACAGGCTTCTTGCTCATGAAGCGTGATGTGTTTGAAAAACTGGACAGTCACCCTGCTGTACGTGCATTTGCCAATGACATTGGATTGCCTGCAGAATTAAATCAATACATGAAAACCTATTTCGACACAGCAGTTCGCGAGGGTCGCTACTACTCAGAAGACTGGACATTCTGTGAAAACTGGCGTGACATAGGCGGTCAAGTGTGGGTGGACAAGCGTGTGTTGCTACGCCACACAGGCACCTATGTGTTTGATGGCAATGCACAAGAACAAGTGTTCCGTGATCTCAAAGCCATCTTTGAACCAGCATCCGGACCAGCAACCTCAGTGGTAACACCGGCTCAAGTGGCCAGTTTGCCCCCACCTGCTGAACCTGCCAAGATTGAAACAGCAGTTATTGCATCTAGCAAGAAGAAAGCCAAGAAAGTAGCCAACAGCAAGTAACGGTAAATAACAGTTCAATGAATATATTAGAACTGGACTCTTACAATCTTGCTGATGCTGTGAAGTTCCATAACCGTTTGAATCCACGGTTATGGAGTTCCGATGAGCATTTGCTACCCGAAGTGCAAAGCCGACTGCTTGAAATAGCCGAATACTTTCAAGAGTTTTTGGGCGTGCCTGACCTAGATGTCCAAGACATCACCATATCCGGGTCAAATGCTGCCTACTCCTATACCCGGCACAGTGACATTGATCTGCACCTAGTGGTTGCCATGCCACCGGATCCGGTTTATCAAGAACTGTTCAATGCCAAAAAATACGAATTCAATGATACCCACAATATAAAGATCGGTGGCGCTGAAGTAGAACTGTATGTGCAACCTTCAAATCAAGTGCATCACAGTCAGGGCATTTACTCTGTTAAAAACAATCGCTGGATTCAAGTACCGCAACGCAAACGTGCTAAAATTGACGATGCCTGTGTGCGTGACAAAACCAGCGACCTGGATGCCAGAATTCACCGAGCCATCAAATCAGGCGATGCAGAGTCTATCAATGCTTTGTGGCAAAAGATACGGAACATGCGCCAGGCAGGCCTAGAACAGCATGGCGAGTTTGGTTGTGAGAACATCACGTTCAAACTGCTACGCAACAATGGCTGTATACAAAAACTAAAAAATGCAAGAGATCAAGCACGAGATCGAGAACTGAGTCTTGCTGAACTGGCAAAACCAAAACAACCTGTTGTATATGGATTCCGCAACGGTGAAATTGATGAAACAAGCCTGGCAGACATGAGAGCCGCGTTTCAAACGGAACTTAAACCACTTGTGGATCCTGACAAGGAAAAAGTATATCGCAGTCGTGACGAGTATGCTCAAGCCGAAAAACTCAAAGCCAAACAACAAGAAATTGCCAAGGCCTTGGTGCCTGTCAAACATAAACCTTGGTCAGGTGGCATGTATGAAAGCCCAGACGGGGTTGATCCCACAACCAAGATGTTCTTGGAAGAACCTACTGACGAATCACCCGACGGTGTAAATCCCACCACTGCCATGTTCTTGACCGAAGTTGACACCGAGAGTGTGGTTCAAGAGTTTATACAGCATACAGCCGAGCGGCTGGGCATACGACACATACCTGAAATCATCATACATCATGACCCGGACTGGTCAGAATCCAATCACTCGTTTGGTATGTATGTGCCTGACCAGCACAAACTGCATGTGAGTCTAGGTGATAGACACTTGTTGGACGTATTGCGTACCACAGCACATGAACTGTGTCATTGTGCCCAACATGAATCAGCACCCTTGCCTGACAACGCAGGCGACACTGGTAGTGCATGGGAGAACGAAGCAAATGCTGTGGCTGGTATCATCATGCGTGACTTTGCCAACAGTCACCCCGAATACTTCCAACAAAACTCTATTAAAGAATCAGCGTCCGGCTACATTCCCACAAAAGCACAAGCTCGGGATCCAAGATATTCAATGGCCCTGACTGTGGACATCAAACCAGGGCAAGTGGGAAAAGAAGCCAACAAACTAAATCTCAAAACCAATCGACAAGGCATTCCACAAGTGGCCAATCCCAATGGGTTGTTTGAACAGTTGGCCGCAGAATTAGAAAACTTCAAACAACAAGACCTGTTTGAAATCAACATGGGTTCGAAGAACCTGCGTCGAGAGGCTGCCAAGACAGGTGCCATAGCCGGCATGGAATTTGAAATGATTGTGCCCAATGTGGAAGGCGGCAGCGGTGATGCCGACCAGGAACCCGACTATGACTATGACCAACGTTGCCGTAGCATACAGGATGCATATGACTTTTTCTACGATGGTGACTGGAACAGTCGACGCAGTTGCGATGAGATGCGAGACAAGATGCGAGACGACTATATAGAATGGTTGGACCAAAAGATCTCCGACGACTGGGACAGCCAAGGTGAAGAATACATATATCAATGGGTTAAAGAAAACGTAGACGAGTCAGAGTGGAATCCAGAGGAAAAATCTGACTTGGAACGCACAGAAGCCCTGGAAGAATATGCTGCCAATGTTCATGCTGATCCTGTGAGTGATCAATATCAAACAGCCTACGAAGAGTTCCGCGAAGAAAATCAAGAATCATATGACGAAAGCGACTGGTTGGATGATGCAGATCTCAGTAGCATGAGAGAAATTGGAGACACATACAGCATGGACTGGCCGCACTGGTCCAGTCCAGAATCTGGTGGCGAAGCCAACA
>Ga0164295_10003348_pt1 | contig 12927 bp, 13 predicted proteins | sample GEODES006metaG_FD_111798 | JGI IMG/M metagenome (GOLD analysis project Ga0164295, IMG submission 111798) | Oligotrophic lake water microbial communities from Sparkling Lake, Wisconsin, USA - GEODES006 metaG | ecosystem: Environmental > Aquatic > Freshwater > Lake | place: USA: Sparkling Lake...
CAGGAAATGAATACGCAGCATCGTTTCAATGGGAAACGGCGGTCGACCAGACTTCGCCACCGGGGCATAACCCTGAATAACCCCAACGAGCGAGGCCCAAGGCACCACGGCGTTCATCTCTTCCAGAAAGATTCGTTTGCGGGTCTTCTTGGTTGCGATTTCGAAGCCGCTATCGGCGAAGGTAGTCTGTTTCATGCCTCGATTTTATCATCCCACGGTCTTGAACGACCGGGTTTTGCAGACTTTCCCTAACAAACACTTAACAATAATTCAACACAACCTACTAAAGAAAATAATGGAAAAAACAATCAAATTGACATTGTCAATAAGTGCTGTGGCTTTGATGGCGGCTTGCGGCGGTGGCGGCGGAAGTAGTGGTGATACATCTGCAAATCCGCAGGTGTTTACCGCAGCTGCCGCAAAGGGGGAGTTGATTTCTTACGAGATCGATCCGAATTTGTTGACATATTCGTACACGATCACCTCATCTGCCTATGGATTGTCAAATACTCCAAGAACTGGAACGTTGACGTATAACGCAGTAGACGATACATACACCCCAAATGGTATGAGTGGCAAAATCGCTTACAACTCTGCCGGTTTGCTATTTGGCGTCATCAAAGAAAATTTTGGCTCTGGTATCGTATCTGTCCCTGTTTTTGGCATGAAAACACTAGAGAAGCAGATAGCCAACGTTGCCGACACTTACAACTACGTCTCTTATCAGTGCATTGCTTCTAGCCCTTGCACTTCACTCTACGGAACCATAAGAGTCAACAACAATGGAATGTGGCAATTGTGCCAGGGAGCAAATCTTTCGGCGGGTAGTTTATCTTGCGCTGTGACGTTATCAGGAACTGGATCGATTGATTCAAGTACTGGGAAAATAACACTCACCGATAGTAATTCGAATACAACTGGAACGGCGCTCACTTTTGCAAGCAATGGTCAAAAGGTTTTTGTGATCGATCTGACTGGTGGAACGTCAACTTTGGGCAAAGGTATGGTTGTTGCGTCAGCTCAAAATAATGCCCCTTCATCAATGGATGGAACGTGGAGGTACATAAGAACGTCTGAGACGGGGCGGTTAGTAATTAATGGAACTACCATCAATCAGACTATAGATGGTGTGGGTAGTGGTAGTTCCACATTCACGCCTAATCAGCCTTGGACAGGGTTTGCAACCACTCAGAACGGGAACATTGCACTTGCCGCTGGTTCTGGAATGTATGCTGCCAGTTTTACTGATGGTAACTTCAGTGTTGGGCTGAAGAGGGATTAACGATCAGGCATTATCACTTAAAGTAATAATCGCTATAACAACTAGATTTGCTTGTTTATGCTTCTTTGCTTGATATTCTATGTCACGCAGGAAGCCAGATGCGGCAGTGTTGATGCTGGTCTGATATAGATTCAATTCTTTACGCAGCACTGACGCTTTTTTGGACTGATATTCCTTAGCAAGATCATCTAAATCTTTTGACACTGGTAACCAGAAACAAAAAATTCTGCGACATAATCTCGTGCTCCTCATACTCCGTATCAACACTAAAGATCATGAGTAAAGTCGGGCGCAATGATTCTTGCCCCTGCAAGAGTGGCAAAAAATACAAACAGTGTTGCTTACTAAAACAGGGTGGATCCCTCTCAGACTGGAATCAAAGGCCGATAGTCAAGGCAAGCCGAAGCGACCTGAAAGTCGCGGCTGAGCACCTTCGATCGGGGCGATTCGCTCAAGCGGAACTAATTTGCCGCCGAACACTTGAAAATGAACCAGACCATTCGGATGCGCTGCACTACCTGGGCATCATTGCCTACAACACCGGCAATAATGGACTCGCCGTCGAACTTATCGGTAAGGCAGTACAAATAGAGCCAACGGCTTCCAAATACAGCAATCTTGGCCTCGCATTCCATGCCTTGGGCCAATTAGAATCCGCCGCCTACTGCTACCGTCAAGCGCTCCTGCAGCAGCCGAACCACGCTGCGGCGCACAACAACCTTGGAAATGCCCTTAAGGATCAGTGTAAGCTCGACGAAGCTATACAACACTATCAAAATGCCATTACTTGCAATCCCGGATTTGCCGAGGCATACAGCAATATCGGCGCCGCGCTAAAAAGTCAGGGAAAGCTCGATCAGGCGGTCGATTTTTATGAAAGTGCACTTGCGATCAGGCCGGATTTTTCTGAGGCCTACACAAATCTACTGTTTTTAAAGAGCTTCAACACCTCGTCAACGCCGCTTGAGTATCTTTCCCTTGCAAGAGGCTGGGAAAAATCCTGCATCCCCACAGCGGAACGGCTGATAGCCCGATCAAAAAGATTTCAGCGAAGGCCGCTAAACGGCCGGCGATTGCGGGTAGGGTATGTCTCGGGGGACTATCACAATCATCCCGTCAGTTATTTTATCGAAAACGTATTCGCCCACCATGACCGTAACCGAATAGAGCTTTTTGCCTATTCAAGCGGTGGCTTGCAGGATTCTGTCACCGATCGTCTGAGGGCCTCGGTGGAGCATTGGACCTCCTGCTTCGGGATGTCCGACCAGTTATTGTTGGACAAAATCGAGGCTGACGAGATCGATGTACTAATCGACTTGTCTGGTCATACGCAGCACGAACGGCTGAGGGTTTTTGCACGGCGCGCCTCGCCGGTTCAAGCAAGTTACCTTGGATACTTTGCCAGTACTGGTTTGACAGAAATGGATTATTGGATTTCCGATGAAGTCCTAACCCCGGCGGGCATGGAGGACCAATTTAACGAACAACTTTGGCGGCTGCCCCGTGTATGGATTTCGTACCCGACGACTGCGCAGGCTCCCAATCCAGACATGACCCCCGCCGCCAATGGAGCCATTCGGCTCGGAAGCTTCAATAATCTAGGCAAGCTGACCCCACAAACGATCGATTTATGGGCTGACGTGCTGCATGCAATTCCGCCAGCAACACTGCTCCTTAAAACCAAGATGCTGGGTGATGCTGGTAATAGGCAGCGAGTTATCGAAGCTTTCGAAAGTCGGGGAATCAAGCGCGATCGTCTTGAACTACAGGGCGCAACGGAGTGGCGCGACTACATGGCGTCCTATCATTACGTGGATATTGCTCTTGATCCAGTTGGGGGACATAGCGGTGGCACCATCAGCTGCGATGCCCTTTGGATGGGCGTACCAGTCATTCATTACTTAGGCGACCGTGCGACCTCGCGCTTTACCGCAAGCATTCTGAGCGCAATTGGGCGTACGGAATGGATATGTGAATCGAATGCCGAATACATTGAAAAAGTTGCCGCCCTCGCGAAGGACGTTGAGCAACGAAAATTCATCCGTTTTCATCTCCGCGAACAAATGTCCACCAGCCCCTTGTGCGATGCCAAGGGGCTGGCTCAATGCCTAGAGGATTCATACCTACTGATGTTCGAGCGGTGGCAAATCGAGCAAAGAATCCAACCACTGTAAGGTTAACGAGAAAATGGGCAAGGTTGGGCGTAATGATCGCTGCCCATGCGGCAGCAACAACAAGTATAAAAACTGCTGCGGGCGGCTGAGCGAAGGTACCCCGAGAACACTCAATAGTCTGCCTACGAGTAATCCTGCATTGGGTACGCTCGAAGAAGCATTTGAGCATCTTAAATCCGGTCGCCTCGCCGACGCCGAGCTTGTTTATGGACGCATCCTTGAGCATGATCCCGATAACCCGGAGGCGCTCCATTATCAGGGCGTCATCGCATATAACGTCGGAAGAAATGATCTCGCTGTCGCATTGATCGGAAAAGCGGTACGCCTGGCACCAACCGCATCTAGTTGCAGCAATCTTGGCCTAGCCTTACAAGCGCTGGGCAAACTCGAGGCGGCAGCCGAACAATACCGGAACGCAATTTCTCAACAACCCAGTCATGCGGTAGCACACAATAACCTCGGGAATGCACTCAAAGATCTGGGCAAGTTTGGCGAAGCCATAACGCACTACCGTCAAGCGCTCGCGCTTCGACCATACTTTAGCGAAGCGCACCAAAACCTTGACGCATTATTGAACAGGATCGAAGATTTAAAGGTACAGCTTTCGGTATTTGGTGTACCTATTGACTTTGCGGGAGACCGACCTGAGAAATACGCCCGACATAATAAAAAAGAGAGTTCACCCTCCCCAGACTTTAGTGAAGCAGTGCTTTCGACAATAATCGAAGAAGCCGGCTATTTCCATAAATCGGGAAAATCTTCCCACGCCGAAGCTCTTTGTCAAATAGCCCGACAAATCAAACCCAATCACTCGGGCGCACTTAATCTGCTGGGGGTCATTGCGAACGAGATGGGGCGAACCGATTTAGCGCTTGAACTCGGCAGTAGGGCGGTCGAAGAAAATCCAGAACCTGAGGAGATAAGTCAAAAAGCTTGGCCTGGCAAAGTTGAACCTGATGATGTGTCTTTTGCTGGTGCAAAGCGCAGCACTGCTGTTTATATTCGACCTGATTACCCTAAGCTGAACGGGCCTGTGCGGGAACTCCGGAAGCCGATGGAAGCCACCAGCAGTGGCACATCACCAGACACTGAAAATAAGATTATTGAGATCGTCAGCGCGACGCGTCTGTCCGAAGAGGATTTCTGGAAAAAATCGGCACTGGGGCGCTCGTTGCGTTGCCTGGGATACGATTCACAGTTTGCGTTAAACGTTGCGTTCAATAACCAACGTGGCCTATCTGACTTATATAACGATCGTATTCAATGCAACAATGAAGACCGTATTCTTGTCTTTATCCATGACGATGTTTGGATCGATGATTTTTTCTTTGCAGATCGCCTCATTCACAGCCTGACCGTGTTTGACGTCATTGGGATTGCGGGAAATTGCCGCAGGGTGCCGATGCAGGCGGGATGGAGTTTTCTTGATGATAAGCTAACAGCGGCTGAGGGCGGCATCCTACGCGGCAGTATTGCACATGGCCAACAATCGTATGGCGTGATTTCTTCATTTGGGAAATCTCCTGCCGAGTGTGAGTTGTTGGATGGTGTTATTTTAGCGGCGCGAAAGTCGCGTCTCGTTGCAGCCGGTGTTAAATTCGACCCTCGCTTCGATTTCCATTTTTATGATATTGACTTTTGCCGAACGGCGAGAGAAGAATCCCTTCGCGTTGGTGTATGGCCCCTTTACTTGACTCACCAGAGTCACGGCAACTTTAATAGTGCGGGATGGCGGGAAATGTATTTGCGCTATTCGGAAAAGTGGAAGAATTGAAATGCGCTCTAGGGGACAGGTCCCGAGCAAAAGTCTGCTAGGCATCACTAGAACATGGCGGTCAAGCCGAAATTGCGATGTTGATCAAGCAGGAGCAGGCTCTGCGATCCTCATTGGTGTGCGAGCAAATAAGCCTGATCTGATCTTCGGGGACTTTTCAGTCATTTGAGCGATGCGCCTGTGAGGGTACCCTGCGAAGGGTTGGCGCATTCAATAGGCTCGACCTGGATGGGTTGACGAGGAACCCCGGACTTCCTTTATTGCCTGAAGGCGCGGTGCGTTCGCAGGGTGGCTCGGACCCTCAGGCTGAACCTCACCTAGATGCAAGGGCTGTTGAAAAATGCCTAAACCCCTACCCCACCGTACCCCGACCCCCCTTGATTGGCTGAATGGGACCCAGGAACACCTGAACACTGTTCTGGACAAGCAGCGGGCAGTTTGTCAAATCGGGGTACCTTGCGGTTGGTTAACAGCTTCGATCAGTTTGGTGGACATTTGCCTGACCGGTCAATTGGCGTTTGAATTTGCCTCGAATTGGCGAAGCCGCGCAGCATCCGCAGAGTAGGTTATGCGCCCTTCGGTTTTGGTCCCCGGGTACTCGGGCCTGACAGCAGGCCGATGGCATAGCCCAGCTCTTCAAGCTCAGCCAGACGAGCCAAACCTATACTGCGGTTGGAGCGCGCTTTGCGGGTCTCTTGGCCATGAACAGTGTTTGCTTGAGCGATCCGGTTGCGACCCTCGACGGTCCGAGGGCCTGTGCTGCGACCACCATGCCATTTGCACTTGGTACCACCCTTGACCGCAGCAGCCTTGCACTGCTCACCAGTTCTCTTTGATTTGGCATTACATCGCACGCAACGGATCCGGCCACCACAAATCGTCATGAAAGTACTGGGGTAGACAGGTTTATCTGGATTCATACCGACTCCCGAAGATGTAGATGAGAATTATTCGCATTACCTGTTGAGACGGAGGCCGCCCATGTAGGCTGGGCCGTAAATGACAGTGCTGGTTTTTGGGGTTTTTGGGGTGCCACCCGCCCATGTCCGATGACAGTTTTCCAAGAGAAGAAGAAAAAATATGCCTACACCTAACCCCAAAAACCCCAAAAACCCCCTCAGGCGTTGTCACAGAAGGGCCTCGCCGATTCCAGCGTTGGCCCGGTACTTCATGGTTGGCCGACCGCCGACCCCAACCCGGCTGTCAATCGGAATCACCCATCCGTAATCGGTAAGCACCCCGAGGGCAGCTGCAATCGCTTCCTTCGAGTCCAGCCCCGCCCAGTTTTTGGTGTGAATCGAGCTCACAGTGAACCCATCCGGCAAATCACCAGCAATGAGCCGCTTAGCGAGGCGACGTGCCGTACCGAAGTCATGGCCCGACGCAGATGAGTAAATCCGATCTGCATGACTTTTGAGGTACTTGGCGAACGATATTGCGCGGCCCAAACAGTCAACGCCGACGAGACCTGGGTGGCCATCCAGCAGCTGAAATAACAACGCCAGGGCCGGAATCAAACTTCGATACTTCCCAAGGTGGCTCTGGCGTGCAGAGTCGTACTTGTCACTCAGTAGCGAGCAGTCTAGTTTCAGGAGCCACCGATTGAACAGGGCTTGTGCTTCGGGGTCGAACCGCAGGACGAGGAAGTTGTTGGTCCTAGTTACAGCTGGCAACGAATCACGGTCGAGCTCTTTAAGCCGCAGGATCGCCTTTAAAAATCCCTCTAGAGCGGGCTGATCTGGTTTGCGATCAACGATCTTGACGTTATTGATCTGGTCTGGCCAAACTAAGACCTGAAAGCGCTGAAACAACCCGTCGTTCTTCGTGCTGCCGCGCTGCGTACCCTTAACGTAGGGAATGATCATATCGGGCTGGAATCCACCGAACAGGCTCAGGCAATAGCGGTGCAATCTGACACCGTCTCGTGAGATTCTGTCCCCGTAGTAAGAGCCTGTCCCGCCCCAACCAGAGAGGTAAAACCCCCGAGCGGCCTGTTGATTCTCGCGATCCAGACTACTCAGCAACCCAGTCATCTCATCAGCCAGTGCCATGACACCCTGTGGGTTATCTCGCAATACAATACTGAGCGCCTCATAAGTTGTGTCCTGCACCAAAAACCGCTCGGCCTTTGGCGCAACCGGCTCCTTAGGAAACGGACCGCCAACTGGTTTGCTTTTTTTGGTCCGGGCGACCTCAGCGTCATACTGTTTTTTCAAGGGCGCATAGGTTGCATACTCAGTCTGAAATTTCTTGTGCGCTTGTTCTTCAAGATGTCGACTTGGCCGGAATGCCTCGTTAATTGCCGGTGATTTTTTTGAAGCTGGCGGCCCGACGATGCCACCCCAGAGAGCTGGATAAACGATCCAACTATCATCAAACTCCCTCGGACAAATACCGACGCGATTGCCAACGATTGCACCGGCCGCACAGATCATCGCTGCTGCGAGATAGTCAGGCGGGCACTGCAACCGATCCGAAATGTCTTCAACCGCTGGCGCGAATGAGTCGGGTAACCACGCTAGATCCAGTTTCAGAACTGGTTTTAGATCGGGAGGAAGTTTCTGCGGGGCGATTTGACGTTCTGGAAAACGTTGCCAAGACTGCTGCTCCAAGTATGTGGCTGGCTTTACCCACCCATACTTCTCGGCCTCATCGAAGACCCAGGTGTGATCAATCGTAGTCGGTTTGAAGCCCCGCCACTTGATCTCCGCCTGTGTCCTATTAAATTCAGGCCAGGCAGATACAAAGTCCGACCAAAGCTCCCAGCCGGTATCGCCTAGCGTTTTCAGTGCAAGTCCAAGGTTTACCCGGACGTCACGATCTTCTGGATCCATGTAACGGAGTGCACTGCGGAGGTCTTGAATTGTTTCCGGCGGAATTGCCGGTATACCGGGAGCCGATCCCGATTCGTTTGGGTGAACTTCTGGGCGCTTCTCTCTAGAGCCAAGCTCAACCCAAACATTCACAAGCGCAGCCGGCATTTCGGGAATCGCACGCCAGTCCCCGGCACCTGCCCACTTATATGGCTGGCCTGTATCTGGGTGTATCGACGGTGGCAGAACGTCTTGAACAGACTTGCCATTACTTGATGCGCAACGAAGCTCGAACACCACCCCCTTGGTTGCTGGGTCCTTATACTGAACCGTGTGAGTGGTGGCACCCAGCGCCAGGTGGTACAACAGCTTCGCTCGATTTGGGCGGCCGGAATCAATCCGAACTGCATCCGAGGCGTCAAGCAAGGAATCAAGTTCGATGCCCCTTCTCCTCAGGAACTCTCTCGTTTTCTCGAGATCGTCAATATCCAAGGCGACTGTCTGCGGATTTGAATACAGGTGGAGCAGTCCAAAGTTTCCGGTTAACTGCGCAGCTTGATTCACAGTTCGGATCGCGTTCGCTTCGTCATTCCAACCACTCTTAATTGGCCCCTTCTTTCCCGTCGGAATTGCCACTAGTGCGAACCCATGTCGCACATACTCCACCGCTTGAAGCGACTCCGGGCTTACTTGTTGTTTGATTTCAAACATGGCGCTCTCTCCGCGAAGTATGCTGAATCGGAGTCATCATTACGTAGATGGTGTGGCCCAAATCGTTCAGCTGGAGAGCGCGATTTTTAAACGTAAATTGGCCCGCCTTGGTTAGGTAATATTCCTCAAGGTGGAAATGCTCGGTTCGTGGTGGTTTACCCCCTTCTATTCCATTTGGCCACAGGGCACGGAGTTCCAACACCATTTCGGGGTCAACACGAAAAATGTCCCACATTTTTTTGATTTCTGTGGATTGATCAATCATGATTGTTCTCGCTGAATGCAATTTCGAGGAGGAGGCGACCAGCTACGCCGCCATTGATTAGCTCGGAGAGTGTGCGAGCTTCGGAATTGGACGCGCCAGCAGCTTTGAAGATTGCAAAACCAAGTTCAATATGAGCTTGTTGCAGTTTTTCCCACTCTGCTTCGGTTTCAGGCCGAAAGCCAGAGATTGGCTTTGCCGAATTAAAGGCTTCAATTACCTGGCGAAATTTCTTGTCCATGGGTTATGCCTCCTGCTTTTGCAGTGGTGTTGCCCGAGACTCAGTCAGTACTTGGAGTTCTTCGATGACTGGAACTGGTGCGCCCTGTTTTGGTAAGGCTCCCCGTTTGGCAGATTCACGGCGTTGAATGATCCAGTGATCAACTTCATGTTCGAGCCAACCTACAGCTCGCCCACCGGGGACCAGGGTGAATGGCTCGGGGAAAATTCCCTTTGCCACCATGTCAAATAGTTTCGCGCTGCTCAACCCAAGCTTTTGACAGATTTGGGCATGTCGTATGACGCGAATATCGGAGACCTCAGCTGCCGCTGGCTGGTCTTTCGAACCGGGGATTTTGGCGTTGTGTTTCATGGGGCGTAAGCATAAACACAACTCCAGTCGGATTATTTTAAATGCAATAAGCCTTGTCGAACCACCCGTTCAATTCCCAGTTTTCTTAATCCAGCGCTCTATCGTCTTTAGCGATGGGCGAGGGCCGCCTATGCCACGCTTGTCCATGTCTGGTGGCTCACCTTTCAGAATATTACCGGGTGACATTGCCTCCCATTGGTGCTCGATCAGCCCCGCGACCTTATTGATGGTGTAGGTCTGAGTGGTGCTAATCAGGCCAATCAATACCCTGTTCTTTTGAACCAATAGCTGTGCTCGGTCCTCTGCTTTTTCCTTGGTGGATTCCGCCCCCCTGACTCGGTAAACGGACTGTCGCTTAGCAAAACTTTTATCGTTCTCAAGGATACGAGCTTCGTGCCCCATCATGGACTCATCACCCAGCGATGCCATCTCGTATGCGTGGTTGTCTGGGGTGGTCGGGCCATGCTTGTAGCCGCGCAGAATCTCTTGTCGAACTCGCTCAGACTGCCGAAACGATTCTTCAAGTTCTTTCGTCCGCTCATCAGTCATCGGGGTGATGTGACAGGGTCGATTTCGGAGCAATTCTTCAGTCTTCTCTTGTTCGATTCGAACTTGCGACTTGGGCCGACCGCGTTTACGCCCAGTCATGCTCGCCTCTTTGCTCCTGCCTTGGTTAGCGCGGTGACTGTGGCGGTTTGGTTCAGGGTTGAAAGGTACATTTCCCAAAGTTCCATGAGCTTGCGGCGCTTCTCGAGTTGGTCCTGGCGGCGGTACGCTGCTTCAGTTTTGTTCACGATCACGCGTGCCATTCTGAGTTTGACTGTTTCATTGGAAATCTGGTCGTCGACTAGCTGCTAACTCGCGGAGGGAGTATCGCAATCAACCGGCCGTTCAAAAATTACCCACTCAAACGAATGCCTCAGAAAATTGGCGGGATAGCCCTGACTTCAGCCATGAGGCCAGTTCAAGATCGTTACTCTAGGAGTCAGTTTGTGACATTTCTGTGACGTGACGGTCTGCGCGTTTTAACCAAGTTTTAGCGCTAATTCCGCCGCGTTCGGGTGGTAGTACCGCTTCAGCATCGCAACGTTTTTATGGCCCGATACCGCTGCCAACTCGATCAGATTTGGAAGTTTTTGGGCGATCCGCGTAATCGCAATGTGCCTCAGGTCATGAAAGCGAACCTCTTGAATCCCCGCTCGCTCAGCCGCTCGAGAAAATGCTGCCGATGTAGCACATGCGCTCATTGGAAAAACGCGGCCATCAACGCTACTTGGTAGGTTCTGAAGGATCGCAGCAGCAGTTGAAGACAGTGGCACAGTTCGGCTTTGCCCGTTCTTTGTGTCCGGCAAAAATGCCGTTCGCCTCGTAAGGTCGATGTGGTCCCAGCGTAGCGAGAGAATTTCCCCACGTCGCATTGCTGTTTCAAGGGCGAACTTGACGAGTGGCAGCATCCAGGCGTTCCGCCTGGCGGTTGGTTGGAGGAATGTGAACAGGCGCTCTAACTCTTCCAAGTCCATGATGCGGTCCCGACCCTTAGGTGAAGGGGGTTTTTTGACCATTGCCACGGGATTGCTTGCCTGAATACCCCAGTCGCGCCGAGCATGGTTGATGATGGCTGAAAGGTATGCCAGTTCTCGTATTACGGTCCCGGCGCTGACTTGTTGGAGTCGTTCGTCCCGGTAGCTTGCGACTCTGGATGCGGTCAGGCTTTTGATTTTGATGCTGCAAATTTCCCTTCGCCGGATTGCGGCTAAGCGAATCAGGTCTTCTTTTGCACCTTTCATCCTAGGCGTGACCTCCCGCACGTACCGGTCGATCAAATCACCGAGTGAAACCTGCTGGGCGTTGCTTGGGTTTTCGTAGGTGCCCCGGTCAATCTGCACTTCGACCGAGCGTGCCCAGCGTTCAGCGTCTGCCTTTGTTAGAAAGCTGCAGGTCTGAACTGGGTAACCGGCCCGGCGAACCCGGGCCTGCCAACGATTGCCGTGAAAGCGAAAAGAAGCCATCTACATTCCTTCAGTGGGACAGGAATGGGCCAAGCCATCAAATTCCGTTCGTTTCCTTGATTCCGAAAGCTTCTTCAGTCAGCCGAGTCGCAGGACAACCATCGCCTCGAGACCCGCAAAAAACCTACCCCGCGACCCAATCTCCTGACTTACCTCCGTGCTTTTCCAGTAACCGGACCTGCGATATCACCATGCCGCGGTCGGCAGCCTTGCACATGTCATAAATCGTCAGCAGACCGACTTGGACGGCGCACAGGGCTTCCATTTCGACGCCGGTTTTTCCGGTGCACTCGGCCGTGGCGGTGCAGTGCACCGAGTGGTTCGCCGTGTCGACTTCAAATTCGACCGCGACGCGGGTCAAAGCGATCGGATGGCAGAGCGGGATCAGGTCTGAGGTTCGTTTCGCGCCCTGAATGGCGGCGATGCGGGCGATCCCGATGACGTCGCCTTTTTTGGCGTTACCTTGAGCAATCATGGCCAGCGTTTCGGGTTGCATCACGATGGTGCCATTGGCAACCGCGACCCGATGGGTCGGTTCTTTACCGTGAATGTCGACCATGTGCGCGTGGCCAGCGTCATCGAAGTGGGTGAGTAGTTTCATTGGGACTCCCGCTGTTGGTCTGAAGGCGTTATCGGCAATGGGGTATCGAGCGCTTCGGTTAAGCGTAGCGATTTTCTCTATCATGTATTCATGAGCACACGCCATCTTGCGGCCGGTGGGTCGAAAAAGCATTCGCCCAGAGCCATGGTGGCCAAGGCTGGGTTGAAGCGGGCGATGCGCGTTTCATTCGTGCTCGGCACAGCTCTGCTCGGCGGGCCGTTGAACTTCACTGCGATGGCACACGATGTTCTGCCGCCACCGGTGGCGATGGCGCCGGCGGGCACAAGCCTACCAGCGATCTCCACGGCCCCCGCGCTCGGTGCCAATTTGCCTCGGCTTGGCGATGCAGGCGGGGAGGATCTTTCGCCACTGGCCGAGCAGCGCCTGGGTGAAATGGCCATGCGCGAGGTGCGTCGCGATCCCGATTACCTTGACGACCCCGAGATTAACGACTGGCTTGGCCAGTTTGGTCACCGTCTCGTGGGCTCGGTACCCGGCGGCGTGATGGGCCAGGAATTTGAGTTCTTTGCGATTCGCGACCGCTCGTTGAATGCATTCGCTCTGCCCGGCGGTTTTATCGGGGTGCATACGGGTCTCTTATTGGCTGTCGCCAATGAAAGCGAGTTGGCGTCCGTGCTTGGCCATGAAATTGGCCATGTCACGCAGCGCCATATCGCCCGCACGATTGCGCAACAGCGTCAGGCGGCCC
>Ga0164295_10003349_pt1 | contig 12925 bp, 10 predicted proteins | sample GEODES006metaG_FD_111798 | JGI IMG/M metagenome (GOLD analysis project Ga0164295, IMG submission 111798) | Oligotrophic lake water microbial communities from Sparkling Lake, Wisconsin, USA - GEODES006 metaG | ecosystem: Environmental > Aquatic > Freshwater > Lake | place: USA: Sparkling Lake...
ACGCTTAAAGATTGCTCGGTAGATGTCATGTCTTCTAGCTGACTCAACATCGATATCGATATCAGGTAGAGAAGATCTTTCAACTGATAAGAATCTCTCAAACAAAAGATCGTGCTCAATCGGGTCAACACCAGAGATACCTAACAGGTAGTTCACTAAAGATCCAGCACCACTACCACGAGCAGCAATCCTGATGTTCATATCCCTAATCATCTGAGCAACATCAGCAACAGTCAGGAAGTATGTTGCAAAGCCAAGCTTGTTGATGGTAATCAACTCTTGATTCAACCGGTGTTGAATCTTGGCTAGGTTCTTACCTGATACAGAACCATATCTCCAGTTCACACCTGACTGAACCTTCTGAAACAAAACTTCAAAAGGGGAACCTTCAATACCTAAGGCTTCTTTCTCAGGAGTCTTAGGCTTACCCCAACCACAGTCAGAAACAGGATCTAACCGACAGAGATCGGCTAGTAGGGAAGTGTCGGCAAGTAACTTCCTCGCTCTCTTTCTGTCTTCAGTAATCTCTAGAGCAACAGCTTGCATCTGCGCCTTAGGTTTCAACCAAGCCTGAGCATTAGGTTGAGCTTCGAACTTTCCTAAAGGTTCTAGAAACCTTGCAGCATCCAGAATGTCTGCAGTAATTGCGTCATCAGGTTCGATGTATCGAACGGAGTTAGTGAGAACTGCTGGAACATTCAGAGAATCAGCAAGTTCCAGCATTCTCCTTGCTTGAACCGAAGAGAACATCTTTCCTGGTTCAGTCAATAGAGAAACAATCTCAAGACCTAGAACACCAGGCTTTACAAATAGTTCTAACCATTTACCTAAGGCCTTAACAGCAGCATTCTTAGATCTACCAAGAGTTGCCTTGCCAACATCGCTATCAGGGCCAAGAAGGACAGTGATAACACCAGAACTAGCTAAAGATGCCAGTTTGGTTCTCTTGATACCAAACTGCTTCTTCTTACCTCCAGCGTGAGCCTCAGTAACAACAGCGCAGAGAGTCGCCCACCCTAAGCCTTTGTTTTGACCATGAGCTAGAACAACCACTCGAGCCAGTAAAGAGCCATCTTCATCAAGAACGGGTAGATCCACCCCAACAATAGGGGCTAGATCTACCTGTAGACAGGCACCGATGTGCTTCACAGCACCATAGAGACCATCCCTATCAGTGATAGCCAGAGCATCAAAGCCCAGGTTATGAGCAGTCTCAACCAATAGCTCAGGCCTATTAACTCCATAGTGGGAAGAGAACCCTGAGGCTACATGAAGGTGGGTAAAGCTCACAAATCGTCCTATAACTTATATTCGAACAAATGTTCGGATATAATAGTTTATAGGCTTGGGGTGACATTGCAAATTGTCTTGAAATGGGAATAAAGCTCGTTCCCATAAGGTTATAAAGTTAGAACCAAGTTACATGACAGCTAGAGAAAGACACCCTATTTTGGAAGAAGACATTCGTACAGACGCGCCTGGTACAGACGCGAATAACAACGACGTGTTCGTATGGGCTTTGTATCTCCTCGGGGGTGCATCTAAAACCATAGATGTTGAACAGATCTACCTGAAAGCATTTGAAATAGCCCCATTGCGATTCGGCTGGCGAACAAGACCTGACATTCCAAATTTCAAGAAAACTAGCAAAGCACTTCAGGCTATAGAAGCAAAAACTCACGTTGGGCTACTTCAAAAACTTGGAGCTAACACGCGGAGGCTAACACCTGCAGGTGTGGCCTGGGTTGAAGCCTACAAACCTCTTTTTGAGCTAAATTATGGCGAATCCAAAATAGTTAAGGCACCTGCAACAAGCGAGATTTCGCGCCAATCAAAGGATTTGCATTCTTCTGAAGCGTGGAAGAGCTTCAAGGCCAAAGGCACTTTCAAGCTAGGGGAATTGGCTAGGGCGTGCAAATGCAGCATTGGCTCTTCTGACAAGATTTGGCAGGACCGATTTGCAGATTTTGAGCAGCTAGCCGCACTTACTAAAGACCAGGAAATAGCTGATTTCCTAACAATTGCAAAAAACATTTATAAAGAAAGTAGATAAATTGACTGACGAATGGAAAGCAGAATATGACCCACGAGCATTTCAACAGGATGCTTCGGCGGCTATGCGTGGCGATATCTCCAGAGCGCTGATTGAGCTAATCACCAACTCAGATGATGCCTACGCCGGCAGGGATGGCGCAATTATCATAACCATCGATAATGGCAATGATCAATTTCCCCTTTCAATAAGTGTCTCTGATCGAGCAAAAGGGCTTGATTTTGAGAGCATGAAAAAAGCTTTCGCCGTAATTGGCGCTCTCACAAGTCAATTGGCTGAAGGCAAAGTGTCAAGAGGATACCTTGGCAGAGGTGCTAAGGATGTCGCGATTTTTGGTGCTGCTAAATTTGAGGCAATTAGGGACGGCAAGTACTCCGATATCATTTTGTTCAAAAATGGTAAGGGTAAAGATGGGGCTAAGAATATTCCTGCAACTCCAACTCACTATTCATCGATAGGCCTTGAAAGCGGAGAAAATGGCTTGAAGGCAACAATTCTCTGTCAGTCCAAGGACGCATTCAAAAGCGTCAATGAGCTTGTAAAAAAATTGACGACCGTGTCCCAGCTAAGAGACTTGATTCAACGCCGAAGAGTTGTTCTTCACGATTTACGTAAAGCGACACCGGAGATAGTATTTCAGAATCCGCTTCCTCAAGGTCAAGAAGTTCTTCGACAGAAAATCTCACTGGATGGCTTCGAAGGTGAAGCCACTCTAGTGATCAGACGACTTCACGAGGTTCAGCCAGCTCAAGTTACTGAGTATTCGGCTCACGGAGTCTTAGTGAAAAGCGGAGTTTCTATTTTTCAGAACACGTGGTTTACCCCTAGCCTTCGAAGTAGGCCAGCAGCGAGATGGCTGGCTGGTGAAGTTGAAGTTCCCCAAATCGGAATTGAATTGACGCGCGAACTAAAACTTCAAATTCAGAAACAAGAATTCTCTGAAGTTCAACTTCTTTCAAGAACTCGTGATGGTCTTGAAAAAGATCACCCACTCATGAAGGCACTCGCATCGGCTGTTGAAAAGGCCGTGCAGAGGTTGTTTGAGGAAATTGACGCGGTGGCGGAATCTGGTCAAAGACAAGGGGAGAAACTCACGAATGACTTTAACCTTGCTGCCGCAGCTGTGATGCCAGATCTGGCGGAGCTGCTAAAAGAGCTCGAGGATGAGTTGCCAATAGCAGATCCAGAGTCTGACATAAGTAATTTTGACCTAATCCCTGCGCTCGTTGTTGTGAAACCGGGCTCTAAAGTCACCTTAACCTTAAGAGCTGACGAGGATTTAGCAAAATCAGAAATCGAAATCTCTGAGGCTGGTCCTGGAAAGGGTTTGAAGTTACACGGAAGATCTTTTTCAGTTCCTTTTAAGGGAACTTGGGCTGACCATGGTCGACTAATCGGTAAGGTGACTGATCAAGTTACTTTTGATGTCCCGACCGTCAAAGGATTATATAGCCTAGAGGCAGTTCTTGGAGGGGAAACCAGACTGGCGCAAATCGTTGTTGCGGATGGCGGGAAAAAGAAAAAGCCCGCTCCGTTGGAACTCGAATTTTCTCCAAAGCTTGTATACAGCTCTCCTGGTAGAGGAAAGAACTTACTTTTGCGTGCACCAATTGCTTTTGCAGATGTAACTGTAGGTATTCAAGCCAATGGAGTTGAGGTCAGCTCAATTCCCACCACTGTCACACTAACTCCTGAGCCTGATGGAGCTTGGGTAGAAGCCAACGTGCATGTCAAGACAGGTTCAAAGACTGGAGATCTCGAGATAACTGCCTCTGCAGGTTCTGACGTTGCCAAAGGAACTTTGAAAGTAGAAGAAGCAGGCTCTCAAAAAGGCAAAGCACCACGGCTAACTTTCGAGCTAAATGGCGACAAGGATCCATTGGAAAGATATTTCCTTGAGAAAACAGGGGCAGGGTCCTTTATTGTTTTTATTTACGGTAAGCATCCCCTCTACAATAACGTCTTTGGAAACTACAAGGAGGAGACCAAAGGGTTTGCAAATGAAGACTCCACTCAGGCAAGGGCGATTTTGTCAGAGGTCATTTCTCACGCTTTCGCTCAGTACTTAGTTGAGTTGGCTTATGAGAAAAAACCCGAAGATCTATGGGACGCCGCCTCCACCATGTTTGAATTCAATCGCTTTTTTGACAAATTTGTTGGAAAACTCCACAAAGCTTTACTGAAGTAGGATTTTTGAAGGTAAAACTATGTGGGTCTTTCGTGACTTAAAACGACCTCTACTTGGCCAAGGCAGCCACATGCATCTTCTGGCCGCCATTGGGGAAAAATCAGTTGAAATAGACAGACTAATCCAACAGTATTTTAAAGACATCAAACGAATGTCCCCAGTTGCAGAGCTTCGTGCCGAGCTATCCAGTTCTTTAGCTTCCTTGTCTTCTAAATTGGAGGATATTAGGAATGAGATCCCAGAGGTTATTAATCTAAAGGGTTTCACTTTTGAAAATGATACTTATTCAGAATTAGTTTCTTTGAGCGAACTACCTTGGAGTCCTGAAACTTGGGAAACTCTAATGCTGTGCGGTTTAAGTAGTGACTCCAAAGTTCTTCAGATTGACGGAATATCATGGGGTGAGGTCTTAGAAAATGGTCACTGGGCCTGCATTTTTGAGATTTTGCATAACCAACACGACTGGGCTCCATTCGCTTTTGCAAATGGCTTGCTCATACCTCAGAGTAGCGATCTTTTCGAATTCTCAACTTTTCTCGACAGAATGCTCAAAGCAAGAGCGAGTATGGCAATATTTGAAAAGCCTGGATGGACTGACTTCATAAAGCGTAAGTATGGTTGGGGCTGCCCACCCGCTTCGCTGACCCAGCTTGGAGTTGAAAATGAAGTCACCAGGGAGAGAGTAAGGCAAATCGACCTTGAATTGACGGCATTCTTTTCAGCCGCAAATCTAAAGGCACCGAGGGCATTGAGGGATTTAGAAGAACTAGTGGAATTAGCACTCAGCTCAGAGTTTAATGATGATCAGCTCTTTGAAGATAGGCCAATCGAGACATGGGGAGAGCTTTCGATTTCGAGTCTAATTGGACTTTATATGGGAGAGAATTCCAAAGTGAGGTTCTTGCGTTTATTGCAAGAAAAGAAACTACTAACTTATGACAAGCTCAAGAAAGCAAAAGAACTTTCCAAATACCGGTCAAAATTGGGCACTTTTAGAATTAGCCAGCTCGGACCTTTTCTTGAAGAGACCGGTATACCTAGGTCTGACTTAGAGGAGGCCATTTTGTCTGCCTATCCAAAGTCAGTTTTTTCTGGAGACTATGTTGTCGCAACAGCCAAAAGTAGAGAGCCTCTAATATTCAACGCTATAACTAGACAGTTGTCCGTTTATCAGCCCTTGCATTATGAAGTCCTTCTAAAGGGGTTGGAACAAGCCGCAACTTTTCGTAATGCAACTCTAGATCTTCCAAGCCCGGAAACACTAAGGGAAATACTCTCCAAGAGTGCAAGCTTTGTAGTAGAGAGCTCTGGGCTTGTCAGTCAAGTAGGCGAAGAGGTAATTGGTGAAGCTGACTCTATTAGGGGATGGCTTGTTGAGTATCTAAAGAACACCCCGGGCCAAGTGGCACATAAGGCAACAATGTTGCGAGATGCTGCAAGAGCGGGATATAAATTCACATCAGTTAGTTTGTACCTCTCTTATTCACCTGAATTTAGACTCTTGCTTGCGGGCGAATCTATACATTCCTTGGTAGGTGCAAAACCCTCTGCGCCTGAACTAGACTATGCAAAAAATCTAGCCTTTATTAATCGCATAGCTGGGTCAGAGTCGAAAGTTTTCGTTGAGGATAACGGCAACGTCACTGCCAACTTCGTCTTTGGAACTGATTTCATGGTTTCTGGTGTCATTACCGTTAGCTCTAGCCTGGGCCAGCTTTTAGGCCCCGAGCCACGCTCTGTTGAATGCTGCCATCTCTTGGTATCTGAGAGTAAGCCGAAGATGAGTTCGAAGACTTTTCTTTCCAATATGGCCGCTGTCAGAGACCATCTATGGTTCGACCATGGAATGCAAGAGGGAAGTAGGTTCAGGTTAATCGCTGCTACGGACAATCTGGTCGTTGTGCCACTTTGAGGAAGCCAATTAGCTTGCCTTTTAGGAATTATTGATATCGCCGTACAAGCTTCCAAGCTCCAGTTGAGTGGTTGTGCAATAAATCAAAGACTCCGAGGTCAGCGACACTAAGTCGCCACATTTCAGCCTCAAGAGCCCCGGAGCCGATTCCTTTTTGAGCTCTTTCTCCTACCCACCATTCAGTCCTGGCAAACCATCTAACCGGTCTACAACTAACCTGATAGTCCTTTTCTCTCCATCTAAACAGGGTAGGAGCACCCTCCTGATCCACTAAAACAGTCACAGCTTCGTCTATACGACCCATAAATCACCCTAACAAATTATCCGAACATATGTTCGGATATTTGAGTTTATAGGTTTGGTCTGACATTGCAAATTGGCTCTTATTGGAAAGAGGGGAGACCATTCTTTGGTAACAAGACAGGGGCATAGGCTATTTGTTCATTGCGTTTCAATAATGGATTGCTTTAGGTGTCGAGCAATAATCTATTGCCTAAAGGGAACAATATTTTCGGACCGCCAAGGGGTGCTAATGATTACTGTCGACGAGCTGGTTGATTACATTAAAGTTAATTTCTCCTGGGTTGAACACAGCGTCGAGTCGGTCGGAGACAAATCTAACCCACAACTGGTGGATATCCGAGTTGAGATCAAAATTGGTAAGCATGAAACCTGGCCGGTGCTTGTAAGTGTATTTGAGAATCAAGTTAATCTGGATTCTGTATTTGCGCCTATAGGGGAGGTATCGGCAGAAGAAGCTTTTAGATACGCAGATGAAGTAACAGGGTTCGGGATTAAGGCCACAGAGTTCCGCTATTACGTTAGACACATTTGTTGGCTTGACCAGTTGGAAGTAGAGCATTTAGGTCGGTACCTAATTGCAGTTGGAAATGAAACCAGTCAAATTGCCAAATCTATACCTGGTTATAACTCGAGTTGGGTGCTTCGCTAAAGTCGAGGAAAGTTCATTTCATCCCTAAGGATTGATTTGAATCAAGTAGACAATCAACCTTTACCTAATTGAACGTAAAAGCCTTTAAGCTAATCGACTGAATTAGACCAGTTCGCATACCTTAGTCTCTACTTATCGTGATGTAACCAAGTAAATCCTGAATTCAGACCAATAGTTGCAATGTCAATCGAACCGCCTACAGAGGGATTAGGTTGGGTAATCGTTGCAAAGGCAGCTTGGATAGAAACTAAGGAACCTGCAAATTGCCCAAGATTTTTCAGAGGCGAGGAAGATATGAGGTGATACAAAGGCCTCTCTAGACTCCGACTTTGAATTCTTATTCGATTTTCTGTATTGTCGGCTCGGTTTTTCAGATAATCCCGAAGGTTTGTTGAATCAGCTGGAACTAGATCTTTAATCTCAAACATCCTTTGCTCAGTATCGAGGAATGCCCTCTCAATTGTCTCGTCGTATCCGTACATCAAATTCTCAAGCGCGTCCTTTTGTCCGAGAAATAGATATTGAGAATTTGGACCTGGTGGGTAGTTTGTGTCATGGGCCTCTTGAATTAACCCTCCAAGCATTTGGTATGTGGAGGCTTTGAAAATTGATGGAAACAAATCATTAGCTCCATAACCCGCCAAGCACAGCACTGATTCGTATTCACAATCCAACTGTGCGAGTTTCAAAGTCGCTTGTTCAAGGATGTAGGGGACAAATGAAGCGGCATGCGGCCACCGTTGTGCAAAATCAACCTCGAATGAAAGCCCAGAAGCCGCGGCTCTCGATTCTAGGAAGGTAGTAACAATCTGACCGAAATGATCTCCCAATTCATCACCCAGTGATTCCCAAGATCCTTGACCGGAGCTCTCAAAAATCTCAGTTATTGGGCTGAAGTCCTCGAAAGTAAGTAAAGTTGAGATCTTATAAATCAGAGCTTCCGAAGGGGTGCCGGCCTCGAGAGAGTTCAATTCGAAAACCTCCAACTTTTCAGTCAGAGCATTTCGCAGAAATGGAACTAGTCTTTCGAAATAAAGATCTCGTTCGGTGAGTCTAATCAGCCTAAGTATGGAGTTTCCTTCTGCAATTTTGACTGTATCAAGCGAACTTAAGTTAGCTTCGATCCAACTTAATAAACTGGACCAATACATCGGCAAGGAGTCCAGCGCCTCAGGAAGATCTTGAGACCATTTGTGAATAATACTTTCCCAAGGGATATCCATGAAGGACGCATTGTTTGAGACGGCTATCGCCAGTTTGTGTGGTTTTTGAAGGGGCAGAATTTTGTCAACACCGTTTAGCACGCGATCGCTTGTTGTTACAGCGCTATCGGAAGCGATTGCGATACCGTAACTGTTGCTAAGAATGACCTGACTAGTCATATTCACTCCATTTCGTAATAGAAATAGTGTAGCTATATAGAAACAGATTGGTTGACCAGCAAAAATGTGTGAGCTAGAGATTTGAATTAGCTAGTGCAGCGAAACTACCAGTTGAAGTGTGTTGTTCCTAATATTCCCAACCTCAACCCCAACTGGCCAGAACTCTACCTCTGCTGCTACCTGATCTGATTCTTCAGCAAGTTCGTTTAGCAGGGCCTGCGTGGTGTTATCAGGGTCTTCTAGGTTGTCTGGGTCTAGCCATTCAGCCATGGAGGAAGATGAGAGCAGGATGGGGTTTCTCTCGTGGATTGGAGCTAGAGGCTCTGCCGCGTCCTTGGTGAGGATTGCAAAGGAAAGCAACCAACGGGTTGGATCATCTGGCTTCTTTGAAGGGTCTAACCACCAGTCGTAGATACCAGCTAGAGCTAGCATGCCTTGGTCGCCCGCGTTTATGTAGAAAGGTTGTTTAGAGCCGTCTTCTTTGATTTGCCACTCGTAGTAACCAGAGACTGGCATTACGCAGTGCTGTCTCAGCACTGCGTTTCTAAAGGTTGGCTTCTGAAGAACAGTCTCGATACGAGCATTGTTGTGCAGGGGAGTGTTTGCTGGTCCTTGAGAGTTTCTAGGAATTAGCCCCCATCTTGCTGAATGAAGTTGTCTTCTGAGTTCTCCAGCATGTTCGCCCTCGTTCTCTTTGAGAACTCGGTCAACAATGATTGAGGCTGGAAGTGAGGGTGGGTTGTTATAGGTAATGCCAGGTTGTTCACCGATGACATCGTCAATGTCAAATAAGGTAGCGAGTTCACCAATTGATCTGGCAACTACTGTTCTGCCACACATTAAGCGTTAGGTCTCTTCATCTCAGCTTCGCGAAGCTTCTTAGCTCTAGCCTTAGCATCTTCTGTTTCTTCGATCATGGCAGCAGCTGACTTCTCTAGTCGCTTCTTGATGATTGTTACGACTACTAGGAAGACAAGAATGATTCCGGCAAATACAGCACCACCGAACTTGAACTGCTTTAGTGAATCTGTTGCTCCGTGAGCAAACCAGCCAATACCCAGATAAACGCTTGACCAGACAGCACAAGCACCAACTGTCCAAGAGATAAAGGTCCTGTATGTCATCTTGGTCATACCTGCTGTAACAGGTACTACTGAGTGCAGAACAGGCAGGAATCTAGACATTGCGATTGCAAGCCCTCCTCTAGATTCAACGAAGGCATCGGCTTGGTGCCAAACCTTTTCTGGAATCTTTAGGCCTAACTTGCTAGATCTGATTCTTGCTCCAAAGAGTCTGCCGATATAGAAACCTAGAGATTCACCAGCAAAAGATCCTGCCATTACAGCTAAGAACAGGAAGAGGAAATCAAACCAGTCTCTGACCATGGTTCCAGCAGCTAAGACAATGGTGTCTCCAGGAACGAGAAGACCAATAAAGAGGCTGGTCTCTAGGAAGATGGCAAAGCCGGCTAGTAGGTCACGCCAGAGTGGGTCAAAGGTGTGAACTGCGTTATTTAGCCAGTCAATGAATTCGGTCACAGGTAAATCATCCCACGCTTGGAAGGTCTTGAATTAGGATTTTCAGCCTTCTCTCAAATTGCGGGATGTGTGTTCCTTCTGCGAAGTTATCGCTAACTCCTACCCAGTTGACTACCGGTCTAATACCTTGAAGAGAGCTTAGTAACCAGAGTTCAAGTCCAACCAGATCTTCTGGAGTGACATGCTCAAATCTGGTTTTGATGTTCATGCTCTCGGCAATATTGAAGACCTCAGTTCGGGTAACTGATTCAAGCCAGGGGATTTCATTTCCCGGAGCACAGAGCAAATCTCCTCGCCACCAAACCAAAGAGGAAAGAGCTCCTTCGCTTATTTCTCCTTCTTTAGTTAGAAGTATTGCTTCATCAGCACCTAATGCTTGAGCCTGTGCTCGAAGTTCTGAGCCTAGGGCTAGTTCTGGGCCTTTGACAGTTAGGTCCAACCTTGGGTCTGGTTCTGGATAAGTCCAAAGGGTTGCTGGGCCTAGCTGTGCTGGGGCTTCACGGATTACTAGAGACAGGGTTGGTTCTTGTTCTCCTCTTAGTTCAAGTCTTGGGAAAAGTCTTCCTGTTCTAGGAATCTGTTGCCAGGCTGCCTCGAAGAACTGGGGAATATGTTCAGTTAGCTCAGGGTGTTTGAGTTCGATGGCTCTGGTGAATCTGTCGGTGTGCAGGTTTAGGGATCTGACTCTGCCATCAACAACTAGGAAAGAGTCGGCAATTAGGACATCAGAATCTAGGGCAGGAGAGGGTTTTAGTTCTCCTGCTGTGTAGATAAAGGTCTGGTTCAAGTGCGCTTCCTAAATGCTTTGCTTATGGCTCTAATCTTAGATAGTTAGACACTTAGGGAAAGCAAGGTTTAGATGCGTTTATATGCAGCATCCCTGCCTAGCCGAGTCTCCATGCCTGATGCCTTTATTGCTCTGCACGCTAAAGACGAATACTCCTTCTTATTTGAAAGAGAATCCAATCATGAGAACAGATTTAGTGTTATGGGTGCTGCTTTATCCCTAGTTGAAGATGCTAGAGAAGCATTGAAAGATCTTGCTGGTTTCGTTGATAACGAAATTGATCTTCCCTTCGACTTTAGACCTGGACTGGTTGGAGCCTTTAGTTACGAAGGTGAAGAGAAGTTCATGTTGGTGGATAGAGCAATAGTGCTAGACCATCAGAAACTAACTGCTTGGTTTATTGGGGTATTTCAATCAGAAGCTGATTTCAACAGCTGGAGAGATGCAGCACTTCTCAGACTTGCTCTCATTGGCGGTGAAGGTGCCATCTACCGTCGCGCTAATCGAGTTGAGAGTATTGAAAGTTCTTTCGCTCACTCGCTGCATTCTGACTCTGAGTACTTGGGTCTTATTGAGAAAGCTAAGGAAGCAATCGCCAGAGGCGATGCTTACCAGCTTTGCCTCACTAACCAGTTGACTATTGAAACAGGAGTTGATCCTTTCGCTGTCTATCTAAGACTTAGAGAAGCAAACCCTGCTCCTTACCTTTCTTATCTGAAGCTAGGAAGCACTTCAGTAGTTTCCAGTTCTCCTGAGCAATTCCTTCGGGTTAGTAATTCTGGTGTGGTTTCTAGTAAACCGATTAAGGGAACCAGACCAAGATCTGAAGATGCTGAGTTAGATAAGCAGCTAGCAGAAGAGCTTCGATCTAATGAAAAAGAACGTGCTGAGAATCTGATGATTGTTGATCTGATGCGTAATGACCTAGGTCAGGTATCAGAACCTTCAGATGTTGTAGTGGCTAAGTTATTTGAGGTTGAGAGTTACGCAACCGTTCACCAATTGGTGAGTACCATCACTGCTGTTTTGAAGCCAGGTTTAAATGTCTTTGATGCTGTGAAGGCAGCATTCCCTGCAGGTTCAATGACAGGTACTCCTAAACAAAGTGCAATGAGTATTTTGAGTGAACTAGAGGGAACTTCTAGAGGTATCTACTCGGGTTGCTTTGGCTATGTCTCTCTCACTGGTGCTGCCGATTTGGCTATGACTATCAGAACTATTGTTTTTGAAGAAGGTAAGGCAACCATTGGTATTGGCGGGGGAATCACTATTGATTCTGATCCGGAGGCAGAACTATTGGAGACCAAGCTGAAGGCTAGGGCTCTTCTAGGTGCTTTAGGGGTTGAGCAATAGGTATTTATCGGTTTGGTAGCCTAGAACCTAAGTATTTACCTGAATTGAGATCATGAACGAGATTCGCAACGAGCCAACTGGTCCTGACGTCTTCGCTATCCAGGAGAAGTGGCTACCGGTTTGGGATGAACTAAAGCCTTTTGCCTCTGGCAATAAGGACGATAACCGTCCTAAGAAGTATGTCTTGGACATGTTCCCTTACCCTTCAGGGGATCTTCACATGGGTCACGCTGAGGCTTATGCCCTAGGCGATGTGATTGCTCGTTACTGGATCCAAAAGGAATACAACGTAATGCACCCGATCGGTTGGGATGCCTTTGGTCTTCCAGCTGAGAATGCTGCCATCAAGAGAAACTTAGATCCAAGAGCTTGGACCTACGACAACATTGAACTGCACAAAGCGTCAATGAGAAGGTATGCCTGTTCTTTTGACTGGGAAAGAATCATCAGAACCTGTGATCCTATTTACTACCGATGGAACCAGTGGTTGTTCTTAGAGTTATATAAGAAGGGTTTGGCATACCGCAAGAACTCTATGGTCAACTGGTGTCCTTCCTGTCAGACAGTTCTAGCTAACGAGCAGGTTGTTGGTGGAGCTTGTGAGCGTTGTGATTCTGTTGTCACTAAGAAAGCTCTAACTCAGTGGTTCTTCAAGGTAACTGAGTATGCAGACAGATTGTTAGATGACCTAGATACCTTGGAAGGTAACTGGCCTTCAAAGGTTCTCTCAATGCAGAGAAACTGGATTGGTAGAAGCTAC
>Ga0164295_10003350_pt1 | contig 12924 bp, 5 predicted proteins | sample GEODES006metaG_FD_111798 | JGI IMG/M metagenome (GOLD analysis project Ga0164295, IMG submission 111798) | Oligotrophic lake water microbial communities from Sparkling Lake, Wisconsin, USA - GEODES006 metaG | ecosystem: Environmental > Aquatic > Freshwater > Lake | place: USA: Sparkling Lake...
AGCGGAGCGCTCGGTGAAACTCGCGGAAGGCCAGTATGATCGTGGTCTGGCGGATATCTTGACCTTGCTCGATGCCCAGCAGCGCGCCTTCGATGCCCGCAGTTCAGTGCTCGCCGTGAAGGCCCAACGTCTGCGCAATCGCGCGGACTTGCATCTGGCGCTGGGCGGGGAGTTTTGAGTGGTCCGCACGGCCCCACCGAGCGGCAGCTGCATCGGGACGATGCGGACTACCTCCGCCGCTTTTCCCCTCGCAACTAAGCCCGTCTGTGTGACGTTCCATCCTCGCCCCCCATGACTCGATTGCTTCGTTTTATCATCCCTGTTGTCATCCTTGCCTGTTGTGGCTTGGGGGCGAAGTGGCTGCTGGATAACCCACCGCAGACCGTGATGATGGAAATGCCTCCCGTGCTGGTGCAGGTGGAGGGCACGCGGTTGAAAGCCAGTTCGTTCCCTGTGCACGTGCGTTCGCAGGGCACGGTGCAGCCGCGCACGCAGACCACGCTGCTGCCAGAGGTGAGCGCACGGATCGTGGAGGTCAGCCCGAACTTCAAAGCAGGCGGCTTCTTCGAGAAGGACGAGACCTTGCTGAAGCTGGACCCGGTGGACTACGAGACAGCGGTCGTCGTTGCCAAGGCCAGTGTAGCGCAGGCGGAGGCAACGCTGGCCGAGGAGCAGGCGCGGGCCGAGCAGGCGCTGGAGAACTGGAAGGCGCTGGGCCGCACGGGTGAGCCGGGTGCGATGGTGCTGCGCAAGCCACAACTGGCCAAGGCGGAGGCGGATGTGGCCTCGGCCAAGGCGCAGGTGATGAAGGCCCAACGCGACCTGGAGCGCACCGTCATCAAGGCTCCCTTCGCCGGGCAGGTGCTGGAGCAGCTGGTCGATGTCGGCCAGCTCGTCAGCAGCGGCACGCAACTGGCCAAGGTCTTTGCCGTGGACTACGTGGAGATCCGCCTGCCCTTGCCGGAGCGGGAGATGCGCTTCTTGTCGCTGCCTGAAAACTATCGCAACGCGGTTGCCGGAGCCTCGGCTGCGGCGGTGCAGTTCAAGGCCACGGTCAATGGCAAGCCCGCGGCCTGGCAAGGCCAGCTGGTGCGGGTGGAAGGGGCCATGGACATGAACACGCGTCAGGTCGTGGCGGTGGCGCAGGTGAACGATCCTTATGCCAAGCGCAGCGATGGTGCGCCGCCTTTGAAGATCGGCCAGTTCGTGCAGGCGGAGATCGCGGGCGAGGTGCTGAAGGATGTCTTCATCATCCCCCGCAGCGCGGTGCGCGCGGGCAATGAGATCATTCTGATCAGCGAGCAGAACACGCTGCGGCGGCTGACGGTGGAACCGCTGGTCTCGGACGAGAAGCAGATCGTCATTTCCATCCAAGCGCCGAAGGCTCCGAAGGTGGGCGAGGTGCTGTGCCTCACGCCCATTCCCTTCCCGGCGGATGGCGCGCGCGTGCTGCCCACCATTGATGGACAGAAGGACCCAGGGGTGGCCAAGTCGGGCGGTCCGCAGGCATCCAAATCGACTCCGCCTGCCAATGGCGGTCCGTCTTAACCTGCCATGATTGCTTGGTTCGCGAGGAATGGCGTCGCCGCCAACTTGTTGATGGTCGCCGTTATCGCGGCGGGAGCCATCACGTTGTGGCAGGGCAAGATCCCGGTGGAGGTCTTCCCGGAAGTGCCTTCCCGCATCGTGGAGATCTCCGTGCCCTATCCTGCCTCGGCACCCGAGGAAGTGGAGGAGATGATCGTGCTGAAGATCGAGGAATCGATTCAGCAGGTCTCGGGCATCAAGCACATCAACTCCACGGCCTCGTCCAGCGGTGCGACGGTCATGGTGGAAGTCGAGGAAGGGCTCGATCCGCGCCAGGTGCTGGAGGACATCAAGATCCGCGTCGATGCCATTCCACAGTTTCCCGAGGACGCGGAGAAGCCGGTGATCCAGATTTCGGATGATCGTCGCTCGGTGATCTCCGTCGTGATTGCCGCCGACATGGCCGAGCGCGACATGCGCCGCCTCGGCGAGCAGGTGCGCGATGAACTGGCTGCACAGCCGGGCATTTCGCATGTGGAGCTGTCCGGCTCGCGCGCTTATGAGATTTCCATCGAGGTCTCCGAGGACACGTTGCGCAAATACGGCCTCACGCTGGAATCCATCAGCAGCGCGATTCGCAATGCGGCTATCGACCTGCCTGCTGGCGTGGTGAAGACCGAGGCGGGGGATGTGTCGATCCGCACACGGGGCCGTGCTTACACCGGTGACGACTACGCGCGGGTGGTGGTGCTGACGCAGCCCGATGGCACCAAGCTGACGCTGGGCGAGGTGTCGAAGATTGAGGACGGCTTCAGCGAGAATCCGCTGATCGCGCGACTGAATGGCAAGCGCTGCGTGGTGGTGAATGTCACGCGGGAAGGCAATGAAAGCGCGATCGACATCGCGGACAACGTCAAGGGCTACATCAACGAGGCGCGCGGCCGCCTTCCCAATGGCGTGACGATTGAGTTCTGGAACGACCGCTCGAAGATTGTGAAAGGCCGCATCCAGCTGCTGCTGGAGAATGCGCGCAGTTCCTTGATCCTGGTGCTGATTTGCATCGGCCTGTTTCTGCGGCTCGAGTCGGTCTTCTGGATCGTGGTGGGCCTGCCGGTCTCGTTTCTCGGAGCGTTCGCGCTCATGCCGTCGGCAGACATCGCAATCAATCTGTCCACACTTTTCGGCTTCATCCTGGTGCTCGGCATCGTGGTGGATGATGCCATCGTGACCAGCGAGCATGTGGACACGCTGCGCAAGCAGGGGCTCTCGCCGATGGATGCCGCGATCGAGGGCACGCGGCGCATGGCCGTGCCGATCACCTTCGGCGTTCTGACCACCGTGATGGCCTTCATGCCGATGGTGTTTCAGGAGTCGGACTTCAGCGTCATGTTCAAACCTATCGCGATCGTGTTCATCATGGTCATGCTGATCGCGCTGGTAGAGACGAAGATCATCCTGCCCGCGCATCTGGCGCATCCCATCCCGCTGCTGGAGAAAGTGGGGCATTGGCTGGATCCGTTGCACCGTTGGGCCGACGGCCTGCTCTATGGTTTTGTGGACCGCGTCTATCGTCCGTCGCTGCGCTGGTGCCTGGAGCATCGCTACAGCGTGCTCGCCGCGTTTTTCGGTGGGCTGGCCGTGCTGTGCGGCTTCTTCTTCAGCGGGCGCATCCTGTATGTGACCTTCCCGCGCATCGCCAGCGAGCGCATCGAAGCGCGCTTGTCCATGCTGGAGGGCACGCCCTTTGAAGTGACCGACGGGCACATCTCGCGCATCTACGAAATCGCGGAGCAGATGCGCAAGGAGTATGTGGGTCCGGATGGCAATCCCGTCATCAAGCACATCATCGCCAGCACCGGCAGCACGCGGCTGACCACCAGCGAAATCTCCGGCGGCCAGGCGCACATTGGCGAGGTGACGATGGAGACCTATGGCCCGGAAGAGCGCAGCATGAAGGTCAACACCGTGGACATGGCCAACGAGTGGCGCAAGCGCATCGGGCAGATCGTGGGTGCAGAGGAGCTGAGCTTCCGCGCGGAGATCTTCCGTGGCGGTGATCCCATCGACGTGCAGCTCGCAGGCACGAATCCGCAGGAACTGCTCGATCTTTCCACCAAGATCAAAGACAAGCTCACGCAGTATCCCGGCGTGTTCGATGTGAATGACTCGCTCGACTCCGGCCGCAATGAGATGTCGCTGCGCTTGAAGCCGGAGGCCCAGCAGTTTGGCGTGACCGTCAGCGACCTTGCGCGCCAGGTGCGGCAGGCTTTCTATGGCAATGAAGTGCAGCGCATTCAGCGCGGGCGCAATGAGGTGAAGGTCATGCTGCGCTACCCGCGCGATCAGCGCCGCAGTCTGGCCACGCTCGATACGATGCGCGTGCGGACGAGCAGCGGGCTGGAGATTCCTTTCAGCCGGGTGGCGGAGGTGAAGGTGGCCAAGAGCTTCACCACCATCCGCCGTGTGGACCGGCAGCGTGCCTTGAACATCACCGCCGATGTGGACAAGAAGACCACGGACCCGCGCGTGATCCGCGAGGACCTGGGCAAATTCATGACCGCGCTGATGGCGCAGCATTCGCATGTGAAGTGGAGCTTCGAGGGCGAGGCTCGGTCCGAGCGCGAGAGCAAAAGTTCGATGTGGGTGTCGGTCGCGGTCGTGTTGTTTGGCCTGTATGCGCTGACGGCGATTCCGTTCAAGAGCTACGTGCAGCCTTTTGTCGTGCTCATTGTGGTGCCGTTTGGTGTGGTCGGCGCGGTGCTGGGCCATGTGTTCCATGGTTTCCCCGTGAGCATGATGAGCATGTTCGGCATGTTGGCCGTCAGCGGTGTGGTGGTGAATGACACGCTGGTGCTGGTGGACGAGATCAATCACCGCCGCGAAACGGATGGCGTGCTCAGCGCCGTGCGCGAAGGCGGGGCTGCGCGATTCCGCGCCATCTTCCTGACGCAGGTGACGACGTTTGTCGGCCTCATGCCGCTGATCTTTGACTTCTCCTGGCTGGTCGATCACGCCCCCTGGGGCATCAGCCACATCGTGGAGTTCGTCTTCGGCAGCAGTAAAGCCGGCCAGAGCACTCACGCGCAGTTCCTCACACCTGTGTCCGTGGCCATGGGCTATGGCAGCTTGTTCGCCACGGTCATTTGTCTCTACCTCGTGCCGTTGTGCTACATGGCGCTGGAGGATGTGATGGAGGCTTTCGGTCGTGTGTGGCGTCGTATTTATCCCGTGGTGAAGGCGGATATGAGCGCCCCGGCTTATGCGGCTTCTGGAGAAGCCTGAACCTGTCATCGCGCGGCAACTTTCTCCATCCCTGGCAGGGCGAGCAGACGTTTGCTCTCTTCCATCAAGAACTTCACGTCCTTGAAGGGCTGGTAGCTGACATCGAGCCAGCGGAGGCGCTGCTGGGCATCGACGAGCGCGACGGCATGCAGGGGGAACTGCTCGAAGTCGTCGTGGGCGCGGTAGTGGCGGAAGGTGGCGACGTCGGCGGAGACGAGCTTCATGGGGAAGCCGCCCTTGGTCTTGGCCCACTTGTTGGCTTTGGGCAGCTCTTCCACGCTGTCGGGTGAGAGGGCGATGAGGTTGATGCCTTGCTTGGTGAACTCGCTGGCCAGCGGTTCAAAGGTGCGCAGTTGCTCCATGCAGTGCGTGCAGTTGTGACCGACGTAGAAGATGAGCAGCGTGGGTTTGCCTGTGTAATTGTTGTTAGACACCACTTTCCCATCCACGCCCTTGCCGGCCCATGCGGAAGCAGCAGGCGGCGACCAGTGCACGGGGCCAAGCGAGTCGAGTGTGGGGCGCGTGCCGGAGTCCTGGCGCACCGGGGCGGGCTTGCGCCAGCCGTCCTTAATCCCGAGCACGGCGGCCATTGCATCGGCTTGCTTCACGGCGGGCAAGTCAGTGTCCATCGCGAAGGCTTTCTCCCGAACTCGCTCGAAGCTTTTCTTCGCTTCGTCGAGCTTGCCAGTGGCCTGATACACGCGGGCTTGCAGGAGGCTGCCTTCGATGTCCTGTGGCAGGCTGGAGGCGAGTTCAGCGGCCTTGGTCTTGTCAACGTCGAGCCAGTAGCGCACCAGACGTGGCTTGGGTGTTTCCTTGGCTTTCTCCAGCGCGGCCTTGAGGTCGGCAGGCTTGGCCTTGGCTAGGATCAACTTCAGCGCGCGCAGCTCGGCGAGGCTTTCCGTGAGGGCTTTGCCTTTGTCCTCTGGCTTCTTGGCATCGGGCTTTTTCGCTTCGGGTTTGGGGGCAGCGGCGACGGCTTTCGCATCCTTCTTTGCAGGCTCGGCCTTGCGCACTTCTTCCTTCACGACGGGCTTGGCCTTTTCCTTTTTCTCGAGGGTTTCGAGCGCGGCGATGGTTTTGTCGAGTTCCTTGCCTTGGCTCGTCGCATACTGAGCGATGCCGACCGCGCGCAGGCGTGTGACTTCATGACTGGTCTGCACCACAGGCTCCAGCAGCGGACCACCATTCAGCTTCAGCAGCTCGGTCCAGAGTTCCCACTTGAGCAGGGTTTCGATCAAGCGAGTGCGCCCGTAGCTGGCGCTGCTGCGCTCTTTGTCCAGAGTGTTGTAACTGGGGTGGCGTGGGTTCTCGATCAGAGCTTTGGCAAGGTTGATGCCATCGCGGGCGCGACCGAGGTCATTCCAGGTGCGGATGAGCCATTCTTCGTTGTGCGCGTAGTTGTGAATCTGGTCGGGCAGCACCAGGCTCTTCATCATATAGGCATGGTCCACACGCGTTGAGGCCTCCTGCTGCCACGCGGCGTCATCGGGACGGTTTAGCTTGGAAAAGGTGTGCCCCGGCATGTGCCACATGTGCGCGATGCCCGGCGAGGTCTGGCCGCAGAGTGCGCCGGACTTGAGGGCGCGAGCAGGCTTGTTGTCGTCCCACAGATGAATGCGGTAGTGATGCGCCGGGTGCATCGGATTGGCGGTGAAGATCTGATCCAGCAGCGCGTCCAGCGCCTGGTTGCTGCTGATGGGCAAGTCGCTGCGGGCATCCCAGATTTTCCAGGCCAGGAAGGCCTTGGCTTCAATGTCCTCCGGGAAGTCCTGCACGATGGCCTCCAGGTCCTTGATGTAGTCCTGCTGGCGCTGCTTCTTGTCGCGCTTGTCGTCCTTGTAGAAATTCTCCAGCGAAGTGATCCACAGCTGCTCGCGCTTGCTGGCCTTGGCCTTGCGCTCGACCGCCTTAGCCAGGAAGCCCTTGGCGCGCTTCTCGTTGTTTACGTTCGCCAGGGCCATGCCCCAAAACGGCATCGCGGCGTCCGGGTCCAGCGCGCTGGCTTGGCGATGCGATCGCTCGGCCTCGAAATACCAAAAGCCATGCTGCTGGGCCACGCCCTGGGTAAAGAACTTTTGCGCGTCGGGGCTCTTTGTGGTGATGGGGAAGTCGATCTTGGGCATCCCAGCCATCAGCTCAGCGGCTTGGCGCGGGCCTTCATTGAAGGCTTCGCCGTGGAGGGAATGGCCGGGCGTTTCGTCCCCGAAACAGGCGAGGGCAGGACAAAGGGCAGCAATTCGGACGAATCGGTTCAGAAACATGGTCCTTTTCCAACGCTGCCAGAGACCATGATCCTTCCTAATCGAAGATCTAGAAGAAAACGGATTGTCTGGAATGGGAAGAAATATCTTGAGCTATGTTTATAATTATCATAACCTCTTCATCTGAAGAGGTTTCTTTTTTATGGCTGTCCCGAGCCTTATCGCCCTAAAACCTGACGCCGCCCGGTCTGATGCCCGGTCTGGATGGCGCATGGTGGCGAGGGGACGGATGCTGCTGATGGCCTTGGTGGCTGGCCTTTTCCCCCTGACTTACGCGTTGACGGTCATCCTCGTGACCGGGCTGGCACTGTGGCACGCGCACCTGTGCGTTCAGGACATTCACTACGACAGCAGCTTCGGAGGCCGGGACGTGCAACTCATCCTGACGGTTCTAGCCGAGGGGCTGGCGAGTTTTCTGCTGCTGCGGCAGTTGATCACACCGGCGGTGAAGAAAAACGCTTGGCAGATCGTGCTGCCCGGGGATCAGCCGGAATTTTTCCAAATGGTTCGCTTGGTCGCGGACAAGGTGGGAGCCCCCATGCCCGACCGGGTGGTGGTGGATAGCAGCGCCGAACTGCAGGTGGAGTTCACCAGCGTGCTGGGCGCGATTTTGAACCGCCATCTGTGCCTGCGGGTAGGCATGGCGCTGCCAGTGGGGCTGCAGTCCGCCCACTTCGCCGCCGCGCTGGCCCATGAGCTGGGGGTTTTTGGCCGGGGCTGTGGGGTCAGCTCGGCTACCTTCATCCGGGGTGTGAACCACTGGTTTATCCTGCGCATCCGGCACGATCCCTGGCTGGACTGGCTGAAGGAGCGCATCAAGAATCGCAAGCTGCCCTGGCTGGGGCGCATGCTCTGCCACCTGGCCTACGGCACCATCTGGCTGTCGCTGCGGCCGTTGCGCGTGCTGCATTCCATTTGTCGCTTGGTCACGCGCGAGGCGATGCATCACATGGTCTTCCGTGCGGACCAGTGCGCAGTGCGGCTGGCCGGGGCCGAAACCTGCGCCGAGGCCTTGCTGCGCCGCTCCCGCGTGGTGATGCGCTGGCATGAAATTCACGACCGCCTTCATTACCAGTCCGCTACCGACCGCCTGCCGGACAGCATTCCCATGCTGGTGGCTCGTGACCTGCCGGACGACCTGAACCACGACGCCGACTTGCCGCCCGGGCTGTGCTGCCACTGGATGGATATGGCTCCTAGCAACGAGGATCGTCTTCGCCGCATGGCGGCCCAAGGTGGCGATGGACTCATTGAAGCGCGGGACGAAAGCACGAACCTGTTCCGCAACTTCCACCAGCTCGCCCGGCAGGTGACCTATTTCCACTACCAGAACGACTGGGGCATCAACGTGACCGAGCACCGCCTTGTCGCCATCGAAGAGACCGTGCACGAGAACCGCGCCAGCCTGGAAGTGGTGGGCGTGCTGAGCCAATACTTTCGCGGCCTGGCCCACCCAGAGCGCGCGTTTTGCGGCATCGCCGAGGAAAACATGGCCCCGCGCGATAGCGAACTGCTGCGGCTGGAACTGCAGGACTGCCGCGAGTGGCTGAACATCTACGGCGAGCGCATGGCCACGGCCTTGGAAGAGTGGACCAAGACCTGGCAGCTGGTGCGTGATCTGGAGATGGCCCACGTGCTCTCCTGCGCCGGGCTCCCCGTGCACAAGCCGCAGTTCGATCTGCCTAGCTGGACGCCCCAGGCCTTCCGCGACGAGATCGAGCACCAGCGTGGGATCATGGACAATCTGGAGGGCATCCTGCGCCAGTATGAAGGCCGGATGGAAACGCGGCTGGCCTCCGCCTTGGAACTGCTCTGGCGGGCGCAGTCCCACGAGCTGCCGGCCAAGCTCTCTGCCATTCGTGAAACGTTGCCGAACTGGGTGCTGGTTTATGAGGCGTTGGGGCTGCATCTGCCTGTGCTGCGCGAGCTAATGACCCACTTCCATGCCTTCCAGGCGCTTGGGGCCACCGTGGCCGGCATGGTCGATTCCGATGCCTACATGGCCACGGTGCAGGCGGAGATCCCGCGCCTCGTGGGTCTGGTCGATGCGATCCTCACTCCGTTGCAGGAGTGGCCTTTCCCGTTCCGCGCGGAGGACGACGCGGGGATGCCTCTGAGCCTTGCCGCCTTCGTGGCCCCCCAGGCGCTGGAGGCGGGAGCGCTCAGCTTTGATGCCGGCGCGGGACGCCCTCGCGAGGCGGCGCAGCGCATCGCCCGCCAGCTCAACCAGGTGGTCATCCCGCTGCTGGACCGCTATCTGAATCTGTATCATCAGGCCTTCGCCTGGGTGACCAAAGCGGCCGACATGGCCGAGTGGCACTTCCTGGATCCCTTCGATGAGGAGCAGGTGGCCTACCTGGCGCGCACCATTCCGCAGCAGCGCCCACAGATGCATGTGCCCGATCCCAGCCTGACGCAGCGCTACGAAGACCCAGAGCTCGCCTATGCGTGAGCGGCTGAACGCATTTGCCCGCAGTCAGTTTTAGCGCATGATGGCGCAGTGATCCTCCTCTCAGCCCAGTCCATGCCCCGCATCGTAACGAGCAGCCCGCTGCCCATGCCGGTCACGCCTGCGGTCAAGCCCGCCAAGCCGCGCATCCTGCCGCCAGTGAAGCACAGTCCGGCCCCGATCAAGCCCGAGCCGCTGTGGCATGTCATCCTCCTCAATGACGAGAACCACACCTACGCTTACGTCATCGAGATGCTCCAAGCCGTGTTCGGGCATCCCCCGGGAAAGGGCTTCGAAATGGCCAAGACCGTGGACGAGCATGGCCGCGTGATCTGCGCCACCGTGCACAAGGAACTCGCCGAGCTGCGCCAGGAGCAGATCCACGACTACGGCCCCGATCCCCGAATCGCAGGCTCCCCTGGCTCCATGCGCGCGGAGATTGAACCGGCGGAGTGATTTGCTCAAGGCGCTGCACTGTCGCGCCTGCAACAGCGCCGGCCCAGGCTTCGTTGGTGTGTGGATGATTCGTTTGAGCCTTCTGATCGCCACCACCGCCGTCGCCGCGCCGGTGGACTACACGCGCGACATCCAGCCCCTCTTGGCCGAGCACTGCCTGGAATGCCATGGCCCCGATCAAGCCAAGGGCGGGCTGAACCTCACGACCCGCGAGCAGGCGCTGAAGCTGCTCAAGAGCGGTGCCCACGGCCTTGTCGCAGGCAAGGCCGATGCCAGTGCCGTGATGGAGCGTGTGGCCAGCAGTGACCCCGATGAACGCATGCCACCAGCGGAGAAGAAGCCGCTCAAGCCTGCCGAGATCGAGAAGCTGAAAGCCTGGATCAACGAGGGCGCGAAGTTTGACCAGCACTGGGCTTACAAGCCGCTGATGAAGCTGGAAGGCACGCGCACGGATGCCGCGCAGATTGATCGTTTCATCCAGGCGAAGCTCCAAGACCACGGCCTTCACCCTGCGCCCGAAGCCGAGCCGCACACGCTGCTGAAGCGCGCGTTCTACGATCTGCTCGGCCTGCCGCCCACACCGGAGGAGGTCGATCAATTCCTCAACGATTGTGCCGCCCAAGCCAGCCGCTCGCAGCCTGCCTCCAGCATCCCGAACGCAGTGTGGTCGGCATGGATCGACAAGCTCTTGGAAAGCCCTCACTTCGGCGAGCGCTGGGGGCGGCACTGGCTCGATGCCGCGCGCTATGCCGACAGCGACGGCTATGAAAAGGATCGTCCACGGCCCGATGCCTGGCGCTACCGCGACTGGGTGATCCGCGCGGTCAATGACGACCTTCCCTTCGATCAGTTCACCCTTCAGCAGCTCGCCGGTGATCTGCTGCCGAACGCCACGGAGGAGCAGATCGTGGCCACCGCCTTCAACCGCCAGACCCTGACCAACACGGAGGGCGGCGCGGACCAGGAGCAGTTCCGCGTGGAGGCTGTGTTTGACCGAACGGAAACGTTAGGCACCGTCTGGCTCGGCCTCACGGTCGGCTGCGCTCGCTGCCACACGCACAAGTATGACCAGATCACGCACAAGGAATACTACCAGCTCTTTGCCTTCTTCAACAACTGCGACGAAGTCACGCGCCAAGTGCCAGAGTCGCCCGAGCAATGGGCCGCGTATCAGCGCACGCATGGCGATGCCGCTGCGCGATTGGTGCCGCTGCAAAAGAAGCTGGATACCGCCAAGGCCGCCCTGCCCGTGAAGCTGCCGCAGTGGGAGAAGGTCATTCAACAGCGCCTGACTCAGGCCCGCGCCACGAAAGCAACCGCCGAGTTCAATCCGCTCCCCATCGCCAGCGTCAAGAGCAGCGGCAAGCAAACGCGCTTGGCGAAGCAGGCCGACGGCAGTTGGCTGGCCAGTGGGCCGCAAACCAAGAACGAAGCCTACACGCTGGAGATTGACACGGCCGGCCAGTCCATCGTCACGCTGCAAATCGAAGCCCTTGCGGACCCGTCTCTGCCGAGGAACGGCCCCGGTCGCGGCAATGGCAACTTCGTGCTCAGCGATGTCCGGGCGGTGTATGATGGCCGGCCGCTGCGCTTTCACTCCGCCACGGCTAGCGCGCAGCAAAAGGGCTTCGATGCGCCACGCGCCATCGACTCCGATCCCATCACCGGCTGGGCCATCAGCCCGCAGGTGGGAAAGAACCAGCAGCTCACCTTGCAACTACTGGAGCCCCTGGCCACCGCGCCAGGCAAGAAGCTCACCCTTACTCTTCATCACGGCTATGAAAAAGGCGATCACGCCCTGGGCCGCTTCCGCGTGCAAGCCAGCAGCGTCGTGACCGAGGCCAGCATCGCCCCGCCCGAGGTGGTGAAGCTGCTCAACGAAGAGCCCCAGCGGCGCAATCCTGTGGTCATCAAGCCCTTGTTCGACTGGCTGGAAAAAGTGGACGCCGATGTCGTTGCTGCTTCCTCCGCTTATGAGCTGGCCAAGGCCAAACTGCCCAAGCCGCCGCTTATGGACGTGCGCGTCATCGGCCAGCGCACTGCCAATCAACGCGAGACCAAGGTGCTGCATCGCGGCGAGTTCCTGCAACCCACAGAGGCAGTGATGCCCGCCTCTCTCAGCGTGTTGCCGCCTTTGCAAACGACCGCCAAGCAAGCCAGCCGCCTTGACCTTGCTCGCTGGCTGGTCAGCCCGCATAACCCGCTCACGCCGCGCGTCACTGTCAATCAAGTCTGGGGAAAGTTGTTCGGTGAAGGTCTGGTCAAGACCAGCGCCGACTTCGGCGTGCGCGGCAGCAAGCCCACGCATCCTGAACTGCTCGACTGGCTGGCGCGGCGGTTCATGGAGGAAGGCTGGAGCCGGAAGAAACTGATCAAGCTGATCATGATGAGCGCGACGTATCGGCAGAGCAGCGCGGCAGAAGAAGTGATGAGTGCTAAGTCATTAGTGCTCGGTTCAGAAACAGAGACCTCCGAAACTAATCACCAAGCACTAACCACCAATCACTCCCCCTCCGACCTCGACCCCCGCAACGAACTCCTCTGGCGGCAGAACCGCCTCCGCGTGGAAGGCGAGATCGTGCGTGACCTGCACCTCGCTGCCAGCGGCCTTCTCACTCGGAAGATTGGCGGCCCCAGTGTCTTCCCGCCCATGCCGCCAGACATCGCCGACCTGAGCTACGCCAACAACTTCAAGTGGGCGACCAGCACCGGCGAGGACCGCTACCGCCGTGGTCTTTACACCTTCTTCAAACGCACCGCACCGCATCCTGACCTGACCACCTTTGACTGCCCGGATGCGAATTTGACCAACATCAAGCGCACGGTCAGCAACACGCCCCTGCAAGCCCTGACCACGCTGAATGCCGAAGCCTTCAGCGAAGCCGCGCGTGCCATGAGCCAGCGCGTGCTGAAGGAGCCACTGAAGACCGACACCGAACGCCTCAC
>Ga0164295_10003351_pt1 | contig 12924 bp, 4 predicted proteins | sample GEODES006metaG_FD_111798 | JGI IMG/M metagenome (GOLD analysis project Ga0164295, IMG submission 111798) | Oligotrophic lake water microbial communities from Sparkling Lake, Wisconsin, USA - GEODES006 metaG | ecosystem: Environmental > Aquatic > Freshwater > Lake | place: USA: Sparkling Lake...
TGGAAGCGTCACATCATCTTCGATGTCACGGACAACGAATCCCCGCAGCTCGGCGACATGAATGGTGATGGCAAGCCCGAACTGGTCTGCCACACGGGCGGCCGTCTGGGCTATGCCTCGCTGGACTGGAGCGATCTGTCCAAGCGCGCCACTTACACCGCGATTACCAAGCCCGACATCAAGCGCTACTTCCGCTACACCCACGGCTACGGCTTTGGCGACATCAATGGCGACGGACGCCCCGACCTCCTGGACAAGGACGGCTGGCGCGAACAACCTGCCAAGGTCGAAGGCGATGCCGAGTGGGTTTTCCATGCCACGCCCTTCGCCCCTGAAGGCGCGCGCGGTGGTTCGCAGATGCAGGTGTATGATGTGAATGGCGATGGCTTGAACGATGTGATCACTGCCTGGGATGGCCACGGCTATGGCTTGGCTTGGTATGAGCAGAAGAAAGACGGCACGTTCACCACGCATCAGCTCATGGGCAGCAAGCCCGAAGACAGCCCGCATGGCGTGAAGTTCTCCCAGCTGCATGCGACCGACATGGCTGACATCGACGGCGATGGCGTGAAGGACTTCATCACCGGCAAACGCCGCTGGGCCCACGGCCCGAACAAGGATGAAGAACCCGGTGCCCCGCCCGTGCTCTACTGGTTCCAGATCAAGCGCGACGGCAAAGGCGGTGCCGACTTCATCCCGCACCAGATCGACAACGATTCCGGCGTGGGCACGCAGGTCAGCGCTGGCGACGTGAACAAGGACGGCAAGCAGGATGTGATGGTGGGCAACAAGAGCGGGGTCTTTGTGTTTTTGCAGAAGTAGCTGGCTGAACAGCTTGGCTTCGCGGGGATAAATACCCCTGCGGGGATCGTTATGTGATTTCGCCCTCTCGGCGGCCTTGACCAAAGGCTGCTGTGCGGCGCTCTCACGCAACCGACTTCACCCCGCCGAAGCCCATGAAATCAAGCTTTCCCTCCCTGTCCTGCCACCGTGTCGTCACGGTGCTCGCCATTGCCTCGACCGTCGCGTTCGCCGCGCCGAAGAAGGAGGAGGTGATCGATCCGAACGCGCCGGTCAGTTTCTACAAGCAGATTCGCCCGATCTTCCAGGCCCAGTGCCAGGGCTGCCATCAACCGGCGAAAGCCAAGGGCGACTACATCATGACGGACTTCGGCGCGATGCTGAAGGGCGGCGAGGAAGGCGTGGCGGTGGAGGCTGGCAAGCCGGATGCGTCCAACTTGCTGAAGCTCATCACGCCTTTGAACGGCAAAGCTGAGATGCCGCAGAAAGCCGACCCGCTGCACGAGACGCAGATCGCATTGATCAAACGTTGGATCGCGGAAGGTGCCAAGGACGACACGCCAGCCACGGCGAAGCAGGAGTTCAGCATGGAGAAGCCGCCCGTGTATGTGACCGCGCCGTTGATCACCAGCATGGACTACTCGCCTGACGGCACCTTGATCGCCGTGGCAGGCTATCATGAGGCGCTGGTGCACAAGGCGGATGGCAGCGGCATCGTGGCACGTCTGGTGGGCTTGTCGGAGCGCATCAACAAGGTGGCTTTCTCGCCGGATGGCAAGAAACTCGCGGTCGCTGGTGGCAGTCCCGCGCGCATGGGCGAGCTGCAAGTGTGGGACCTCGCGAAGACCAAGCTGGAGATGTCGGTCTCGACCACGTTTGACACGCTTTCAGGTGTTAGCTGGTCGCCCGATGGCAAGCTGATCGCCTTCGGCTGCGCGGACAACACCATGCGCGTGATCGACGCGGCGAACGGCAAGCAAGTCATGGTGAGCAACAGCCACAGTGATTGGGTGCTCGACACCGTGTGGACCCTGAAAGGCGATAAGCTCGTTTCCTGCGGCCGCGACATGGCGGTGAAGCTGACGGAGGTTGCCACGCAGCGCTTCATCGACAACATGACCTCCATCACGCCCGGCGCGCTGAAAGGCGGCGTGCATGTGCTGGCGCGGCATCCGCTGCTGGATGAAGTGCTGATCGGTGGCGCGGACGGCATTCCGCAGATCTACCGCACGGACCGCATTACCAAGCGCGTCATCGGCGACAACGCGAACCTCATTCGCAAGTTCCCCGCCATGCAGGGCCGTATCTTCGGCGTGGATTTCGCTCCTGATGGCAAGCGTATCGTCGCGGGTTCCAGCCATGACTTCTCCGGCACCGTCAGCATCTATAGCTCGGACTATGACAGCAACATGCCGGACGCGGTGAAGAAGATTGTCGAGACTGTGAACGGCAAGGGGCCGGAGCTGGATGCGTGGGTGACCAAGGATGTCAAAGTGCTCGCTACCACTGAGATTCCTGGCAGCGGCGTGTTTGCGGTCAGCTTCAGTCCTGATGGCAAGACGGTGGCGGCAGCGGCGGCCGATGGCCAGATTCGATTAATCGACGCGGTTACGGGCAGGATCAGCAAGCAGTTCGTCAGTGTGCCCCTGAGCAAGAAGGAAGAGCTGGCCGCCAGTGATGTGATCGTCGATGACACCGTGCGAATCGAGGCCAAGAAGGACAACTTCATGGAGGATCTACACGCCGGGGCCCAGGTGGCCACGCTGGAGGTGCAACCTGCCGCCGTGAAGATCGGCAAGGCCACGGAGTATGCGCAGCTGTTGATCACCGCGAAGATGACCGACGGCACCACCGCCGATGTCACCCGCATGGCGAAGCTGACGCTGAAAGGCGATGTGGCGAGCCTCGACAAACGCGGCATGATCCGACCGGACAAGGATGGCAGAACCGCGCTGGAGATCGCCTTCCATGGCAAGACGCAAGCGGTGCCGGTTGAGGTCAGTGGCATGAATGCGGTGTTCCATCCCGACTATGTGCGCGATGTAATGCCGATCCTTTCGAAGCTAGGCTGTAACCAGGGCACCTGCCACGGCAGTAAGGACGGCAAGAACGGCTTCAAGCTCAGCTTGCGCGGCTATGATCCGATCTATGACGTGCTCGCTTTCACCGACGAACTCAGCTCGCGTCGCGCGAATGTGGCGTCGCCTGAGCACTCGCTCATGCTGTTGAAAGCCAGCGGTGCGGTGCCGCATGAAGGCGGTCAACTCACCGTGCCGGGCGAGCTTTATTACGAGACGATGAAGGCCTGGATTCGCAACGGCGCGAAGCTGGACCTGAAGACACCGCGCGTGACCCGCATCGAGGTCTTCCCGAAGAATCCGGTCATTCAAAAGATCGGTTCGCGCCAGCAGATGCGCATCCTGGCCATGTATGCCGAGGGCTACACGCGAGATGTCACAGCAGAGGCCTTCATTGAGAGCGGCAACACGGAAGTCGTCGAGGCCGACAAGAAGGGCCTCTGCACCACGGTGCGCCGTGGCGAGGCTCCGGTGCTCGCGCGCTTTGAAGGCAACTACGCCGCGACCACCATCACGGTCATGGGCGACCGCACGGGCTTTGCTTGGAAGGAGCCGGCGAAGTTCAACAAGATTGACGAACTCGTCGCGCAGAAGTGGCAGCGCATGAAGATCGAGCCTTCGGGCCTGTGCACAGATGCGGACTTCATCCGCCGTCTGCATCTCGATCTGACCGGCTTGCCACCCACTGCGGAGGAAGTTCGTGCCTTCATGGCCGACACGCGCGAGCAGCGGGTGAAGCGTAATGAATTGATCGACAAGCTGATCGGCAACGACGCCTTCGTTGATCACTGGGCGAACAAGTGGGCCGACATGTTGCAAGTGAACAGCAAGTTCCTTGGCACGGAGGGCGCGACCACGCTGCGCGCCTGGATTCGTGATCAGGTGAAGAGCAACACGCCTTACGACCGCTTCGCCTATCGCATCATGACCGCCACGGGATCGAACAAAGACAATCCTGCTTCCAGTTATTTCAAGGTGCTGCGTGATCCGGTCGAGATCATGGAGAACACCACGCACCTGTGGCTGGCCACGCGCTTCAACTGCAACAAGTGCCACGACCATCCTTTCGAGCGCTGGACGCAGGATCAGTATTATCAAACGGCGGCGTTCTTCGCGCAGACAGAATTGAAGGCCGATCCGAAAGCCGCTGGCCAGACCATCGGCGGCAGCGCGGTCGAAGGAGCCAAGCCGCTGTATGAAATCGTGGCCGACAAAAAAGACGGAGATGTGCTGCACGACCGCACGAAGCAAGTCACCCCGCCGGCCTTCCCGTATGACACGCAGTTGGCGTCCATCACGAACACGAGCCGTCGTGAGAACTTCGCGACGTGGCTGACCTCATCGGACAATGATTACTTCGCCATGAGCTATGCGAATCGCATCTGGGGCTATCTCACAGGCACCGGTGTGATCGAACCGCTGGATGACATCCGTGCGGGCAACCCGCCGAGCAATCCCGAGCTGCTCCAGCACTTGACCAACGAGTTTGTGCAGAGCGGGTTCAACGTGCGTCACCTCATGCGCATCATCTGCCAGAGCCGCACCTACCAATTGAGCCTCGACACCAACAAGTGGAACGAGGACGACACGATCAACTACAGCCACGCCAAGGCACGTCGCTTGCCAGCCGAGGTGCTTTTTGATGCCGTTCACGCAGTCACGGGTTCGGCACCGAACATCCCTGGTGTGCCCGCTGGCACTCGCGCGGCCCAGCTAGCTGATGCGCAGATCAAGCTCCCTGATGGCTTCCTGGGCAACTTCGGTCGCCCGGTGCGCGAGAGCGTCTGCGAGTGTGAACGTAGCAACGATGTGAACCTCGGTCCCGTCATGGCCCTGATGTCCGGCCCGACCGTGGGTGATGCCATCAGCAGCCCGACCAATGCCATCGCGAAGCTCGCGACTGAGATCAAAGACGACCGCAAGCTGATCGACGAAATCTTTGTCCGCATCATCAACCGCCCTGCGACGGCGAAGGAGATCGATGCCGCGCTGGCTTCGATGAATGGCATGGATGCCGAAAACAAGGCGCTGACTGCTGAGTGGCAGGCGAAGGAAGCCGAGCAGAAACCAGTCATTGCCAAGGCCGAAGCTGACCGAGCGGCAAGCATCGCCGCCACTAAGGCAGAGCTGGACACTTACCAAAGCAAGATGGCACCCGAGGTGAAGAAGAAGGAAGACGCGCGGGCGGCTGCGATCAAGAAAGCTGAGGGCACGGTGAAGGCCGTGGCTGATGCCGCGCCGCCTTTCCAGGCGACGTGGGAAGAGCGCGTGGACTTGAGCACTGAGTGGGTGCCGCTGGATGTCACGGTGGGCAAGTTCAACGGCGTCGAGAAGCTGGAGAAGCAAGCCGATGGCTCCATCTTCGCCACGCCGTATGCCGATGGTCGTCAGGTGCCGGGCAACTACGTGATCAGCGCCAAGACAAAGCTGGAGGGCATCACCGCTTTCAAGCTAGAGATGTTGCCGGATGACCGTCTGCCGAACAATGGGCCAGGTCTCGCGCCCGATGGCAACTTCGTGCTCACGCAGTTCGCTGTGCAGGCGAATCCTGGCAATGCCAAGCGCCCGGCGAAGAAGGCTGGTGCGGTGACCTTGGTGCGCCCCCGCGCTGACTTCATGCAGAAGAACTTCGACATCAATGAAGCGCTCAAGGCGGGCAATCGCGATCGTGGCTGGGCCGTGTCGCCGGACACGGGTTATCGCCATGAAGCCATCTTTGAAGCTGCTGAGCCCGTGGGCTTCGAAGGCGGCACCACGCTGAGTTTTACCCTGAGCCAGGCCTTCCAGAACGGGAAGTATAACATCGGCAAGTTCCGCCTCTATGTCACCACCAGCCCTGTCATTCGCTTCGGTGTCTCCAAGGCGATTGCCGACATCGTGAAGACGCCCGCCACCATGCGCAGCAAAGAACAGGTCGCGATGCTCAACGCGCATTTCCTCGACCAGTATCGCGACTACCAGACCAACAAGCGCTTGCTCGCCGTCGCCAAAAGGCCGTTGCCCGTGGACCCCATGCTAGTGGAGCTGGAACAGAAGCACACGAACGCGCAGCGCCCGATCGTGATCGATCCCAAGCTGGTGCAGCTGCGTCGCGATGCGGACCTGAGCCAGAAGCAACTCGGCAATCAACGCCTGACCGCCGCGCAAGACCTAGCTTGGGCGCTGATCAATTCACCGGCGTTCTTGTTCAATCACTGATTTCTACCTGTTCGGTGTTCACGCTTTAGCGTGCCTACGACAGCGCCCGCTGAAGTGCGAACACCGAACGGGATCATTTCGCGCTTGGCGAGAAGGCCTTCACGATCTCGTCCGCTTCCAGCACCACGTCGATGTCGAGCTTGCGGGCGAGGCTGCGGATCGCGCTTTCCTGCCCGGGCGCTGGCTTGAAGACCACCAGTGTCGCCGCGCGGGCACCGATGCGTCTGGCTCGTTCGGCCAGGCCTTCCAGCACGTCCATCGGCGGGCGTGTCAGGCTGGCCCGGCAGCAGATCAGCCGTGCCTGGGTCAGTTGCTGGTCCAGGCAGAGAATGTCGGGTTCACTGTTGTCGGCCGACGCGTTCACCGGCTCCACAGCCCAAGTGACTTCCAGAAAGCGGGGGTTGCGCAGCAGGCAGTCCAGCACGGCCAGCTCGATCCAGCCATGCGTGATCAGGCCGAGCGTGCGCTCGATCGAGCGTCGTGTCGCCTGGGCGATCAACTTGTCCTCGCGGACCAGGCCGGCTGCCTTGGCTGCGGCAAGCATCTGACGGCCTGGCTCGGTGCTGCTGGCGGCGGCAGGCAGGGGTTTTGTCAGCAGGGTGGTCAGTTCCTCCGCGCTGTTGGGCAGCCGGTCATTCTGGCTGTAAAAGTGAGCACGCAAAGCTTTGTTAAACTGATCGAGCACACCCCAGTGCTGGTTGCGTAGTTCGTAGGCCTTCAAGCCAAAGGCGCGCAGCGCGTCCGGAGCCTTCTCGCCGCGCCAGTCGCTGAGATTGCGGCCCTCCAGCGCCAGCCACAGGCGCAGGCTGAATTTCTTGACCAGCTCCCGCCCGTCGGCGGCTGGCAGAGCCCGTCCCGTGCGTCCATCGCTCAGCCGCAGCGTCGCGGCATCGCAATGCACGGATGACCGGTTCAAGAGCATGGCGGCTAGATACGCGCCGACACTGAGCAGCGTGCCGCCGCCGCTGAAGTTGATGCCCATGCCGGGATTGGCCAGCAGCACTCCGGCGACGGCTTCCTTAACGGCCGAAACTTCAGGCGAGGCCTTGATCACCTGGTCCACAAACTTGGGCTGCCAGCCTTTGAAGTCCGGCTCCTGAGTCAGGGCTTGCAGCACTTGACGGAAAAGTGTGGCCGCCTGTTCCTGGGCCTTGTCCTCGGTGCGCAGGTGCAGGATGCGTGAGGGCCGCAGCGCGATCACTGGCAGCAGGTTCGCGAGCACGTCATCCGTGCTGAATTGCAGGATGCTGGGGCCTGCGAGCGGCTGCTTTTGAGAGGGCGTAGTGTCCTGGGGTTTCATGCGGGGCGGGAGGGGGAGCAGAGCGCGGGGTGGTCGGCGGCGCAACTTGTGCCTGTGACTGAATCACTCGCTGTGAATGAGGTTGTCGCCAGGTCCTGGGCCTGAGTTTATCGTTCTGACTCGGGCTAAAGTATCGGGACTATGGCGCGTGTTGTCTCGTGTCCGCGAGGGGGGCTTCCCGGCTATTCTTCATTCTGTCCCTGGCAAGACCGTTCAAGCAATCGTGCAAACAAGAAGCCCCATCCCAGCCTGGGGAGGCCGAGATGGGGCGGTGGGTTTTTTGGCTCCAGATTACTTCGACAGGTCGAAGCGATCCAAATTCATGACCTTCGTCCAGGCAGCGACGAAGTCGGTGACGAACTTCGCTTTCGCGTCCTCACAGGCATAGACCTCGGCGGTGGCGCGGAGCTGGGAGTTCGAGCCGAAGACGAGGTCGATGGAGGTGGCCATCCACTTCATGGCGCCGGTCTCGCGGTCGGTGCCTTCGTAGAAGTGCTCGCAGCGAGGCGAGACCTTCCATTCGGTATCCATGCTCAGCAGGTTCACGAAGAAGTCGTTGGTGAGGGCACCACGGTTCTTGGTCAGCACGCCGAGGTCAGGATGACCGGTGTTGGTGCCGAGCACTCTCATGCCGCCGACAAGGACGGTCATTTCAGGCACGGACAGCGTAAGCAACTGCGCACGATCCACGAGGTTCTCGGGCGCGGGGCGGTCGAGTTCGTGGCCGAGGTAGTTGCGGAAGCCGTCGTGCTTCGGTTCGAGCCAGGCGATGGATTCCACATCGGTCTGCTCCTGGGTGGCGTCGGTGCGGCCAGGGGTGAAGGGAACCTTCACGTCGTGACCGGCCTTCTTGGCGGCGGCTTCGACCGCAGCGCTGCCAGCGAGGACGATGAGGTCGGCGATGGAGATCTTCTTGCCGCCGGACTGGGCGCTGTTGAACTCGGTCTGGATGGCTTCCAGCTTGGTGAGCACCTTGGCAAGTTGGGCTGGGTTGTTGACTTCCCAGTCCTTCTGAGGGGCGAGACGAATGCGGGCACCATTGGCACCACCGCGCTTGTCGCTGCCACGGAAGGTGGCGGCGGAAGCCCAGGCCGTGGCGACGAGTTCGGAGGTGGTCAGGCCGGAGTCCAGGACCTTGGCCTTGAGCTGGGCGATGTCCTGCTCGTTGACCAGTTCATGATCGACGGCGGGAATGACGTCTTGCCAGATCAGTGTTTCCTTCGGCACTTCAGGGCCAAGGTAGCGGGCGAGGGGACCCATGTCGCGATGCGTGAGCTTGAACCAGGCCTTGGCAAAGGCGTCAGCAAACTCACCGGGGTTCTCCAGGAAGCGGCGCGAGATTTTCTCATACGCTGGGTCCGTGCGCAGCGCGATGTCCGTGGTGAACATCATCGGTGCGTGAGTCTTGCCCGCCACGTGTGCATCCGGCACGGTGCCTTGGCCAGCGCCGCCTTTCGGGGTCCACTGCTGAGCACCGGCGGGGCTCTTGGTAAGTTCCCACTCAAAGGCGAACAAGTTGGTGAAGTAACCGTGGGACCAAGCGCGTGGCGTGGTGGTCCAGGCACCTTCCAGGCCGCTGGTGATGGTGTCTTCCGCGTTGCCCTTGCCGAACTTGTTCTTCCAGCCGAGGCCTTGTTCTTCGAGCGGCGCGCCTTCAGGCTCGGGACCGACATTGCCTTCCGGCGTGGCGGCTCCGTGCGCCTTGCCAAAGGTATGACCACCAGCAATGAGGGCGACGGTTTCCTCGTCGTTCATGGCCATGCGTGCGAAGGTTTCGCGGATGTCCTGGGCAGCAGCGAGCGGGTCAGGCTTGCCGTTCGGGCCTTCGGGATTCACGTAAATGAGGCCCATTTGCACAGCGGCGAGAGGCTTCTCCAGCTTGCGCTCATCCTGGTAGCGCTTGTCACCCAGCCAGGTGGTTTCTGGTCCCCAGTAGATATCTTCCTGCGGCTCCCACACATCGGCACGCCCCCCGGCGAAGCCGAAGGTCTTGAAGCCCATGGATTCGAGCGCGACATTGCCGGCGAGGATCATGAGGTCGGCCCAGGAGATCTTGTTGCCATACTTCTGCTTGAGCGGCCAGAGAAGGCGGCGCGCCTTGTCCAGGCTGGCATTATCTGGCCAGCTATTCAGTGGGGCGAAGCGCTGCGTGCCATAACCGGCTCCGCCACGGCCATCCGTCACGCGATACGTGCCCGCGCTGTGCCAAGCCATGCGAATCATGAAGGGGCCGTAGTGACCGTAGTCAGCAGGCCACCACTTCTGCGAGGTGGTCATCAGCTCGTTGAGGTCCTTCTTGAGCGCGGCGTAGTCGAGCTTTTTGAACTCCTCGGTATAGTTGAAGCCTTCGCCCATCGGGTCACCCTTGGGCGAGTTTTGATGAAGGATCTTGAGGTTCAACTGGTTAGGCCACCAGTCGCTGTTGGTCATGGCTCCGGCGGCGGTGTGGCGGCCGGGGCCGGCTGGCGCGCCCATCACGGGGCATTTGCTGATGTCATCCATAGGTTTGGCAGGGTTGAGTTGAGCTGGCTTGTCTTGAGCCAGCGCAGACACCCAAGGTGTCAGCGCCAAGCTCATGAGCAAAGCTCTGAGTTGGAACAATTTCATAGTTGGTTGGAGTGCCAGCGACTGAGGTTGGGCAGGCGCGGCGGCGGAGTTATAGCGGATGAAGGGGTTGCAGCCAATGCATTGTTCGAATGCTTGCCATGCGGCTGGCGCATAGCTAGTCTGTCGGCTTGAAGAACGACCTCAATCTCCAACTGCTCGAGCACTTCGTCGTCCTCGCACGGACCAAAAACTTCACCCGGGCTGCAGAGGAGCTGCACCTCTCGCAGTCCGCCCTGAGCCGAGCGATTCAAAAGCTGGAGGACCAGTTTGGTCAGCCGTTGTTCGAGCGCAAGCCACGCGAGGTCTTGCTGACGGATCTCGGCGAGTTGCTGCTCGAACGCGCCAAGGGCATCTTGAAGCTGATGGAGGACACGTTCTCCGAGCTTGCCGATGCGGGACGGCGGGGCCGCATCCGCCTGGGCACGATTCCGACGATCGCGCCGTTTTTTCTGCCCAGCATGCTCAGCCGCTTCGCTGAAAAGCACCCAGAGATTTCCGTCGTGGTGCAGGAGGACACGACAGATAATCTGATCAAGCGTTGCAGTCATGGAGAGATCGATCTTGCCCTCCTCGCGCTGCCCATCCTCGCGAAAAATGTCGAGCTTGAGCCTTTGTTTGATGAGGAGCTGCTGCTGGTGGTGCCGGTGGGTCACCCTTTGGCAAAGGCCAAATCCGTCGGGATTGAAGCGGTGGATGGCTATCCCTTTGTGATGCTGAACGAGGCGCACTGCCTGTCAGACAACATCGCCAGCTTCTGCCGCCGGAAGTCCGTGCAGCCCGTCACCGTGGAGCGCACCAGCCAGCTCGCGACTGTGCAGGAGTTGGTAACACTGAACCACGGTGTGTCGATCGTGCCGGAAATGGCGCGGAAGATCGACACCAGCGACCGGCGGGTTTATCGCTCCTTCAGCGGAGAGCAACCGGTGCGCACCGTGGCGATGATGTGGAATGCGCATCGCTTCCAAAGCAAGTCCGTGAAGGCGCTGATGCAGCACATCCGGCAGCACTCTCAAACGCCACTACAGGCGGGCCGGCGCAAGCGGTAGGTGCATGGTGGCGAGCTGATCGTGCGCCGACGCCCTGGGAGGCTCCGGTGATGAGGGCGGTCTTGCCGGTAAGGTCGATGGAAATCATGCGGCATGGTTGTGGAACGTGCCGCGTCTGGGGCAAGGCTTTCCGTCGTTGAGCTTCACGTTGCATCCCGCGCTGCTCCTGGCCAGAATGCAGGCCTTTCCCGATGGCCACCGCGACCCATGCTCCCACTGTTGTGATCGATGATCTCTACCCTTGTCTGGAGGGCGGGCGCTATCCCATCAAACGCGTGATTGAGGAGCCGCTGGAAGTGTATGCGGACATTTTCAAAGACGGGCACGACGTGATCACGGCGGTGCTGAAGTGGCGGAAGGTGGGAGCCAAGCGCTGGTTCGAGGCACCAATGTCATCCTTGGAAAACGATCGCTGGAAGGGCCGTTGTAGCTTTGCGGCACCCGGGCGTTGGGAGTATGTGGTCGAGGCCTGGGCCGACACCTACAAGACCTGGAAGAAGACGTTTCTGGCGCGCTGGAAGGGCAATGACCCGGACCTGCCGATTGAGGCATTGGAGGGCGCGCGTCTGCTGGTGGAGGCGGCGAAGAAAGCCCGGGCCGCTGGCGTGCAAGAGGTCGCCGCGCAGCTGGAAGACTGCGCCGAGATGCTGGGCAAGGTGCCGCCGGGCGAGGTGATGGACCTGTTGCAGAGCGATGAGTTGCAGGCGCTGATGGACCCTCATGCGGACCGTTCGCTGTCCACCGAATCGAAAACGTTGAGTGTCATCGTGGAGCGTGAACGCGCGAGGTTCTCGGCCTGGTATGAGTTTTTCCCGCGCAACGCGGAAGGCCGCGCGGACAAGCACAGCACGTTTCGCGAATGCGTGGCGCGCCTGGATGACGTGAAGGCGATGGGCTTCGACACCATCTACTTCCCGCCGATTCACCCGATTGGAGAGACGAACCGCAAGGGCAAGAATAACACCCTGACCACGGTGCCGGGGGATGTGGGCTCGCCCTGGGCCATCGGTGCCAAGACCGGCGGGCACAAGGACGTGGAGCCCGCGCTGGGCTCCATGGATGACTTCGTGTGGCTGGTGCAGCAGGCGAAGGAACGAGGCCTCGAGATCGCGCTGGATTTTGCCATCAACTGCTCGCCTGATCATCCGTATGTCAAGGACCACCCGGACTGGTTTTACCAGCGGCCCGATGGCTCGATCCGCTACGCAGAGAACCCGCCGAAGAAGTATCAGGACATCTACCCGATCAACTTTCACTGCGCCGATTGGAAGAACCTGTGGCGCGAGTTGATCAGCGTGGTGCAGTTCTGGGTGGACAAGGGCGTGAAGGTGTTTCGCGTGGACAACCCGCACACCAAGCCCGTGGCCTTCTGGGAGGAACTGATTGCCGATGTGCAGGCCAAAGACCCGGACGTGATCTTCCTGAGCGAGGCCTTCACCAAGCCAAAGATGATGCAGACACTGGGCAAGGTGGGCTTCACCCAGAGCTACACGTATTTCACCTGGCGCACGACGCCGCTGGAGATGCGCGAGTATGCGACCGAGCTGACACAGAGCGAGATGCGCTGGTATTACCGGGGCAATTTCTGGCCGAACACGCCGGACATTCTTCCGCATGAACTGCAAAACGCACCGGCCTCGAAGTTCCGCCTGCGCGCGGCTTTGGCGGCCACGCTGTCTTCCACCTGGGGCATGTATTCCGGCTTTGAACTGTGCGAGGGCGAGCCGTTGCCGGGCAAGGAGGAGTATTTGGACAGCGAGAAGTTCCAACTGCGTGACCGCGACTGGAACGCGCCGGGCAACATCAAGGGTTTCATTCGCGAGTTGAACCGCATTCGCCGCGAGCATCCGGCGATGCACCTCTACGACAACCTGCGCTTTCACCACGCGGACCA
>Ga0164295_10003352_pt1 | contig 12923 bp, 10 predicted proteins | sample GEODES006metaG_FD_111798 | JGI IMG/M metagenome (GOLD analysis project Ga0164295, IMG submission 111798) | Oligotrophic lake water microbial communities from Sparkling Lake, Wisconsin, USA - GEODES006 metaG | ecosystem: Environmental > Aquatic > Freshwater > Lake | place: USA: Sparkling Lake...
CATGAGACACATTGATCGTGATACCACGCTCACGCTCTTCAGGCGCCTTATCAATGTTCTCAAACTCAGTAAACGAGTTACCAGGAACACGATCAGCCAACGTCTTAGTAATAGCCGCAGTCAGCGTGGTCTTCCCATGGTCAATATGACCCATCGTGCCAACATTCACGTGCGGCTTCGTACGCTCAAACTTCTCTTTTGCCATGAGATGGCACTCCTAGATGTCGTGCCCCGGAGGGCTTGGGGCACGCCGTTTCCGCCGTGCCGATGGGTGTGATGTGTTGTGTTACTTCGTGGAATCAAGGTTCGGCTTGTTCAGCCGAACCTCTTCTCCACGAGGCGTGGTAGCGGCGGTCAGACTTGAACTGACGACCCCTCGATTATGAGCCGAGTGCTCTTACCAACTGAGCTACGCCGCCCCCTTTGGCGGACCCGGCAAGCCGGGCCTGCGATGAACCAGCAAGCCAGTTCGACGCGAGCCCCCTGTCAGAATCGAACTGACGACCTTTTCCTTACCATGGAAACGCTCTGCCGACTGAGCTAAGGGGGCAGGAACTCCGGCGGACCGGTGGACCGGTCCGTGAGACTAGCGGAGCCCTCGGTGCCCCTCCAACCCCCGAACTTATTCACGGTCCACCAACACGCGTCACTCAAGAATCCTGCTCTCCGCGGCCGATGAGGACGACATGAAGTTTGAACGGCTTGTAATCGAATCAGGGGACGTTCAGACGTGCCTCGACCTCCACCCGCAACTCACCGTGCTCACCGGTCTTAGCGACCTTGAACGTGACGGTCTCGTCGGTGAGTTTGTTGGAGCGCTCGGAAGCGCCCGATCTGGCGTTCACCTCGAACTCACAGCAGATTCAGGGCGCAGATTCGCGATCTTTCGGCCCATTGGTGCCGCACACCGAGTCATCGATGTAGATGGACACAGCGATGTGACCGCTCAATTCACCGACGAGTCCGGCCGAATCGACCTACTCACGCGAGCTGGACTCGACCCTCGGGCCGCTCGGCGAGTTATGCGGTTGACCTCTCAGGCGCTCACTGAAGCCACCCACGGCGACTCCATAGCCGCAGGGCTCGCTCGCGTGGAGCAACAAGAACTCTGGACGGCCGCGGAACTGCTGATCGCCAGTGGCGAGCGACTTGAGGAGGAAGCGGCCGCATCTGGCACCACCGCCGAGGATGTGGAGGTGGTGGAGCGCATCGAACAGCGCCACACGGAATTCGAGCGCTCTCAAGAACAGAGCGAGGGGGTCCGGAAGGTGTCATTTGTTGTCGCCGGGCTATCTGCGCTCGCTGCAGTTCCGCTCACGCAGCAGATGGGAACCAGCGTCGTGATGCCGCTTGCGGCGCTTGCCATGGTTGCCGTGACGATCTCGCTGGTGTTCTGGCGTCGAATGGAAGGCGCTCGACGGCGAGAGACAGCCGCTCTGGCAGAAGCCGGTGCACAGTCGTATTTGGGATTCCACCTTCAGCGTGTCAACAGCCTGCTGTCATCTGACCAAGGCCGGCGACGGCTCCTCAAGGCGGCAGAGGATCACCGATCCGCCACCGCCCGATGGACTGCTCTGGCCGGTGACGTGGACGTGCAATGGGCTGTGACGCGGCGAACCGACATCACTTCTGCTGCTCGGCTCCGAATGGATGTGCGGCCACTTGGGTTGAGCCACGACGACGACAGTGCCGACGATGTGGCGGCGCTGGCCCATGCGTTGCTCAACACTCTGAGCGAACTTCGTGACGTCGGTTCAACTGGGGAAACGTTTCCGCTCCTCATTGACGAGGCGTTCAGCAACGTGGACCCGACCGCAATCCCCGCATTGCTTGAACTCCTGGTACGGAGCTCGGCTCATCAGCAAGTAGTGGTGCTCACAGATACCGACAACATTGAATCGTGGGCTCGCCTTGAGGCGATCACCGGAAACGTTGGAGTTGTTGAAGTAGCACCAACCGTAAGAGTTGCCTGAGCCGATAGCGTCAGGGCGTGCTGGTAAGGACCGCAACCCTTGATGACGCCGCAGCGTTGCTTGAGATCTACAACCACGAGGTCTTGACCTCGACGGTGACCTTCGATCTCGTTCCAAGGACACTCGCAGAGCAAGCATTGTGGATCACCGATCGAAGCGGCGCGCATGTGGTGCTTGTCGCCGAAGCCGCCAATGGAACGGTGGTGGGATTCGGAGCGCTCTCCGCCTACCGAGAGCGAGCCGGTTACGCCACCACGGTGGAGGACTCGGTCTACGTCCATGAAGACCATCGCAGGGAAGGGGTCGGACGGCTCCTGCTCACAGAACTCATTGAGCGAGCTACCGCACATGGCTTCCACGCACTCATGGCCAAAGTGGTCGCAGGCCATGACGCTTCGATTGCTCTGCACAACGAAGCGGGATTTGTTGTGGTGGGACACGAGCGCGAGGTCGGCCGGAAATTCGGGCGCTGGCTCGATGTTGTGCTGCTCGAGCTACTGCTCTGAACAACAGCATGCACTCCAACTCCAAAACTGCCTCCGCCCGCCGAATTCGGCGGGCGGAGAACATCCATATGTGGGCCGGGAAGGATTCGAACCTTCGAAGGCAATGCCGGCAGGTTTACAGCCTGCTCCCTTTGGCCACTCGGGCACCGACCCCTATTAGGGACTCGCACGATAGCGTCGGGAACCGCAACGAGAGAATCCGGCATTGCCGGACCGAGTCCAGGAGCGTCCGTGCCCAGCTTTGACATCACCTCAGAAGTGGACATGCAAGAGATTCGTAACGCCGTCGACCAGGCATCGCGGGAGGTGGTCAACCGCTTTGATTTCAAGAACACCAACTCGTCATTGGAGTTAGGTGAGAACACCATCACGCTGCGTTCAAGCACCGAAGACCGCCTCGCAGCCTTGCGGCAAGTACTTGAAGAAAAGCTGGTGAAGCGCCAGGTCTCGTTGAAAGCAATCACCTACGAAAAGGTGGAGGAGGCCTCAGGAGCAGCAGTTCGCCAAGAGGTCAAGCTGGTTGCCGGGATTGATTCCGACAAGGCGCGACAGTTGAACAAGTTCATCAAAGAGAACTCTCCAAAGGGTGTGCAGTCGCAGACCATGGGCGAACAAGTTCGGGTTATTGCCAAGAAGCGCGATGACCTGCAAACCGTCATGGCGTCGTGCCGGGAACACGATTTCGACATTCCGTTGCAGTTCGGCAACTTCCGAGACTGACCCGTTCAGCGTGCGCGACTGACCTGTTCAGCGAACGCTGCTGACCTCTTCAGCGAGAGCAATGGAGCTGTTCAACGGAGGCGCTGACCCGTTCAGCGAACTAGCCCGCTACTTCCAGCTGCCAGAACGCAGTCGCGCCACGCGCTCTTCGGTGGGAGGGTGAGTCGAGAACATATTGGCGAAATTTCTGCCGCTCAGCGGGTTCACGATGTAGGCGGAAGCCTCTGCTGGATTGACGTGCGACGGAATTGTTCGGGCGCCAACCTCCAAGCGTTCGAGCGCTGATGCCAACGACTCACCGCTCCCCAGCAGACGAGCAGCCTCGGCATCAGCTTCGAACTCTCGGCTTCGACTAATCGCCGCTTGAATGAGCCCGGCTGCGAGCGGCGCCAACATGAGCATCAAAAATCCGACGATCGGACTGTCTCGGTCCTCGGAGTTTCCGCCGCCAAAAATCATTCCCCAACGGGCGATGCTGGCAATAAAAGTAATGCCCATCGCAACGGCCGCAGCAACCGATCCAATCAAGATGTCACGGTGCTTCACATGCGCCAATTCATGGGCGAGGACACCACCAATCTGTTCCCACGTCATGACCTGCAAGAGCCCCTCGGTGACGCAGACCGCTGCATTAGAAGGATTGCGCCCGGTCGCAAATGCGTTGGGCTGCTGTTCAGGTGAGACGTACAGGCGTGGAACTGGAATGCCGGCTCGGACTGCGAGGTCGCTCACGATGGCGTGATACTGCGGCATTTGCTCCGACGAGACTTCCACTGCCTTGGCTGATCGGATCGCAAGTTTGTCGGAGAACCAATACGAACTGCCGCACATTGCCAGCCCTACGAGCAAACCCAGTACCAACCCGTTGGGACCCCACAGGGATCCGACTGCCATGCAAAGAGCACCGAGCCCCGCGAGCAGCAGTGCAGTTTTTGCGTTGTTCACCATTGGTTACCTCCTGACCAACTGAGGAGATCAAATCAGAAAAACGAACCGCAGGTGCATCACTCGTAGTACCCGGAGTGGATGTAGACGCACGGCACATTTTGCGAGTGGAACATGGTGACGTTGCGAGGGTCGTCTTCAAAAGCCAGACGAAGGTCGAACTCCCGATGGCGGAGTTCAGCAACGGTTCGCTGTTTGAAGTTGCGAGCAGCGGCGTAATCACCGAAGTCCCGCATGATGAGAAGATCCCAACGAAGTCCGAATCGGGCCAACCAGCCCAATGTTTGCGGTTGCACACGCATCGGTCGGGCGGTCAACAGCACCACCCGATGATCGGCATCAATCACATCGAGCAGACGGGCCACCTCGCTGATGAGCGGGTCCTCGCCGCACGCCATAAAGAAGGCTTCCCAATCCCGGTAAGGATGCTCGATGTAGTGCTGGCGCCCCGCGGCATCTGCGAGCACGCCGTCAATGTCGAATACAACGGTGGGCCCAGGCGTGGCCGGCTCCTCGCCGCGCCACAACCAGTTCTCAAATTCGGTATCCCAAGTTGGCACGGCCGCAGACTACCGGTCGCTGAGGCACCGGAATCTGCAGCGACCTAGTCCTCGTCTGCCGCCGGCGAGTCAGCTCGGGACCTAATTGCTTCCACCACTGTTTGATCGGCCAAGGTGGTGGTATCACCGAGCGCCCGTCCTTCGACCACATCGCGCAGCAACCGACGCATGATCTTTCCAGACCGCGTCTTCGGCAGATCAGGCACAATGATGACCGCCCTCGGTCGAGCGATGGCACCGAGTTTTGCGGCCACATGCTGACGGATTTCCTCGCGCAATTCGTCACTTGGCTCGCTGGTTCCTCGAAGAATCACGTAACCAACGATCGCCTGGCCAGTGGTCTCATCTGAGGCGCCCACAACCGCAGCCTCAGCCACAGATGGGTGATCGACCAATGCCGACTCCACTTCGGTTGTGGAGATTCGGTGACCAGAAACATTCATGACGTCGTCGACTCGGCCCAACAGCCAGATATGGCCATCCTCGTCGATCTTGGCGCCGTCTCCGGCAAAATAACGCCCCTCATAGGTAGACCAGTAGGTCTCGATGTAGCGCTCTGGATCGCCCCAGATTCCGCGCAGCATCGCTGGCCATGGTGTGGTGAGTGTGAGGTTCCCGCCGCCTTTTGTGACTGGGTAGCCGGCATCATCGACGACTTCGATTCCAATACCTGGCAAGGCGCCACAGGCTGAGCCCGGCTTGGTTGCAGTGATTCCAGGCAACGGCGAAATCATGTGACCGCCGGTCTCGGTTTGCCACCAGGTGTCCACAATTGGGCAGCGACGAGCACCAATGTGCTCGTGATACCACATCCATGCTTCAGGATTGATGGGCTCCCCCACGGTTCCGAGCAACCGAAGACTCGACAGGTCATGGGAAGCAGGTTCCTGCGCTCCCCACTTCATGAATGTCCGAATTGCCGTTGGTGCCGTGTAGAGCTGAGTCACGCCGTAGCGTTCGATGATGTCCCAGAGTCGATCCTTGGACCAGGTCGAGGGATCGTCACCCTCTCGAAGTTCTTCCCGAGGAGAGTCCGGGGTGCCTTCGTACATCACCGAAGTGGCTCCGTTGGCGAGCGGCCCGTAGACGATGTAGCTGTGTCCTGTCACCCAACCGACGTCGGCGGCACACCAATACACATCGGTGTCGGGTCGAAGATCAAACACATTGCGATGCGTCCAAGCGATCTGAGTGAGATACCCACCCGTGGTGTGCATGATGCCTTTTGGCCGAGCGGTGGTGCCCGAGGTGTACAGCAAGAACATCAAGTGCTCGCTGTCGAGCGCTACCGGTTCGAAATGAGCCGATGCAGAATCGACGAGCTCATGCCACCAATGGTCACGGCCGTCCACCATCTCCACATCGGTCCCGCAGCGATTCACCACCACAACTGACCGCACCGTCGGGCATTGGACGACTGCAGCGTCAACATTCGACTTCAGCGCAGACGGCTTCCCCCGGCGGAAACCAGCGTCTGCGGTCACCACCACAGCGGCGCCAGCGTCGTTGATTCGATCGGATAGCGAATCAGGGCTGAATCCTCCAAAGACCACTGAATGAGCGGCGCCGACCCTTGTGCAGGCCAGCATTGCCACGACGGTCTCAGGGATCATGGGCATGTAGATGCACACTCGATCGTCTGAAGTAACTCCTAGATCAGTCAGCACATTGGCGAACTGGCAGACCTCATTAAGGAGTTCGGAGTAGGTGATGGTGCGGGTATCACCGGGCTCACCCTCCCAGTGAAACGCCACCTTGGAGCCACGACCAGCATCAACATGGCGATCAAGGCAGTTGTAACTCACGTTGAGTTGTCCACCAACAAACCAGCGAGCGAATGGGAGTTCCCACTCGAGGTCGGTCTCGAAGTCGCGGAACCACGTAATCAGATCGCGGGCTTGTTCTGCCCAGAATGCTGCCGGGTCAGCAGCGGCCCGGTCGAAGATGGCAGGGTCGTTAGCGACTGCACCTGCCACAAACTCTGGACTTGGAGGAAAAGTTCGATTTTCGTGGAAATAGTCCTCAATGGTGGCCGCCTCATCTTGGGCGTTACCGTTTTCCAAAGTGATTTCGTCTGACATCAGGCCCCCTGCGTGCTCGGTCCGAGACGTTAGACCGTAGACCGAGGTCGCTAAGGTTCGACCATGGGGCTGATCTCCACTTACCGAACAAACCGCTGCTCCTTCATTGACCTAGGTCGAGAGTTGACCGAATCGGAGGGTGATGCGCTTGTTCCAGCGACTCCGGAATGGACGGTGCGACAAGTCTTTGCCCACATGGCCGGTGTCGCCGATGACGTCCTCGCAGGTCGACTCGAAGGGGTCGCTACCGACCCATGGACGGCGGCACAAGTGGCCGCAAGGGCCGATCGGTCACTCCCAGAACTCGTAGAGGAGTGGGACCGGCTTGGCCCTCAGCTCGAAGAGGCGCTGAAGCCAATTGAGGATCAGATCGACCCGCGCTTACTCATTGACTTGTGGACTCACGAGCAGGATGTTCGGGGCGCAGTGCAGCGCCCCGGAGGTGACCTCGGACCCACTCTCGATTGGATTGTGTCGATCATCGGCGAAGGTTGGGCGAAGCGAATCGCCCACAAAGAGCTCCCGAAGATTCGGCTACTCGCCGGCGAGCACACCTTTGGTTCGCCCGATGCAGCGGCATCACTTCGAATTGATCCCTACGACGCAGCTCGCATGGCGGTCGGTCGCCGCAGCGTTGCGCAGATCACCGGTTACGAATGGATCGGTGTCCCAGATCCGACGATCTACATCACCACGCTCGTGGCCTTCACTCCTGCTGCGGCTGACATCGTGGACGCTCGATTGTGAGCGACTCACCGGGTGCCGCCAAGGCGATGGCTAGCGATCGCCCTGAACTCGCCATTCAAGAACAGCGAACGAACCCAGGCCAGATGGATCAGTAAGCGCTTCGGCCTCGATCACTCGGCTGCGGCCGGCAATAGCAGCAAGGTCACCAATTCCCGCTCGCTCGTCCCAATGGCGTCGACCCTCATCCACGAGTTGCTTGATTCCATGATCCGCCAACCACTGAGCTTGGGTCGTGACGCTCGACGCCGGTTGTCGTCGCTGAATCTGGTCAAGTCCGACTTCTGTCGTGATGTCATTGGAGCCGGGATGCTCAAGCGGCGACCCCGAACGCCCGTGCGCGGCATAGGTCCGCAACCATTCCGACTGCGGGCGAGCCGAAAGTTCCGAGGTGATGACTCCGTAATCCACCACAAGCAGCGATCCCTGATCAATCAAACCGAGTGCCGTAGTGACCCACTCAGCGGCACCTCCCTGAAGGGGAATCCGTGACCCCACTTGAGCATCGGGCACCAGACTGCTCGCCATCTCACTTGTGGTGGAATCGCAAGGAACGAGCATCTCGACAAACCCGGAGGCATCTTGGGTAACGCGCACCTCGCTCCACCCCGCGGCGGACTTCTCCACTAGGCGGAACGGAATGTTGTCGAGCAGTTCGTTGGCCAACACCACGCCAATGAACTGCGTTGAGGGCATCTCCGACAGCGAGCAGACAAGCGGGCCTATTCCTTCCACCGGCGAGGGCGCTGGATCGTCGCAATCAGCTACCGGACCGAGCATCTCAAATGGTTGCGCTAGCGAGAGGTACTCCCCCTGCCGTGCCCGAAGGTCTGCTGAGCGCTCTACCAAGACATAGCGAAGGGCTGGTCCGCAAAGAGGTTGAGCCTTGAGCACAGCCAACGCCAAGGCGCCACGACCCGCCGCCGCTTCGACTACAACAAACGGGTCGGGACGTCCGAGTTCAGTCCAGCGCTGATCAAGGAATTGGGCGAGCACGGCGCCAAAGAGTGGACCAACTTCAGGCGAGGTGAGGAAGTCCGCTCCCGCTCGCCCTGCGCCACCGCCAAGGGCAAAGAACCCGGCGTTAGGCGCGTACAAAGCGAGTTCAACGAACTCGTCGAACGGAATCGAACCAAACCGAGCGAGCCGCTCAGAAATAACGTCTGCAGCGTTCAACGGTTGCCCGGGCGTGGCATCGTCGGCCACGTCGAACTCAGCGGCCGATTGCGATCGGAGCGAAGTCAGCGAGGTTGCTCAGCAACCCGGGAAGCACACCAAACACAAACGTTGCAACTACCGCCAAGCCAATCGCAGCGTTGACGCTGGTCGGTACTGGTAGCGCAATGCTCGATGAGGATTCGGGCACCGGATCAAACCACATCGTCTTGGCGACCCGCAGGTAATAGAACGCAGCGATGACGGTGTTGACTGCCATCACAATCGCCAGAGTCAGAGCGAGCGGCGTGTTGGCCTCAAGCAGGGCGCTGAACACCCCGAACTTCGCAAACCAGCCACCGAGGGGAGGGATTCCTACGAGCGACGCAAGGAACACAGTCATTGCGACAGTCATTCCGGGCATGTAGTTGAACAGACCACCGAATGAGGACAACTCCGCTGACTTGGTGGTTCGGGACACCGCAATAACAACCGCAAAGGCACCAAGTGTCATTGCTGCGTAGATAACGAGATAGATCACGATGGCCGACAGCGCTGAAGTGCCTGCATCTTCAATCACCACGAACGGCGCAAGGATGAACCCAGCCTGAGCAATACCGGAATAGGCGAGCATTCTCACCAGATTGGTCTGCCGAAGCGCGATGAGGTTACCGACGGTCATGGTGGCCGCAGAGAGTACGAAAAACACCGGCTGAATGATGTCTGGCCGGACGGCAAAGCAGTAGAAGACCACTTGAATGAGCGCTACGAATCCCGCAGCCTTTGAGGCCACCGCAAGGAACGCCGTGACGGGTGTGGGAGCACCCTCGTAGGTGTCTGGCGCCCAGGTATGGAACGGCACCGCCGAGACCTTGAAGGCGAAACCAACAATGGTGAACAAGATGGCCAGCGTCACCACGGGCACGCCCTTGTTGCCGAGCTTGTCGATGTTGCCGGCGATCTCTGACAGCCGAGTTGAGCGACCGACCCCGTAGACGAGCGACATGCCGTAGAGCAGAACCGCCGATGCGAAAACGCCCATGAGGTAGTACTTCAGACCAGCCTCATTGGACTTCGAATCTCCCTTGCGCCAAGCGGCGAGCATGTACGCAGGAATCGACAGCAATTCGAGGGCAACGAAAATGCCGACAAGGTCACGGCTCGACGCCATCACCAACATGCCGAGCACGGAACTGGCGAGCAGCGTGTAGTACTCGCTTTCCCAATAATCGCCCTCAGCGACGTAGTTGGTAGAGAGCAACACCACTACATACGCCGAGACCAAGAACAGCGCTTTGAGCAGCAGGGACATGGAGTCAACGACATAGGAGCCCTCAAAGAGCGACCGCTGTTCTCCGCTCGACGCCAATGTCACCAACGGCACCAGGGCTGTGAGCAATCCAATATTGACCACTGCCGGCATGAGGGCACGGGCCCGCTCCAATTTGATGGAGTCCAACAGGACCAAGCCCACCACAGTGGCAAGAAGGATGATCTCGGGCGCGAGCGCGTGGAAGTCCACGGCGGGGCTCGAGAACCGCCCGGGGGCGAGCTGTTGGATCAGGCCATACATGTGCTCAGCCCTGCGCGCCTGCGACGAGGAGTGATACCGCGGGGTTGGTCACATCGAAGATGAGTGAGGGCACAACACCCAGCACCACGATGAGTACCAAAATTGGCAACCATGCGATCCATTCGGTGGTTTCCACATCGTGGATGCTTGAATCGTTTGCAAACTCTTCCTTTGGAGTACCAAAGGCAGTCCGCTGATACAGCCAGAGCAAATATCCAGCGGCAAGAACCGTACCCACCGCAGCAATGATCATGAGCGTCCGAAACAATGGGACGCTCAAGCCGGGAGCCGGGTTGTAGGCAGACAGGATCGCAGGGAACTCACCCCAGAATCCAGCCAAACCGGGCAAACCGAGGGACGCCATCGTGGCAAAGCCCAGGATCCAGCCCATCTTGGGGGCCTGAACCAGAAGTCCGCCGAGGCGCTTGATTTCCAGCGTATGGAACCGCTCCTTCATGCTGCCGGCCACAAAGAACAACATGCCGGTGATGAGACCGTGAGCAACCATGCCGAACACCGCGGCGTTGATACCGAAGTCGGTCAAGGTTGCAATGCCGAGCATCACGAAGCCCATGTGGGCCACGGATGAGAACGCAATAAGTCGCTTCATGTCGGTCTGCGCCAAACAACCGAGCGCACCGTAGATAATGCCGATGACCGCCAGCACACCGATGACTGGAGCCCACACTCGGGCTCCTACGGGAACCATGGGAATGGCGATGCGCACAAACCCGTACGTACCAAGCTTCAGGAGGACGGCGGCAAGAATTACCGAACCCTGTGTTGGCGCCTGGGTATGGGCATCTGGGAGCCATGTGTGGAACGGGAACATCGGGACCTTGATGCCAAAGCCGATGAACATGCCGCCAAAGATCAAGATCGCTGCGGTTCGGGCAAGGCCTGCGCCGCCAGATTCAGTCAACGCACGCATATCGAAGGTGCGCAGAAGTTCACCGGTGGCTGGGTCCTTCGCCATGAAGTACAGCGACAGGAAGCTCACGATCATGAGCGCAGAGCCAAAGAGCGTGTAAAGGAAGAACTTGATTGATGCGTACTGACGATCTGGACCGCCCCAGACACCGATCATGAAGTACATCGGTAGCAAGACGACTTCGAAGAACACGAAGAAGAGAATCAGGTCCTCTGCAACGAACGACCCAATCATTCCCGTCTCGAGGATAAGAATCAGAATGAGGAACGCTTTGGGGTTGCCCGGCGATGGGATGTGATTCCAGCTGTAGATAAGTACCAGCGGGACAATCAGCAAGGTGAGGGCAAACAGCGGCAATGAGAGACCGTCAATGCCCATGATGAACCGGCTATTGATCAATGAGATCCATGACCGGTCAACCACGAACTGCAATCGACCTGCTCGGCCATAGTCGAAGTTCACCATGATGAGCACGCCCATCACGGCCGCCGCCAGCGAGGTGACCAAGGCCACCATGCGGTGCGTGCTCTCGGACTCCTTTGGAATCAGGAACATCACCATCACTCCCGCCAGCGGCAGGAACGTGGTGAGGATCAGACCCCAGTCGTTCAGAAAGCTCATCATTGGTTGTGGCACTCCCTACTCGATCGTCAGCTGCTCAGCCGATTGCCACCACGAACACACCGGTCAGCACTGCGGCAGCGATGAAGAACAACGCTGCGTATTGCTGTATCCGGCCGGATTGCAGATGACGCAAAACGCCACCTGCTCCGCTTGCGCCAGCACCGATTCCATTCACGGTGCCGTCGACGACCTTTTGGTCGACGTTGTCGTAGACCCAGCGCCCGGTGCCCACAGCACCGCGGCCAACTCCATTAACCACGCCGTCAAGAACGTTCTGGTTGAACCAGTTCGCAGCGTTGGCCAAGGGGTATTTCACAAATCGAACGATGACGTCGGTATACAGCCAGTCGAGGTAGTACTTGTTTTCTAAGAATTTCTTGCCGCGTCCGGCGAGCTTGTTCCGTGAGGAGAGGCCTTGAGCCCAGCGGAACGAGCCCTTCCAGAAGTACAGATACGACACAACGATGCCGGAGATGCCTACGCCGAGCGAGAGCAAAGCGAGTCCAAGATTGAACCCGGCATGGCTGATCGCTGGGAAGTAGAGCCCCACTGGCTCAACGAACTTCTCGAAGCGAGTTGCCACACCTGATGGCACGTCGATGATCTGCAAGCTGGGCGGAAGGTTGGCGAGACCAGCCACAGCGCCCAATGTTGCCAGGATCATCAGCGGCACAGTGATTCGGGGACCCGACTCATGCGGGTGACCGTGACCACGGAACTCGCCAAAGAAGGCATACCAAATTGTGCGAGTCATGTAAGCGGCGGTACAGAAGGCCGCTAGCAACATCATGACCAACATGAAGTGATAGCTCCCGTTAGCGCCTTCTGTCCCTGGGAAGGACCCGGTGCCCGCCAAGATCTCGTCTTTCGACCAGAAGCCAGACAGCGGGAAGATTCCTGCCAAAGCACCAGTGGCGATGACGTACGTCCAGAACGTTCTGGGCATGATCTTTCTGAGCCCGCCCATGTCGTCGACCATGTTGAAGCTGTGATGGCACGCATGGCTGAGTGATCCTGCGCCCAAGAACAAGCACGCCTTGAAGAATGCGTGGGTAAAGATGTGGAAGACGGCAGGCAACCATGCACCAGCACCAAGACCCATCATCATGTA
>Ga0164295_10003355_pt1 | contig 12915 bp, 15 predicted proteins | sample GEODES006metaG_FD_111798 | JGI IMG/M metagenome (GOLD analysis project Ga0164295, IMG submission 111798) | Oligotrophic lake water microbial communities from Sparkling Lake, Wisconsin, USA - GEODES006 metaG | ecosystem: Environmental > Aquatic > Freshwater > Lake | place: USA: Sparkling Lake...
AACCAGCAGTCGAACACATCGGGAATCCGCGTCGCGGCGCCGCCGCACTTCGGACACGTGAACGGCAAGTGGTCGATCTTGTGCGGGTGCAGATCGTCGCTGGCCGCGCCCGTGCGCTCCGCGAGCGCCGCGATCGACCCGACGCAGGTCGCCTCGCCACACGCGCCGCACTTCCAGACCGGGAGCGGTGTCCCCCAGAAGCGCTTGCGGGACACGTTCCAGTCGCGCGCCTCGCTCAGCCAGTTGCCAAAGCGCTTTTGACCGACCGCCTCCGGGACCCAGTGGATCGCCTCGTTCAGCGCGGCCATGCGCTCGCGCAGGCGTTCGACGCGCACGAACCACGCGGGCACGCTCTTGTAGATGAGCGGCGTCCCGCTGCGCCAGCAGTAAGGGTAGCTGTGCACCAGGGTCTCGTGCTTGAAGACCCGCCCGCGCTGCTTCAAATCATGAATAATCTGCTTATCGGCCTCCTTGACGTTCTGGCCGACGTAGTCGGGGACCTCAGCCGTGAACTTGCCCTCGTCGTCCACGGGGTCGACGAGCGGCACGCCGGCAGCGCGGCACGCGCGGAAGTCCTCCTCGCCGAACGCGGGCGCCATGTGCACCAAGCCGGTGCCGTCGGTCGTCGTCACGTGCCCGGACGCGATCACCATGAATGCGGGCGAGCGGTCCGCGAAGTAGTCAAACAGTCGCGTGTACCGCAGACCCACGAGCGCCTCGCCCTTGAGCGTGGCGAGCACGTCCGCGTCCGCGCCGAGCACAGCCTCACGCCGCGCCTCCGCCACGATGTAAACGCGCCCGTCTTTGGCGCTCCGGGCTCGCACGTAGTCGATCTCCGGCCCGACCGCGACCGCCAGGTTACTCGGCAGCGTCCATGGCGTCGTCGTCCAGACCAGCAGCTCGGCGTCGTCCGCGTCGCCCTCGATGGGCAGCCGCACCGTCAGCGCAGGGTCTTGCACGTCGCGGTAGTCCAGGTTCGCCTCGAAGTTCGAGAGCGACGTGGACAGCCGCCACGAGTAGGGCATCACGCGGCGGTCTTCGTACACGAGCCCCTGCTTCCAGAGCTGCTCAAAGACCCACCAGATGCTCTCCATGAACGACGCGTCCATGGTCTTGTAGTCGTTCTTGAAATCGACCCAGCGGCCGAGCCGCGTGACGACCTTCTCCCACTCGGCCGTGTAGCGCAGCACGTTCGCGCGGCACGCCTCGTTGAAGTTCGCCACTCCATAGGCCCGCACGCTCGTCGGTCCGTTCAGGCCGAGCGCCTTCTCCATCTCCATCTCGATGGGCAGGCCGTGCGTGTCCCAGCCGAACCGCCGCTCGACGCGGTGCCCGCGCATTGCCCAGTAGCGCGGCACGATGTCCTTGAGCGTGCTCGCCACCAAGTGCCCGTAGTGCGGCAACCCCGTCGCGAAGGGCGGGCCGTCGTAAAAGACGTAGGCCGCGCTCTCGGGGCGCTGTGAAACGGACCGCTCGAAGGTGCGGTCGCGCTGCCAGAGCGCGAGCATCTCGTGCTCCAGAGCGGGCAGGTCGACGTCCGAGGAGACGCCAGGGAACGCGGAGGAGGGTCGGGCGAAGTCAGCCATGCGGCCCCACTACCGCAGGGCCGCTTCGTCTGCAACGCTCAGCGGGCGATCTGCGCCCTCGCCGCGGCCCTGAGCGCCTCGACCGCGGCCTGAGCGCGCTCAGCGAGTGCGGGAGCGTCCGTGGGGGCGAGGCCCGCCGTTGAGATCGGGTCGCCGATCAGCACCCTCGCGCGCGCCGGCGAGAATCGCCAGGTGCCCTTCGGCATCGCGTCGCGCGTGCCGGCCAGCCCCAGCGGCAGGATGTCCACGCCCCGCTCGATGGCGAGCTTGAACGCGCCGTGCCTGAAGGGCAGCAGCTCCGTCGTTCGGCTCCGGGTGCCCTCGGGGAAGATCAGGACGGAGATTCGCCGCGCCAAGACCGCCGCCACGCCATCGAGCGCGCGCTCGCGGTTCGCCTTGTCGCCGCGGTTCACCGCGATGTCGCCGGCGAGCCACATCGCCCATCCGAAGAACGGCACGCGAAACAGCGACGCCTTGCTCAGGTACTTCATCTCCCAGGGCAAGAACGCCAGCAGGAACGGGTCAAAGCTGCTCTCGTGGTTGCTGATCACGATGTACGGCCTGCGGGGATCAGACGGCGCCGGGCCGGCCCAATCGAAGCGCAGCATCGGGTTCGCGCGGGCGGCGAGCGTCCCCGCAATTCGCGCCGCTCGACCCGCCCAGTAACGGCCTCGGTCGAAGGGCCACGTGACCGCGAGCGTGAGCGTCACAGCCACGAAGCACAGAACGACCGTGACGGCCATGAGCAGCCAAGCGTAGATCGACATGAGCGCTTGCATAGCGACATGCTGGCAGACGGGTGCACCGGCGGCAACCGCCCGCGGCTGGATGCGTGGTAAAGGGCTATTGATTTCAAACACTTAGGCGCATTGTGTAAAAAGATTTGCCACAGGGAGCCCTTTTAGTGTCGTATTACGCGCCTCCTAGGGTGTCCCGGTCGCTGGAGGGGAGCGCGGATCCTGCTGATGGAAACGCGGTCCCGGTCGTCGCCTGAGTCTCTAGGTCCTGAAAATTCGAGAGACCTTTGGCCGCCAATCGGGCGGTCGGGTCTGCGGACATGACCGTCCGCGTACGGTGTCGGTGAAGCCGGCACACAAGTGGAGTCGAGAGAGAAGATGGGAAAGAAGCTTTTTGTCGGTGGTCTTGCTTGGGCGACGAATGACGACTCGCTGCGCCGCGCTTTCGAGCGCTTCGGCGAGGTGACGGAGTCCAAGGTCGTCACCGACCGTGAGACCGGTCGCTCGCGCGGCTTCGGCTTCGTGACGTTCGCCAACGAGAGCGACGCGAGCGCCGCGAGCGAGGGCATGGACGGCCGCGAGCTCGACGGCCGTAACGTCCGCGTCAACGCGGCCGAGGAGAAGCCGGCTCGTTCCGGTGGCGGCGGCGGCGGCGGCTTCGGCGGCGGCGGCGGCGGCGGTGGTCGCGGCGGCTTCGGCGGCGGCGGCGGCGGCGGTGGCCGTGGTGGCGACCGCGGCGGCCGTGGCGGCGACCGCTGGTAATCAAGACCGATGCCCAAAGAAGAAGCCATCTCCGTCGAAGGGGTCGTGATCGAGCCGCTCCCGAACGCCATGTTCCGGGTCGAGCTCGAGAATGGGCACAAGGTCCTCGCTCACGTGTCGGGCAAGATGAGGAAGTTCTTCATCAAGATCCTGCCGGGTGATCGCGTGACCGTGGAGCTCTCTCCTTACGACCTCACGCGCGGTCGGGTGACCTTCCGGGCGCGGTGACGACGACCGCCCAGCGCGCGTCGTCCGACTGCGAGAGCGCCTCTCCATGAGGCGTACCATCGAGTCGTTAGGCCAGAGCATCATCGACACGACCGAGAGCCTCGGTCGTGGCGCGATGATGCTCACCGAAACGCTCGTGTGGACCTTTCGACCCCCGTTTCGCCTTCGCCTGCTCTTTCAGGCGATGGAGTTCGTGGGCGTCGGCAGCCTCTTCATCGTGCTGCTGACCGGCCTGTTTACGGGCGCGGTCTTCGCGCTCCAAGGCGCGAGCGCGTTCCGTCTCTTCAACGCCGAGAGCCTCGTGGGCTCGACCGTGGCGCTCTCGCTCGCCAAGGAGCTGTCGCCGGTGCTCACGGGCCTCATGGTCACGGGGCGCGCCGGCAGCGGCATCGCGACTGAGCTGGGCACGATGCGCGTCACGGAGCAGATCGACGCGCTCGAGACCATGGCCGTCAACCCGGTGCAGTACCTCGTCGTGCCGCGCTTCCTGGCCGGCGTGGTCATGGTGCCGGCCCTCAGCGTCCTGTTCACGCTCGTCGGGATGTGCGGCGCCTACTTCGTGGGGGTCGTGCTCATGAACATCGACCCCGGCGTGTTCCTCGGCAAGACGCGCTGGCTCGTCGACCCCAAGGACATTACCGACGGCCTCATCAAGGCGACCGTATTCGGTGGCGTCCTGACGCTCGTTGGGTGCTACAAAGGCTTCTACGCGAGCGGCGGCGCGCGGGGCGTGGGCATCGCGACCACCCAAAGCGTCGTCGTGTCCAGCGTCGCGATCCTCGTCGCGGACTACTTCCTGACGGCCATGATGTTCGAGTGAAAGAGCTGGTCACCCCGTTCCGAGTCGGCCTCGTCGTGATCGCGGCCGTCGTCACGCTGGTCTACATGATCGGCCAGGTGCGTGAGGGCATCGGCGACGACCCAAGCGGCTACCGTGTCTTCGCGCGGTTCGACGACGTCGCGGGCCTCGTCGAGAAGTCGCGGGTGGTCATTGCCGGCATCAACGTCGGGCAGATCGACAAGATCGAGCTCGACGGCGCGCGGGCCCGGGTCTGGGTCAAGGTCAACACGCCGCTGCGCGACGACGCCACGGTCGCGCGCAAGCAGGCGAGCTTGCTCGGCGAGTCATTCCTGCAGCTCACGCCGGGCGTCCTCGGGCGGCCGCTGCAGGACGGCGACGAGATTCATCGCGTTCTCACCGACACGAACCCCGCCGACCTCGTCAACGAGCTCAAGCGCATCACCGAGAACGTGACGGCCATCACGGGCACTGTGCGCGGCGTCCTCTCGGGCAAGGAAGGCGAAGAGCGGCTCGTCCAGATCCTCGACAACATCAACGCCTCGGTCGCTGAGGTGAATCGGTCCGTCGCCGCGAACGGCCCCAAGGTCGACACGATCGTCGACAACGTCGTGGCCGTCACTGGCGCGGCGCAGGGCTTCGCGAGCACCTTCGAGCGCGACGCCCGCACCATCCTCGAGGACGTGCGGGCCGTCACGGCCGAGGTCCGCACGATCGTCGGTCGGAACAGCGGCAACGTGCAGGAGGGCTTCGACGGGGTGCGCGGTGCTGTCTCGCGCCTGCAGAACGCGCTCGACAAGCTCGACGGGACCCTCGACCGCACGCGCTCCATCGCGACCAAGATCGACCAGGGGCAGGGCACCATCGGCCGTCTCGTGAACGACGACAAGCTCGTGAACAGCGTGTCCGAGTTGGTCGACGAGTCTGGCCGGTTCGTGAAGAGCGTCACGCGCCTGCAGACGCTCGTCGCGTTGCGCTCCGAGTACTACTTGGGCGACGGGTCGGTGAAGAACTACTTCTCGCTGAAGTTCCAGCCTCGAGCGGACAAGTACTACATGCTCCAGCTCGTGGACGACCCGCGCGGGCGCACGTCGTTCAAGGAGACGGTCACCAGCACCACCGAGGCGGGGCGTGACCCGATCATCCGCGAGCAGGAGACAGTGACCGACGACCGATTTCGGCTGTCTCTCCAGTTCGCCAAGCGCTTCGCGTTCGTGACTGGCCGCGTCGGCATCATCGAGAGTTCGGGCGGCGTCGGCGCGGATTTTCATCTCCTCAACGGCGACCTCGTACTGAGCACCGACCTCTTCGGGTTCGACGACACCATCAACCCCCGCATGAAGTTGTGGGGCCTCTACACGTTCTTCACCCACCTCTACGTCGCTGCGGGCGTCGACGACGTGTGGAACGATCGGCGAACGGACTTCTTCGTCGGCGGCGGCATCGCGTTCAACGACGAGGACCTCAAGGCCTTACTCACGACGGCACCGACGCCGAGTCTGTAGGCCCGCGGCGCGGATCCAAGTCTCGCGTTGACAGATGGTTGTCGAACCCTTAGAGTCCCGCGTCCCGATTTCCGGGGATTCTGCGCGTACGCGCCCGAGGTCCAATGACGCCGCTCGGTCTCCAGTTCAAGCTCGATGACGTGCCGGAGGATCCGCGCGCGTTTCAGGGCGAGATCGCGACCGACGCGCTCGATGAGGTCCTCAACGGGCTCCTCGGTGACCTGGGCTACGCCGCGCGCGGTCCCGCGCAGGTCACGGGCTCCGTGTACCGCTCCAAGCGTGACCTGTTCGTTGAAGCCGAAGTGCAGGTTCAGGTCGGCTACGGCTGCGTCCGCTGCCTCGACCCGCTCTCCCTCACGGTCAAGCAGCGTGTCCGCCACCTGCTCGTGCCCGGCGCGAGAGACGACGGCAAGTCCGCTATTGAGCTCGCTGAAGACGAAGTCACTGGCGACGATGACCTCGACCACTACGACGGTGAGCGCATCGACCTCGTGCCTCTGCTGCGCGAGGACATCCTGCTTGAGCTGCCGATGAACCCGACGTGCGAGGAGGCCACTGCAGGCCGCTGCGCCCGGTTCGAGGCGGTGTTTGAATCTCCTGCTCCCGAAGAGGACGCCGCTCCAGTGGACCCCCGCTGGGCGCCGCTCCTCGAACTCAAAAAGAAGCTTAACTGACGGAGGTCTTCCGTGGCCGTACCTAAGAAGAGAAAGTCCCGGTCCCGCCGGGACATGCGCCGCGCGACGCACAAGATCAGCGCCGCGGTGTTCAACGAGTGCGAGAAGTGCGGCTCCCCCAAGCAGCCGCACCGCGTTTGCCCGTCCTGCGGGTGGTACGCGGATCGCTACGTGCTTGAGACGCGCGAGGTTGAGGGCTGAGCTCAGCCCCGGCAGTCGAGGCGTGGCTCAAGCCCGTTGCGGTCGACGCGATGGGGGGCGACCACGCGCCGGCCGCCGTCGTTGAAGGCGCCGCGTTCGCGGCACGTCGCGGCCTCGGCCCGATTGTGCTCGTGGGCGCTCAGGACGCTATTCGTCGCGAGGCCTCTCGTATCGGGCTCGTGCTCTTCGGCGGTGACCCTCAGGGCCCGAACGACGTCTCGGTCGAGCACGCGGACGAATGTATCGCCATGGACGAGAGCCCGGTCAGGGCGGCGCGAGCCAAGCGCGGGTCCTCGATGCATGTCGCCTGCGGCTTGGTCCGCGACGGGCGTGCTTGCGGCGTCCTCTCGGCGGGCAACAGCGGCGCGCTCATGGCCGTTGCGCTCCTCTTGCTCAAGCGGATCCCGCGATGTGAGCGGCCGGCGATCGCCGCGATCTTGCCGACACGGGGGACGCCGAGCGTGCTGCTCGACGTCGGCGCAAACGTCGAGTGCCGAGCGCCGCACTTGGCTCAGTTCGGCGTCATGGGCTCGGCTTATGCCGAGATTCGCTTGGGGCGCAGCGCACCTCGCGTCGGACTGCTGAGCAACGGCACGGAGCTGACCAAAGGGACGGAGCTCCTGCGCGAGGCAGACGCACTCCTCCGGAGTACCGGGTTGAGCTACGTCGGCTTCGTCGAGGGGCGTGACCTCCCGATGGGTGCTGTGGATGTCGTCGTCACGGACGGCTTCACGGGGAACGTTGCCCTGAAGCTCAGCGAAGGGATCGCGTTCGCGATGGTCGACCGCCTGAGGAACGCCCTCAAGGCGACTGTGATGGGCGCGCTTGGCGGGCTCATGGCACGGGGGGCGTTGATGTCGCTCAGAGAAGAGCTCGACTGGGGGCGCATCGGAGGCGCGCCGCTGCTCGGCATCGACGCGGTCGTCGTCGCGGCGCACGGCAGCTCAGGTGCTGACGCCGTCGCGAACGGTGTGCGCGTGACCCGAGAGCTCGCGCAGCTCGATCTCGTGAACCGTTTGCGGGCCGCGCTCGCCTCGGCGGACGTGCCTCAGTCGGGGACCAACTCGCTCGGTGGGCTCATGCCCTGAGCGCAGCGCCGGGTCAATTCATTGACTTCGCGCGCTGCGCTGGGGTTCGATGTGCGGGACATGAGTGACCCCTTCGACCTGAGCGGCCGCAGCGCGCTCGTCACCGGCGCCTCGCGGGGCATAGGGGCTGCGGTCGCGCACGCACTCGCCTCGCGGGGGGCTTGGGTCGCCGTGGGTTTCCGAAGCCGAGAGGCCGAGGCGCACGCGGTGGTCGCCGAAATCGTCGGCCAGGGGGGCGCCGCGGCGGCCATTCAGGTCGACGTGACCGAGACGTCGAGCGTCGACGCGGCGGTCGACCAGGTTGTATCACTGCGCGGACGCCTCGACGTTCTCGTGAACAACGCGGGAATGACCAGAGACGCGCTGCTTGCGCGCCTGCGGGACGAAGACCTCGAGGCTGTCCTCGACGCGAACCTCAAGGGCGCCCTGCGGTGTGCGCGCGCGGCCCTTCGGCCGATGCTCAAGCAGCGTGAGGGCCGGATTATCCAAGTGACCTCGGTGGTCGGTGAGCAGGGGAACGCGGGTCAGACGGCCTATGCTGCGAGCAAGGCGGGGCTCGTCGGGATGACGCGCAGCCTCGCGCTTGAGGTCGCTCGCCGCGGCATCACCGTGAACGCGGTGTCGCCCGGCTTCGTTGAGACCGACATGACCGCGGCGCTCCCAGAGGCGCAGCGCGAGGCGGTCCTCGCAAAAATCCCGCTCGGGCGCGTCGGCACCCCTGCCGATATCGCGCCCGCCGTCGTATACCTCGCCAGCGCCGCCGGCGCGTGGGTAACCGGCCAAGTGCTCCGTGTGAACGGGGGCATGTATCTCTAGAGCGCGCCCCGGTAGGTGCGCAGTCAGTCTGAGTTTGAGGAGGACGCCGCATGGCCAGCATTGAAGAGCGCGTGAAGCAGATCATCGTCGAGCAGCTCGACGTGAGCGAGGACGAGGTCACCCCCGAGGCGTCGTTCATCGACGACCTCGGCGCAGACTCCCTCGACATCGTGGAGCTCGTGATGGCGATGGAGGAGACCTTCGACGTCGAGATCCCCGACGAAGAGGCCGACAACATCCGCACCGTGCAGGACGCGATCAACTACATCCAGCAGCACAAGGAGTAAGCCCTTGCGCGGGGCCGAACGGCGCGTCGCCGTGACCGGCATCGGGCTGGTGACCCCGCTCGGGCTCGGCTGGTCGGCGAACTGGGCCGCGCTCATGGGCGCGCGGAGCGGCATCGGCGCGATCACACGCTACGACGCGTCCACGCACGACGTCCGCATCGCGGGCGAGGTGCGCGGCTTCGACCCCGCCGACTGGATGCCGCGCAAAGACGCGAAGAAGATGGACCCGTTCATCCACTACGCTCTGGCGGCGGCGCGGATGGCAGGCGCAGACGCAGGTCTGCCCGAGACGCTCCCCGAGGCGCTTGGGGACCGCACTGCTGTGTTGGTCGGGTCGGGTCTCGGGGGCCTGCACACGCTTGAAGAGGCGTTTGAGGTGCTTCGAGAGCGGGGGGTCGGCCGGCTCAGCCCGTTCACGATCCCGCGGCTGATCGGCAACTTGGCTGCAGGGCATGTGTCGATGGCCTTTGGCGCCCGCGGGCCGAGCTTTAGCCCGGTGAGCGCGTGCGCGACAGGCGCGCATGCCGTGGGCGAGGCGGCCCGCATGGTCGCCCGCGGCGAGGTCGACCTCGCGTTCGCGGGGGGCACTGAGGCGACGATCACGCCGCTCGGGGTCGGCGGCTTCGCGGCGATGAAGGCGCTGTCGCAACGCAACGACGACCCTGAGCGCGCGAGCCGTCCCTTCGACGCGCAGCGCGACGGCTTCGTGTGCGCGGAGGGGGCGGGGGTCCTGGTGCTTGAGCCCCTCGAGGCTGCTCGGGCGCGCGGCGCTCGAGTCTGGGCCGAGGTCGTGGGCTACGGCCAGTCGTCGGACGCCCACCACATCACCGCACCCGATCCAGACGCCCGGGGCGCGCGCGCTGCCATCGCGGGCGCGCTTGCGGACGCGCGCCTGAACGCCGAGCAGGTCGGTTACGTCAACGCCCATGGCACATCGACGCCCTTCAACGACGCCATCGAGACGCTGGCGCTCAAGGCGGTCTTTGGGTCGCACGCGCCCGCGCTGTGGGTCAGCAGCACCAAGTCGATGACGGGGCACCTGCTGGGCGCGGCGGGCGCGGTCGAGGCCGCCTACACCGCGATGGCGCTGGCGCACGCATGCGTCCCGCCGACCATCAACCTGGAGAACCCAGACCCCGCCTGCGACCTTGACTATGTTCCCGGCGCCCCGCGCGAGCGGCGCTTCGACGCCGCCCTCTCCAACAGCTTCGGCTTCGGAGGCACGAACGTCTCGCTCGCGCTCGCGCGAGTCGACGCCGTCTCCTGAGCGCCCGCACCGCACCGAGAAAGCACGCCCCATGCGCATCGCAGTCGCCTCCGACCACGCTGGCTTCGACCTCAAGCAGGTCATCGTCGCCCACCTGCGCGCCCGCCTCGGCGAGCCCCAGGTGCTCGACTTGGGGCCGCCCGACGCCGGTCGCGTTGACTATCCAGAATACGCTGCGCGTTTGGCGCGCGCGGTCGTCGGCGGTCAGGCTGACCTCGGGGTGGTCGTCTGCGGATCGGGCATCGGCGTCTCCATCGCGGCGAACAAAGTGCCCGGCGCACGCGCCGCGCTGTGTCACGACGACTACACGGCCCGGATGGCGCGGGCCCACAATGACGCGCAGATCCTGTGCTTGGGCAGCCGCGTGGTCGGCGAGTCCGTGGCGCTCTCTGCGGTCGACGCCTTCTTGAGCGCCTCTTTCGAAGGCGGACGACACGCCGACCGGGTCGCCTTGATCTCCGCGCTCGACCGCGAGGCGCGCTGAGAATGCAGTGCCCATTCTGCAAGGTCGATGAGACGCGGGTCGTGGACTCCCGCGCTGTCAAGGACACGAACGCGATCCGTCGCCGGCGGGCCTGCGACAAGTGTGACCGTCGCTTCACGACCTACGAGCGCGTCGAGGACATTCTGCCCACGGTCATCAAGCGCGACCTGCGCCGCGAGGCCTTCGACCGAGAGAAGATCCGGCGCGGCGTTCAGCTCGCCTTCAAGAAGCTCCCGATCGGCTCGAGCCAGATCGACGCAGTCGTCGACGCCGTCGAGCGACACTTCGCAGACTCGCCGGAGCGCGAGGTCTCCGCCGCTGCGGTCGGCGAGGTCGTGATGGCCCGCCTGCGCGAGGTCGACCAGGTCGCCTACGTCCGCTTCGCCTCGGTCTACCGGCAGTTCCGTGACGTCAACGAGTTCATGTCCGAGCTCAGCCAGCTCGTCGCTGACCCGACTAGAGGCGAGCGCTGACGCGTGACCCCGAACGCTCGCTACATGCGCCGCGCCCTCGCTCTGGCGGCGCGCCCCCCCCGGCGAACCAGCCCCAACCCGACCGTGGGCTGCGTCGTCGTGCGCGATGGTCAGATCGTGGGCGAGGGCGTGACGCAGCCCCCCGGCGAGGCCCACGCCGAGGTCATGGCGCTCAGACAGGCGGGTGACCGAGCGCGCGGCGCAGATGTCTACGTCACGCTCGAACCCTGTTGCCATTGGGGTCGCACCGGGCCTTGCACGGACGCGCTCATCGCCGCGGGCGTGCGGCGTGTGTTCGCCGGCGCGATTGACCCGAACCCCCTGGTCGGCGGACGCGGCCTCGAAGCGCTTGAGCAAGCGGGCGTCGCGGTCGCTCTCGGGCCGCTGCAAGCCGAGTGCGACGCGGCCATCGCGCCGTTTCGGCGCAGCATCGAAGACGGTCGCCCGTGGGTGCTCCTCAAGGCCGCCTCGAGCCTCGACGGCAGCCTCGCGACCGCTGGGGGCGACTCCAAGTGGATCACCTCGGCGCGCGCGCGCCGCGACGCCCACAGACTCCGCGCGCTGCACGACGCCGTGGTCGTCGGCGTGGAGACAGTGCTCGCCGACAATCCTCACCTGACTGTGCGCGGTGTGCCGGGCGATGACCCGCTGCGCGTTGTGCTCGATACGCGCCTGCGAACGCCGCCTCCGGCCCACGTGCTCGACGGCGGAGCAGTGCTCTTCCACGGTCCGGGCGTGGACGCCGCGCGTGCACAGGCGCTGGTCGCCCGCGGCGCGCGCTTGGTGGAGACGCCGCTGCGTGAAGGGCATGTCGACCTGAGCGCTGCGCTCCGTGCGCTGCATGGCCTCGGCTGCGTGCGCGTTTTGGTCGAAGGTGGAGGGCGTGTGCACGGCGCGTTCCTGCAGGCGCGCCTAGCGGATGAACTTTGTCTGTACCTGGCGACGGGAACGCTTCTCGGTCGCGGGCGACCGTGGCTTGACGCGCCCTCACCGACCCTGGTCGAAGCCGCGCACCGACTCGACGCGCCCCAGTTGCGTCGCTTTGGCGACGATCTGCGCATTCGGGCGCGAATCCGGTATCCTGCCGCGCCATGTTCACCGGCCTAATCGAGACGCGCGGTCGACTCGCGCGCGCCCTGCCGAGAGGGCCAGACACCACCCTGGTGATCGAAACGAGCGCGGAGCTCGTGCGCGAGCTGACCCTCGGCGAGAGCGTCGCCGTCGACGGCGCGTGCCTGACCGTAACGCGGTGGGGCGGAACGACCTTCGAGGTCGACGCGTCGTCGGAGACGCTCCGCCGCACAACCCTCGGTGAGCGCCGAGCCGGGGACGCGCTCCACCTAGAGCGCGCGTTGAAATTGGGCGACCGACTCGGTGGGCACATCGTGGCGGGGCACGTGGACGCCACCGGGACCATCGCCCGCATCGAACCGCTCGGCGCTGCGCGGCAGGTGACGATCAGCGCGCCGCCCGAGGTCGCGCGTTACCTCGTCCCGAAGGGCTCGATCGCGATCGACGGTGTTTCCCTCACGGTGAACGGCGTCTCCGAGGACGCCTTCGATGTCGTGCTGATCCCCCACACGCAGTCGGTCGTCCACCTGCACACCAAGCCTGTCGGGGCGCGCGTCAACCTCGAGGCGGACGTCATCGGCAAGTACGTCGAGCGCCTGCTCGCCCCCCGGCTCGGTCACACGCCTGCCGGCGCGACCGAAGGGCACTCTGGCGGCATCAGTTTAGACATGTTGGCGAAGCACGGCTTCGTCCGAGGAGTGGGCGGTTGACCCGCAACGACACAGAGATCGTCGAGCGCGTCGAGCGCGCGCTGGATGTCATTCGCAATGGCCGCATGGTCATCCTTGTCGATGACGAGGACCGCGAAAACGAGGGCGACCTCGTGATGGCGGCCGAGCACGCGACGCCCGAGACCATCAACTTCATGGCGCTGCACGGGCGGGGGCTCATCTGCCTCGCGCTCACGCCGGAGCGCTGCGACCAGCTTGAGCTGCCG
>Ga0164295_10003356_pt1 | contig 12914 bp, 7 predicted proteins | sample GEODES006metaG_FD_111798 | JGI IMG/M metagenome (GOLD analysis project Ga0164295, IMG submission 111798) | Oligotrophic lake water microbial communities from Sparkling Lake, Wisconsin, USA - GEODES006 metaG | ecosystem: Environmental > Aquatic > Freshwater > Lake | place: USA: Sparkling Lake...
TACATCGGCCATGTGCAAACCCACCGTCGGTTCATCCAATACATACAAGGTATGCGGTGCCTGCTGACCGCGCCGTGTGATGTCGTCGCGCACCTTGGACAACTCGGTCACCAGTTTGATGCGCTGGGCTTCGCCACCGCTCAATGTCGGCGACGGCTGCCCAAGCGTCAAATAACCCAAGCCCACGTCTTTGAGCAATTGCAAAGGGTGGCTGATTTGCGTCATGGCCGCGAAAAACTCGACCGCTTCGTCCACTTCCATTTGCAACACATCGCCTATGCTTTTGCCGCGCCAGCGTACCGCCAAAGTTTCGGGGTTAAAGCGCGCGCCTTTGCACACCTCGCACAACACCTTCACATCCGGCAGAAAACTCATTTCAATGGTGCGCATGCCTTGGCCTTCGCAACCGGGGCAGCGGCCTTCGCCGGTGTTGAAACTGAAGCGCCCGGGGCCGTAGCCGCGCGCTCTGGCCTCTAAGGTATCTGCAAACAATTTGCGGATGGTGTCCCAGAACCCGATGTAAGTGGCCGGGCAACTGCGCGGCGTTTTGCCTATGGGCGTTTGATCAACTTCCAATACGCGGTCTACGCTTTCATAACCGCTGACCGCCGTGCAACCGACCCACGCCGGGTGTTTGCCTGCCTCATTCGCTTTGCGTCCGGCCTGTGTGGAGCGTTGCGCCACCACCGCTTGCACATTGGTCAACATCACATCGCGTGCAATCGTGGATTTGCCAGACCCGCTGACCCCGGTCACTGCCACCAGACGCTGCAAGGGCACATCAATGGTGATTTTGTTCAGGTTATGGAGGAATGCGCCGGAGACTCTGAGCATGTCTTTTTTAGGCGCGACCAAACGCCGCAATTGCGACGGGTGTTGCATGGCGTGTTTCAGGTAACGCCCGGTTTGGGAATCGGGCGCGGCCATCAGATCCGCCACCGAACCTTGTGCGACCAGATGGCCGCCGCGCTTACCGGCGCTGGGACCGATGTCGATGATGTGATCTGCACGGCGTATGGTGTCTTCGTCATGTTCCACCACCACCAGCGTATTGCCTTTGTCGCTCAGCACTTTCAAGGCGTTGAGCAAGATCTGGTTGTCCCTGGCGTGCAAGCCGATGGTCGGTTCATCCAACACATAGCACACGCCTTGCAAGTGGCTGCCGAGTTGCGCGGCCAATCGAATGCGTTGCGCTTCACCGCCGCTGAGTGTGGGCGCGCCTCTGTCTAGCGTCAAATAACCTAAGCCGACACTTTCCAAAAACTCCAAACGGCTTTGGATTTCAGGCAACAGGTCACGCGCAATCTCGGCTTCACGACCACTCAATGTCAATTCCGCAGCCCATGCGCGAATACGCTGTACGCTCATGCGCGCAAGCTCGGTGATGGACACACCAGCAAATTTGACGGCGCGCGCCGTCGGGTTCAAGCGGGTGCCTTGGCATGCACTGCAAGCCTGATCCGCCACATCTTCAAGTTCAGGTTCAGCAAAACTTTTTTCACGTCCGCGGTCTTGCGGGTCTTGCACAGAGTCGTCCAGCGCAGCGCGCTGCTCGCGTGTCAACGCCGTGCCGGTGCCGACACATGAAGTGCACCAACCATGTTTGCTGTTGTAGGAGAACAAGCGCGGGTCAAGCTCGGCGTAAGAGGTGTCGCACACCGGGCAGGCGCGCCGTGTGGAAAAGGCTTGCAAGCGACCGATGTGAGTGGTGTCTTCGCCTTGTTCCATGGCCTGGTGCAAACCATCGAGGTCGCTCAACACATGCAACACGCCTTTGCCGTGCTCTAAGGCTGTCATCAAGGCTTGTCTCAGCTCAGCTTCTTTCGCTGGCTCGACTGTCAAACTGGCCACGGGCAATTCAATGGTGTGTTCTTTGAATCTGTCTAATCTCGGAAAACCGGTGGTCGGTAAAAACTGACCATCCACCCGCAAATGCGTGAAGCCGCGCGGGCGCGCCCAATCGGCGAGTTCGGTATACACACCTTTGCGGTTCATCACCAAGGGACTCAGCAAGCCAATGTGATGGCCGCGAAACTGCTTCATCAACAAAGCCGCCAAACGGTCCGGGGTTTGCGGTTGTAATGCGGCATCGTCGTGTATGCAATGCTGCGTGCCCAATTTCACATAGAGCAAGCGCAAGAAATGCCAGACCTCGGTGGTGGTGCCGACGGTCGACTTACGACCGCCCCGGCTGAGCCGCTGCTCTATGGCCACGGTCGGTGGAATGCCGTACACCGCATCCACTTCCGGTCGACCTGCCGGCTGCACAATGCTGCGCGCGTAAGCGTTCAAGCTTTCCAAATAACGCCGCTGGCCTTCGTTAAACAAGATGTCAAACGCCAGTGTCGATTTGCCTGAACCGCTGACGCCGGTGACCACGTTGAATTGCCCGCGCGGGATGTCCACGCTCAGATTTTTCAAATTGTGTTCTTTGGCGTTGATGATGCGTATGTTGTTATTGAGGACTTGGCCCAGGTATTTGGCTGAGGGCTCGGCTACTTGAAGCGCTTTCCTTGATGCGACCGGGTTGACGGCGCGCTCCTCATATGCTTTCTTTGATGCGACCGGGTTTACGCCGGGCTCCTCATGCGGCAAGCCAAAATCGTCGCCCGGCGCAAACCCGTCCGCTTTGGCAGCACCTTTGGCTAAGGATTTGCTTGGCTGAACAGTTGTTTTTGCAGATGCGCTTGGGGACAGGCCGGGCGACGATGTTGGCTTGCCGTCTGAGGAGTCCGGCCTGTCCGCAAGCGCGTCCACGCCAGAACCTGAAGCACCACTCTCGTCCTCACCCAAAACGGAAGAAACAAGCAACTGGCCCATGGTCTCCACATACTCACGCAAAGCCAAACCGGTGTGCGATGTCTTGTGCTCGCGCAATTGCTCCGGCGTACCCTCAGCCACCAGCAAACCACCGCCCTCGCCGCCTTCAGGTCCAAGGTCAATCAACCAATCACTGGCGCGGATCACATCCAGGTTGTGCTCAATGACGATCAACGAATGTCCAGCATCCAGCAAGCGACGCAAAGCGCGCATCAGCTTGGCGATGTCATCGAAATGCAAACCCGTGGTCGGCTCATCAAACAAAAACAGCACGCCTTTGCGGGCTGCAGGTTGACGACTCGACGACGCGGTCTTAGCGGCCTCGGCCAGAAAACCAGCGAGCTTCAAACGCTGGGCTTCACCGCCGCTGAGCGTGGGCACCGGTTGACCTAATCGCACATATTCCAAACCCACATCGACGATGGGCTGCAAGGCGCGAATCACGTCCCGGTCATTGGCAAATATTTGCACCGCTTCACTGACGGTCAGGTTCAACACATCAGCCACATTCAAATACAAGGTCTGACCTGTGCCGGGGTGTTTGCGCTCTATCTTGACTTCCAAAATCTCCGGGCGGTAACGCTGGCCGTCGCAATCCGGACAACGCAAATACACATCGCTCAAAAATTGCATTTCCACATGCTCGAAACCGGAGCCGCCGCAAGTCGGGCAACGTCCGTCGCCACCGTTGAAGCTGAATTTGGACGCGGTGTAACTGCGCTGACGCGACATCGCCGTGTTGGCAAACAACTCGCGCACCGCGTCCCACGCGCCGACATAACTCGCCGGATTCGAGCGCGCGGTTTTGCCAATCGGCGACTGATCGACAAACACCACATCACTCAAATGATCCGCACCCAGCAAACGGTCATGTGCGCCCGCACCTTCCGTGCTTTTGCCGAAATGCCGCAGCAATGCCGGGGCCAGTATGTCTTGAATCAAAGTGGATTTGCCCGAGCCGCTGACACCGGTGACGGTGACCCAGCGTTGCAAAGGAAATTCAATGTGCAGATCGCGTAAATTGTGTTCGCGCGCACCCTCCAAAATCAAACGCGGCGTGGCGTCTGTGACCATTCGCTTCAAACCCAGACCCACTTGTTTGCGCGCGCCGAGGTAAGCACCGGTCAAGGTGTCTGCATGTTTCAAATCTGCAGGTGTGCCGTCAAACACAACTTGGCCACCGCGTTCGCCCGGGCCCGGACCCATGTCCACAATCCGGTCGGCTGCCAGCATCACCGCAGGATCGTGTTCGACCACTACCAAGGTGTTGCCTGCATCACGCAAACGCAACATGGCTTGCGTGATGCGGTGCATGTCACGCGGATGCAAACCGATGCTGGGCTCATCCAGCACAAACAAGGTGTTGACCAGCGATGTGCCCAAGGCCGTGGTCAGGTTGATGCGCTGCACCTCGCCGCCACTGAGGGTGCGGCTTTGTCTGTCCAAACTCAAATAGCCTATGCCGACATCGCACAAATATTTCAAGCGGGTGCGGATTTCGTCCAGCAACAAATGCAGCGCTTGCTGCTCGGCCTGCGCATGCGCAGTCAAGGATGCATCCGACGCCATGTAGTCAAAGAACAAGCGCAAGCGGTCTATAGGCAGCAACATCATGTCGTGCAAACACAAACCCGGTAAGGTTTCTAGTTGATGGCGAGACCAGTTCACACCGCTGGGCAAAAAGCGTTTGCCAGCCGGCATGGCCGCGTCTGCGCCGGCCAAGCTGCCTATGCGCCACAACAAACTTTCTGTTTGCAAACGCGCGCCATTGCACTCGCCGCACAAGGTGTACGAGCGGTATTTGGAGAGCAGCACACGGATGTGCATTTTGTAAGACTTGGTTTCTAGGTATTCAAAGAAACGCTTCACGCCATACCACTGCTGGTTCCATTTACCGTTCCAATTCGGTGAACCGTGTATCACCCAGTTTTTCTGCTCGTCGGTGAGCTTGTACCAAGCGGTGTCACGCGGAATACCTGCGCTTTCTGCATGCCGCATCAAATCGTCTTGGCACTCTTGCCAAGCTGGTGTTTGCATGGGTTTGATGGCGCCCATGCGCAAGGTGAGTTTGTCGTTTGGAATCACCAAACCGTAATCGACGCCGATGACACGGCCAAAGCCTTTGCACACCGGACACGCACCGGCCGGTGAATTGAATGAAAACATGGACGGCACGGGTTCGCTGTAACGCAAATCGCTGTCCGGGCAATGCAAGCCGGTGGAAAAACGAAAGGCCTCACCCAAGCTGTCTGTATCTGCCTCTGCTGGCATGCGGTAAGCCGTCATGCGGCCGCTGCCGCGCTGCAAAGCCAGTTCAATCGCCTCCATGGCGCGCACGTGTTCGACATTTTGCAAACGGAAGCGATCGGCCACCACGTCCAGCACCTGGCGTTTACCGTCTATTTCCGGCTTGGGCTTGGCGGTTTTTTTGGCTGCCGTGGTTTTTTTTGCGGCCGCCGTTTTCTTGCTTTTGACGGGCATGTCATCGGCGGTGTAGCTGACTTCGCGTTGGGTGTGTATGCGGGTGAAGCCACTGGCACTCAACCATGCCTGCAATTCATCGGCACTGGTGTTGGCCGGTAACTCCACCGGGAAGGTGATCACCCAGCGCGGGTCGGCGTCGCTCAAAGCCATGAGCTTTTTGAAAATACTGTCCGCGCTGTCATGCGCCACCGCCTGCGCGGTTTGTTTGTCAAACAACTGCCCGGCGCGGGCGAACAACAACTTTAAATGGTCGTTCAACTCGGTCATGGTGCCTACCGTCGAACGCGAACTGCGCACCGGGTTGGTCTGATCGATAGCGATCGCTGGCGGCACGCCCTCGACTTTGTCTACCGCCGGTCGGTCCATGCGGTCCAAAAACTGGCGCGCGTAAGCGCTGAATGTTTCTACATAGCGCCGCTGGCCTTCGGCGTACAAAGTGTCGAACACCAGACTGGATTTACCGGAACCGCTGGGGCCGGTGAACACCGTCAACTCGTTGGTGCGGATGTCTATGTCTATGTTTTTCAGATTGTGCTGACGGGCACCCCGAATACGAATAAAACCTTGGCTCATCCCGCCATTATTCACCGAGGTAGGCGGCGCGTACTTTCGGGTCATGCAGCAGGGCTTTTGCCTCGCCCTGCATGCTGATTTCGCCGGATTCCATGACGTAGGCGCGCTGCGCCATTTTCAAAGCCCGGCTGGCGTTTTGCTCGACCAGCAGCAAGGTCACGCCCAAACCTGCCACCTCGGCAATCACCTCGAATATTTTGTCGACCATGAGCGGGGACAAGCCCATGGACGGTTCGTCCAACAGCAGCAATCGCGGGCGGCTGAGCAAAGCACGACCCATGGCCAGCATTTGCTGCTCGCCGCCGGACAAGGTACCGGCCAGTTGCAAACTGCGTTCTTTCAAGCGCGGAAACAAATGGAACACGCGCTCTATGTCGGATTGAATGCCTGCTTTGTCGCGGCGCAAATACGCGCCCATTTGCAGGTTTTCCAAAATGCTCATGCGGGTGAACACGCCGCGTCCCTCGGGCACCATGACCAGGCCCTGCTTGACCAGGTCCCAGCTGCCTTGGCCGCGAATGTCACGGCCTAAGTATTCGATACGCCCAGCAGTTGGCAACAAAGAACCGGTGATGGCCTTCATGGTGGTGGTTTTACCTGCGCCGTTCGAGCCGATCAGCGACACCAATCCACCTTCGTTGACCTGAAAGCTGACGCCTTTGACCGCTTGAATGCCGCCATAAGCAACCCGCAAATCGGTGACTTGCAACAAGGCACCCATTCAATGCTCTCCCGTGCCAAGATAGGCTTCTATCACTTTGGGGTCGGACTGCACCTGCGCAGGAGTGCCTTGCGCAATCGGTTTGCCATAGTCCAACACCGTGACCGCATCGCACAAACCCATGACCAGTTTCACATCATGCTCGATCAACAAAATGGTGCGGCCGTCATGGCGGATGCGGTCTATCAATTCACGCAACTGCACTTTTTCCGTGGCGTTCATGCCAGCCGCCGGTTCGTCCAGCGCGATCAACTGCGGATCGGTCGCCAGTGCACGCGCAATTTCCAAACGGCGCTGATCACCGTAGCTGAGAGTGCGCGCTTTGTAATCAGCCAAGTCGGCAATGCCTACATAGGCGAGCAACTCGTGGGCACGCAGTTCGATAGCCGCTTCTTCAGCGACAAAAGCTTTGCTGCGAAAAATAGCGCCAAGCAAGCCCGAGCTGGTGCGCACATGCCGTCCGACCATGACATTTTCCAAGGCGGTCATCTCGGCGAACAAGCGGATGTTTTGAAACGTGCGGGCGATGCCTGCCTTGGCCACTTCATGCACTGCTGTGGGTTGGTAAGGTTTGCCAGCCAACTCGAAAATGCCGGTGTCGGGTGTGTACAAGCCGGTGATCACATTGAAGAAAGTGGTTTTGCCTGCGCCGTTCGGGCCGATCAAACCGTACACCTGGCCGCGCTGAATCGTCATGCCCACATCACTCAGCGCTTGCAAGCCGCCAAAGCGTTTGGAGATACCTTGCACATTCAACACGGGTGTACTCATGCTGACCTCTTATCCGCAGGCAAGGCCTTGCCGTGTTCGGGGGCTGGCCACAAACCACGCGGGCGCCACAGCATGATGAGAATCATCGCCAAGGCAATCAAGAGCTGGCGCAGTATGGCGGCGTCTAGTCGGCCACCAGTTAGCTCTTGCAAGGGGCTGGCCACATAGCGCAACACTTCGGGCAAAGCCGACAGCAACACCGCACCCAAAATCACGCCCGGCAAATGACCCAAGCCGCCCAAGACCACCATGGCGACGATCATCACGGACTCCATCAAGCTGAATGACTCGGGTGAGACAAAGCCCTGGAACGAAGAAAACAAGACACCGGCAACGCCGCCGAAGGCAGCACCCATGCCAAACGCCATCAGCTTGAGGTTGCGCGTATTCAATCCCATGGCCCTGGCGGCGATTTCGTCCTCACGTATGGCCATCCAAGCTCTGCCGATGCGTGAGTTTTCTAAACGGTAGCAAATGAAAGCACTCACCAGTACAACCGACAAAAACAAGTAGTAATACAAGGTAACGCTGGGCAATTCAATGAACCCTAAATCGAGTTTGCGCGACAGCGGATGACCCATCACGGTCATGGCGTCAATCTGACCCAGACCCTTGGGCCCGTTGGTGATGTTGACCGGGTTGTCCAGGTTGTTCATGAACACGCGGATGATTTCACCAAACCCCAAAGTGACGATGGCGAGGTAGTCGCCGCGCAATTTCAAAGTAGGCGCGCCCAGCAACACACCAAACAAACCGGCGAGTGCTGCGCCCAGCGGAATCACCGCCCACAAAGGCGTGTGTAAACCATTCGGGAACATGGCGGCAATGGCGGGAAATGTATCTGTCAAATGCGGCGAGGCCAGCAAACCAAACATGTAAGCGCCAACAGCAAAAAAGGCCACGAACCCCAGATCCAGCAAGCCGGCATAACCGACCACAATGTTCAAACCCAAAGCCAGCAACACATACAACAAAGCCATGTCGGCAATACGCACCCAGCCGTTGCCTATGTTTTGCAAAACCAGCGGCAAAACCAACAGCAGCAACGCCCACATGGCGTAACGGGCAAATGGCGTTTGATGCGTTGGTTTCATGTCAAGCCCGGTCCGCCACACGCTCACCCAGCAAACCCGAAGGTCGCAAAGTCAACATGATGATCAGCACCACGAAAGCAAAAATATCCGCGTAATGGCTGCCCAGCACACCACCGGTCAGGTCGCCGATATAGCCCGAGGCAATGGCTTCGATCAAGCCGAGCAAAATACCCCCGACCACCGCGCCGGGCAAGTTGCCGATGCCGCCGAAAACAGCGGCGGTGAATGCTTTGAGGCCGGGTAAAAAGCCCATGCCGTGTTGCACCGTGCCATAGTTAGAAGCCCACATCACACCAGCGAGTGCCGCCAACACCGCACCAATGACAAAAGTAGCCGAGATCACCATGTCGGGCTTGACACCCATGAGGGTAGCCACACGCGGGTTTTCTGCGGTGGCTCGCATGGCACGCCCCAAGCGTGTGCCGTTGACCAGCCACATTAAGGCAGCCAGTGCAATTGCTGTGACCGCCAGAATCAGTATTTGGGTGGGCGTGATGACTGCGCCGCCAATAGGTAGCGGGTCGCTGGGCAGCAGCGTGGGAAAAGCTTTGTAATTTGGCTTCCAAATCACCATGGCCAAGGTCTGCAACAAAATAGACATGCCGATGGCGGTGATCAAGGGTGCCAGTTTGGGTGCACCACGCAAAGGTTTGTAAGCGATTTTTTCAATCGCGAAATTCAAAGTAGCAGCCACGATGCATGCGCAAATCAAGGCGATCAGCAGCATCAACCAACCGGGCATGGCGGGGGTGAATTCCTGCAACAAACCGATCACCGTCCAACTGGTCAACGCGCCCACCATCAGCACTTCGCCGTGGGCGAAGTTGATCAGGTTGATGATGCCGTAGACCATGGTGTAGCCAAGAGCCAACAAGGCATACATGCTGCCCAAGACCAAACCATTGATGATTTGTTGCAACAGGATATCGATGACGATTCTCCTTTGAGGTGCGCGATTGTAGGTAAAAAAAAGCCCTCCGCTAGGGGAGGGCTTGGTCATTCAAATAGTTTTTGAATTAATCGTCAGCATAGATGTCTACATCCTTGGTTTCCTTGATGAACAAAGTACCGATGATGAAGGTAGCACCTGCAATGATGATGGGATACCACAAACCGTTGTACATATTGCCGGTTTGCGCCACGATGGCAAATGCCATGGTTGGCAACAATCCGCCGAACCAGCCGTTACCAATGTGGTAGGGCAAAGACATGGAGGTGTAGCGGATGCGGGTGGGGAACATTTCCACCAATATGGCGGCAATGGGTCCATACACCATGGTCACCAAAATCACCAAGTAAGTCAGGATCAAAATCACCCAAATTTTGTTGATTTTCATTGGATCAGCTTTAGCAGGGTATCCAGCAGCTTTAAGGGTGTCGCTCAAGTTGGCAGAAATGACTGCATCGCGGCTTTTCTTTTCATCCGACAGGTTTTTCAACGCGTCTTCGGCTTTTTTCACCGCCTTGGGGTCCACCGGTTCAGCCGCTTTGAGTGCTTCCAATTTTTTCTCGCCCGCCTCTTTGGCTGCTGCCACATCTTCTGGTGTCACCACCGTAGAGATGGTTTTTTCGCCAACTTTGATGATGGCTGGTGTACCGGGAGCTGCGATTTCGTTGGAGTAGCTGACCGAACTGGCGGCCAGTTTTTGCTTGACGATGTCACATGAAGAAGTGAACTTGGCAGTGCCTGTGGGGTTGAACTGGAATGAACACTCTGCCGGGTCAGCCACCACCACCACTTTGTTGGCTTGCTGCGCCGCATGCAAATCTGGGTTGGCAGCTTTGGTCAATTGCTCAAAAGCAAAGAAATAAGACAGGACAGCCAGCAAGCAACCCAGCATGATGATGGGCTTGCGACCAATCTTGTCTGACAAGGCTCCAAAAACGATAAAGAAGGGCGTGCCGATGATCAACGAGGCAGCCACAAACAAATTGGCTGTGGCCCCATCAACTTTCAACGACTGGGTCAAGAAGAACAAGGCATAAAACTGGCCGGTGTACCAGACCACGGCTTGGCCTGCGGTCAAACCGACCAGAGCCAAGATCACAATCTTCAAATTTTTCCATTGGCCGAATGACTCGGTCAAAGGTGCTTTAGAGGTTTTTCCTTCGGCTTTCATTTTGGTGAAAGCAGGTGACTCGTTCATGGACAAGCGGATATAAACCGACACCCCCAACAAAGCGATAGACACCAAGAAAGGAATGCGCCAGCCCCAATCTTCAAAGGCCTCTTCGCCGATGGCGGTACGCGTACCCAAAATCACCAGCAAAGACAAAAACAATCCCAAGGTTGCGGTGGTTTGAATCCAAGCGGTGTAGGCGCCGCGTTTGCCGTGCGGCGCGTGTTCAGCCACATAAGTGGCAGCACCGCCATATTCACCGCCGAGGGCCAAACCTTGTAGCAAACGCAAGGCGATCAAGATGATCGGCGCGGCCACACCAATACTGGCATAGGTCGGCAAAATACCCACAATAAAGGTCGACAAACCCATGATGAGAATGGTCACCAGGAAGGTGTATTTGCGGCCAATCATGTCGCCCAAGCGGCCAAAGAATATGGCACCGAACGGGCGCACGATGAAGCCTGCAGCAAATGCCAGCAGCGCAAAAATGAAGGCAGAGCCTTGGTCCAAGCCGCTGAAGAACTGCTTGGCAATGATGGCCGCAAGTGCGCCGTAGAGGTAGAAGTCATACCACTCGAACACCGTGCCCAGTGACGAGGCAAAAATGACTTTCTTTTCTTCCGACGACATTGGTCGGTCTTCATGCACGATGGCCATGGTGTCTCCTTTGGGTTGCCCGCTGAATAGGGGTCTATCGGTATTTTGGTTGTAACTACTTGCCAGCGACTGACACAAAACTGAACAAGGGCTGACAACCCTAGGGTAAACCCTTGCAGTTTATTTCGCGATGCGAATTTTCAGCGCTTGCGGTGAATGCCTGCGGGTAAATTGGCAGCTGATGTCCAAGCCGGAGTGCGGTACCAGTCATCGCCGTCTAAAAATTCACGCAGCATCGGCAAGGCGTCCAAGCCCCAAAACATTTCGCCGTCTGCTTGAATGCTGGGCACACCGAACACGCCATCGGCAATGGCTTGCTCGGTGTTTTGTCGCAAGGTTTCTTTCACTTCGTTCGCGTCTGGTGAACGTGCTGGTTGCAGACTGTGGGCTAAGGCTTCCAAGCGCTGGCTGTCACTGGGGTCAAGGCCTCCACACCAGACATGTTTGAACACCGCTTCACACACGTGTCGGTTGGGTTGTCCGTTGGGGTCGCAGGCAATGGCCAATCGCAACAACGGCAACGGATTGAGAGGATGCGCGGCAGGCATTTGCAGATCCAAGCCTTGTTGGCGCGCCAACCACAGCGACTGGCGGTATGTCCATTCGCGTTTTCCGACCACTTCAACCGGCCCCAACTGCCCGTGGTGTTTCAACAAACCACCAAACAACACCGGCTTGTAAACCACTTGGTAACTCAAGCCTTGCAAGGTGCGCGGCAATTGGTCGAATGCCAAATAAGCATACGGGCTGATCACATCGAAATAAAAAGTGAGTTGGTGCATTTCAGGCCTTGTTGAAATGTTGTTCTATGCGCTGCGCAAGACGTTGCCAAACAGCACGTTGGTGTTGCGGTGAACTCATGCCCCAGCGGGCAATTTCATCGAGGCTGCGTAAACAGCCGTGGCATTCATCGGCATCGCTTTTCATGATGCACACCGACATGCAGGGTGAAGCCAAGGCCTGGTTGTCAGGCACCTGCTGCACCTGCTGCCAGCGTTGACGCAGACTTTGCCAAGGGGTGTGCGGCTCTGTCATATCAGTCCACCGTCAAGCGCAACAGCGGCGCGCCTTCGGCCACTTGGTCGCCGGGCGCGTACAACAACTCGGCCACCGTGCCGTTGCCGGGTGCGGCCACGGTGTGCTCCATCTTCATGGCTTCCATGACTGCCAGCGCTTGTCCGGCCACCACTTTGTCGCCGGTCTTCACTGCAAATGACAACAGCTTGCCGGGCATGGGAGCCGTCAGGTTTCCGCCAACGGCTGCGTCTTGCGTCACATAGGCCAACGGGTCAGACAAACGCAGACTGGCTTCACCGGTGTCAGTAAACACATGCCAGTCACCGGCGTCTTGGTAGACATGGCAACGCAATGCTTGATCATCCCAAGTCACTTGCAATTGCCCGGCCGCATCACGCCAACTGAATGCCGCATCATGCCCGTCAATCTGTAAGCGCATACCACCTCTGACCAAACTGGTGAGCGCTGCTGTGTGCGTTTCGCCATGTATTTCAAAATGAAAGCTGCGCACACTGCGGCCTTGCATCAACCAACTCTGGCGATGCGACCACGGATCCACCCAATCTTCTGAGTGGTGTTGCTCTGAACGCAACAAGGCCGACACCACGGCCGCGATGCCAAGCGGTGTCGACACCGTTTGCTGGTGAAACAACA
>Ga0164295_10003358_pt1 | contig 12910 bp, 11 predicted proteins | sample GEODES006metaG_FD_111798 | JGI IMG/M metagenome (GOLD analysis project Ga0164295, IMG submission 111798) | Oligotrophic lake water microbial communities from Sparkling Lake, Wisconsin, USA - GEODES006 metaG | ecosystem: Environmental > Aquatic > Freshwater > Lake | place: USA: Sparkling Lake...
CTGAGCTAGGGCCATCGTAAATCCATGCAAGCCTGCCTTAGCAGTGGAATAGTTAGCCTGTCCAAACTGACCTTTTTGACCGTTTACAGAAGAAATATTGATGATTCGACCCCAATTGTTATCGACCATTCCATCAATGACTTGCTTGGTGACGTTAAATAAGGAATTCAGATTTGTATCAATCACTGCCTTCCAAGCATCCGGTGTCATTTTGCGAAAAACACTGTCACGAGTGATGCCGGCGTTATTCACTAAAACGTCTACACGACCAACTTCAGCCTTTACCTTATTAAACGCTTCAACGGTGCTATCCCAATCGGATACATTTCCTTCGGAGGCGATAAAGTCATAACCCAACACCTTTTGCTCACCAATCCAGCGATCCTTACGTGGAGAATTAGGGCCACAGCCAGCAATAACTTTAAAACCATCTTTGGCAAGGCGCTGGCAAATAGAGGTACCGATTCCACCCATACCACCAGTAACATATGCAACTTTTTGAGACATTACTTTCCCCTTTTAAAAACCTTCGTTAATAACTATGTTTGTTGAATTGCAAGATCTGCTTTTTCTTTTACATAAATACCAGGCGCAGCTTCCATCTTTTTATGCTTAGCATTACCAAATATTTTGCTCGCAGGCTTCTGTTGACCACCAAATTGCTCAAGCCATTTTGTATAGTTGGGCCACCAGCTACCTGTGATTTGTTTAGCGCCCTCTAGCCATTCTTGTGCCGTGGGTGAGATCTGATTATTCTCAAAGTAATAGCGTTTATTTTTTGCAGGTGGATTAATAACGCCTGCTATGTGACCTGAGGCTCCTAAAACAAAATAATTTTTACCTTTTAGTAAGTGTGTTGACTCATAAGCAGATTGCCATGGGACAATATGATCTTCTTGAGACGCATACACATATGCTGGACATTGAATCTTACCTAGATCGATTTTTTCACCACAAATACTGACCTTATCAGGCTTCACTAAATCATTTTGTAAATAGGTATGTCTTAAGTACCAGCAGTACATTGCGCCAGGTAAATTCGTGGAGTCGCCATTCCAGTAAAGAAGGTCAAATGGTGGCGGAGAATTACCCTTTAGATAATTTTCAACAACATAATTCCACACAAGATCATTTGGACGCAAGAAGGAAAAGGTATTACCCAGATCAAGCCCAGACATCATGCCGAACTTACCACCTTTACCACCAATAGAATTTTCACGCATCTCGACCATACCTTCATCAATGAAGACATCTAAGATGCCGCTATTGGCAAAATCAAGGAGGGTAGTTAATAAAGTAAGGCTCGCAGCAGGATGTTCATTGCGAGCAGCCAGAACCGCCAAAGCTGATGCAGTTAGTGTTCCGCCAACACAAAAACCAAGAATATTAATTTGTTTGGTATCACCAATGTCTTTAACAACATCAATCGCCTTAATCACACCTTTGCCAACATAATCATCCCAACTGATTTTTGCCATTGATGCATCAGGATTTTTCCAAGACACTAAAAATACCGTGTGCCCTTGAGCAACCATATGTCGCACAACTGAGTTATCTGGCTGTAAATCTAGTATGTAATATTTATTGATGCAAGGAGGCACCATTAAATAAGGTCGTTCAAATACTTGCTTGGTCAGCGGTGTGTATTGAATGAGCTCAAATAAGTCATTACGGAAAACGACATGTCCTTCGGTAGTAGCGATATTTTTACCGATTTCAAAAGCACTCTCATCAGTTTGAGAGACCTTACCCTTTTTCATATCCCCCAATAAGTTAACAATACCTTTTTGGATTGACTGTCCTTGAGTGCTAATAATACTTTCCAAGACTTCAGGATTAGTAGCAATGAAATTGGATGGCGACAAAGCATCAATCATTTGCTCAGTGGTAAATAAAATCTTTTGCTTTGATTTTTCGTCTGTTTCAACGGCCTTAGCCAAAGCCATTAAATGTTTGGAATTTAAAAGATAAGTTGCCGCAATCACCTTGCTCCATGATGAGTGCCAAGCTTTACCAGCAAAGCGCCGATCTTTTACTTCTATCGCTTCAGGATTAGTAGCAATCTGTGCTAACTCAGTGAAATACTCTTTTTGAATTTCTGCCAAACGATCTGGCGGAATGAGGGCCATATGGTGCGCTGCCAGAGATGGGGTAGCGCTTGGATTCATGCCTGCAAACATATTATTCTCGTAAATTAATAATAGACATTTTCCATCGATCAGGAATATAGGGTTATACGCAATAACCCTAGCCCAAGGGCAAATATAGTAATAACCCGAATGAACCCCAGGATCTGTCTATTTCGCAATCCAAATGAAGGATGCAAATCGTCCTGTTAAGCCATCGCGACGGTATGAAAAAAAGCGTTCTTGATCAAGATAGGTGCACGACCCTCCCCCATCAACCCGATCAATGCCAACAAGCTTTAACCGAGCCTTTGCCAAAGAATACAGATTGACTAGATATTTTCCATTTTTATTTGGTATGGCTACAAAGTCATTTCCATTTGGTTTTATTGAGGATTCTTGAAAAGTCTTAAAAACATCCTCACCTACTTCATAGCAACTTGGCCCAATTGCTGGACCCATATACGCCAATAAATCTGCGCTGGACAAATGTGGGATTAGTGACAGCATTGCATCAACTGTATTTTCAAGCACACCTGAAGATAAACCCCTCCAACCAGCATGGGCTGCGCCAATAACTGATCCATCTTTAGCAGCAAATAGAACTGGCAGGCAATCTGCAGTCATGATGGCTAATACTTCATCGGGCTTGGTTGTGACTACCCCATCAGCCACTATTAGCTGATTAGGATGATTTGAACGTTCGACTGGTGTACTCACAATTGAACTGTGAATTTGTTTTAGCCATAAAGGCTCAGATGGAAGATGCGCTCGCAATAAACGACGATTTTGAGCAACATATTCTGGTTTATCACCCACGTGCTCTGCAAGATTGAAGGTGTCATAAGGTGGCTGACTGACACCTCCCAAACGAGTGCTCATCAAAGCATGAATTTGAGGGGGCGCGTCCCAATCGAGCTTTATCAACTTCATCAACGACGCTCATTCGCAATAGATGCCAATAGCGCATCTTTCTTAGGCAAATCTTCACTACTCAAACCAACGCACGGCAAAAGCGCTATCAAATCTTCTGGCGGCAACTGAAACCAGGTCATAACATCGTGAGTGGCAGGGTGCTCTAAGGTAAGTGCATAAGCATGTAGCGCTTGTCGAATTAATGGCAGTGTTTTTGCGGCACCCGGGGTTTTTTTCCGATAAACAGGGTCTCCCAGCAGTGGAAAACCTAGTGACTCTAAATGCACCCGAATTTGATGAGTACGGCCCGTCTCCAATCGGCACTCGACTAAGGCCAATGAAGCATCACTAAACAATCCTTTAGCAAGGCGACGAAATACAGTTGCGGCCGGCTTTCCTTGGGGGCTACCTGCAGCCATCTTTAATCTATCGCGTTGATCCCGCCCAACTGTTGCTAATACTTTTCCTTGGCTCGGTAGGTTGCCCCATACCAATGCCAAATATCGCCTACCCACAGTTCTCTCTTGTAGTTGTTTCACCAGAGCAGTTTGTGCTTGAGAAGTTCTTGCTACCACCATGAGCCCAGAAGTATCTTTATCGAGTCGATGAACAATACCGGCGCGAGGAAGGCTTTTAAGTTCAGGATAGCGAAACAAAAGACCGTTTAATAAGGTGCCAGTCCAATTCCCGGATGCAGGATGAACTACTAAACCAGGGGGTTTATTGATCACAATAATTGATGGATCTTCGTAAATCACATCTAGCGCAATATCCTCGGAATTAAAGGCAAACTGCTCCGGCATATCTTGTGGAAAAACCTTAATGCTTTCTCCCCCATGAAGTAAATAGCGAGCTTTTGTTACCTTTCCATCTACCGTTACGGCCCCTGCCTCCACCCAAGTCTTTAGTCGATTACGAGAATAATCAGGCAAAAAAGTCGCCAAGACCTTATCCAGACGTTCTCCCGCCATATCATGGGAAATCTCTAGGGCAATAAAATCCTCATCATCGATATAATCAATGGGATTCGAATCAGGAGTTTGCGGCAATGCCACGCTTAAGAAGCCTTTTAGTTATGTCCGACGTAGTTTCAGACGCCAGTGTAAGGCTTACTGTGAAATCTGTAACGCCAAAATCCCCCTTACCTGCTAGCTTCTCTTCTTATGCTCTATTTTTAATTAGTTTTTTAGCGATCATGCTGTTAAGTGCTTGTGCCGGTAGCGATGGCCAAAAAGACGATACTGACATTTGGTCAGAAACCAAGCTGTATTCTGAGGCGATCGATAAGCTCAATAGTGCTGACTTTGCTAAATGTGGCAAGTATTTTGAAAAATTAGAGACCAGGTTTCCTTTTGGCCCTTATTCGCAGCAAGCACAAATTAATAGTGCTTATTGCTACTGGAAGGCACTAGAAACAGCACAAGCCTTGGTTGCAATTGATCGCTTTATCAAATTACACCAGGGTAATGAGAATTTAGATTACGCCTACTATCTTAAGGGTCTCATTACATTTAATGATGATCTAGGATGGTTGGGTAGATTTACTGGTCAAGATCTCAGTGAGCGTGATCCAAAAGCAGCAAAAGATGCATTTGAGTCCTTCAAGGTTGTAGTGGAGCGTTTCCCAAATAGCAAATATGCGCCAGATGCCTTGGATCGGATGCGCTATATCGTTAACTCTTTAGCCGAAGCTGATGTGATCGTTGCTCGCTTTTACTATCAAAGAGGCGCTTATTTAGCATCTGCTAATCGCGCTCAGCTAGCAATTCGTGATTATGATCGCGCACCCGCAGTTGAAGAGGCTCTTTATATACTTTATAAGTCGTATGAAAAACTTGGTATGGTCGAGTTAAGTAACGATACAGCGCGAGTTTTCAAACTCAATTTTCCTGACAGCCCCATGCTTCAGACTGGCATGCGTAGCAAAAAAGAGCGTAAATGGTGGCAAATTTGGAATCAATAATTATTTAATGACAACAGGCACTCGGGGTGCGACTGCGCACAGTAACTCATACCCGATCGTGCCGCTCATTTTTGCAACATCATCCACCGGCACTTTTTCACCCCATAACTCGACTACCGTTCCAATCGCTGCATTGGGTGCTTGACGAAGGTCAATCGCTAACATATCCATCGATACGCGACCAACAATCGGGCAGACTAGACCGCTACCATCATCTCTTGCATTAAAGACCCAAACTGGTGTCCCATCTTTAGCATGACGTGGATAGCCATCAGCATAGCCACAGGCTACTATTCCGACCCTCATTGCTTCTGGTGCTAAATAGCGACCACCATAACCAATTCGATCACCTTTTACCAGCTCTTGAATATCGATAATTTCACTATGTAGATGCATTACTGCATTTAATTTTGAATTCTTAATATCACTAAAATTACCAGTAGGAGATGCACCATAAAGCATGATGCCAGGTCGCACCCAATCCCCCAGTGCATTTCGGTGCCACAAAATAGCCGCAGAATTAGCTAAGGATGTTGGAGCCTCTAGACCATCAATCGCTTGACTAAAAATCTCCATTTGATTGCCAACTGATGGTTGCTGATCAACCTGATCAGCATTGGCAAAATGGGTCATATGGTGCATGTGATATCCCGCACTGTGAAGGCGATGAAATGCAGTTCGATAGTTAGATGGTTTAAATCCCAGGCGGTTCATCCCGGAATTCATCTTCAAAAAGACATTAAAGGGCTTATGGGCTTTACCTTCAAATTGCTCCAGCCATTGAACTTGGGCCTCGCAATGAACCACAAGATCACAGCCCAATTCTTGGGCAAGTTTTAATTCATTCTCATGAAAAAGGCCTTCTAACAGCAAAATACGGCCATTCCAGCCATGTTCTCTAAGCCAGCTTGCATCTGCAATGTCAAGTAAGGCAAAGCCATCAGTAGAGGCTAAACCGATAATTGCAGCATCAAAACAGTTGCCATAGGCCCTTGCCTTAATGACGGACCAAATCTTAGCTTCGGGCGCTAATTCGCGAACTCTGTTTAAATTGTGTCGGAAGGCGTCGGTGTGAATAGATGCCACAATTGGTCTATTGATTAGAGAATCAGCTGGACTACCCATTTTTACCCCTCCTTTCATGCTTTAATTACATTAATGACTAGATTGTACGAATGAACCGCAGTTTTTACACCATTATGGCGGCGCAATTTTTTTCGTCGCTTGCTGATAATGCTCTTCTAATAGCGGCTATTGCCCTCTTGGTCCAGCTGAATGCTCCGGCCTGGATGACGCCATTGCTCAAATTGTTCTTTGTATTGTCTTATGTATTGCTAGCTGCGTTTGTTGGTGCCTTTGCGGATTCCCGTCCCAAAGGTAATGTGATGTTTATCACAAACACTATCAAGTTTGTTGGTTGCATCGCCATGCTATTTGGTAGTCACCCTTTACTGTCTTATGCCATTGTTGGACTTGGTGCAGCCGCCTACTCTCCTGCTAAGTATGGAATTTTGACAGAATTGCTTCCCCCTGAAAAATTAGTTGCTGCCAATGGTTGGATCGAAGGATTAACAGTGGGTTCCATTATTTTAGGTACTGTATTAGGGGGAGTCCTCATTAGTAGCAGCGTTTCTCAAAGTCTTTTGTCTTTGGATATTCCTATTTTAGAAACAGGCGTTGATACCCCTGCTGAATCCGCCATCATGATCATCATGATGATTTATGTCATTGCAGCACTCATTAATCTTAAAATTCCCGATACTGGCGCGCGCTATGTTTCTCAGAAAACAAATCCCATTGAGCTGATCAAGGATTTCTCAATCTGCTTTAAGACTCTTTGGAATGATCGCTTAGGTCAAATCTCCTTAGCTGTAACCACATTGTTTTGGGGTGCCGGCGCTACCTTACAGTTCATCGTGATTAAATGGGCTCAAGTGGCTTTGAATATGAATCTTTCTCAAGGTGCGATCCTGCAAGCTATTTCGGCGGTTGGCGTAGCAGGTGGTGCAGTTTGGGCCGCCTCGCGCATTCCTTTACGTAATTCATTAAATGTCCTGCCATGTGGTGTGATGATGGGATTGATTGTCTGTATTTTGGCCATATACAACAGCGACATGTTGCCAAATACCACCATCATGACGGTAGGCAAATTTGAAATCCCACTCAATTTATTGCCTGCCTATTTTCTTCTGATTTTAGTCGGCTGGTTAGCTGGTTACTTTGTGGTACCGATGAATGCTCTATTGCAACATCGAGGCCATGTTCTGATGTCGGCTGGGCACTCGATCGCCGTTCAGAACTTTAATGAAAATATTTCTGTTCTCTCCATGCTGCTCGTCTATTCCATACTGATTTGGCTTGATGTTCCGATCCAATATGTCATCATTGGTTTTGGAATAACAGTCAGTACCATTATGTGGTTAGTCATTAAACGCCATGCTAGAAATCAGGCGGAATATGATTCAATGCATCTCATCGGTGAGCATAAGCACTGACAGACTGCAGTCTCTCTTTTAAAGGTTCAAGAGCACTGATTTAGCTAATAGTAGATCTTGCCAAAGCAAGGCCTTATCTTTTGGTCTACTCAACAGATGTGGCAAATCGAAAGTGGCTAGTACCGGAATGTCTTCAAGGCCCTCGCCATTTAAAGACAATACAGTCTCGCGTAATTGAGGTAATGAATCACGCTCTCCGGTGATCTTCTGAGCTGCTGGTCTCCCAAAAGCAATCGCAACGGTCGGCAAATTGGGCTTAATCTTACTCAAAAGGTCCGACTTGTCTGATGGATTTACCCATAGCCATTCATGAGGGGCTAATTCCAAGAGGCGCGCAATATTCTGAAAAAGTAATTGCGCATCACCTTGAACTTGATCACCAAAGAAGCACCATTGGTAACTAGCGGGAATATCTGCTGCAGGTAAGTCAACTGGTTTTGATATCTGCTCAACAGGCGTTTCAGAAATCTCTAGATGACTAGATGAATCACGGCTATGCCATGCAGTGATTCCCATTTCTTTCAGAAAGCTAGCGTTTGTATTGCTCATATCTCAAGCTTAATCGATTTTGCCAAAACCAGAGCATCTTCGCGAGATCCTGTAATGGCATCAGCTGGATAGTAAGCTTTGCGAAGACCAATTTGCTCGTAAGCTAATTTTTGATAAAGATTGACGGCAGCAAGATTTGAAGGCCTTACCTCCAGAATGATTCTGGGGATATTTTGTACTGCAGCTACACCCTCAATGGCGGTCATCATTCTGCTACCTAATCCTAGCTTACGCAGATTTGGTGATACGGTAATATTTAACAAATGCAACTCATCAACTGCAGGATATAAGATGCAATATGCCCAAAGTACATTGGGATCTAAAAAACTACCCTTAATCGCTTGATCTACTTGAGGACGAATGCAATAAGCCCAATGCCCAGCTTTGAGTGAATCACGAAAATTTCCACTGGTCCATGGATGTAAATGTGAAACTAATTCAATTTTTAAAACAGCATCTAAATCCGCTATCTGCATTGGCATGAATGAAAGTTCAGCAACGCCATCAACTGAAGAGTGGTCTTGGCTTAACATCAGCGTGTTATCTCGGTTTTATAAAGTATTGAGCGCTCCTCAGTAGTGAGAGCTACCTTATTTCGTATATACAGTGGCTCTAGATCAGAGATAGGGATTTGTTTGCCATCCAACAAGTCTTTTTTTCCACAATCTAATACTCCAAGAGCAGATATACCAATCTTTTTATCAAGAAATGGTGCGGATAGCTTTAATGGGTCGGAAGTAAAAAGACGATCACCGTATTCATTAATAGCACTACCAGCAAGAAATTGAACACTGCTTAAATCTAGTTTTTCAGGCTTTGTTAATTGAATATTACCAAGTCTGGTAGCTAAGCCTAGAGCGGACGTTTGGTATTTAGCCCAATAAATCTCATCCATACGAGCATCTACTGCAACAGCAAAAATACTGGCATGGCTTGATTTAAATTGAGAGGACAAAACAAGCTGTGAAGCAATAGCATCTAAGCTAGCTACCGGCAGTACTGGTAATTGTGAACTAATAGCCAGTCCTTGTGCTACCGCAAGACCTAAACGGATGCCCGTAAATGCTCCAGGGCCCACACCGATGGCAATGGCATCTAAGTCTTGTAAAGATATGTCTGCTTGAATCAGCATCTCTTCAATCCAAGGCAGCAGTAATTGGCTGGCACCAGTAGAGACGGGTTCATGCCGAAATAGTGGCACATTCTCATCCAAACTTAAAGCTACCGAACACCAAGCAGTTGAAGTATCGATAGCTAATATACGTGTCAATTCAAGCTCTTATATTTTAGAAGCAAGTGAAGATGATGAACTTAATCCCGCAATCACTTCTGGGGGTGCTTGCACTAACTCAATTAATACACCCTCACCACTAAAAGGAAATTCATCGTTAGCTTTGGGGTGTACGAAAGTGATATCAAAACCACCGGCTCCTCTACGAATACCGCCTGGAGCAAAACGTAAACCCTTAGCAGTCAGCCATTCAACTGCCTTTGGCAAATCATCAACCCATAAACCAATATGATTTAGAGGGGTCTGATGAACTGCAGGCTTTTTCTCAATATCAAGCGGTTGCATTAAATCCACTTCAATTTCATTAACGCCTGTTCCGATAGAACAAATATCTTCATCAACATTTTCGCGCTCAGAGACAAAAGTACTTTTAAATTGGAAGCCCAAAAGATCAATCCATAATTTTTTGAGACGCTCTTTATCCTCGCCACCAATAGCAATTTGCTGAATTCCCAAAATATTGAAGGGCTTAAGGTTCATATCTGACATACTATCCCCTGTTATTTGAAGCGAAGGATTAACTGATCGACCGCCAAACTGTCACCCTCTTTAGCGCAAACTTCAGCGACTACTCCATCCTGAATGGCAGAGATTATATTCTCCATTTTCATTGCCTCAATTGAGGCTAATTTCTGACCACCAGTAACAATATCGCCAACCTTGACAGCCATTTTGGTAAGTAGTCCTGGCATAGGAGACATCACTAATTTAGAAGTATCGGGCGGTAATTTCACTGGCATACGGCGTTGCAGCTCGGCACCTAATGGGCTTAAAACCATGCATTCATAATGTGCGCCATCTAATACTAGTAAAAATTTAACCCCACGACGCTCTACTTGAGCAGTTACTTTTTGAGTACCATTAATGGTTGCGTAAAGACAAATTTGCCCTGGTCGCCAATCACTGACGATGTCATAACGGCTAATACCATCAGGCTCTTCAATATAGATTGAGTAGATGCTATCTTTGAGCTCTACCCGAATAGGAACTTCATACGGATCTTTCATGGATCCAACTTGAGCGCCAGTAACCACAACGAATTTCTTTGCAATGACCATCTCATGGCCTGCTAACTGACCATCGATCATCTTAATATGCTCAAGATAGCGATAGCGCATAAAAGCAGCTAAGGCAGCCAACCGCTTTGGATCTGACGGTTGTACTGAGTCCTTCTTAAAGCCCTCGGGATATTCCTCAGCAATAAAGCCCGTTGTAAAGTCACCCGAAACAAATCGAGGATGCTGCAATAAAGCGGCCTGAAATGGGATATTGGAATGAATTCCACGAATCACAAAATCGTTTAATGCAGAACGCATTTTATCAATTGCTTCATTACGATCCTTGCCATGCACAATCAATTTAGCAATCATCGAGTCGTAATACATTGGGATTTCGCCACCCTCATAAACGCCAGTATCTACGCGTACTCCATTGATAGATTCTGGAGGGCGGTATTTGACTAGGCGTCCGGTCGATGGCAAGAAGTTGCGAAATGGATCATCTGCATTAATACGGCACTCCATTGACCAGCCATCAAGCTTAACGTCTTCCTGTTTAAAAGCCAGCTTCTCACCTGCAGCCACCCGAATCATTTGCTCAACTAAGTCAAGGCCAGTGATGCTCTCAGTAACAGGATGCTCTACCTGCAAGCGCGTATTCATTTCAAGAAAATAAAAAGACTTATCTTTGCCAACAACAAATTCAACAGTGCCCGCTGACTGATAGTTCACCGCCTTTGCCAAGGCTACAGCTTGTTCGCCCATGGCTTTGCGAGTGGCAGGATCGATAAAGGGTGAAGGGGCTTCTTCGATTACCTTTTGGTGACGACGCTGTATAGAGCAATCGCGCTCATTCAAATAAACCACATTGCCATGTGAATCACCCAATACCTGTATTTCAATGTGGCGCGGACCTTCAACGAACTTCTCAATGAAAATACGATCATCACCAAAACTATTCATCGCCTCTGTCTTGCAAGCAGCAAAACCTTCTGCGGTCTCTTGATCATTAGAGGCTACACGCAGTCCTTTACCGCCCCCTCCCGCTGAAGCCTTGATCATGACGGGATAACCAATGCCTTGGGCAATCTTGACAGCTTCTTCAGTAGTAGCAATAGCTTCGTTATGCCCAGGAATTGTGTTTACCTTAGCCTTTAAAGCAAGCTTTTTAGAGGCGATCTTGTCACCCATTGCTGCAATAGATTGATATTTAGGCCCAATAAAAACGATGCCCTCATCTTCGCAGCGTTTAGCAAACTGTTCATTTTCAGATAAGAAACCGTAACCCGGGTGAACTGCCTGTGCGCCTGTATCTTTACAGGCTTGAATAATACGATCTATGACTAAGTAGGATTCACGAGAAGGCGCTGGCCCAATAAAAACAGCTTCATCGGCAAGCTGCACATGGCGAGCTTCTTTATCAGCCTCTGAGTAAATCGCAACCGTTTTAATTCCCATCTTTTTGGCTGTTTTTATTACACGGCATGCAATTTCGCCGCGGTTAGCAATTAATATTTTCTTAAACATTTTCGTGGCCATAATATTTTGGCGCCTTTACAGAGGAATATTGCCGTGTTTACGCGCTGGATTTTTTAAATCCTTATCTTTGAGCATCGCTAAAGAGCGTGCTATGCGCTTACGAGTTTCATGCGGCAAGATGACGTCATCGATATAACCTCTTCGACCAGCAACAAAAGGATTGGCAAATTTAGATTTATATTCCAGCTCACGTGCTGCAATCTTTTCTGGATTCAATTTTTCTTCTCGGAAGATGATCTCTACAGCGCCTTTAGGTCCCATTACTGCAATCTCAGCAGAAGGCCAGGCAAAGTTCACATCACCACGTAAATGCTTAGAAGCCATCACATCATAGGCACCACCGTAGGCTTTGCGAGTAATCAATGTGACCTTAGGTACAGTGCAATCAGCATACGCATAGAGTAATTTGGCACCATGTTTAATGATCCCACCGTATTCTTGGGCGGTACCTGGCATAAATCCAGGCACATCAACCAAAGTCACAACAGGAATATTAAAAGCATCACAAAAACGAACGAAGCGTGCTGCTTTAATGGATGCTTTAATGTCTAAGCAACCTGCTAGTACTAAAGGCTGGTTAGCAACAACACCTATTGAACGTCCTTCCATACGAGCAAAACCAATCACAATATTTTTAGCATAATCGGGCTGTAGCTCGAAAAATTCACCATCATCTACAATTTTTGTAATCAACTCTTTCATATCGTAAGGTTGGTTTGGATTGGATGGCACCAATGTATCTAAGGAAAAATCTGGCTCTTCGGTACGGTTTGCACCTTTAATTAATGGTGGCTTTTCACGGTTTGAGAGCGGCAAGTAGTTAAAAAAACGACGCAGCATCATGATGGCATCGACGTCATTATCAAATGCCTGATCACAGACTCCGGATATCGTAGAGTGCGTGACTGCCCCACCCAACTCTTCTGCAGAGACATCTTCGTGGGTTACCGTCTTGACCACTTCAGGACCTGTAACAAACATATAGGAACTATCTTTCACCATAAAGATAAAGTCTGTTAACGCGGGTGAATACA
>Ga0164295_10003359_pt1 | contig 12905 bp, 11 predicted proteins | sample GEODES006metaG_FD_111798 | JGI IMG/M metagenome (GOLD analysis project Ga0164295, IMG submission 111798) | Oligotrophic lake water microbial communities from Sparkling Lake, Wisconsin, USA - GEODES006 metaG | ecosystem: Environmental > Aquatic > Freshwater > Lake | place: USA: Sparkling Lake...
CCTCCTCTGAAGACACGCCATATGATGTCCTCAACAGGAACTGTCCCAGTTGAGGGGTGAAGCAGTGCAGCAGCTGTGGTAGAGAGGCTCTGACCTGACCCATAGTGTCAATGTCGAGCAGGGTCTTCAGCATCCGCTCGGTCACCTTCCCGATGCCACCTACCTTGCGAGTGGGTAGCCCCGACAAGAACTCCATCACTGCATGTCGAGTGGGAGGCAGCTCGTATTGGCCGTTGGGTTTATTGAAGTCGGCGCAGATCTTGGCTAGGAAGAAGTTGTTTGCGATGCCAGCCGAAGCTGTGAGGCCTCCGGTGAGGGTAGAGATGCGGCCCCGTATCTCTGCTAGGATCCCACATGCTACTCGTCTGAGCTCGCAGATATCATGATGAGGAAGAGGATGAGGCTTGCCTTGAGCTTCAGATGGTGCCAGGACTACCATACCATCACATTCGGCAGCAGGAGCTCTATAAAGACCAACATCTTCTGCATTATGCCCTCCTCTGTTAACCCTTACCCTCGCAGCCTCTGTCAAGTCGAAGTACACCTCGTCTAGACTGTAGCTACTGAAAGAACGGTCGTACTCTCCGATCACACTGCGGATCTGCTCTGCTACCACTCGGTACTTGTCGAAGTTGCACGGGACAAATACTAGCTGTGGACAGAGTTTCTTCGCGATGAAGCCTGGCATCGCGCTCCGCACTCCGTACTTACGAGCCACATAGTTGGAGGTGGAGATCATCTCCAGGCTGCCCACAGCCACCGGTTGGTCTGCGAGGGAAGGCTGGTCCCTGATCTCCACGGCTGCATAGAACATGTCCATGTCCAGTACACAGCAGATCCTATCAAAGCTCCTCCTATGCTCGAGATCGACCACCTTCGCCTCCACCTCGCTGCGAAGTCTGGCCTCGAGAGATCCATCACCATTGCTCAGCTCATTAAGCATCCTTCTCATGGATTCAACCTTTTTATCGGTCTCTGCATCTAGCTTGGCAGCTCTCCTGAAGTATGCGCTGTTCTTCGACAGTTCGTAGATGATCTGGTTCTGCCTTTGCTTGTCCACCATCTCCATGCCGGCCTTGTTACTTCCACTGTAGCTGTAGAGATGGGCGAAGGATTGACTCTTGTCATGCTGATTACCAGTGATGGACTGCAGCTCAGTCGACTCAGCCGTCGTTAAGACTGACGTAGCTACTGTCACTGCTTGTTCACTCTTTGACATCAATAACTTTAAGAGTTAAAGTTAAAGTTAACTTTCGAATCGCATCAGAATGTAACGGTTTAGTCATCATCATCATCATCATCATCATTTAAAGTTATCATGTCGACTAACATTGGTGCAGACAACATGAACCCTCCTCTGACCGAAGAGGAGAAGTGGGAGCAGGAGATGCATAGTCTGGAAGAGCTGGACCGCTGGCAGCAGGTGATGAAGGAGCGGCTGCCTGTGGAGCTCCGAGAGGGCTTCCACACTTACCTGGCCCAGTTCTCGGGGCTGGTGAGGATCCCCATCTACTCCATGATCGAGCACCTGGAGTACAGGTCCGATAGACTGCAGGAGTTCTACTCGTTGTTGATGAAACTGCCCAGAGACACCATGGGTGCATTATTGAGCTTCATGGAAGGCTTTGTCCCATTCAAACTGGTCGTCCTACTTCTGAACATATTTTTTCGATTACAAGATAGCCAAATACTAGAGTTGCTGTTTCGAATACCCGGAGATGATGCCCACTACCTGATGCAAGTGCTGCGGCATTCCAAGCCTGATCAGATCGAAATATTCATCGAGCTATTGGGACGGTTGGATTTTGAAAATATCATTCAAGTGATTAAGCTGTGCAACGAGCCAACCGCCAAGGACTGCAGGTTATGCCGTACTCGTCGTCTACATTCATTGGAACAGCGGATGATCCACAACCAGGTGCCATCGGGTATCATGAAGGTACCTGGGACGATGCCTCTATACATGGGTTCCTCGAAGGTGACCCTAACCACAGATGGGTGGACTGCGGATGACGAGAAGGGCTTCACTTTCAATGAGCAGCTGGAAATACTATGGTATAAGCAGCCCGTGGACCTGCTGCGCATATGCGACAAGTGTCTACTCGATGTGCACCAGGCCGTGAGCAATCGTGGTCGCTTCGAGCCCATCTATCACGTGGATGCTGAGCAGCGAAAGGTTCTGTTGAGGACCCTCAGGGACCGCGAGAAGGAGCAAGCTGAGGTGATTTGGAAGATTTCGAAGGAGCGTGCCTACCGCCGAGCAAGAGAGTTCGCATTGACCGCTCTGGAGGCTCAGCGATATGGTCTTAAGAGGGAGGCGGATGAGAGGGAGCGTGTCGAAGGAGAACGACTCCGGCAGCAGCAGCTAGCCGACAGAGCGAGAGAGCACAGACAGCTGGTGGACCGGTCGCTAAGCTCGGACCGCAAGTGGCTTCGGTCGGACGACGCCGCTGGGTTCAAGCAGCTCGATACCAGACAGCTTTATGCAGCGGTCCAGGGAAGACTGGACTACTCACTCCCGGACTTTATCAGCACCGGTGAAGTGAACCTACAGGCTCCTGATTACAGGTAATATATTCTGATTATAGAGCACACACAATCCAATCCAGAGACTAGAGCTGCGTGGTCTGGTCATAACCGCATTCACCATCATCGTTCTCATACGAACAGAGCACCTAAGCAGAGACAGAACGACAGGTCCTCCAAGCTAGCTCTGATAGATCCGGTCGGAGGCTGCATGACTAGCTCTCGAGGATTACCTATCGACCCGGAGGGGGCATCGCAGGTACACCACAAGCTAGAGCTATCGTCCTTCAGTCACAACTCCCTCTCTCTCAATGTTCTTTGTCCATGTCACGGGATAGATATTCGGCACGTATGTCCCTGTGGTGGTGGATGAGTACCAACAGCTGCAGGAGCTGAAGGAGGCTACGATGCGGAGGGAGGAAGAGCGCCGCAAGAAGTCGGCGGAGATCGAGAGGGTGGAGCGCATCCGTAAGCAGAAAGAGCTGCGTGAACTGAGGAGCTATGTGTATGACAAGACGTGTGAGTTGGAAGAGAACGCTCAGTTGAGACGAGCAGAGGCTGTTCGTCTAGAGCAAGAGCGGTTGCTGAACAGGCAGTTAGATCGGGAGAAGCGGAGGGAGCAGCGGTATCTACAGTACTTACTGAAGGAGAGGCAACACATGAACTATGAGGACTATCGGTCGTACCAGCTACGGGACTATAATTGGCAGTGTGAGCATGAACAGAACGAGCGGGAGGGTATGTTCAATGAAGAGCTCAATCAGATAGAGGTCGATCGCTTCTGGGGATTGGATCTATTTGTCCGTCGACAGTACGAAGAGGAAGCTCGCCTCCGACAGCTATATGCAGACAAGGTGGAGAAGCTCAACAGCATTCTTGTGAAGACTCGAGCTGTGAAGGCATGTACGGTAGCGAAGCTGACTACTGTGGGCACACTGCCAGAGGATATCGCCTATAGCAGGGATGAAGATAAGCGCAGAGATGCTGTCATCCGCAAGCTGAGGGCGGAGCAAGTGAGAGGCTCCCTGAAAGTTAGGCCTTTCCCCGGCTACCTCTGAGCCATCATCCACTCTGATAGGATAGGAACGGAGTATGCCGTGCTATACTATGCTATGGATCACTCCGATCCACCAAGCGGATTTATGGACAAGATTTCTTCAGCACTGGAGCATCATCTCTATCCGATATCAGAGTCCCTTCGCGAATCTCGTTGTGTGAGTCGATGATACATCGACCAATGATGCTGCTGCTGCAGGGTGGCCACACTAGGAACTGTGCTGTTGTTCCGCCTCAGCACTCTCCCTCTTTTGCACAGCAAGCAGCTTGCTCTTCGTAGTCAGCGCCATCATGCTGTGGGATCGCAAGTAGCTGTACAGCGCTGCGATATGATATTTGTACAGCATCGACCAGGGCTCCCACGTGTTCTGCGCATCGGATAGACCCATCCAGTGCACAAAGAACTCCAAACTGCGTCGATGCCGCTTGTCACCCCTATGCTGTATGATGCAATCGACGGTCATCCATTTCATGCGGCGGTGGGATGCAACAGCTTCTGCTTCCATAGCATGCTGCTTCTTATACCATGAGTCATCGAACAGCTGATCGCTTGTCATGTTGCTGAGCAGTGCATGCTGCAAGGGGATAGCAGAATCTGTAGCAGTAGATGGGATTGGGTCGTTGCTGTTGCTACTGCTGCGATTGAATAACTCATCAACGTCTTCGAAATTGCCATGTGCATCACATTCATCCTTTATGACTGCAGCTTCGTCATAGTCGACCACTCGTCGTTCATCTTCATCACTGTTACTGCTATCAATCACCTCCAATGCATGGGTGAGCCCCAGCTGTCGCAATGTTGGTAGGGTGGAGGCGCTTGATCTGCGGTATTTGAATGCCGCCTTCTCTGCGTTGCTTAGCTTCGAGTGCCGATAGTCAGATAATGATGATGATGATGATACCTTCTTGTTGTTGCTGCCATCACAACAGCTGTCCTTGGACCTGCGGCTAGCTATGAGAAGCATGATCTGTCGGTCAATGCTCGTCACTAGGTCATGCAGTACCTGGGGGTAGCAGCGCAAGTACTTGGCACATCTCTCCAGCAGGATCAGATACTGCACATGATGGCTACTGGTCACATCCTCTTCGTGGCGCACATAGCTGATGTAGAGACGATAGTCCTGATTCGAGAAGCTCTCCACTGCTCCGATGCGTCGCTTCATGGTCCCGTGAAAGTCTTTCATCGCTCGCCTGGTAGCAGCGCATAAGTCTTCCAATGCAAGACTCTCCCCGTGGATAGCCACACTAGGTAGACAGCAGGAGGTCTCCTTGTAGTCACAGCTCAGGAGGTCTCCTTCCTCATGACTATAGGCACTACAACTGCTGTCTGTAGTGCCTATACTACCTATACTACGAGCGATAGCGATGTTGAAGGGGTACTTGTGTTTGATCTTGTCAGAGGAGGCAGTTGTATCGACAGCCGCGGAGTTGATATCAAGGGATGGGCTAATCAACTTCACCTGCTGGAGATACTGTTGCAACATTTCTCGCGGCAGACAGCGGGCTTCATCCAACGACTCTGGCATGGGGACAGGAGTAGGTCCTGCAGGGACAGCAACTACAGATGCAGAGGTATGACCCGATGAGCTGTCCTTCGATTGTGATCCGGAGCGATTCCGGTACAAGCTCCACATAGTCCAATCGGGACAGAGCTTGACAGCACAAATGATTGCAGCCATCACATGCTCTACATGCTGTTGGCCGAAGGCCTCCAATCCCTGCAGTGGTACATGCTCAGAATGATGTAGTTGGCAAATCCTAACATAGTGTTGCCACACCGACTCAGGCAATCCGAGCTGGTTGATTATGTGAAGGGCCACCAGAGGTGTATTCAGACAAGGGATAGATCTGTTTACTGCCTGTGCCACCGCACTGGTGAAGAACAGGATGCCATCCGCAGTGATAATCCTTCGAGGACCTCCATCTGGAGTCCGGTAGAACCACCTCAAGTGTCTACTGTAGTCGGTGCCATGGGTCTCGCTTGCATACCGCATCAGCATTGAGTTCCACAAGTCTACATACGGCAGCGTTCCTTCCTCGCACCAGCGCACCATGTCGCACGGCAGCACTGCAGAGCGAGACACCCTCAGTGCTAGGTATATGAAGCCCAGCAGGGCAGTCTTGGTCAGCAGCAGCGGGTGATACTTCATGTGGACCGCTATGGTACAGGAGTGGTGTTTAGACCGGATGAAGCTATTCTCTACTCTGCAGTCGGTACAGTTGCTGCCTCTACTCCACTGGTCCAAATAGGCAAACCACAGCTCTTTGAGGTTGTGTCGATAGAACTTCATCTGACTGCTGTCTTCAACACGCATTATATCCAATACAATGTTAAACAGAGATCTCAATGAGTACTGGTAGATGTCGAGCATCTTCAGAGGATCAAGTCGACTGATATCCTCTTCGTCGGTAACAATCTTTGCCACGCGTTGTTTCTTCTCGCCAACATCCTTCAACACCTTCCGCATCCACTCCGACCGCAGATTGCCGCTGCCCGCCCCGTAGAGCTGCATGTTATCATCGTCATCGGCTGCCTCCGCAACATAGTCCTGAGATTGGAATCCGCAGTCCGAGCAGAAGATGTAGCCGCTATTGCTATTGTGTTTGTGGAAGTTGATGCCGCAGCGGTAGGTAGGTAAGATAAGCTCATGTAGAGGTGGATACAGGCAAGCAAGGTGATCAACCACTGACCGTCATGTCAGCTACTCTACCCTGCTTACTTACCCTACCCTACCCTATCATACTCTACCTCTTCTCCACTCTACTGTACCCTACTCTACCCTAGCCTACTCTACCCTACCCTACTCTATCCTACTCTACTCTATCCTACTCTACTCTACTCTACTCTACCCTACTCTACTCTACCCTACCCTACCTATCTTCGTAGTGCTGGTCGCTGAAGCAGTAGGAGCAAGAGAACTGCTGCTGCGACTGCTGATTCCAAGGGAGACTCATTATAATGTCTACTCGTGACTTTACCGTACAGGAAGTACGTACAGCAGTACTGTACCTGACCAGTACTGTAACGGCATTAATTATATCTGTAAAATATATGCGCTTCTTTATTTTGTTATCGGTTTTAACAGTAAAAGCACGACGATTAGCGCATATTGAGTAAGCTCAGTGCAAAGCGTAATGAAACAACTCCAATCCATCGTTGAAATGTTCGCAATTCAGCAACAGTTGCAAGAGAAAAGGCGATGGTGATGACGATCATATAGTCTCATCGGTCGCCATGATATAGTCTTGTCCTCACATAGATTATTGGGAAGGGCAGCCACTAGTATTTCATACCAATTCATTACAGCAAACAATATCGGACTCCTACATCATGATTCCGTCTACAGGTGAGAAAGCAACCGATGCAAATCCTTATCCCGGTGACCCCGACTCGAAAGACTTCTACGCTCAGTTAGTGGAGGCTCAGTCGACGGATCTGTCCGACCTCGATCGCATAGAGTGTGTGAAGCTAGGCAAGGATTTGAAAAATCTACCCGTATTAGTAGTGATCCCTACTCTGGCATTGCGTACCGGAGATCAGCCGGAGGAGGTGTTCAGGAGGATACTGCTCTTATTTATCGTGAAGGCTCACGAGATCATCAACTTGAACTACTCGATCGTCTACGCGCACACAGACATCGACTTCAACATCAACCAGTACCCGCTCATCTATAAGTTCTACAGCATCCTACCCAGAGAATACAAGAAGAACATCGTCAAGATGTACGTCATACATCCAAACATGGGTCTGCGGATGTTCTTCGAGTTCACCCGCGTATTCCTCAGCACAAAGTTCTACGCAAAGCTGACGTTGCTGGACTCCATTCTGGACTTCCAGAAGATCATTCCACCCACCCTACTGACCCTACCCTGGAAGTTCCTGCGCAAGGAGGATGAGATGAAGGGTCTGAAGTTCCTCGGTCGGATGGCCCCCCTGTCTCAGTCCTTCGACCCGTCGCTGGGCACCACTCGCACCATCCACTCATGCATCACTTATCTGCGTGCCAAGAACGCCTTGAAGCAGAAAGGCATCTTCCGAGTGGCTGGGGACGAAGGAGAGCTGCAGTTAGCCAAGCTGAGGCTCCAGTATGCTGATCACTCTAGCCACTATCAGGAGCGGATCATCCTGTCAGAGAACCAAGACTATATGCTACTCGGAGATCTGGACGCATTGACACGCAAGCCCATCAGCGTCGTCGACCAACAGCCCAAGCAAAAGCATCGCAACAGCTTCAGGCTCAATACTAGTGCTAACAGCAGTAATGCCAAGTCGGGTGTGAGCAGTACTAGTACTATCGGCAATACCATAAAGGAGACCACGAAGGAAAGCTCCGACGACACTGAGGTGCCTGAGGAGATCCCACTGTCGCTGGTGGTGGTGAAGAATGTGAACACCGTCGCTCAGATCCTGAAGATGTCCATCAGCCACCTCCCTGAGTCCCTGGTGTCCTCTGAGTGCTACAAGAAGCTCATCGACTCTGCCAGGAAGTATGAGGTGGGTGGGTGGATGGATGGATGGATGACTGAGTGACTGCTTGTATGACATGCAGTTACTTCACCAACACTTTTCTTGTGTGATCCATTGAAGCACCATTCCTGATTAATCTTGATCATCTCTGATCTACCTCCCTCCGCCCTGTAGAATGGAGGCACCTCTCAGGAGTGGGAGAAGCAGTGCTCCTTAGCCCTGTCGCAGCTATTGTTCGAGCATCTGTCAACGCTGGTTCACCTCGTTAAGTAAGATGATGACTACTGTGTATGTAGTATGGCTGATGACTACTGACTGATGCTGATGTACGACTGTTCCTCAACTGCATATACATACATGCTGTCGTATCAGCTTCCTCCGCGAGGTCTGTAGAGAGTCGGCGGTCAACAGCATGGACTCATCCAACCTAGCCATTATCTTCGCTCCCACTATCTTCCTGCCCGAAATGATTGATCCCATGAAGGCAGTCATGGAACTCAAGCTATCCAAGACCATCGTGAAGGATCTCATCGACATCCCCACCATCCTGCAATACGCCATGTATCTACACGAACAGAGCAATCCTACTGGCGAGCAGCGCTTCCTATTCCCGATCGACAAGTCGTTGTTCCAGGATCGGACAAGTAAGGTGGAGGAGTCATTGCTATGTCTGTCGACTACTAGTCTCGAAGACATTTCTGCAGTGCGGCACCTGACCAACCAGTTCAGCGATAGGTTCTTGAATCGCATCGCCCACAGCTCCAATGGTAGCCCTTGTGGGACGGAAAGCTCCAGTGGTAGCCCGGATAGTAGCGTGTGGAAGAACCGTCTATCTAGGTCTGGTCGCATCAGTCGCAACAGGGACGAGGAGTACGACCCTAGGGATGACCCTAGGGTGTCCATCGTGGAGGACTCGGTAGATCAACAGATAGTGGATGAGATGAGAGCTGAGGTGGGCTCTCTGTTGTCGTTGAAGGAGAGGGTAACTGTAACCTCTCCCCCACACCCACTACCAACCACTCCTGTTGCTACTATCCGAGACGACTCAAAGCGGTTGGAAGAAGAGGAGAGAGATATAATACATCATCACTTGCACTCCTACTCTGAAGGTCAGCAGCTGGTAGTTGACGATGGCCGGCCACATGCTGATGATGATGATACACAGCACGATGCGTAGCACAGTCACACCACCATGCAGCGCTGCTTAGTATCCCCGACAACTGTTTCACCCCATCACTTGCTGCTGTTGCATATCATGTATCATGCTGCTCTAATGAACGAACCACTATCACTCATACTGCTACTAGTACGTATGAACAATTCTTAATTGATTAAAAACTAGATGTAGCAAGTGTAGACTAGTCAGCTAGCTAGTCAGCCCTGCTGATGAGAGGGAGGAGGAGACGTGGATGTATGCATCCTGTAGCTCCTGTGGACTCTCTTGTGAACTACAGCAGCGGCCTCTCCTGTTCTTGAACGAATGATGATGATGTGTTGGGTGGGGTGTATTGTAGGTACTTAGATTCCTTGGTATGAATTGTAGTTGGCATTGTAGGACGAGTTGATCGCACTGTGGTAAGCCTGCTGATGTTCTTGATGATTTGATAGCTGTTGTTGCTGTTGTTGGTAATGCTCCGGTGTGGACAGGTCGTGGTACTGGTACTGCCCTACTGTATCCATGTCGTACTCATCAACTCTACGGTTGATTGCCGCGAATATCAGCAGCACTGATGTGGCGATTAGAGCCAGGCCGGCGAGGATACATATTGTGGAGTTGATGAAGCAAAACAGTGATATGAAAAAGAAGAGACATGCCTTGAACTCGTCGTACTTGCACTGCAGGTTGTCCTCCAGGTACATCTTCACCTGCTCGAAGTTGCTCACGAAGATGAAAATACGCGGGAACTCCCATATTGCCAGCACCATGGCGCAAAGCACGGTCCACACGCCCACGAGTGCGTTGCTGAAGAGCGCTGTCACCACTCCCACGAAGCAGCACAGGATACAGGTGAACTTGGAGGCGATCTTAGAGTACTTACTCCAGTCATTGCCAGCAAACTCCTCCAGGAATGTGATGTGTGAATAAGGCATGCTGATGATGATGATGCTGCTGGTAACTATTTGGAACCTGTTGTCAGTTCAATCCACTTCCGCTGATCCTGATGTACGTACGTACGTACAAGTACAGTACGTACTACGTAGTTGTACGCATCAGCCGTTACGTAGATCGTAACTTAACTTTATTATCTTTCACTTATTGATGAACAGTGCAAATCACAAGTTCACAGTGAAGTACAAGCAAAGTCGCGACCGGTCGGACTATCTTGTTGTGCTTCGGGACCGCGAGAAGAACAGATGGGTCTTCAACTTTCCGACTCTCTACAGCATCGTGTTTGTCGGTTGTATTACTGTCGTCCTCTTCGTAACTGTCATTGCTCTAGTCATAGATGATCCGGTGATTGCGAAGGGCATCAAAAATTGTTTCTTCGTCACTGTTCCTGCTTATTCTAGGTCAGTTCTCTACTGTGTATACAATAGTCCTGTTCTAGTGTCGAGCATGATTCGATCTTGGCATATGGATCATCTGCAAAGCTCCTTCATTACTGATCAATCAAATGATCCACCGCAGCAGCAGCATATTGATGGAATTGTTTCAATGGGCGACTTTGAGTTCATTTGGCAGCGCAGCGTTTACCCCATCAGCAGCAGTAGCGGCGGAGTGGTGTTCATTGCTAATGGGTGCAAGAGGTCGCCTTATGAGTGGTGGCAGTCGTCGAAACCTTTCTGTCCCAACTGCACCGGCCAACCCATGCAGGTCCGCATCGTCCAGCATCTAGTTAGGGCCGGCTACTCAGTCATGACCATGTCAACAGTCGACCAGCAGGCCAGCGACAGGCAGTGCTGGCATCGCAACGACCGCCACTTCATCACTTTAGCTCTACGGTACGTGTATAACAGTCTCAACGTATCTCTTTCACAAGCACCGTTATTCGCCATCGGTATCGAGAACGGTGGGGTGTTCCTGTCCCAGTACGCAGAGTCTTTCCACACCACCTACAGTCGGATGATATCCGCACTATGTCTGATGAATTCCGGCATATGGCACGAGAGCTTCAAGCCCGGCTTGTATCCATCAGTTATCTTCATCGACTCACCTCGAAATGAAGGACTGATCAACTACAATGAGCGCGTTGTGGCTAAGCTTGTCCAACACAACATCTCCGCTGTGCAGTACGTCACGACCAAGCAGCCAGTCACGATCGGGTACTTCATGAATGCTTCCATGAACCCACACGAGAGCAAGCTACTGCAGCACTTCCTATTCCGCGAGCAGTTCATCATGCCCATGGATCGCGTGCTGGTCAAGGACCCCAGTATAGAGAGGAATCGCATCGAGCTCACACAGGTGACAGAAAGGTCCATGGGATGGTGGGTTATGTACAGTACAGTGTATGTATATGATGCGGTGCGGTGCATCAAATAGAGATACAGTGAGTATTATAGCCTACATTCATCATCAATGCTGATCGTTATCACCATACACGTCGTCTTGTATTGTCCTATCCATTCCAGATAGTGACTTTGTTGGCTCCTCGACTGGTCCCGGGGAAGGACTCCATGTCAGGGGTCCCGGGGCAGTCCGCCATCATGCAGCTGCTGCGCCTATCCTTCGGCCATAAGGAGGTCAATGCCGAGTATGTCGACCAGATGGTGTCGTGGTTCAACACTCACCGGTGAAGCCATGGGTTGATTGTGGCTCTAAATTGGCTGGGGTTGGAAGCTTGAATGGATGATTACTATTTTCGGATATGATATGACCATTAGTCCGCTTGAGCTGCTCGATCGATCAACTGTCTCTGATCTCACAGAGGTCCTATCCAGAGTATTGAAGAGATGACCCGACTTCATCACCTCCATCGATGAGAATAGCTACTGTATGCCCCAGGTCTTGCGGACAGGCTGCATGAATGGGTATCCCTTATTGATCCGCTCCACCACCATTAGCCGCTGTCTGCTAGTCAGCGAAGGCAGAGCTAAGTCGCGCAGATCCTCCTGCAGTGAGAGAGAGGCAGGGAGGGACAATCAAATGAGTTATACGGATGGACCATCTCACGAGATGCAACACTCATCAGTCGCAGCTGCTACCATTCATAATTCATTGTACCAACCTGAAGCTGCATGAGCACATGATAATCAAAGATCGTGGAGTTGACGACCAGTATGCTCTGGAGGCGATGCAGCGCGCTCAGCAGCTTACCCAGCTGGATACTACTCAGTAAGGCATCCCCATCGTTGAACCCATTCGATAGACTGAGTGACCTTTCCACATCACGCACGCAGTCCCGTAGGTCTCGATGGATAGCACTAGCACTCTCGGCCACTCTACCACGTGACGTCGCACGCAGAGCCACGATGAAGGTCTTGGAAAGGATCTGGAGGGATAGGATGGATAGCACGGCCGGGGTGATTGCCAGTAGTTGCAGGTTGACCTGGTTCGCATTGAATAGCTCATCGATGGCCTGCATCGCCACCAAAAGCTCCTTCTTCACGAACTGCAGCTGGATAAGCACTAGCCGAGCGATCTTCCCAGATACTATACTTTGCATGGGACGCCTGACAATTGATAGCCATGCATTGGATGATCATGATGATGATGACTAGTCAGAAGATAACTTGATGATGATCGGGAGACAGACACAGACAGTGTGGATGAGATGTGGTATAGCAAGATAGATGATTGCTGATTATTGTTGATTAATCAGAGAGGATTGATTTGATTCATCCTGGTAGCATAAAGGGAGGCATATCCTGTAGGCTCACTACTCACCTGAGCTCGTTCTCGTAGACCTCCGAG
>Ga0164295_10003361_pt1 | contig 12905 bp, 10 predicted proteins | sample GEODES006metaG_FD_111798 | JGI IMG/M metagenome (GOLD analysis project Ga0164295, IMG submission 111798) | Oligotrophic lake water microbial communities from Sparkling Lake, Wisconsin, USA - GEODES006 metaG | ecosystem: Environmental > Aquatic > Freshwater > Lake | place: USA: Sparkling Lake...
GCCGCCGACAAGGGGCCGAACCTCGGCATCCAGATGTATTCGCTGCGAGGATTCAAGGTCGACGAGGCGCTCGAGCACGTGAAGGACCTGGGACTCGGCTTCGTCGAGTTTTACCCCGGGATGTTCCCGGTGACCGACGACCGGGCCGCGATCAAGGCCATGCGCGACAAGGTTGCCGGACTCGGGCTCACGATTTCAGCCTATGGAGTGAGTCGGTTCACAAAGGACGCCGCGGCGAACCGGAAGATCTTCGCCTTCGCGAAGGCGGCGGGCATCGGCATCCTCGGAGCAGACCCTGACCCCGATTCGTTCGCGAGCCTCGACGACCTCGTGAGGGAGTTCGACATCCGGATCGCGATCCACAACCACGGTCCCACCCACCGCTACAACAAGGCGATCGACGTGCTCACCGCGATCGAGAAGCACGACCACCGGATCGGCGCCTGCGCCGACCTGGGGCACTTCCTGCGGAGCGGCGAGAAGCCGACGGAGGTGATCCGGCTGCTCGCCGGCCGCCTCTACGGCATCCATCTCAAGGACTTCGCCGAGATGCAAGACAAGACGAAGGGCGTGATTCTCGGCACGGGGCACATCGATGTGCCAGCCGTGTTCGCAGCCCTCGAGCAGGCAGAGTTTCCGGCCGACGGTGCCCTCTCGATCGAGTACGAGGAAAACCCACGGGATCCGATCGCCGAGATCCGTGAGTGCATCGCCGCCGCCCGGTCGGCCATGGCCGCGGCGTGATCGCAGACGCATCAAGACGTGGCGGCGTAGAGTTCGAGCGCTCGGCGGACGAGCCCCACCGCGTGCACCCGGACGATCTGCACGCCCTGGGCTGCCAGGCCGCAGGCGGCCCCCGCGGTCGCGGCGTCCCGGTCTGCCTCGGTCGCGGGCCGACCGCATGATTGCTCGACCACCTTGGCGAGAAATCCCTTTCGCGAATGACCGACGAGGATGGGTGTGCCGAGGTCGAGGAACCGGCCGGCGTGTCGCATCAGCTCCAGGTTGTGCTCGTGGGTCTTGCCAAACCCGATGCCAGGGTCGAGGCAGATTCGGTCGAGCAGGATGCCCGCCGAAACGAGCACGTCCCGCCTGGCCGCCAGGTAGGCGTGGATCTCGGTGACGACGTCGCCGTACCGGGGATCGAGCTGCATAGTTCGCGGGATGCCCCGCATGTGCATGGCGCACATCCCGGCGTCGCTCTCGGCGGCCACCCGAAGCATGTCGGGATCACCCTCGAGTCCGGTCACGTCGTTGATGATCTCGGCCCCGAACTCAATGCTCCGCGCCGCAACCACCGCCTTCGACGTGTCGATCGACACCGGCACGTCGCACTCGACCGAGAGTCGTCGCACGACCTCGCCCACCCGCCGCAGTTCCTCGGCCTCGGTTACGGGTTCCGAGCCCGGCCGCGTGCTCTCGCCGCCCACGTCGAGGATGTCGGCCCCCTCGGCAACCAGCGCTAAGCCGTGGGCCACCGCCGCCTCGACGCCCGCATGCCGGCCGCCGTCGGAGAATGAATCAGGCGTGACGTTGACGATCCCCATCACCAGCGGCCGCCGCAGCGATCCGCCGGGATGCGGTAGTTCCAGGCTCCGCGTGCGGAGTCGCCAGTGCGTGGGCAGGGAGCCGTGCGTCATGCGGCCGAATGTAGCACGGGTCGAGGCGAGGAACGGCGCAGGTTGAAAACCTACGCTCCAGGATGCCTACGCTCCAGGAATCAGGGAAGCGGCCCTGTGGGGTGGGAGATCGACGAGCGTGGGAGATTTCGCTCGCAGGGCATGGAAGCGGTGGGCTGGGTGATGCGAAATATCCCCGCGAGGAGACTCCCACCCCACAGGGCCGCGGCGCGTGCGCGCACCCCACTCACCACGGTTCTTCCATGAGCCCCACGATCTGCTGCGCGAGCTTCACGATCGCTTCCTGCTGCGTGCTCACGACGGACCGCCCGTATTCGGGCACCAGCGCCGCCGACTGGCCCACGTCGACGGTGGCCGCCGGCAGCGGCACGTCTCCTGAGGCGATGACCGTGCCGCCGCGGTCGGCCCAGGTGACGAGCGTCTGGTAGTTCATCTCGACGAACCGCGACTGGTCGGTCGGGCTCTCCACCACCATCCGCTTGGTGTCGGCCACGATCCGCGCCGTGAGCACGCTATCGGCGTCCTCCGCGCTGCCAACCACCTTGAATGGCGTGCGTTTTTCGATCTCCTTGCAGACGGCCTCCGTCAGCCGTTCACCGATGTCGACGGCGGGGATCGTGCGGAAACTGTCGCTCTGGATCATCGGCACGTAGATCGTACGAACGTTCGAGGCGTAGAGGGTGTTGTTGCCGAACCGGTAGCTGGCGCAGCCTGCGGTCAACAGCAAGACCGGCACGAGCACGTGGGCCATCCTGGCGAGGGCGCGGTCGCGCATGGCGGCATCCTTGCCGGAGGGCTTCAGAACCGGGGCGGGGCATCGCCCGAGTCGTCCTGCCGGGCGATCTGCGTCTCAGACTCGGCCATGGCGTCGAGTTCCGCCTCCTTCAGCGAGTCGGGGTTGAGCACGCGGGTGAGCAGCGGGAACGGATCGTCGGAGACGTCGGCCTTGTCTTTGATCGTGAGGTACTTGTCGCGGGCCTGCTGGGCAAGCTGCGTCGTGGGGTAGTCGCGGGCAATGAGGGCGTAGTAGATGCGGGCGGAGTTGTAGTGCTTTCCCTTGGCATAGAACTCGGCCCGCTGCCAGTGCCGCTGCGCCTGTTGGGCGGCGATCTCGGCCCGCATCGTCTGCACGCGGTCCTCCTCCTCGCGGCCGAGCTGGTCGGGGAACTGGACGATCACCTGGTCGGCGAGGACCTCGGCCTCCTCGAGCACGCCCCCCTCGTAGCCTGGCCCCTGATAGGCGCGGATTTTGGACTGCAGGCCGAGCAGGTGTGCCTGAAGGAGGAAGTCGCTGTCAGGATATTCACTGCGGAGCAGGCCGTAGAAGTAGTCCGCGTCGAGCCACTGCCGGTCGAGGAAGTGGGCATTGGCCTGCGCCATGATGCTGTCGTCGGCGAGGGCGCCCCGCGGGTCGTTGAGGCGGACGTGGTCGTAGGTCTTGAGGGCGCGGCCGCGGGTGTCGAACAGGGGTCGGCTGCGGTCGGCGAGATTCGGCACGATCACCGGCAGGTGCGATTTTTGGTCGAGCGCGATCCAGTACTGCGCGATCACGAACTGCCGCTGCGCGATCCGGTCGAGATACTTCGTGTTGGCGTATTTCTTGACGAGCTCGTCGTATTGGTCCTCGGCCCTGGGATACTGGTCGGTGAAGAAGTAGCTCTCGGCGAGCTGCCACATGGCGTCTTCCTCGATGACCGAGTCGGGCCAGCGATCGACCGCCACCTTGTACTTCGCGATCGCCTCCTTGTAGTTGCCATCGCGGTACAGGCGGTCGGCCTCGGCGAGGGCCTTGCGGGCCACGGGCTCGTTCGGGCCCCGCCCGACCACCTTCTTCCAGCGCTTCTTGATGTTATCGCCCTTGAAGTAATCCCAGCCGGCGTCGGTGGAGGTCGGGGTGTACTCCGACGAAATGACTTCCGAGTCGGCATCCTCGCCGAGCTGCCGGTCGATCTCCTGTTCGGCGTCGGCCCCGGAGGTCTTCGCCCAGGGCCACTGCGGCTTCTGAAGCGACGCGCAGCCTGCGCCGGCGCAGCCGCAGGCGACGACGGCGATCATCAGCTGGTGGCAGATGGGGGGGCGGGCCGAGGGCATCGGGAATGGCTTTCGGAGAGCGGGCGTCACGGGCGGCTGAGCCTCCGGCCGGAGCGGGCGAGCGTGGCAGGCACCCTCAGCGGTCTGCCAAGGAGGTGGGAAAGAAGGGTTGTCATGATGCCGCGCACCTCTCCCCCCACGGCAGCCGGGAGCGGCAGGTCGTCGGGCGAGACCCGCGGATCGGCGAGCAGCCGGAGGGCCGCCATGGCCCCGGTGGACACCGAGACGACGCCCCGCCGTCCGCTGCGACAGCGTTCGCAGAGCGTGCCACCGTCGAGCATGCCGAAGGCGGTGCGGCCCGAGTCGGCGAGCCGCCCGTGGCACTCGGCGCAGCGGGAGAGCACCGGTCCGTGCCCCGTGAGCCGGAGCATCGCCAGCTGGATGGAGGCGAGCAGCGCCGCCAGCGGCGCCTCGTCACCGCTCCAGTCGGAGAATCTTCGTAACGTCGCATGCGCCACCTCGAAGAGCTCCGGCTGGGGATCGGCATCGGCGGTCAGGGCGTCGAGCAACTCGGCCACGTGCAGTCCGCCGAGCACCGCCGCCAGGCTCGTGCCCACGCGAAAGCGGTTCTCGAGAGCCGCCTCCGTGAGCAGATCGAGACCTCCCGACGATTTCCGGATGACGAGTACCTGACAGGTCGAAAGCAGGTCAAGGCCGCCGTCGAATCCGCTCTTCGGCCGCCAGGCTCCCTTCGCCAGGGCCCGCAGCTTGCCAAACTCCCGGCAGTAGACCGTGACCACGCTGCTCGTCTCGCCAAAAGCCGTGGTGCGAATCACGATCGCCCGCGTCTTTTCAGCGGCCATCGCCCGTGACCCTTTCGAGCCGCTCCACCCGCACGAGGTCGATCCGGCGGCGGGTGGCGGCGAGCACCTCCAGGGCAGCACCGTGCGACTCAATTCGCTCGCCGACCTCCGGGATTCGACCAAGCTGATGGAAAACGAATCCACCGATCGTCTCGAAATCCTCCTCTTCCGGCAGGTGGAGGCCGAGGCGTTCGTTGACCGCGGCGATGCGGACGTGCGCCAGCGCCTCGCAGGCGCCGGGCGCCGTCATCCGCATGCCGTCGGTGAAGGCCTCGTCGTGCTCGTCGGCGATCTCGCCCACGATCTCCTCGAGGGCATCTTCGATGGTCACGACGCCCGACACCCCGCCAAACTCGTCGGTCACGATCGCCATGTGGGTGTTGCCCCGCTGAAACTCCAGCATCATCGTCTGCACGCTCATCGCTTCGGGTACGAACCACGGCGGCCGCAGGAGCGTGCGGAGCTCCGGTTCCGGCCGGCCTTCCACCTGACGGGCGAACGACTCGGCGAGCCGGGTGAGGACGTCGCGTGTGTGGAGGATGCCGACCACGTCGTCGGGGGAACGGTCCCAGACGGGCAGCCTGGTGTGGCCGCTCTCGGCGGCCAGCCGCACGGCCTGTTCCCACGAGGAGCCGAGCGGGATCGACGTCATCTTCGTTCGCGGCGTCATGATCGTGGCGACGCGAACCTCGTCGAGGCCGATGATGCCCCTGATCATGTCACGGGTGGAGCCCTCGAGGCGGCCCTCGCGATGGGCCTCGTCGACCACGAGCCGGAGTTCATCGCACGGCCCTTCCTTGGCGGCGTCGCCGCGGCGGCCGACGGCAGCCGCAAGCCTGCCGAGCTGGCCGACGGCCGGTGCGATCAGTCCGACAATCGGCCGCCAGACCGCCCAGGTCGCCACCACGATCCAGGGGCCGGCGAACCGTACCAGCAACAGCGGCACCACGACCAGCGCCAGCCAGACCGTGGCGATCCAGGAGAGCATGGCGGAGAGTTCGAGGGCGAGCGAGCGGTCGCCTGCCACCGTCACCAGCCGTGGAAAGGCCAGCAGCGTCGCCCCCACCGCCGCGCTCACGACCACCGACGCCGCGATGAAGGCAATGGTTTCGCTGCCGGCGATGATTTCGTCGTATCGCTCCGGGCAGCCGCGGCGGCTACAGAGTTCCTGAATCGTCGTCCGCTGGGCACCCCGTACCGCCCGCGCCTGCACCGCGGCAAGGCAGGCCACGGCGAGCAGCGCCAGGCCCGATTCCAAGCCGAGAACAGCGGCCGCGGTCATGACCCGCCTCGCACCGGTCGCCGCGGCGGACGGGGCAGTTTGATCGCCGTCATCACGGCCCGCTCCCGGGCCCGCATCCGCCGCCGGCTTGCCGGATCGTGGTCGTCCTCGCCGGCCAGGTGGAGCAGCCCGTGGATCGCGTAGTAGGCCGCTTCGTGTCGCGTCTGCCAGCCGAGTTCGCGGGCGAGGCGACGGGCGGTCTCGACGCTGATCGCGATGTCGCCATGCAGCCCGGAGTCGACAGGAGTGGAGAGGTCGAAGGTGATCACGTCGGTCGGCCCCGGGAGGCCGAGCCACTGCTCGTGCAGGTCGGCGATGCCGGCGTCGTCGACGAGGACCACGCCGATCTCGGCGGCCGGCGACCCGATCGCGGCAACAGCCCGGCGGATGACCCCCTCGAGCCAGCGGCGGTCGAGTATCACCCGCCGCTGCCGGTCGGCGATGGTCACGCCCACGGCGGGTCGGAGGGTGTCGGCGGGCGGTCGTCGCGGAGCGCGAACGGTGTCGGTCGAACGGCGCATGGTGTTCCGCACTGGTGGCTCAGGCCGTTCGTTGGTCGGGATATTTGACCCGCCCGTGATACACGGCCGTCAGGCTCTTGACCAAACTCTGTTCGATGATGCCAAGTTCCTCCAGCGTCAGGCCGCACTCGTCGAACTGCCCGTCGAGCAGCCGTTTCAGCGCCAGTTCGTGCACGAGGTTGGCGATTCGGGATGGGGTGGGTTCGGTAAGCGTGCGGCTGGCGCTCTCCACGGCGTCGGAGAGCATCATCACGGCCGACTCGCGGGTGCTCGGCTTCGGCCCCGGGTAGCGGTAGGTCTGCTCGTCCACCTCCTCGCCGTTCGGGTCGGAGTTGGATCGTTCCTCGGCGCGGCGATAGAAGTACTCGACCAGCGTGGTGCCGTGGTGCTCGGCGATCAGGTCGATGATCGGCTGCGGCAGGTTGTACTGGCGGGCGAGTTCCACGCCTTCCTTCACGTGGGCCACGATGATGAGCGTGCTCATGGCAGGAACGAGCGACTCGTGGCGGTTCTCCTTGCCCTGATTCTCCACAAAGTAGGCCGGCTTAAGCATCTTGCCCACGTCGTGGAAGTAGGCGCCGACGCGGACGAGCAGGCCGCGGGCTCCGATCGCCTCCGCCGCCGCCTCGGCGAGGCTGGCGACGTTGATCGAGTGGTTGTAGGTGCCCGGGGCGCGGCGGACGAGTTCTTGGAGGAGGGGATGGGCGACGTCACCCACCTCCAGCAGGCTCAGGTCGGTGAGTACGCCAAACGTCCGCTCGATAAACGGAAGCAGTCCGGTCATCAGGAAGCCGGCCAGCAACGTCCAGACGCCCGTGCGGCCCGCCTCGTAGAGCATCTGCAGATCGAGCGAGCGTTCCTGAAGCAGGCCGGTGCCGAGTTGCGTGAGCGTGGCCACGGCGCCCGCCCAGAGGCCGACGTAGATGAGTTTGCTGCGGTTCCGGATCCGGCCCATCCAGAAAATCATCGCGGCGGCGGCTGACGCCAGCGTGACGAAGGAGGCGAGCCCCCAGTCCATCCCCTGGGCCACCACGAGCGCCACCTGGGCCGTGAACAGCAGGGCCAGGTCCTCGTCGTAGGAGATTGCCACGGTCATCGCGAAGATGAGCAGCGGCACGATTTCCGCCTGCCAGGCGTCGTGTGCGGAAAGCATGCAGAGCACGACGGTGACAACCGACAGGCCGACGAGCGTGAGCACGTCACCGACGTTGTCGAGCAGGTGGCGGTGGTGGAGGTGGATGTAGAATCCTGAAAGGGCGAACATCGCTGCGAACAGGCCGAGCATGGAGAAGGTGCGGGCCAGCCTCTGCCGCGTGTCCCTCTGCCGGAGGTATTCGTCGTGCTCGCGGCGCAGCAGCACGAGCCCCTCGCCCGACACGGGCGCGTTGGCCTCAGCGATCACGTCGCCGGCCGCGTAGCGGACGAACTGCGGCGGGGTCTTGGCGATCGCCTCGCGCTTGGCACGGTCGGTGCCGTCGCGGTCGATCTCGAGCGTGCCCGAGAGCCGCGGCTCGACCCAGGCATAGATCCGGTCGGCCAGGGCCCCCTCGCCAAGTTCATCCTTGAGCCGTGTCTTCAGCCGGGCCTTGGCCTCGACGAGGACGACGTCCGACACCTGCACGCGGGTCGTCTCGGCAGCGTTGCCGATCGGATGAACGTCGATCTCGTTCTGACTGCCCTCGTCGTAGGCATGCTGGATCTTTTCGAGCACGCCCACGTTGAGCAGGTCCTGGAAGGCCAGGTCGATCGCCTTGTCGAAGAGCAGCAGTTTGTCCTTGCTATCGACGAGGCCACGAAACGTCTGAAAGGCCCGCTCGGCCTCCAGGAGTTCCTTGCTCGGCTGCGGAGGAGCGGACTGTTGTGCGACAGGCTCCTGCCCGCCGGCTTCGGCCCCCTCGTCACCGGCAGCCCGGGGGGCGGCCTCCCCGTCGGCTGGCGGCTCTGCTGCGGTTGGCGGCTCGGCAGCGGCGGCCGGCACTGAAGAGGCGGGCGGCTCCGGGGCGACGGGCGGCTCCGCGGGCTCCTCCGGCAGGGTCTGGAGCACCTCGGCTGCCTCGGGGGCAAACTCCAGCCACGCCTCACGGACGCCGCGGTTGAGGGTCTCTGCGGCGGCGAGTTCTGCAGTCCGGTTTTTGAGCCCGTCGCGGAGGCGGACGACCGGCGCCTTGTCCTGCGCGTAGACCACCCGAACCTTGGCTGCCGCCCTCTCCTGGGCCGTGCGAGTGGCCTCGGGGTCTGGCTTCTCGAACGCCACCCGAGACACGAGACCGCGGGGCGGCACCCAGCCGAGCCGAAACGAAAACGGCTCCTCCCAGCCGCGGAGCATCACCACCAGCAGCAACGACGCGGCCGCGCAGATGCCGAGCCGGGCGAGCACCTCGGGCCGCGAGACCCGCGCGACAAGGTCCCCCCAGAAGCCGTGGGGCGCATCGACGGAAGCCCCGCGGCGGGTGCGGCGTCGTTTCTGGGGTGAGGTGGCGGCCATGAGGATCAGCGGTCGTAGGCTTCGACGATTCGTTGCACGAGCCGGTGCCGCACGATATCGGCACCGCCGAGCCGCACCTCGCCACATCCGGGAATTCCGCGGAGGCGACTGACGGCATCGACCAGCCCGCTGGTGCGTTCGGCAGGCAGGTCGATCTGCGTGGTATCGCCCGAGATCACCATCTTCGACCCCATGCCCAATCGCGTCAGAAACATCTTCATCTGTGACACGGTGGTGTTCTGCGCCTCGTCGAGAATGATGAACGCGTTGTTGAGCGTGCGGCCCCGCATGTAGGCCAGCGGAATCATCTCCACGATGTCCTGCTCGGTGAGCCGCTTGAGATGCTCGTAATCCATCATTTCCCGGAGGGCGTCCATCAGCGGGCGGAGGTAGGGATTGATCTTCGCCTGGAGGTCGCCCGGCAGGTATCCGAGGCTCTCACCTGCCTCGACGGCGGGGCGGACGAGCACGATCTTTCGCACCTGTTCCATCCGGAGGGCGGCCACCGCCATCGCGACGGCGAGGAACGTCTTTCCGCATCCCGCCGGGCCCGTGCAGAGCACGATGTCGTTGTCGCGGATCGCCTGGACATACTCGGCCTGGCCGGCGGACCGCGGCACGAGCGGGCGGCCGGGCTTCTGCACCTCGATCGGCTCATGCCGCAGCGGTGGCTCCGCCCCCGTGGCCACGGCGAGGAGTCTCGTCACCTGATCGCTCTCCACGCCACCATGGTCGCGGGCCATGCGGTCGAGTTCCTCGAAGATCTCGGTCGCCAGTCGAACGGCCGGCTCATCGCCATCGATGTGGATGGCGTCATCGCGGGCAGTGACACCCACGCCCAACGCGTCACGAATGCGGCGGAGGTGCGCGTCGCGGGGCCCAAAGATGGTGCCGAGTCGCTTTGAGTCGACAACCGCGATCGTGGAGCGGGGCATCGAAACCCGCGGCGACTGTGGGTCACCGACGGTCTCGGAGGAGGAGAACCAATACCCACACTATACCCCACGCTCCGCCCTCACCCTCTCCGGCAGCCCCCCCGCGGGAAAATAGCGGAAATTAAGCCTCTTACGCGTCGAGCGGTCCCCGCCGTCCCTCCGTGGGATCCCCTCAGCCCGCGGCCCAGAGCATCCACGCGACCGGGGCGGCGAGGAGCAGCGAATCGACGAAGTCGAGAAAGCCCCCCATGCCGCCGAGGCTTCGGCCCGAGTCCTTGGCACCGCACTCCCGCTTGACCAACGACTCCGAGAGGTCGCCCAGCATGCCGGCGAGGCCAACGAGAAGCCCATAGATGGCCCAGCCGCCAAGTGGTGCCCAAGGAAACCCGCCGCGGCCGATCACCAGCCAGGCCACGGCCACCGACGCGGCGATCGACCCGGCAGCGCCCTCCCAGGTCTTGCCTGGACTCAACTGGGGCGCCATGCGATGGCGACCGGCGAGCGTGCCTACAACATAGGCCGCCACATCGCCTGTCTTGACGACAGCGATCAGGCTCACGATCGGCACGAGGCCGCAGAGCGGCGTAAGCGTTCGCGTGGAACCAGCGGCGAGCAGCCGCAGCCCCACCATGAACGCGAGCGGTAGGCCGATCGCGACGACCGCGGCGATGTGTCCGGCGGCTCGCTCCAGCCCGCCGTCACCAGGGGTATAGCGGGACACCTCGATCGCGAACACGACAACGATCACCAGCCCGCAGGCAGCTGCAGCCCAGCCGAGCGTGGCGAGCGGAGCGGCATCGGCCGCGGGAATCCATGCTGCGAGGGCTGGCGCTGCGGCGATCGCGGTCGCCCCCACAGACACCACGCGGCCGTCGAGCCTCAGCCCGCGGGTAGCGGCGAGCCGCACGGCCTCCAGCCCGCATCCACCGGCCGCTACGACCACCACCGGAAGCAGCCACGACATCGGAGGCGTGCCCCCGACGCCGACGACATCCGCCCAGGCCAGGGTCGTGAAGCCGGTGAGCGCAATCGCGGCCACGACCAGTCGGGAGGCGAGCCCGCGACGCTTCGACGATGATGCTGCGGCGTGGCTCACGACGGCGACAGCCCTCCGAAGCGGCGATCACGACCGGCAAACGCGGCGATCGCCTCGTCGAGATGACGCTCCTCGAACTCGGGCCAGGCGGTCGGCGTGATCCAGAGTTCGGCGTAGCTGATCTGCCAGAGCAGGAAGTTGCTGATCCGCATCTCGCCGGCGGTGCGGACCAGCAGATCGGGATCGGGCATGCCCGCCGTGTCGAGCCGCGAGGCCAGGGCGGCCTCGTCGATCTCGTTGGGGTCGAGGCGGCCGGCCGCCGCATCGCGGGCGAGGGCTCGCGCGGCGTCGGCGATCTCAGCGCGGGAGCCGTAGTTGATCGCGAGGCAGAGCCGCATCCCTGCGTTTGCGGAGCAAAGAGCCACGGTGCGGTCGAGCGCCTCGAGTGTCTCGGGGGGCAGTCCCGCGCGGCGGCCGATAATGGAGAGCCGGATCCCCTGCCGCATCAGCAGGCCGCGCTCCTCAACCATGTACTGTTCGAGGAGGTGCATCAGAAACCGGAGTTCGGCCTCGGGGCGCCGCCAGTTCTCGCTCGACAGGCAGTAGAGCGTGAGCTGCTCGATGCCCCGGCGGACGCAGTGCTCCGTGATCCGGCGGACGCTCGCCACGCCGCGGCGGTGCCCCTCGATTCGGGGCAGGCCCCGCTGCTGCGCCCAGCGGCCATTGCCGTCCATGATCACGGCGATGTGCCGGGGCAGCCGAGCATCATCGGCTTCGGAGCCGGCCGTCGCTTGCGGCGTCACGCGTTGGCCGGCTGGGATGAATGCCATGGGCGGGCCGCGGCGGTGCGATCGCGGATGATGGTTTGTTGGCGGTCTGGGCCGACCGACACGATCGAGACGGGCCGGCCGAGCAGTTCGGCGATCCGGTCGACGTAGCGACGGGCGTTCGCCGGCAGTCCCGTCTCGGCCCGGACGCCGTCGAGTTCCTCGGACCAGCCCGGCAGCGTCTCGTAGACCGGCACGGCCTTCTCGAGGTCGGCGATCTGGCTGGGAAACTGCGTGGTCTGACGACCGTCGATGTCGTAGGCCACGCAGATCTTCAGTTCGTCGAATCCGCCGAGCACGTCGAGCAGCATCACGGCGAGTTCATCCACCCCCGACAGCCGCGCCGTGTAGCGGGTGGCGACCGCGTCGAACCAGCCGCAGCGGCGGGGCCGCTTGGTCACGGTGCCGTACTCGCGGCCGCGTTCCCGGAGGTGCATGCCGATGGGGTTGTCTTGCTCGGTGGGCAGCGGGCCGCCGCCGACGCGAGTCGAGTACGCCTTCACGACACCGATGACGCGGTCGATCCAGCGGCCCGGCACCCCGGCTCCGCTCGACACCCCGACGCCCGACGAGTTGCTGCTCGTGACGTAGGGGAAGGTGCCGTGGTCGATGTCGAGCAGCGCGCCCTGCGCCCCTTCGAACAGCAGCCGGCGGCCTGCCTCGACGGCGTCGAGCAGGAAGGCGGTGGTGTCGGCGATGTGCGGCTCGAGCCGCTTTGCATAGGCGGCGTACTGGTCGTGGATCGCCGCGGCGTCGAGCGGCGTTGCGGCGGCCCCGGGCCAGTTGGCGAACAGCCGGTTTTTGAAGTCGACGACGTGCTCCACCTTCGCGCGGAAGTCGGGGCGGTAGAGGTCGCCGAGCCGGATCGCCAGCGAACGGCCGACCTTGTCGCGGTAGCAGGGCCCGATGCCGCGGCCCGTGGTGCCGATCGCACCCCCGCCGGACAGACTTCCGTCAAGGAGCCGATCCTCGACGACGTGCCACGGGAAGACGACGTGGGCCCGGTCGCTGAGTTGGAGCTTGCCGTGCATGCGGACGCCCCGCGACTCGAGGCCGTCCATTTCGTCGATCACCTTGGCGGGATCGAGAACCACGCCACCGGTGACCACGCAGGCCACCCCGTTGCGAAGAATACCGCTGGGAATGATCGAGAGTTTCCAGGTCTGGCCGTCGGAGACGACGGTGTGCCCGGCGTTCGCCCCGCCCGCGTAGCGGACGACGATCTCGTGCTCTTCCGTCAGGATGTCGACGAGTTTGCCCTTGGCTTCGTCTCCCCATTGCAGGC
>Ga0164295_10003363_pt1 | contig 12901 bp, 10 predicted proteins | sample GEODES006metaG_FD_111798 | JGI IMG/M metagenome (GOLD analysis project Ga0164295, IMG submission 111798) | Oligotrophic lake water microbial communities from Sparkling Lake, Wisconsin, USA - GEODES006 metaG | ecosystem: Environmental > Aquatic > Freshwater > Lake | place: USA: Sparkling Lake...
AGACAATGAAAGTGGAAAGAAAGGCAAAAATGAAAACAGGGGCGACAGAATAGAGCATGTTTGAGGCCGAGATTAGTCTGGCAGTCCTCATTGGTACCTGGATCCTCTATGAACTCTATGGCAGGGACGCCTTGAAATGGATCACAGATTGGACCTGGACAATCCGTGTGGTCGGTGGCATCGCCGTCCTGATCTACTTCTTCTATCAGAGTCCGTCAGAAACGCAGACAACGCTTGAGTTCGCCAAACAGCTTCTGCTAGATCCGGCTTTGAAGACGACAGGAGTCGGAGCATCAACAAAAGAGAAGCGCAACGTCACTGGCCTAATGAAGAAAAAAGTGGCAGCCGATCAGAAGTGGGCCTGTGGGCACTGTAGCCAGACACTCGATGAATCCTACGAAGTCGATCACAAACTCGCACTCTTCCAGGGTGGCACGAATGATCTGGAGAATCTAGTGGCTCTATGTCGCAACTGTCACGGAAAGAAGACGATGAACGAACGTCTAGCCTAGGACCCGAAATTCAAGCTCCCACAATAGAGAGGATGTTACCTGCCTTCAGAGCTGTAATTCCAAGTGCCGCGCCAACAGGACCCACGGTGACGCCATCTTTAGGAGGACTCGGCTCTGCCCCCTACCTGGGTGCGACATCCACCATTAGCTCTGTAGGACAGACAGTTGGAAGAACACTCAACGCCTATGGCGGTATGTATATTATCTATGCCCTCTTTCTGGGTGTGATTATCGCAGCTATCCTGCTGGTGACGGACGCCTTCTATCCCTTTCTGCCACTAAATCCGATCATGGGTCCCTCCGCTTTTGCTAGATCGGGTCAGCTATTTTGGACATCTATTCCTGCCGATGCAGAGAATCTGATCGTCCCGGAAAAACTGTCTCCCACAAAGGCAGCGTCTTCCTATTCGATGTCAGTACAGATGATTTTGTCCGATAGTCGTGGACCGAATCTAGGCAAGTTCCGACATGTTCTGCATCGTGGATCGAATCCTTGTGGACTCTCCTCTGTGACTGCGGGGCCAACGGGTCACTCCTCCATTCAAACCAGTGACACTCCAGCTCCTGCAACGGATCCGAACTATGCTGCCACAGGTCTTCCCGATCTGATGAATCCAGGTCTCATGCTGGATACCTACAAGAATGATCTGCAGATCATGATACACACCAAGAGTACAGAGTCCATCGATGCCTCAAGCAACAATGTGTTGCTGCTGGAAAGTTCCACGATTGAGAATCTGCCGCTCAATACGCCAATCACGATCGGTATCATCTGTAACAACAAGACAGTGGAGATCTACGTGAACTGTAAACTGTATAGCACGATGCTTCTCACGGGCCGACCCTATCTACCGGCCAATATGAACCAATGGTTTGGGCGATACTGTGCGTCTCCTTTCATTGGACTCGTGAAGAACTTGCAGCTCTGGTCTGGGCCGTTAGCTTCAGGAGATTATATCAAGGTCTGCAGTACGGGGTCCTTCAATGCAACGGATCTACCATCAACATCATGCCCAGCTCCTATACTGACTGCAACCGCAACAGCAACCGCAACAGCAACAGCAGCATCAAAACCAGCCACTACTTCATAATCATTGTATCATAACGTCTATTTTATTGCATAACGAATAGAGGACATGTCAACAGCAGCAGCAACGACAGGACTGTGGGGACCAGGAGGCACCTTTGGTGGAGCGGTGACAAGACTCGGTGGCGCCCCCGCAGCTTTCACAGCAGCCACGGGTCTTCCCTTCTATGTACCAATCGCAGGACTTATCGCTGTCCTCATCGTCATTGCCATCATCATCATCTACGCTGTCAGCGCAGCACAGTCCGCACCGGCAGTGAAGGTGGAAGGCCCCATCGATCTGTTTTCACCAAAGGATCCCGTCATTGTCGACAGAGCCACCGCAAAGTCCACTCTCAAAAACAGTTACACAATCGCCTTCTTCTTGAATATCACGGCAGTTCCCGATATGCGTGTCGAAGCCACACCCCTTCTGATCTGGCCCGGAGTATGGGGTCTAGGATACAATGCAGGACAGGAATCCCTCGTATGGACAGTAAATCCGTACCCTGATGCACCAAAAGAGGGGACAACTACGATGACGATCAAGATGCCGAATGTTACCATGCAGCGTTGGAATCAGATTGTCATTACCTTCGAAGGCAGAACAATGGATTTCTATGTGAACGGTCAACTGATTCAATCCAACACGTTGTCAAATCTCCCTATGCCACCTGGAGCGTCGATTACAAAGGTTCCAAATGGTGCCATGGGCCAAATCGCCTACATCCAAACTTGGTCCCGGCGTTTGACGATGGGGGAGGTCGCGGATAACTACACCTCCGTATCGGATTCCCAGGGTCGCCCTCTTCTGACAACCTCTTTCTTTCCAAAAATCTTCGCCCCCAATCTCTTTTGCCCCAGCGGAGACTGCACGGGGACCTCTCCCACGGCCTCTGGTTCACAGACATGGGAGTTCCCGTATCAGTAACTCTAAAATCGGCAGCCTTCAGTAGAAGATGGATCAAGCATCGGCCTTTGTTCAGGATAATGGTAGTTTGATTGGGACGGCAGTCTTCATCATTGTAGCTCTGGTCATTCTGTATGTCATCTACAGTTATCTGTATCCCGCCTCCGATCCCACCTACGTGCAGCTCCTGGAGAATGAGGCAGATGCCAGATCCGTGGTACCCGTCTCCAAGCGCCCCCCCACTATCTACACCGGCGGTGACTTCACGATTAGCATGTGGATCTACGTGGATGACTGGAACTACAGAGTCAGCAAACCCAAGTTCCTCTTTTCGATTGAAAACCCTGTCACCGGTACCATGCCAATTGTGGCTATCTTGTCTCCTTACAAGAATAATATGACCGTGGGTGTGAATACGGTCAACACGGCAGCCACTCCTTCTCTTACAGATTACTTCACCTTGAACGCTCTGATGAACAACCAGATTAGCATGAGTATGTTTAATTCGGGTGTCAAGGAGGGATTCGCTGATTCTCTTGTCGGTTCCAGTCTAGGTGCAACTGCTGCTACTCCCTCTTCTTCTATGCTAGGAGGTCTCCCAACAAGTACCGTTGATCCCCCCGACCCCGGTACGAACAGTATCGAAGTCAATGATATCCCTCTCCAGCGCTGGGCCTGTCTCACCTTCGTCAGCAGTGGCAAGGTGCTCGATGTCTATGTGGATGGAAAGCTGACTCGCAGCACGGTCTTCGCAAATCTCCTCAAGGTTCCCCGCGGCCCCCTGTCTTTTCAACTTGGCAAGTTCGGCGGCTTCGGCGGTCGCTACTCCTCTGTTCAGATGTGGAATCAGCAGTTGACTCCTGATGTCATTTATGGTATCTACATGATGGGACCCACACAGTCACAACACAACATCCTGACGGATATTTCCAAGTATCTGAACCTGAATGTGAGTTTCACGGGATCGGCGCCCGGCCAACCCATCCAGACCACAGCGCCTTCGAATCCATTTTCACAGTTGGGTAATGTAGCGTCACAAGGCTATGGATCTGTTTCTAGCGATATATCACAGGGCTATTCCTCTATGATGCAACGACTGTAAACACCGTCTACGGTTGTAAAAAGACGCTGCCTCTCTTAGAGAATGGATTCAGTCCTGACTGGCCTACAAAACTTCCTCACAGGAACGTCCCTGGTTGCACAGATCATCCAGTATGTGCTCCTCGTGATGATCGTCTATTTTGTCCTGATTGCCGGTAGCAACCTGGTCACGATGATTGAGACATATAGCGAATCCACCACGTCGATTCTACCCTATCTCTACGATGGTCCCCAGGTGATCTACCAGGATCCGAATCAGAAGGGATCCATCACGATCAGTCCCTCCGTGAATGCACCATCGGGTCTCGAGTTCTCATATTCCTGTTTCCTCCTTCTGAAGGGGAGTACCTTCCAGGGCACCTCCAGCGGTCTTCGCCATATTTTTCACAAGGGCTCCCCGGTCTACAAGCCTCTCATGTGCCCCGGCGTGTTTGTTCGCAACAACGAGAACACCCTGGTCGTCTACATGAACAACGCATCGGCCTGGAATACGTACTGTGAAATCCCAAACCTTCCTATCAATAAGTGGTTCCATCTGGCCATTGTAGTCCGCAACATGAATGTCGATATCTATTTGAACGGTAACGTGGCGCACCGTATGCAGCTTCCCGCTGTGCCTTTCCAGAACTTTGGCGATCTCTACGTCTTCAAGTCGGAGAAGTTCAGTGATCGTGGATCCGCTCCTGCGGAGGATGTTTTCAGCGTGGAGGGTGCTGCGAATGGTCTCATCAGTTCACTCCAGTACGCCGGTTATGCTCTGAACTACGAGCAGATCGACCGCATGTTACGTGCAGGGCCGTCGACGGCTCTGGTCTCTGCAACACAGGATCTGCCTCCCTATCTCACAGATTCTTGGTGGGTGACCTATTATGGAACCAAGTAAACGTACATTCATTGAGTCTAAAAAACTCCGCCCGTCGTTAGAGTAATGCCGGGCGGAGGTGAGCTTACATTGGTAGCCTTCGGGAACCAGAATAGCATCGTTAGTGCGAATCCCGAAATCACGTACTTCTACAAGGTCTTCAAGCGCTACACACATTTCAGTCAGGAATCTATTACGATTTCCATGGATGGACCCAACGAGTTGACAATGGATAGTGCGATTCGTCTTCGCGCCAAGATCCCCAGATCAGCGGATCTCTTATCAGATTTGACACTGGTGATGGACGTTCCGCCAATGTATAGTAAGTTCGCCCCTGTGCCGGACTCGGAGGAAGATCAGAACCGTTATTTTCGCTGGGTTCGCATGTTGGGAGTGAATATGATCGACAGGGTTGCCATCTATGTTGGCGGATCCAAGATACAGGAGTTCACGGGAGAATGGTTAGCTGTTCGCGCTGCGGTGGATCTTCCTGCCGATAAGTATTTGAAGTGGCGAACTATGATTGGCGATGTTCCCGAACTGAATGATCCCGAATGGGGTCTCTACGGAAGAGCAGCCAACTATCCATATGAGAAAGGAGAGTATCCGGTGAGTGTGCCTGATGCATCTGGTAACACTCCCGCTCCTTCGACTCCTGTCCGTCAGCTCCGTGTTCCGCTGCCATTCTGGTTTTCGGAAACCTGGGGACGCGCCCTTCCGCTCATCTCTCTGCAGCTGCATGAAGTCGAGGTGCAGATCACTATGCGAACGCTCCGTGAAATCTACCGACTCTATGATCTGACGTTCAACAAGGAGCCGCTGCGCTATGGCCGTGGCATGAATCTGGATACTACCAAACCAACATCGAATGATCCGACAGATCCAAGTGCCAATGACAACCTGACCCTCCAGACGCAGTATGAAGGCTACAATGATCCCGCAGGACTCATCAATCAGTTCTATTATCCTGATGGGGGCGTCCCTGTGTCACAGATTGGATTCGACATGGGGGCACATTTAGAAGGAAACTACATCTATGTGACCACCAAGGAGCAGGTGATGTTTGCAGAGCGGGAGCTCAATGAGCTGGTGCATCAAGTGCAGATGTTTAATTTTACAGGAATCGCATCGGCTCAGAAACTGGATCTGGATGCACACGGGCTCGTGAGTCGCATGATCTTCTTTGGTCGCCGTTCGGATGCGATTGATGTCCGCAATGATTACACGAATCTGAGCAACTGGAAGAATCTGGATCAGGCCACGTTTTGGCCTGCGGTCACAGGTGTTTCCCCTCAGATCAACAATGCAGGAATCCAGCTGCCTGGAATTCAAAGAGATATCCTCCAATCCGCACAGCTCATCTGTGCTGGAAATGAGCTATTCGAAGTCAAACCGGCCAACTTCTTCGAAGTGCAGAATCCGTATACCTATACAACGGGTGGGGGTATAGCAGGAGTCAATCCTGGAGGTCTCCGACCCTGTGATGTGATGGGGCCTCTGTATCAGATCAACTTCGCACTTAACTCGTCAGATCATGAGCAGCCATCGGGCACGTTCAATGCCAGTCGCGTAAGGGAGATCCAGTTGGCGGTGACACCCTGGCCCTTGGCGACGGATTCCACTTACACCTATGATTTCACGGTGTATGTCGAGAATCTGAACGTGATCAAGATCTTGAATGGTATGGCGGGACTGCAGTTTGCTATTTAAGCAGTTTCTGTCTATTTAAGTGGCACTATTTAGTGACATTATTCTTCAAATATATTTATATATATGTAGAATGAAACCAGTAGTCTATTTCATTTATGCCGCCCTTTTTATCATGATAGCCTACGGTATTTATCAAGCCTATCTATATGCAACAGGCTCTCTGTATCGTATTTCTTCTGCGGATGCGAAACAACGTATAAAGAGTAATCAGATCGATGTTATTCTTGATGTCCGCACAGATACTGAACGCACTACCCTTGGATCTTATCCTGGATCCATACATATCCAAAGTGCAGATCTTGAACGTATGATGCCTAAACTAGTTCCAAACAAACAAACGCGTATCTTGGCCTATTGCAATACAGGGCATAGGGCAAGAATGGCGACAGATAAACTACACGCACTTGGATATGATAATGTTGTATATATTTCTTCCACGTATACTACTCTTTTATAAAAATGAGCAATGGCGTAGGTCTATTCTGCGTAATCTTAACCAGAAAAAGAGACACCTTGGAGTAGAGGAATGCAAAACGGTCGCGTAAATTTCACACAACGATCCTCTGCATCAGGATCTGCAGAAGCACTGCCCGGCTTCGGTCATCGCACGATTGTCGCCGCCTCCGAAGCGGATGATGTGATCCGCGGCAACATGTCGGCCAATCCCTTGAACCGCGCCTTCTTCAGTCCCGCGAATGTGCAGATTGTGCAGAATAAGATCCGCCGCGAAGTCTATGACCGCTCTAATAGAGAGTTTCTCATCGATGAACAGTCGGTGGATGAGTTGATGATCATCATGCGGTCGATGTATCTCCAGTACGGTCTGAATCAGCCGACGAACATTGCACAACAGATCACAGATCTCAATCAGCTGGTGGCGGATTGGTCTGTTCCCAAGATTCTGGCCGAGTGCAGTATGCACAAGACATATCTCCATGATATCCAGAATCTTCCTGTGCCTCTGGCGCATCCTATCCTCCTGACCAAAACGGGTTCCAAGTCTGCCACATTTGATCGTTTTTTCTAAAGGCACAGTAGATGAAGTATATCGCGGGACTGCTCATAATCTTTGCAGTTATCCTGATCATTCAAGCTATCTGCCTGACCGAGGCGTTCGGAGCCAGTCAGGGAGGTGCACAGATTCAGTTGGCGGCTAGTCGTCCTACGTTTTACCTAGCGGCATCCGAAACGATTCCCCGACCTCCTCCCACTCTGATCACTTCGAATATGGCTCCCTCTATGCTACCAAGGATACAACAGATCCCTCAGGGACTATTTTCTTGGCTATCGCCTTACTAGGTGCCTTCTTTGCCACCTTTCCTTTTCCTTTTGCTTTTGCCGATGCAGCGGTTGCAGATGCGGTCGATGCCGCCCTCCTAGCTTCATTCGCAGCGTAGAAGGCGTCATAGGCAGCAGAGAAGGTATCCAGATCCGTCAGCCATAGATCCTGAGGACGCTTCGCCGCAAGTGTATCCCGCTCCACCTTGGTGACTGCCAACTTCTCCTCCAGACGGGCCACCTCCGTCGCCTTGAGTCGTTTCAACGCGATCCCGAGCAGATAGTTGTAACCATCCAGAGTCTCTGCATTGCCTGATAACGCAGGTAGATCCAGAGCCTTCAGCCCGGCCAGAATGGTGGAATCCGCCGCATTGCCAATCACGAGTGTTCCAGCGATGACAGCCCGAATGAACCGGACCTGTGCATCCAGTTCGACAATCTCCGCATCTAGCCTGGCAAGTTCATTCTCCTTGCGTGTGGCATATCCCGCCAGACGGCGACCATAGAACATCTCTAGAATAGATCCCACTGATCCGAAACGTCGAAGCAGTCCCTCCGTATCGAACGCCACCATATTGGACAGCGTCGTGGATGCCGTCAGCTTGAACTTCTTCTCAAACTCGGCAGGAAAGGTCCGTGCCTCATGGTAGTACTCTGGCTCGAGGCAGAGGGTGAACTCCACAGTCTCCTCCGTGTATCCCTCCTGAAAGGATTTGAGCACCTTGAGCCCAGCAGTGACAGAGGCGGCTACACTATCACTATCTTTATCCGTTTTGGCCCCCTTTGCCTTTGGCACAGCCGCAACTTCCTCTTCCAGCATCTTTTCCAGAAAGGCCTTGTACTTCTTGGTCCACACACCCACGGGTAACTCCGTGATGCGAACCCGACATCCTTCATCATCGAAGAACTGATAGATGCCCTTGGTTGTCACCTTGCGTCCATCGGGCGAGATGACCACGGGTCCACGGAAGCCGTCAAACCAGGGAGTCAGTACCGTCCCAGTCAGATCGGCAACGGTCTCCCTCAGACGTGTCCGCAGAGCAGTCACGATATCACGGGGAGCGTAGTTGAGCACCTTGGAGGAATAGCCGGTGCCAATCCCATCGGCTCCATTCACCAGCAACATGGGAATCACCGGCATGTAGTATTCGGGCTCCACCCGCTGACCATCATCCTCTAGCCAGGTCAGACCTTCATCATCTGCACTGGATAGAAGAGCCGCCTGAATGGGAGACAACGCTGTAAAGATATACCTTGCAGCAGCCGAATCCTTACCACCTTCTAGCCGAGTACCGAACTGGCCGTTGGGAGACAGCAGATTGATGTTATTCGATCCGACAAAGTTCTGTGCCATGCCGATGATGGCCTCTGTCAGTGACACCTCACCGTGGTGATACGCGGTGTGTTCCGACACATATCCTGCGAGTTGCGCCACCTTCATCTCAGCAGTCATCCTACGCTTTCGCGCTGCCATGAGGATCTTGCGCTGACTGGGCTTGAGGCCATCCATGATGTGGGGAATGGATCGGAGATTGTCGGCGATGGAGAAGTGAATGAGCTCGTCATTGATGAAGTGTGTAAAGGTCACATCCGCACCACCGGTGGGAATATCCAGAACGCGCCCACGGTCATAGGTGTTGAGCCACTCCTTGCGGTCATCCGACCGCTTCTCATTGAAGGCCATATCGATGGACTCTCCCGCTGTCTCATCCCAACGGAAGCTGACCAGCGTCATATCGCGGAAGTATTCCCGTGCCTCTGCAGCTGTACTGGTACCCAATCCTTTGTAGTACTTGATGTGGAATCCTGAGGCGGCCCCCTCTCCTTCCAGCCACTTCTCGTATTCGGTAGCGGAATAGAAGCAGCGAACGGTGGATCCCTTGACAGCCTTGAGAAGCGGAGTCATGAGACAGCAGAGGAAGCCCATGTCGAGCAGTTCCGGCCACTCGGCGTGGAAGAGGTTGATGAGGAGTCCCTTGATATGAGAGCCATCCACATCTTGATCGGTCATGATCATGACGCGCCCGTACCGGAGCGTCTTGACATCCTTGTACTTGCGCCCGTGCTCCAGGCCGAGGATGCGCTTGAGATACGTGAGTTCCTTGTTATCTGTCTTTTCCTTGATGGTGGCATCGCGGGTATTGAGGGGTTTACCACGAAGAGGAAAGACTCCGTAGAGTTCGCGTCCAACTTCGGCGAGTCCTGCGATGGCCATGGAGGCAGCTGAATCTCCTTCGGTGAGGATGAGAGTACAATCACCGGATCGGGCACGACCGGCTTCGAGTGCATCTTCCAGCTTGGGAATGCCGCGGACAGTGGACGCCTTGCGTCCATCGGACTTCTTGGCTTCGCGACTCAGTCGGGCATCTAGCACGGCCTGAGCCTCCTCAAGCAGCCCCCCCTCCTTTGCCAGACGGGTCACAAAGGCCTCTGAGATCTTGAAGGTGGAGCCGAACTTGGCGACGGGAGTGGTGAGTGTTTCCTTGCTCTGGCTGTCAAAGGAGGGATTGACAATGGTGGCATTCACGAAGAATGTGAGAGCATCCTTGAGCTGCGCCGGTTTGAGATCGAGTTTCTTGCCAGGCCCGTCGCAGAAGGAGCCGAGTACCGCGCGACAGACAGCATCCACATGCTTTCCACCACGGCGTGTGAAGATACCGTTGACGAAGGAGATGTGGCGATCATCGGGGATACCATCAGCTGCATCGGTATGGAGATGACGTGTGAGAACCGCGGCGACCTCCCAGCGGGGCCCGGCCCTCTCGTAGAAGACTGGCACCTTGCCTCCATCCAGAAAGAGACGGACATAGGACTCGAAGGATTTGACGGGAACAACCTTATCGTCTAGAGTGACGGTGACTCCGGCAGCTGCGACCAGAGCCGCTGCATCGATCACACGAGTGCGTAGGACATCGAGCATGTCCTCCGGAATGGCTGTGACACCGGGTCCGAAGAATCGAGGCAGGTCAGGAACGGAGGTGATTTCCGTATAGGGTGCAGTGGTCTTGAGTGGCTTGAAGGATGGCTTTCCGATGGTCGACATGTTATCGGAACACACTTGTTCGTAAATCATCTTGGCTCCGGCATCTGCCGTGCGCACGGTGAATGTCCGACTGAAGATATTGGTCAGCTTGGCACCGTATCCATTCTTGCCTCCGACCACCTTCTCCTCCTTGTCATCATAGTTGGAAGATGTGAGGAGATGCGCGAAGATGAGCTCTGGAATCATGATCTTGTACTCGGGATGCATGACCACGGGAATACCTTCTCCGTCATTCCAGACGGTGAAGGAAGTGGGGGTGATAGTGACCCGGATCTTGGTAACTCGACCGGATCCAATCGCTTTCGTTGCTGTGCGGGTGACGTGATCAATCGCATTCACGATCACTTCATCGAAGATCTTAAATAAGCCCGGATTGAAATTCACGGACCGCCGGGCCATTTGAGTCTTGACTCTTTCGATGACCCAGCGAATATCCTTGTGGGATTCAAGGGAGCCAACATAGCTATCGGGGCGTACAAGAATATGCTCACGCGGTGTGAGTTTTAGGTAGGCTTCTGCTACGCCTTTTGTTGGAGCAGCTGTCTTAGAGGTAGAGGCAGAGTTCATTGAAGAGTTCATCGTGCCTAAGGGTGGGGGTCACGACTGCCAGGTCACCTTTTGATTCGCAGATTCTTCACACCTATTAATAGGGGAATGTCATCAAATGGTGGCTTCAATAGTAATAGTAGCAGTAGCCGTGCAGCATATGATGATAACGGTAAACCCCCGCTAAATCTCCGAATCTTCTTCATGCGTCACGCGAAATCATGTTGCAGTATGTTACGAGATAATGGAGACCGTAAACGATTCGGTTTGAATGAAGTAAGTCAGCAGTTACAGGATCCACCTCTTTCCGATAAGGGAAAGGAAATGGCAGAACTGTTTGCACCAACCCTTCAGACTATTCTGACAGAAAAAGGCATTTTGAATGAATCAACAATCCTTGCTGCGTCAGAACTTGTGAGGGCACAGCAAACGGCTCGTATATTATTTCCATCGGTAGCAGGAAATGACAGGAAACTTTATATTTTTCCTTATCTTGCAGAAGAAGGAGAAATTCCTGAAAATACGCGACGAAGACCCTATAAACAAATAGCTGAACTAAGAAAAATCGCAACTGGTTCAGGCGATATTGAAGAATCAAAAACAGATGAGTATGAGCAATCTGACACAGGTCCACGCAGGAATCTAAGATCTATGAAGCAAGAAACAGGATGGGGATCATTCAAAAACTGGTTACAGAATGATAATGAATTTCGTAATGGAACCATGATCATTGTAGGACACGGTTCCTATTTGAAGGGCGTATTGAAAAATCTTGGAAAACCAAATATTAAACTCAATAATATGGATGGATTTATCGTAACAGTAGAAGGAACTAAGTTTACGTTGGGACAAGGAGAAGGATATCCGCAAGATGGAATTTTTAGATCTTCAGTCTCTATCCGAGACCCTGAGTCTGACAAATGCTCTGCTCGTATGACTGGCACATACACCACTTTTCCCTTAGAGAAATATACGATGAATCCTGCTATTCTGAAATATAAGCCACAACTGGATGCACTGTATCTGAAGGTCATGCAGGAATCGAAAATACCTTCTGAAATGAACCCAGCAAATATCGATTATTTCTTTCAACGCACGGCAGATTTACATTCCATGTTGGCGCGTTACAACCAAGATCCTGTTGTAAGAGCTATGTTTTTGAAAATGTACAATGCTGCTGCTGCTCAAACAAAGTGGCCACCCCTTGATTATCCAGATACGGCACCTCCATTATATTCTGTCCCAGGTTACTTCAAAGAATCCCAAAAGCATTTTGCACTACGTATACTTACAGAAATAGGAAAACCGACGAATCGGTCCCCTAAACAAGTATTTGAAGAACTAAAACCCGCTATTAATCCAGATCCTGATACGGGAATGGTACTTAAAATAAAGGAACTTGTAGGTATTCCTATAAATAAAGATATTACTGAAGTATACAACTCTTGGGTTAATGAAGGTACTACTATTGGTAAATATTTTACTCTAAAGTTGTGGCCTTTGCTGCGGTTCATTGAACATATTCATGCAGCAGCCACATGGGATGATTTTCTCCTAGATCTCGACCGAAGTGAATATTTCACTGAGTTTGAAGCAGGTTTTAAGACAAATGCGATAAATTCAACACTATTGCAACAAAAACTGAAGGATCGTTATCAACAGCTGTATGTGATTGTACCATCAACCGAAACAAACTATGAGCGTAAATTTCGTGTGATTGATAAACTAGATGGAGTAGCCTTTAATGAAACGCGATGGATTCGCTTCCTTAAACCAGTTATTCCAAAAACAAACAATGCAGATGGAACTGTTGATGAAGATTCAGGCGAACCGCGCTTTTCAGAACAGCAAGGTCTATATACTAATATTATGG
>Ga0164295_10003365_pt1 | contig 12898 bp, 10 predicted proteins | sample GEODES006metaG_FD_111798 | JGI IMG/M metagenome (GOLD analysis project Ga0164295, IMG submission 111798) | Oligotrophic lake water microbial communities from Sparkling Lake, Wisconsin, USA - GEODES006 metaG | ecosystem: Environmental > Aquatic > Freshwater > Lake | place: USA: Sparkling Lake...
AGGTCTGGGCGCAGGCCGCCGAGGTGAGCGGTCTTGAGAGCGCCGAGGCCCTGGCACGCGAGGCCCGGGCGCTCTATGAAGCGGGTCAGTACGAGCAGGCCGTCGCGGCCTACCTGCGCGCGTGGCGCGCTGAGCCCGCAACCGCTGTTCTCTACAACATCGCCGTGATCTACGACCGCAAGCTCGACGAGCCCGACCTCGCAGCCGACTACTACCGGCGCTACATCAAGGCCGAGGACGCTGATCCGTCCGCTGTGGAGCGCGCGACGACGCGCCTGCGGGCCCTGAAGGCGCGGGCCAACGAGGCGCCGCCGCCGGAGCCGCACGCGGCACCCGCTCGCGAGGTCTCGAAACCCATCGCACCGCAGGTCTCAGAGGTCGCCCCGCCCGCTGAGCGCGAGCACGCCCAGGGGCGCACGCTGGGCTGGGTCTCGCTCGGGGTGGGCGGGGCCGCGCTCGCCAGCGGCGGTGTGCTCGCCGCGCTCGCGCTCGGCGCGCAGGACGACTTCGCCCAGGCGCCGACGGTCAACGCCAAGCTCGATGCCCGCGACCGTGGAGAGGCGCTCTCGCTCGCTGCGGATGTGTCCTTTGGCGCGGCCGCAGTCGGGCTTGGGCTCGGCGTTTGGTGGCTGTTGAGCGGGCGAGAAGATGCTTCCGCAGCTGAGGCAGAGTCCTCGCTCTCAGCCGTGCCCCTACCGGGTGGTGGCGTCGTGTCCTTCGGAGGACGCCTGTGACCACGCGGCGCGCTCTCGGGGGGCTCGCTTGGGTGGCGTTGGCGGGCTGCAGCGCGGCGCTCGACTTCGGCGCCGAGTGTGGCTCGAGCGCGGACTGCGTCGGCGTGCGGGTCTGCGCACAGGGCTTCTGTGTGCTCGCGGACGCCGGCATCGGGGAGCGCGACGCGCGGCGACCGGCCCCGACGGGTGAGATTGTCAACGCCGCCTGCCCGACGCTCTTTGGCGCGACCGAAGAGGACGTCAAGGCGGGCCGCGCGGTGGTCATCGGCTCCTTGCTGCCTCTCACGGGCGAGTTGAGCGGTGTGGGCCCGCTCATGGAGAAGGCCGTCTGGCTCGCGGCCGACCAGATCAACCAGCTCGGCGGCGTGGACGGCCGCAAGCTCGCTGTGCTGTCCTGCGATGACGGCACGGGCGGCGACGACAAGGCCGTGAACGCCGCGCGCCATCTGGTCGCGCAAGTGGGCGTGCAGGCCATCGTCGGGCCCGCCGCGAGCTCGACCTCTATCCTCGTCCTGGGCAGCGTCGCTCGGCCCGCCGGGGTCGTGCTCGTGAGCCCTTCGGCGACATCGCCGGACCTGACGGCGCAGCTCGACGACGACCTGCTCTGGCGAACGGCCCCGAGCGACGAGATTCAGGGCGCGGCCGTGAGCGCGTGGCTTAAGGGCGAGGGCATCGAGCGCGTCGCCGTGGTCACGCGGAATGACAGCTATGGCAACGCGCTGGGGGACGCCATCCGGCGCAGCTACTGCCCCATGTGCACCCCCGAGCAGCTCTTCACGCGGAGCTACGACCCCGCCATGCTCAACGCGGCGGAGGTCGTCACGGCGCTGCAGGCCTTCGGTCCGCAGGCGACGGTCTTCGTGAGCTACTTCGACGACGGTGTGGCGCTCTTGAACGCGAGCGGCGCCGCGATGGGCGTCCCGCTCGACCGCTTCGTGCTCACAGACGGCGTCCGCGACGCGCGGATCGTCACCGAGGTCACCCACCCCGAGGTGCTCGACGCCCTCTTCGGGACAGCCCCCGCGACCCCCGCGGGCGAGACGTATGCCGCTTTCATGAGCGACTTTCGCGGCCGGTGGGCGACGGATGCGGGGCAGTTCAGCGCGAACGCCTACGACGCGACGTACTTGCTCGCGCTCGCCATCGCGGCCGCAGGCGAGGGGGCGACGCCCACGGGCGCGCAGATCGCGCAGAACTTGAAGCGGCTGTCGATCGGGCCTTCGGTCGCCGTCGGGCGCGGGCAGTTCCTCGATGCGCTGCGCACGCTGCGGGCGTCGGAGACGGCCACGATCAACCTGCAGGGCGCGTCGGGGCCGCTCGACTTCGACCCGCGCACGGGCGAGGCCCCGGCGGACATCGAGGGGTGGCGCGTCAACCGCGCGGCGGGCCGCATCGAGTCGACGGGCACGCTCTACACGGCGGACGGCGTCTACACCCCACCGGCGGACGCGGGGCGCTGAGCGGATGTCACGGCTGTGCCCACGCTGCCTGAAGTCGTTTGACGACCTGACGCTCCGCTGTCCCGAGGATGAGAAGCGGACGATCGACGACCAGACGGGGCGCGTCATCGCGGGTCGTTACACGCTCGAGGGGCTCTTGGGGGTCGGGGGCATGGACGGCGCGGTGTGGAGCGCGTGGCATGAGGCGACCCACCGCAGCGTGGCGCTGAAGCTGCTGCCGGCCACGTCCGCGGCCTCGGCGGAGCGCTTTCACCGGGGCGCGCGGCTGGTATCGGGGCTCAACCACCCGCACATCACGACAGTCCACGACTACGGCCAGGAGTCGAGCGGCGAGCTCTTTCTCGTCATGGAGCGCCTCGAGGGAGAGACCCTGCACGCGATGCTCAAGCGCGAGGGCGCGCAGACCGTCGACCGCGCCCTCGCGATCACGACCCAGGTCCTGCGCGCGCTCGACCACGCGCACCGGCGCCATGTGGTGCACCGCGACCTGAAGCCGGGCAACCTCTTCCTGGTGCAGTCGGGCGACCAAGACGGTGACATGGTCAAGGTCCTCGACTTCGGCATCGCCAAGGCCTTCGAGGACGAGGGCGGCGCGGAGGCGTTCGCGGGCGAGGTCACCCACCAGCGGCAGCTCTGCGGTACGCCGCACTACATGGCGCCCGAGCAGATCACGATGGGGCGCGTCGACGCCCGCGCCGACCTGTACGCCATGGGTGTCGTGCTCTATCGAATGCTCGTCGGGCGGCTGCCCTTCGAGGCGCGCGAAGCGACGCAGCTCTTTAGGGCTCACTTGAGCGAGGCGCCGCCCTCGCTCCACGAGGCGAACCCGAACGTCGACGTGCCTGCAGCGGTCGAGGCGATCGTGATGCGCGCGCTCGCCAAGTCGCCCGGCGACCGCTTCCAGGCCGCGACCGAGATGCGCGCGGCCCTCAGGGACGTGCGGCGCAGCATCGGCGTCGTGGGCGAGGACGACGCGTCGCTCAGCGTCCCGCCGCGGCTCGTTGACGCGGCGCTCGGCGCAGAGAGTGGCCCCGACAGCGGCCCAAGCGCGCAGGCACCGCGCCGCGCGGGGACCGGGGTCGCCGAGGCGCCGACGTCGTCGCCAGCGGCGCGGAGGACCAAGGCGCTGCTCGGCGCGTCCGCGGCGGCGGCCCTCTTTGGCGCCGGACTTGCCTGGGCTTTATCGTCCACGTCTCAGACGCTAGGCGCCGTGGTCGTGATCGAGTCCACGGGCGCTGCGCCTGCGTCCGAGCCGCCGCGCCCGCTCGGCGCCTCGCCCGAGGCGGACACGGCCGAGGTGGAGCTCGAGACCACGCCCGCGCATGTGTCCGTGCGGACCGCGCTGCGGTATCTGGGCGAGACGCCCCTGCGGACGACCCTGCCGCGCGACACCGAGCGCTTGTTCCTCGAGGCGCCGGGCTACGAGACGCGTGAGCTGAAGCTGGACCTCGATGTCGTCGGGCGAGGGGAGCGCGCGCGCTTCAAGATCACGCTTGCGCCCGTCTCCCGCGCGGGTCTGGCCGCGGCGAGCGCCCCGCCGCCGGGGAGCGCCGGCGCGGTGAAGTCGAAGCGCCCAAAGAAGGCGACCCAGGCTCGCCCCAAGCCGACCCAAGCGCCTGCCGTGACGGCGCCCGAGCCGACCTCGCCTGCGCCTCGACGCCCCGCCTCAGTCTCGCTCATTGACGAGGCGGAGTCGCCCGTGGCACCGACGCCACGGGCGCCGGGGTCGAGGCCAGCGCGCCCGCCGCGCGTCGACCTGATTGAGTGATTCGAACGGAGTAGGGATGGCGTCTTTCTCGAGTGATATCCGGACTTTACCCAACCTGATGACGCTGTCGCGCGTGGTGCTCATCTATATCGCCGTCGCGCTCTACATGTCGGGCGCGTTCGGGTGGGCCCTCGCGATCGGCACGGTCGCGGGGCTGACGGACCTGTTCGACGGGATCGTCGCGCGGCGGACAGGGCAGGTCACGCGGCTCGGCGAGGTCCTCGACCAGTTCTCGGACCTGGTCTTTGAGACGCAGGCCTTTACGCTCTACATCGTCGTGGGAGGGGCGTGGGGCGTGCCGCTGCTCGCGCTCTATCTGTTTCGGGAGCTGTGGGTCGTGAGTATTCGGCGCTTCACCGCCGAGTACCGCATCAACATCCAGAGCAACTTCTTGGGCAAGCTGAAGACCAACTTCATCGGCTACGGCAGCTTGTTGCTCTTCGCGTCGCTCTCGGGCCAGCTCCCCGAGGCGGACCCCTACATGCGCTGGCTCGGCTATGTCGGCTTCTTCGGTGGCGTCGGGCTCGGCTACATCGCCGCGCTCGACTACACGCGCCAGTTCATCCGCGGCTACAACGAGGTCGTGACGTGAGGGACGCGGCGCTCGACGCCCTGCGGGCGCGCGTCGAGGCGCACTTCGAGGCGCAGGCGGCGACGGTTCAGCGGGACTCGGCCCACGACCTGGCGCACGTCGCCCGGGTGGCGCGGCACGCTGGAGCGCTCGCCGTCGAGGCGGGCGCAGACGTGCGCGTGTGCGTCGCGGCTGCGTGGCTACATGACCTGGAGTGGTTGCCGAAGAACCATCCCGAGGCCTCGCTGTGCGCGGCGCGGTCCGCGCGCCTGATCCCCGCGCTGCTCGCGGACGTGGGGCTGGCCGCGCTCACCGAGGCCGTCGTGCAGGCGGTCGAGGAGCACCCCTTCTCGGTGGGGCGCGCACCGAGCACGCTCGAGGCGGCGATTCTCCAAGACGCCGACCGCCTCGACGCGATCGGCGCGATCGGCGTGGCGCGCTGCTTCGCCACCGGCGGCAGCTTCGGCGGCGCGCTCTGGCACGCCGGCGACCCCTTCGCCGAGTCCGGCCGACCGCTGGACGACAAGGCCTTCAGCCTCGACCACTTCGAGCGCAAGCTGCTGCGGCTCGCGGGCGCGATGAACACCCCGGCGGGTCGGCGCCGCGCGGCTGCGCTGCACGCCACGATGCAGGGGTTCGTCGAGGCCCTGCGCGCGGAGCTGAGCGTCGACTGAGCGCGTAGGAGCGCGCATTGGGGGGCGTCGATGGTCCTCCGTCCTCCAGCGCGCTAGCCTTGCGCTCGACGGCTGGTCTAGACGCGATGGAATCGCAGTGTTCCACGAGGAGGCCCTGATGGAGCAAGATTCCGGCCGCACGGCCGTCGAGCGACTCGCGGGCATGGGCAATTGGCGCATGCCCATGAAGGGGGGGGCGCTCACTCTCTCTGCCAATGCCTGCCATCTTCTGGGCGTGGACGGCGCGCCGCCGGACACGCTGGAGGGTCTTGTCGCGCTCTGCGACCCCGAGGAGCAACACGTGCTCCGCGAGGCTTGCGAACGGGTCTGGAGCGGCCCCGAGGGGGGGCGCTTCGAGGTCGACGTTCGCGCGCAGGTCGCGGGCTCTATGGTCTGGTTACGCTTCATTGCAGAGATCGACCCCGACACGAAAGCTCGCCCCGCCCTGATCGGCGTCTTGCAGGACGTGTCCCGGGAGAAGCGGGCCATTCACGAGGCAACGGAGAGGCTCGCTCGGTTGATGCAGACGGAGAGGGACCGGCTCCAGGCGGCCTCATCGGCCGGCATCGTGGGGGTGTGGGACTGGTATGTGCCACAAAACGTGCTGGTCTGGGACAAGGTGATGTATCAGCTGTACGGTCTGGAAGACGGAACCTTCGGCGGCGCCTACGAGGCCTGGACCAAGACCGTGCATCCCGATGACCGGGCTACCGCAGAGGCTGCCATCGGGGAGGCGCTGCGGGGCGAGCGCGAGTACGAGTGCCTGTTCCGCGTGGTCTGGCCGAGCGACGGCTCCACCCACTACATCAAGGCCAGCTCCCATACGACCTACGATGAGCATGGCCAGCCGCTTCGCATGATCGGCGTCAACGTCGACGTGACCGAGCAGATAGCTCGCGATGAGGCGCTCAGGGAGACCACGCGCATCGCCGTCGAGGCAAACATGGCCAAGTCCGATTTCCTGGCACGGATGAGCCACGAGATCCGAACCCCCATGAACGCGGTGGTCGGGCTGTCGGCGTTAGGTCTGGAGTTGCCCGACATGCCTCGGAGGGCGGCCGACTACATGAGCCGGATCCACCAGTCGTCGGTGGCCCTGATGCGCATCCTCGACAGCATCCTCGACTTCTCGAAGATCGAGGCGGGGCAGATGGGAATAGACTGTCAGGAATTCGAACTCGAGGCGCTGATCGAGTCCAGCTCGGAGCTCTTTGCGTTGTCCGCCCACCAGAAGGGCCTTCAGCTCGTGATCGACATCGACCAGACGCTCCCCAGATTCCTGTTGGGCGACGGCCCCCGGCTGACCCAGATCCTCAACAACCTGCTGGGCAATGCGATTAAGTTCACCACGTCGGGGCAGGTAGTCCTGAGCGTGCGGCGGCGGCCCCCCGGCGAGGACTGCGACGCGCGCAGCATCCGAATAGAGTTCGCGGTGCGAGACACCGGCATCGGCATCGGCCCCGAGAAAATGAAGGACCTATTCCGGCCATTCTCGCAGTCTGACGAATCCATCTCGCGGCGCTTTGGCGGGAGCGGTCTGGGGCTGGCCATTAGCCAGCGACTATGCGAGCTGATGGGTGGCAGGATTCAGGTCGTCAGCCAGCCCGCTGCGGGCAGCACGTTCAGCTTCGTTCTCGTCCTGCCTATCGCAAGGGAACAAACGGCGGCGCTCGATCCGTCGAGGCTGCTCTACCGGCGGGTGCTGGTGGTCGACGACCTGGCCGAGGAGCGTCAGATGATCGCGGACGTGCTCGAACACTGGCAGGTCGATGTCGTACAGGCCGGTGGAGGCTACGAGGCCGTCGAGCTGGTCTCTCGGTCGCGGGACGGCGCGGGCAAGCCCTTTGACCTCGTCCTGCTCGACTGGGACATGCCAGAGATGGACGGGCTGGACGTGGCGCGCTGGATCCATGACTCTGCCGCCAAGGGTGGTCTGCCCCGCGCGCCAGCCGTCATCATGGTGACAGCCCTCGACCGCGACCAGCTGTTGCGCAAGGCGGGCGACCTCAAGCTAGACGAGACGCTACAAAAGCCCATCACCGCATCTCGGCTCCTGAGCATCCTCTGCGGAGCGCACGGGGCAAGCTCCCCGCGCGCCACTGGGCAGTCGCCTCAAGCATTGGGCGAGCGTGCCGCACCCATCGCAGGTGCGCACGTGCTTTTGGTTGAGGACACGTTAGACAGCCAGATGGTCGCAACCGACATGCTGGAGCGCATGGGCCTGCGCGTGACGGTGGCCGACAACGGCCTCAAGGCCCTGAAGGTACTTCAAGACACGGCTGTCGACATCATCCTGATGGATGTGCACATGCCGGTGATGGACGGGCTGCAGGCAACGCGACTGATCCGTGAGCGCCCGGAACTGGCCGAGGTGCAGGTGCTCGCCATGACGGCGGCCGCGCTGCCGAAGGACCGGGAGAACTGTGCGGTAGCGGGCATGGTGGACGTCATCACCAAGCCTGTCGATCCGAACGTCCTGCTCGATGCGCTGCTGCGTTGGGTGAAGCCGCGCGCGTCTGCGCCCATCGGCTCCGCCTCCGTCACACCCGCTGCACCCGATCGCGGAGCCGCCCCAGCGGCACCCCTGGGCGATGGTTTTCCCGAGATTGCCGGCATCGACCGGCGAGATGTCGCCCAGCGCCTCTCCGGCAACGTGACCCTCTTCAATGGCTTGCTGGTCGCGGCGAGCACGGGCTTCCAAACCAAGATGAATGCCGCTCGATCAGCGGTGCAACGCGGCGACTACGTCTATGCGGCGAGTCAGGTCCATGCGCTGCGCGGCAGCCTGTGCACCCTGGGCGCCCGCGAAGCAGGTGCGCTCGCAGCGCAGGCCGAATCCAGCCTGAGAAGCACCGACCCGACCGCCACCGATCTGGGCGGACTCGGGCAGGCGGTCACCGCATTGGTCACCGCCATTCGCCAAGCCTTGTCCAGTCAGGCCATCGCCCAGCCGCGCAATCTCCGAGCGGCGTCCAGCGACACCGCAATGTCTACGACGCCGGCGGTACCCCACGCGGCCGCGCTGCAATCCCTGCTCGCGCTGCTTGAGGTGCACGACGTGAAGGCCTTGGAGTGCTGGCGCGAACTTCAGCCAGCGGTCGAGGTACGCATGGAGGCCGGCTTGCGCGAACCACTGTGCGCCGCGATGGCGGCGCTGGACTTCACCGAGGCCGCCCGTCTGCTGCGGCAGGTGGAGGCGACGGCATGAGCAAGGACACCGACACCGCGACCCATGTCCTCATCGTCGACGACGATCCATCCATCGTACTGATGATGGCCCACCTGCTTGAGCCGCTCGGGATCATGCACGTGACCACGCGCGGCAGCCAGGTGCTGGAGCTGGCGCTGGCGATTCGGCCAGACGTGATCTTGCTCGACATCGAGATGCCGGATACCGACGGCTTCGAGGTGTGCAGGCAGGTCAAGGCACATGCAGAATTGGTCGACACGCCGCTGCTGTTTGTCACCAGCCACACCGATGCGCAGCTTGAGGCCCGCGCCCTGACAGCAGGCGCCATCGACGTCATCCACAAGCCGGTCAACCCCGACATCGTGAGGGCGCGCGTAAGCAACTATATCGCGCTCAAGCAGCAGGGCGATCTTTTGCGTCGACTGGGCACAGTGGACGGCTTGACCGCCGTGCCTAATCGGCGTGCCTTCGATGCTGCGCTGGAGCGCGAATGGTCGCGCAGCGGACGCAGCGGCGAGCCGCTCGCGCTGATGGTCTGCGACATCGACCACTTCAAGGGGTACAATGATACCTTCGGTCACGTCGCGGGCGACGAGTGCTTGCGACGCGTGGCGCAGGAGCTCGCCAGCCACGCCCGTCGCTCGCCCGACTTGGCAGCGCGCTTCGGCGGCGAGGAATTTGTTCTGCTGCTGCCGGAGTGCGCCAGCGCAGGTGCTCGAGCGATCGGCGAGGGGGTGCTGCGCGGCGTGTCTGCGCTAAACATCCCGCACCCCGCTTCGTCCGCAGCGCCCCACGTCACAGTCAGCGTCGGCCTGGCCCTGAGGCATGCATCCCATCGAGGTCCGCAAGACCTCCTCCAGGCCGCCGACGAGGCCCTCTACCGCGCCAAGCGCTCGGGGCGCAATCGTCTGGTGATGGCACACGACTGACGCGGCCGCTCCGTCGGATCGGAGGAGCGCTCAATCCGCGGCGCGTGCAGAAGCTTCACCGCACACGCTTAAGGGCCACGCGGCGTCGCCGGGCCCAGGCTGCGATTGCCAGCGCCGCGACCGCAGCGACGCCCGACGGCGCGCCCCGCCCAGGCACAGCGCCGCAGCCGCCGCCGCTGAAGGCCGCCCCCGAAGCGCCCACTCCGGGCGACGGCGCGCCCGCGTCAAAGCCGAGGGCAGGCCCGACCGACGCTTCGCGGTCGTCCCCCGGTCGCGCGGCGTCGAGGCTCGGGGTCGCGTCCAGCTCGGGCCGAGGCGGCGCGAAGATATCCAGCTCAAAGGCCACGCGCAGGTCGCCGCCATTAAACGTCTGGCCGTCGTTCGTCTCGACGGCGTCGTCCCAAGAGCTGCGCTCGCCGAAGTAGCCCCCGATGTGTCGTATCCATGTCCGCAGCGCCGCGTGCTCGCTCGCGGGCGTCGGCGCCGTCGCCGTGAGCGAGAGCACGACCCGCTTGCTCTCGCCGGGGCTGAAGCCGTTGAGCCGCAGCACCCCCTCGGCCGGCGGCGCGTCCACCGGGGGGTTGGCGGGGTTGTCTTGGGCGTCGTTGCGGACCCAGGTCTGTCGGTCGACGCTCGGCCAGTCCGACTCGATGGTGTAGGCGTCGAGGTGCAGGCCAGGCGGCAGGCTGTATTGGACCTCGACGGCTGCGTCCTCGGGGCGCTCTGCGAGGGTCCCGCCGGGACCGACATTCGACACGACGAGCCACGCGACGAGGCGCTCGCCCACCCACGCGTCGAAGACACCGGCGCTGCGCCCCTCGCGGTTGAAGTCTCGGCAGTCGTCTAAGCCGCAGTCACGCGCCGCCGCGGCGTCTAGGCTCAGGTCGAGGTGCAGGTCGGGCTTCTCTGGCGGGGGCGGGGGCGGTGGGGGCGGCGGCGGCGGTGGTTCAACCGACCCGTCACCGCAGGCGTCTGACGGCAGCGCGTTGTAGCCGCCCTGGTCGACCCACCAGTTCAGCGGGCCGCCGCACGGCCCCGAGAACGGGTCGTCCGACGCCCCATTGTCCTTGACCTCGAAGTGAAGGTGCGGGCCGGTGCTGTATCCGCTCGAGCCCACCTGACCGATCACCTGCCCACACGCGACCTCTTGGCCCTCGGCCACCCGGACCGACCCCTGGCGCAAGTGCGCGTAGATCGTCACCTGGCCGTCCGGGTGCTCGACGAAGACATAGTTGCCGTAGCCACCGCCGCCGCCGCAGTCCGCCGTCGTGCAGCGGTCGAACTCGCCGTCGTGCGCACGCGTCACGCGCCCGCCCTGCGCCGCGGCGACGTCGCGGCCTTCGTCCTGCGCTGCGAACCGGCCGATGATGGCCAGATCAGTGCCCTTATGGCCGCCATAGGTGTTGTCGCCGCAGTGCCAGTCGCGGCCACCGTGGTCGAAGTACGCCGAGACGACTACGGCGCCGTTCACGGGCTGCCGAAACGGCGCCGCATGCGCCGCGGAGGCCCACGCGAGGGCCGCGTGCACCGCCGAGGCGTGGGCCACGCGCGTCAGCGCCACCGGCGCGCCCGCCCCGTCGTGGCGTCGAGCGCCCACAGCGCCTCGCCCGCGTCAAACACGACCACCTCGCGGCCGAGCGCGGCGTCCCAGACCGTGCGCGTGGCCTCGGGGCGCGCGGGGACCGGCACGCTGGGCCAGCGGGCGATCACCGCGCCGTCGCGGACCCAGACCGCGCGCCCATCGCGCGACGACACCCACACCACACCGCCGTCGCGCAGCGGGTAGGGCCGGTCGCTCCGCCCGTCGAACGTCAGCCGCTCCGGCCCCTTCTCGGGGGTCCAGCGCCACACATCGGTCTCAGCGGCCCGCTCGGAGCGTGCGTAGTAGAGCGCGCCGTCGAGCCTCGCAACCAGGGGCGGCAGGGCGGCTGTGTCCACCACGCGGTCGCCGACGACCAAGGCGCCATCGGCGCGCAGGTGCGGCTGCGCAGGGTCCGAAACAGGCTTGACCGGCAGCGGCCGGGCGTCCGTCGCGGTCTCGGCGGGCGGGCTCAAGAGCGCGGCGATGAGGGCGACGACGGCGGCCGTCACAGGTCCGCCTCGCGCGGGTCGACTGCCCCCTCGCCTGCGTCGGCCGTGACTTCGCGCACGTAGGCTGCGAAGGCCGCGCGCGCGCGGCGGACAGCCGCTTCGGCCTCGGGTGAAGTCGCAGGCTCGTCGGCGGCTGACCGCGACGGCTGGGCCCGCGTCGCGCGCTCGCTCTCGTGGGTGAACGCCTTGCCGCCGCTCTGCATGGCCCTATGTGAGCGCGCCTCGGGGGGCGGCGTCAACTCAGGCGGGCGTTAGGTCGATGTCAAACGTCACCGGGATGTCGGGGTGGAGCGACGCGAGCGCCGAGCAGTACTTCGTCATCGCGAGCTCCGCCGCGCGCGTCGCCTTGTCGAGCGCGATCTCGCCCGTCAGGTGAAACGTGAAGTGAATCCGCGTGAACGGCGCGGGCTCACCCCCCACCTTGCGGTCGGCGTCGAGCGTCATCGCGAAGCGGTCGATGCGCTGTCGCTGCTTGCGCAGGATCATTACCGCGTCGATCGCGCTGCACGCGCCCATGCTCATCAGCATCGCCTGCATCGGGCGCACGCCCGCGTCCTGGCCGCCGATGTCGGGGCTCGCGTCGAAGTCGACGCGCCGACCGAGCTCGTTCTCGCCGACAAAGTGGAAGGCCTCGCCTTCAAGCCGCAGGCTCACGCGCATGGGCATCCTCGCTGGTGGGGTGTGCTCAGGGGGGCAGGCTCTCGAAGAGCAGCGCCTGAGGAATCGAAGTGAGCCCCGGGACCATCGCGCGCAGGCGCACAGCCCGCGCCTCACCCGGGGCGAGACGGACGTCCGCGAGGTCCGTTGTGCGGTCGTCCGTGGTGTGCCGCACGTCGACCACCCGCTCGTCGAGGAGCGCCGCGCCGTCCCAGTAACGCGACAGGTTGCCCTGCGCCAAGCTGGCGAACTGGAGTCGCACGCGGCGCGCGGCCGCGGGGTCTCGGTTGGTCAGGCGAACGGTCAGGTCGTAGACGTTGCCGTACATGCCGACCGCCTCTTGAGCGCTGCCCTCGAGGGTCATGAGCGCGGGGAAGGCCTGCACCTGAGGGTGGCCGCCGCCCGTCGCCGTGTTCACGATGAGCGCGTGGCGCTGCCCCGCAGCGGGGACTCCGACCGAGAAGTCGGCGCGCCACGTGTCATTCTCGTAGACGCCCGCCTCGCGGCCAAAGGGCGGCGGCGGGGTCCCCGAGATGCGGTAGTCGCCGGGCGCGTCCTGCCGGCTCAGGTTGACGGCCTCGTTCAGGTCGTTGTTAGGCGTCGCGACGACGTACACATAGACGTTGTCGCTCGCTGAGAAGCCAAAGCGGCCGTCGACCTCGCGGTTCGTGCTGAGCGCGCCCGACCAGACGCGGACAGGTCGCTGGACCGGGATCTCGACGTCGACGCGGGTGCGCGGCGTGTCGGTGATCCAGCTTCGGGAGACGCGGTAGTCGGGGCTGGCGCCGAGGGCGAGGCCGCCCGCTTCTCCTTGGGTCCACGCG